>Ga0180217_1003488_pt1 | contig 13256 bp, 24 predicted proteins | sample eDN3rd37CBELigOP_FD_128521 | JGI IMG/M metagenome (GOLD analysis project Ga0180217, IMG submission 128521) | Enriched Organic Plus compost microbial communities from Emeryville, California, USA - eDNA 3rd pass 37_C BE-Lig OP (version 2) (version 2) ... | reverse complement strand
GTTGTCGAGGATGCGCTTGTTGATCGAGGAATCGCTGCGCCGCTCGTTCGCCTCGAACCGCCCGCGCGTCGGCTGGATCGCATCCCGCAACTCGCGGAAATGCGCCTGCCAATAGTCGAACTCCTGATTCATCGCCTGCCGGCGATAGTCCAGGGTCTTGCGCAGTTGCTGGTTGACGACGGCGGGCATGGACGATCAGGCCCCCAAGATGGTCTTTTTACCGTCGGGCGCGTAGCTCTGCCCGGCGGTGTCGGTCAGGATGGTGCCCTGCCGGCCCGATTTGGACCGGGGGCGCGAGGCGGTGTTGAACACCGGAGCCTTGCTGGCCTGGTATTGTGTCGGTTCAGGAACGTCCGGGCTTCCGCACATGATGACCTCTCGTTTTCGTCGAGGGCATCATGCGAAGCAGGTGGCCGGTGATATATGTTGGCCTGCGGAGAAAAGATCGCCTGACACAGCGGGTGCGTCAGGCATGCCGCCTCCTGTCAGGGTGTCGGAATGACCACGTTCATGCGGCGATACGACTGCCCCGGCGCGCCGATTAGCCGAGCCATAATCAGGCCCGAGCCATCCGTGGACAGACACCCGTCCATGGCGTTCTGGTTCTGCCCATTGCCCAGCCCCTTGATCGTGCCGATATCGACCGCTGCGCCGTCGCCGCAGTCTTGCATGCGGATCGTCGGCATGTCGTGGGTCAGCATGGTCTCCATCCACGACAGAGACAGCGGAGCATCCTGACCCGTAGCCAGTATACGCCCCACATTAGACGACACCACCTGGCTGAAAACACCGTCCATGTGCCCGTAAGCATCATAGGCGAGCATTTGGATGTTGGATGCCAAGTGATTGATCGCCGTATGCCCGGAGGCGTGGACCTTGATTGATGGGAACGACATATTGTAACCCGTCAGAACGAGCCCGCATCCACGGTGGCGCTCGATGTGCAGCCCAGAGCAATACAGGTCGTTGGTTCGCTCGTTGACCGAGAAATCCGCATCACCGAAATCCACAGCAGGATCGAAAACCAGTTCGGCCAGCGCGACGTCTCGCTGCGCCTGCGCGCTCAGCGTGATGCTGGTGCCAGAGACGCCGGAGATGATCGCGGGCAGCGGACGCGGAATGGAGCCATTCAGGGCCGCGCTGACGACATAGATCTTGCGGCCAATATCGTCAGAGGTCAGCACGTCAGCTTCCAGCGTCAGCACATTGCTGCCGGTCGTCATGCTACCGCGCACCCCGCCGAATGACCCCGGAGCATTGGTAAAATTGAGCTTACGGACTGCCCCGACCGTTACCGTCTGCGGGTCCGTGTAACCGACGATCTGGAACGTCTGCGGCGTAGCTGTCGAGTTGATGGCTAAGGTCAAGGTCCGCCCCACATCATCAGCACTGAACACCGGCCCGCTGGCGGTCATCGTCGTAGAACTGGCCGCGATGCTGAATGTCACGCCCTCTGGGACGGTCTTGGCGACGACATTATGGCCGCATCCCCAAACCGACATTTCGTTTATATCGACATTCCAGCATTTTTCCATGCGCACGCCAGTTGACCCGTGATAACCCTCGACCCTGACCCGGTTCCATTTCGAGCCGCCAGCGTAGCGATCCTCGATCAGACACGCCTTCGTTCCGGCCATGGCGTCCACGCCAATGTCAGAGACCTGATAGGGCCTCCCCCGAGTGCTGGGATTGCTTGGATGCGTAAATTTCAGCCCGGCTGCGGCCCGATCAGGGTTGTCGATCAGGATGATGGATTGCCGGTCGCCGTCGCCACGGATCGCATAGGACTGATACGGATACATGTCCAGCGCCGTCGCGCGATACCGGCCTGTCGGCAGCATGCCAGTAATGCTGTTCGACACGACATAATCTTTCCACGCCTGCATTGCGGCAGTATCATCCGTCACCCCGTCACCCACCGCGCCGAATTCTTGCGGGATTGGCCCAGCCGCGCGCCGCGCGTTCGCCGCAACGGTCTGCGCCTCTGTCGCCTTGGCGTCGGCGGCGGTGGCTTTGTTGTCGGCCGTGACTGCCTTGGCGTCTGCCGTCGCGGCGGCGCCGGCTGCGGCGGTTGCGACAGCCTGGGCCGATGCCGTCGCCACCTTGAGCGCGGCCGAATCCAGCGTGGCGAACTCGGGAACGACCTTGAGCAGAGTCACCGACACAGCGACGCCCGCGCCCCTGGCCCAGATGATTTCTGCCCCTTTGACCGGCCACATCATCGAACCGTTGAGCGAGTGTCCGCTGGCCACATCGCCGCGGGGCGGCTCGCCATCTGCGACGGCCAACTGGACCGCGCCATAGGCGTCGATCATCGCCATGGCCTCTCGGCCTTTTGCCTCTGCGATCTTGACCCAGCCAGAGGACAGGATGATGCGTTTCGTCGCGCTGGCCATCAGGTCACCGTCAAGTTGGTCGGGGTTGCGGCGCTGGCCCAGAGGTGCTGGGCGGCGACCAGGGGCAGATCGGTCTTGCCCGTGACGCGATGCCCGGTCTGCGGCGGGATGTCGGGCGGGATGGATTTTGCGCCCACCGTGACGGCCAGGTTGAACGGCCCGGCGCCCTCGATCTTGACAACCTGCCCGTCAGCGCGCCCGCTGGCGATGCGCGTCCAGGAATTGCCCACCGTGAAATTCTGCGTCGTCGCCATGGCCCGCCCGTCTCTGTTCGGGGGCAGAATATGAACGGCACGGTGAGCGATATATGTTGAGGGTCAGCCCCAGACCGGATGCCATTCCTCCTGCGCGCGGGCCTCTTGCTGGCGCTGGATCGAGCGCGGCACCACGGGATAGGCGAAGGTCAGCGCCAGCGCGTCTGCCTCGTCCGGGCTGGCCACGCCGCGCTTCTTCATGTCCGATTTCTTCTCCAGCTCAATCGCGTTCTGCACATCGAAGCTGTAAAGAGGCCCGGTCAGGTCCATCTCAAGGTCGCGGCTGTCGGGGATGCAGCCGCCCGAGCGCAGCCACTCGCGCATGGTGGCCCACATTTGCGCGCGCTTGTTCCTGCATTTCGGCACGCCCTCAATGGAGCGATCCGCCTTGCCGCCGAAGTTCACCCCGATCACCGAATATCCCATCTGCCGGCATCGGTCGATCACGCCGCCGCCCACGCCGCCCTCGTCGATGAACACGCCGTCCGGGTGCAGCCGGTCAATCTCGGCCATGACGCGGGCCGCGACCTGCATCGTGTCGGCGCCCTGCATGACGATGGGCGGCATGGTCTTGGCGTCCCGGCCCCGCCGCGCCCAGATCACGCTGCGGTCGTCGCCAAACCGAGCCACGTCCACGCCCAGCACCAGCTCGTCGCCGATGGTCGGGTTCGGCTCACGCGCCATCGCCTCGCGCACCAGACCGCCGCCGATGAACTGCATGTCCGACTCGGCCTCGTAATCGCCCTCCCAGATGTGGCGATAGCGGGCCTCATCGCCGGCCAGGTCCAGCAGCCGCTCCTCCTCCAGCTCGGGACCGCGGAACGGATTGTCGCGCCAGTTGGCCTCGACGACCGTGCGGCTGTCCGCAAAGCGCGCGTCCTGGCGCATCATCACGTCGACCGGGTCGGAGCGCAGACGGGGGTTGTAGGTGAACCAGATCTGCGACCCCGGCTTGCGCAGCGTCGGGCGCAGCATGTCGAGCGGCCCCTGCCCCGCGGTCGCGGCTTCCTCCCACCAAGCGATGTCGAAGCCCTCAAGCGACTTGATGTTCTCGGCGTTGAACTCGTTCATCCCGTTGAATGCGATGATGCCGTTGCCCGGCGTCCTGATGATCCGATCCGATTCCACCGGCCTGATGGCATCTGCCACCCCGAGACGGGCCGCCGTCTCGACCAGCAGCTTGAACACCGACTGGTCGAGGGATTTTTGCACGTCGCGCAGGCAGATCGAAGAAAGGCCGGGCTCCGTCAGGTGGCGCACGATCATGTGCATGGCCCGGTCCCAGGATTTGCCCGACCCGCGCCCGCCCCAAGCGCACAGATACCGCCGCTTCGACTTCCAGAGCGGGGCAAAGACCTTGGGCGGGCGAACGTCGAGGATCATGCAGCGGTCCAGACGAGATAGCCCAGCCACACGGACAGCAGCGCGCCGGCCGCGAACAGGCGCCGCTGCATCCGCTCGTATCGCTTTGCGTCGCGATTGTTCATTTGAGGCCGAACGCGCTGCGCAGCCAGGGCGCGTCCGCCAATCCCATAGCGGCAGCCAAGAACAGATAAACCAGGCCCGCATTCGCGCCGAAGCCCCACACCATAAGCGAATAGACCGACTCGTGTATTGCGGCCGCTACCAAGATCACCGCAAGCTGTTTCATCCATTTTTTCATGTTCACATCTCCATCTGTAGACACATTGCCCAAAAAGCCGTCACTCACCGTCCCCCACGAATTTCACCTCGACACGCTCGATCTGCACGCGGCCGTTGATGTCCAGATCCAGCTTGTCCCCGTATTTTTTCGGCTGGCGCTTGCCGGCCGTCCATTTCAGCGCATCGATGGCCGCACGGGCTGCCTGAGGGTCCAGCTTGCCCGCCAGCACGCGGTCCACGATGTCGCCGATCTTGTCAGCGTCGGCGTCTGCTTGAGCTTCGCGCGCGCGCGCGTAATTGGCCTGGAAATCTGGGTCAGCAGCCAGCCACTTCATCACGGTCGTATACCCCGGCATGCCCTTCTTGCGCAGGTGCTGGAGCAGGCTTGATCCGCTTGCGATGGCCTCGCAGATGCCGGCCTTGTGCTTGGCTATTTCATCGACGCTGTAGGCCATGATTACACCCCTCCGTCATGAAGCTGCGCGACCTCCTTGCGACATGCTGAGCACATCCGCAGGCCGTGATCTATGTTGGCCGACACGCCGCACCGCATGCAGCGCCGCACGGGCCGCAGGACACGCCCCGCATCGGGTTTCAGCACCCCGGCGTCGCGCATGAGCCTCGCCGCGGCGAGCGAGCCGTATTTGTTCGAGATGCGGGCGCGCAGGCTGTTGTGCGTCACGCCGTGCATGCGGGCGGCCTCGGCATAGGTCGCGTCCGGCGTCGCGATGATCCATGCCTCGGCGTCGTCGATGGGTCCGGTCTTGTAGGGCGGCGCCATGGTGGTCATGCTCCTGCTGCGGCTTCTAGGGCTTGAAGGCGCGATACGATTTCCCGCCTTCTGGCGAACGCTGCATCACTGTTGCTGCCCCGCAGCGCGCCAAGTTCTGTCACGAGGGCCTGCCGCTCAGCCTCGGCATTCGGGTCGGCAAGGGGCCCATTCGGCTTTGATCCCAGTTGCGCCGATGCTGGATCCCGTCGCTTTGCAGCTGCCAGTTCGCCCATACCTGCGGTGAACCACGACCACCTGTTCGGGAAGAACCCCGGAACCTTGGCCCGCTGCTTGTCGAGCATTTCGCGGATCTTCCCGTCCTGTTCCGCCCTGGTAAGCCCAAGAGCGTCCCACTTCGGCAGCTCAGCCATGTCGGTCGTCTGTCCCGTGAACCTGCCATCCGGCCGGATCACGCCGTCCAGCCCCATGAGCCGCAGAACCTCGTCTCGTCGCTTCGACTGGTCATCGACGACGACCGTCTGATCGGTCTCGCGCTCGCGCGCAGTCGTTGATGGTTCCTTGATGGTTCCTTGATGGTTCGGCGGAACCAGGGTTCCGGGTTTTGTGTCGCCACGTTCCGGGTTTTGTGTCGCCGCATTCCCGGTTTCTCTTTCCCGGTTTCTCTTTCCCGGAATGTCATTCCCGGTTTCTTGTTCCGGGTTATTGCCCATCAGGACGCGGTAACGGGACTTCCCGCCGCGACCTCCGCCAATCTTGACGGCGATCCATCCTCCGGCCTCCAGGCGCCGGACAATACCCCTAGCCCCGCGTTCGGTGACGCATGCCTTGGTGGCGATTCCGATCATGCTGGGATAGCACCAGCCAAGATCGTCGGCGTGGTCTGCTATGGCAAGCAGGACCAGCCTTTCTGTCGGATCGGTCGGGCCGTTCTTCCAGACCCATGCCATTGCCTCGACGCTCATCCGTAATCGTCCCCCCAGACGCTGTTGGTCGCGAGGGCGCAGCGGCAGCGCGCGGTGCCCGTCTCGCCCATCCGCTGCTTGGCGACGATCACCTCCAATTTTCCGCGCGCGGCATCCATCTCCGCTGCCCACTTGCAGATGTCGTCGGGCGCGGCCTCAGGTGCGGGCTCTCGCTGTGCGATGTAGTATTCCGGCCGGTAGCAGAACAGGATGTTGTCGGCGTCTTGCTCAAGCTGGCCGGATTCGCGCAGGTCGGACATGACGGGCCTTTTGTCGTCGCGGCTCTCGATGGCACGAGAAAGCTGCGACAAGGCTATGACCGGGATATTCAGGGATACGGCCATCCCCTTGAGGGCGAGCGAGATGGCGGTGATCTGCTCGTATCTGGACTTTCCTGGCGCGGTCATCAGCTGGGCATAGTCCACGATCAGCAACTTAAGGTCGGTGGTTCTGGCAATCTGGCGAACACCTGAAACCATGGCGCCGATGTCGGAGAATTGGCGGGGTAGGAAGTATATCGGCAGATCGCCCAAGCCGCGCGATTGCTCGTAGAGCGTGCGCATCTGATCCTCGGTAAGCGCGCCGCGCCGCATGTCGATGTAAGGCACGGCAGAACCCGACGCTGCCGATGCTTCGGACAGCGCGCGCATAGCCATGGCCTCTGGCGTCATCTCCAGTGACGCGATAGCCACCCCCTGTCCCGCGCGCGCAACGTTCAGCGCTATGGACAGCGATACCGCAGACTTGCCCATGGCTGGACGGCCGCCAAGGATGGTCAGTTCTCCGGGGAAAAAACCGGGGATGATGCTGTCCAGCGTCGAGATGCCCGACTTGACCAGGTGCGAGTAATCGCCCCGATAGGCCATGAGCGTCTGGTCCATCGACTGAGTGACGGCGCGCAGCATGGACATCGGGCCAGCGCTGTCTCCGATCTGGCTGGAAGCCAGCATGGCGGTTTCGAGCCGCGCCGCCACATCCGCGGCCTTCATGTCGCCCCGCGCCAGCGATGCGGTCGCCTCGGAAATAGCCGCCTGTATCTGCCGCTTGCGAGCTAGTTCGGCCAAGGCCTCTGCATATCCCTTGACGGACGCGGGACCGATCGAAGCCGCAGCAAGACGGACCAGGTAGCGCCCGCCCCCTAGCACTTTCAGCCCCTCGTGATCCACCATCGTCAACCCGACCGTGACCGGATCGGCCAGAACGCCCGCGCGGTTCTTCTCGATAAGGGTGGTGAATATCTCGGCATGGACCGGGTCAAAGAACAGATCGGCGCCGCCGAGACGGTCGACCTGTCCGGCCAGTTCAGGCGCCAGCAGAAGGGCACCAAGGATCTGCTGCTCAGCCTCGACCGAGAACATGGCCGGTGCCTCATCTCGGATAGGGGTAACGGTATTCATTCCGCTGCCTCCGGTTTTTGGTTGGTGGATTTTTCCAGAAGCTCGCGCGCCAGATCGCCTATGCTGCGGAACGGTGCGGGCGGCCGCTGGGGTTTCTGTTCAGCCATCAAACCACCTCCACCTCGACGATCACCGCGCCCGCCTTGCACCGCTCGCCGCGGATCGGCTCTTGCAGCTTGATCCTGCCGTCATCGATGCGCAGCACCGCCGCCAGCGCGTCCCGGGCGCCCTTGTTCGCGGTCACGACATTGTCGTCGTCGACGGTGGTGACGGTGCTGGGCGGGCAGTAGATCAGCGTCATGCGCAGCTCTGCGTCGGCCGGGATGCGGGCCTTGTGCCAGCCGGCCTCGCGCGCCAGGGCATCGGTCACGCGGCGCTGCGCCTTGACCAGCTTCGCCCGCTTGCGCCAGTGCAGGCGACTGTTGGCGGAAAGCTCGCTGGTCTTTGCCCATGGGAGGGTGACGCGGAGAATCATGACCTGGCCCTCACCACTGCCGGGAAACGGTTCTGCGCGTCGAATCTGAACCACGCCGCGTTATCCTTGCCGGGCGTGCCGTTGCCGAGCCACGAGACGCGACCGATAGGCACGATGTCGCTGCACTGGTCGATCAGGCGGCCGAAATAGCCGTTGGCGGCGAAGTCCCAGGGGAGCAGCACCCAGGCCGGCGCGATGCCGATCAGGTGCTTGATGATGGATAGCGCCGGGTCGCCCTTTCCGCCGGTGACAGGCCAGGGAACATTCGTCACCCACAGGTCGACATCATCCGCCGCCTTGATATCGGCCACGGCCATCGCCTCAATGCCCGGCCCCTGCGGCTCCAGGTCAGATGCCCAGACGCAGCGGCCGCCGGGCCACAGATCCCGCAGGTGCCCGATCAGCGCCCCATCGCCTGCGCAGGGCTCGCCATACCGGGCCCGTGGCGGCAGATACGGGATCAGAGGCGCCACCGCTTCGCGGGGCGTGGGCCAGAAGCCGCGCGGGCGCTGGGGAAGGCCGGGGGTTCGCTTGCTCATCAGCTCAGATTCCCAGCCTCTCGCGATAGCTGGACCGCAGGCTTATCCCAGCCGCCCCCCCCCATTCGCCCTTACGGACGATGGCGCCGAGGTCGCGCACCAAGCCCTTGGGATAACCCCTGCGCTTCGCCGCGCTGGTCGCATCCTTCTGGGCGTCGCTGTAGGGTTCTCCGACGACATAGCCATCGGCATAGAGCCGGGCGAAATGCTCCAGCTCGCGCTCGGTGGCGTCCCAGAGGCGATCCTTGACCGCCAGATCCTCGGCCGTTTCCTTGAACTTCATCTCAGGCCCTCCGATGGGTTGACGGGCCATCCGCCGCGGCCTGGAGGCGCCCCAGCGCCGTCGCGAGCCTCTGGCGAATACCCTGTGTCTCGACTGATTTTGGTGCGCGGCACGGGCATTCCGCGAGCGCGACGCGAAGGCCGTGAACCTCGGCCAAGGGTATGCGGATGACGGCATGGCCATCCTCGACGCGGACGGAGGCGGTCGGAGTCATGCCGAAGCCCTTCCGGTCGCTTCATCCGGGAACCCGCCCCATTGCGATGCCATTGCGGCAGCGAGGCCGGGGAAGAAGCGCGACCGATCTGCCTTGCGGGTCGGCCCCGGCGCCGCGCGGTGGATCTCGTCGCGTGCCGTGCTGCCGTCCAGCGTACCGGTCGGCTTGAGCTTGGGCAGGCCGCGCAACCACAGGCAGGTGCGCTTTTTCACGTTGTCCGGGCCGGCTTCGTCGGTCCCGAACTGCCACGGCTGGACGCTCTGCGCGAACGGCTCATAGCCGCGAATGCGCGCCTTGGCGTGCTTGTGCATGACCGGGTTTTCCACGGCGACGCGCGGGATCGGAGCGTTCCAGCAGTCCGAGAACAGCGCGGCGCCCTCATCCAGCAGTCGCCACATGATCGCCAGACGGGTGTCGCGATCCATCGCGTGCCACGCCGCTTTCTCGGCTGCCGTGGCTTCGTCCGGGGCGTTGGTCGGCGGCTCCTTGAGCCAGCGGACACCGCTATTCGCCAGCCGGGTGCAGGGCGGATGCATCACCGCCAGCAGATCCCAGCCATCGTGTAGCAGGTCGCGCACGTCACCGACGATGTGGCGGTTACTGCGATCCTCGGCCGGCATCAGGTCGCAGGACCACGCATCATGGCCGAGAGCGGCAAAGGCGCGGCGGACGATCCCGCTGCATTCGCAGGCAATCAGCACCCGCATCACGCCGCCTCCATCAACACCAGCGCCCGGTCCACGCTGATGCCGAGCGCCTCGGCGATGTCGGCCAGCGAATAGCCCTGCCCTCGCAGGATGCCGACCATCTCGCGCCGCGCCCGGTCGGCGGGTTTGAGCCTCGCCACCTTGGGCGCCGCCTGGGCCCGGGCCAGTTCCTCGACCCGGACGACCATCGCGCCGGGATAGGGCGTCACCGCCCGCGCCATCGCGGCTTGCTTGTCCGCCGCCCGGATGACGTGGCTGATGCGCCCGCCGGCCGCCGTCTCGACGGTGATCTGGAATCTCAGAAGAGGCGCTTGTTCAGTCATCGGAGAGTTCCCCGGAAAGTTTTCCCAAGCGATGGCGGGCCGAAGCCTGCCACCAGCGCCCGAAAGCGCGGACGTGATTTGCCGCAACGAGTTCGACGACGATCAGGCGGATGCGCAGGCGTCTCATGCGTCACCTGCGAGATGATGGGCCGCCGCGGCCGGGTTCATGGCGAAGGCGTAGCCGACCGCGAAGCCGGACGGCGCGTGGCTGCCCTCCCACCACTTGCGCGAGGTCGAGGCATCGACGCCGAACACCATCGCGGCGTGTTCGGGGCTGTCGAAGCACTCGCGGATGAACGATGACCAGGACGCCGCAAAATGCTGGCGATAGGTCATCGCCTTCCGTTTCGGAGAAAACTTTCCGGGAGACATACCTTTGATTCCTGTGCTGTTTCTGGGCCGTGCAGACCCCACAGAAACAGCAGGAGAGAAAGAGGGGGCGGCAGCGGTCATCGCGTCGCCTCCTCGGGAGTTTGGGCGGGCGGGTTCTCGGCCATGTAGGCCCTGACCCGATCCATGGTTCTTGGGTAGCACTGGCCGCCCCGCTCAAGGCGCGGGAACAGCTCCTTGTCATCAACGGCGTAGCGGCCGAGCGTCGCCAACTTGATGTTGCGCGCCTTGCAATACGCCCTGGCTTCGGTGAGAAATTCGTCGATCATGCGGGCATGATAGGATTATTATCCTGCTTGCGCAAGGACTATAATCCGGTGGCGCAGAGCGCTGCGCCAATGGGATTGTAGTCCGCATGAGAGACCGAGATCCATTCATCAAAGGACTACTCCTGATCCTGACGGAGAGGACCGACCTGACCCCGGCGGGGCTAGCGAAGTCCGCAGAGCTGAATGACTCGACACTGCGGAAGCAGCTTAGCGGGGCCAATCAGTCCATGACGGTCGCGAACGCTCAGAAGATCGCCAAAGTCCTGGACATGGACCTGAGCACGATCATCGCTCTTGGCGAACATTCTGCCGGCCCGGAGATTGTCCGACTGGCTATGGCGATTCAGGCGGCCGAGCAACAGGATCGAGAGAAGGTCCACGCTTTTCTCGATGTTTCTTCGCGATCCCGAACTGGTCCATCAGATTCTCTAGATCCTCCCGTGGCAGCACAAGAAGAGCGCGGATAACCTCGTCAAGCGTCATACCCCATCCCGATTCTTAAGAACAAACAGAGAACAAGTTAAGCAAGATTCCGCCGGCAGCGACATGTAGAAAAGGACAGGTGAAGGGATGCTTAGGATCGCAAGCGCTGTAGTTGGCGCGGCCCATATAGCTGGGTTCTCATTTTACCTTTTCGAGGAGGGTCGGCGCATCAACTCGCTCGGGTGGGTGGTCGGCGCCTTGGCCATCCTCGGCGGTGCGATAGTCATTGCCAGCGCATACACTTCCCGACCGACCGGAAGGCGGGGCATCATCAAGCTTTGGGTAGACTTGAAGCGCGCAGAAATTCAATCGCGCCTCGACTCTATAGCTTCGCAACCCCGCGAAAGCGGCGACCCATGACCCCCGAGGCTCGCATAGCCGCGCTCAAGGCCGAGGTCGCCGCCACGCAGGACGCGGCTGCGGCGATGGTGGTGACGACGATCCAGGCCATGGGTGCCACGCCGGGGCAGATGCTGCTGATCGCGCGGGAGTATCAGGCCATCGCGGACGGCCGGCGACGCAGCAGGATCACCGGCATCATCGCGCGGAAGGTGGCGGAGAGATTGAGGGGCGAGGCGGGGAGGACTGATCGTGAGCGAGGAACAGCAGGAAGCGAATAAGCAACTGCATGAAGTAATTGGTGAAAATGTCCTTACATACGCCTCTGTCGATAGCCATCTGATAGCGTTCATCTCCGGCTTCTCCGGCATTGGCTTCATGGCCGGGTTCCTTGTCGAGAGAACAACTGCCCTTGCCGGCAAGCTCGACGCAGCTGAGAGGCTGATGTCCTACAAGATCAAGACGGCCCCGCCGAACAGCCCCAAGGACGCCCTGGGCATAGACGAAAACCTAGGGCGTGTTGACAAAAGTGATTCACCGATAGCCATACCAATGAATGAATACGTAAGGAGATTGCTTTGAAGGTTGTCATCTTTATCGGCCATTTCAAAACTGGCTCGACGTCCATACAAAGCTTCCTGTCCAGCAATTTCCTGCGTATGCTGCGAGCCGGTATCCTTTATCCGTCGGTGGAATCTCTGGGTGTGGCGCGCAATCTGTTGGTCACGTTGTCCGGGCGGGATATCCCCACGTTGGGGGAAAGCCTGAACATCATAGAGCCGCATAACGCGCTGGCGCTCAAGCTGAAGACCGAAGAGGACCGTCACGGAGTTCCGCCCTATTATCCAAACCTGCCAAGCGGGTTTCAGATGTTCGAGATGATTGATAACCAGATCGCGGCTCTCGATCCTCATTCCGTTATCCTTTGTTCTGAGGTTTTTGCGCTTTTCGGCTTGACCCGCGAGCGGAAAAGTATTGAGCGGCTGGCAGAGCGATACGCGCATTACGACGTTACGATATATTGCAACTTGCGGAGGCCGGATGAGTATCTGTCATCTTGGCACCGGCAAAGGCTGAAGTTCGGCGCTAGGCTCGGCAAGCTTTCCGAGGATGCGCTGGACGAATATCTGGACAGTGCTCATTTTCAGCAGGCCCGACTTGTCGAGGGCTGGGTCGAGGATCATTTTCCCAATGCAAAGCTGGTCATCAGAAACTTTGACGCTGTAAGAGCGGCTGGAGGTTCTGTAAAAGACTTCATCAAGAACGCGGAAATTGCCTTTCCGAGCGATCTGGAACTGCCGGAAGATCAGAACCCCTCGGTGCCGAGCGCCTTTGCGGAAGTCGGGCGCCGGGCCTTGCACGAACTTCCACGCGATGCAGCGAACAGGGTGGTCGGCTGGCTGTCATCTGTTGGTGGGCGAGTGGCCCATCCTGCCGATAATCAGATCGAGGTGTTCGGTTCAAGAAACCGCGAAATTCTGCTGAACCGCTTCCGACCGATTGCAGAACGGCTGGATGAGATAACCGGAGGGCGATTTTATGCGGACCTGGATGATTTCGGTCGCTGTCGCCCCATCCCGGAAATGGATGCGGTGAATGAAGCGCTGCCGAAGCTTCTCCGTGACGCAGGCCAGCGTGATCTGCCGGAAGATGTCTTGAGTTGGCTGAACAACTGGAAAAACTAGACCTTCCTGGTCACATGCGGCACCTCTGCGGATGCAGAACTAGGGCGTGTTGACAAAAGGGATTCACCGGGCGCGGTGATCGTGATTCAAGCTGGTATCTGCAATGGAGACCAGCGTGGCACGAAACCTGATGTCGAACGACGAGTGGGCGTTCTTTGAACGC
>Ga0180217_1003486_pt1 | contig 13257 bp, 11 predicted proteins | sample eDN3rd37CBELigOP_FD_128521 | JGI IMG/M metagenome (GOLD analysis project Ga0180217, IMG submission 128521) | Enriched Organic Plus compost microbial communities from Emeryville, California, USA - eDNA 3rd pass 37_C BE-Lig OP (version 2) (version 2) ... | reverse complement strand
GGCGCCGATCACCGCGATGGTCTTCACGGTGTCGAGAATGCCGCGGATGTATTCGTCGGAATAGGAATCGTGATTCATGAGCGGCTTGCGCGGCCTCCGAAAGCGGCGAGAGGGCCGAAGACAAGCAAGCCGGCGGCCAGGGCCAGTCCCGCGGTTTCCAGCGTCTGCGAAGGATCAATGAAGCCGCAGTTGAGGGCCTGCCAGACGACCATGCCGCCCGTCATGGCTCCGCTCCACAAGGCACCGGCGGCCAATCCTCTCCGCAGGTCATGCGGACTCAAGTGAAGATTGCTGACGGGGTTGCCGCGAAAGGCGAGGGTGTTCGTCATCGGTCTTCCCATTTCGGCGCGCGCTTTTCGATGAATGCGCAAATGCCCTCTTCGGCATCCCGCGCCATCATGTTCTCCGTCATCGTCTCGGCAGCGTAATCGTAAGCCTGGCCCAGGCCCATTTCGAGCTGGCGATAGAACGCCGTCTTGCCGACCCCCACCGTATAGCTCGATTTCGTGGCGATCTTGTGCGCCAGCGCGAGAGCGGCCGCGCGTTCGGCACCCGGTTCCGTTACCTGGTTGACGAGGCCGATGCGCAGCGCCTCCTGGGCCTCGACCATCTCTCCCGTGAGCAGCATCTCCATGGCATGCTTGGGGGCGACATTGCGCGACAGCGCCACCATGGGCGTCGAGCAGAACAGGCCGATGTCCACGCCCGGCGTGGCGAAGCGCGCATCGGCCGAGGCCACGGCGAGGTCGCAGGTGGCGACGAACTGGCAGCCGGCGGCCGTCGCGACGCCCTGGACGGCGGCGACAACGGGCTTCGGCAGGGCGACGACGTCCTGCATCATGGCGCTGCACGTCGTCATGATGTGGTGGAAATAGGCCCGGCCGCCGTCCCCGTCGGCGCGGTGCGCGGTCAGTTCCTTGAGGTCGTGGCCGGCGCTGAAGGCAGAACCGTTGGCGGTCAGGACCACGGCACGAATGGCCCGGTCGCGGCCCAGGTCGGACCATGCGAGCCGCAGGGCCGTCAGGAGTTCTTCCGAGAGGCTGTTGCGCGCCTTCGGCCGGTTGAGCGTCAGGATCGCGACAGGTCCATCGTCCTCGCGGACCAGGACGGGCTCGGTCGCGGTGGGGGCAGGCTGGGCGGACATGGAGCCTCTCTTTTCGAAATCGCGCGAACGGCATTGGTAGCGTGCGTGCGCGGATGGCGCATCCATCCACGGCGGCGACGAGCCGGAGCCATGAAGGCGGGAGGCATTGCGAACAGCTGGACAATCATCGTCTGAATGTCCGGCGGCTTATGGCGAGGTAATTATATACCTATTTTATAAGCAGCTGAATTCTTTGGTATTTTCTATTCTCATGTCGATTGACGCGATTCCGGCACCCGTGTAGAAGCCATCATCCTCTGGAATGATCCCTTCGGATCATCCCTTCCACGCTGGATCCATTCCGCACCGGATTGATAGTGTCATGACAACCTTTTCGGCTAAGCCCGCCGAAGTGCAGAAGAAATGGGTGGTGATCGACGCCGACGGCCTCGTCGTCGGCCGGCTCGCCTCCCTGATCGCCATGCGCTTGCGCGGCAAGCACAAGCCTTCCTTTACTCCGCATGTGGACGACGGCGACAACGTCATCGTCGTGAATGCTGCCAAGGTCGTTCTGACCGGCCGCAAGCGCGAGAAGAAGGTCTACTACCACCACACCGGCTATATCGGTGGGATCAAGGAGCGCACGGCGCGCTCGATCCTGGAAGGCAAGCATCCGGAGCGGATCGTCGAGAAGGCCGTGGAGCGCATGCTTCCCCGTGGTCCGCTCGGCCGCGTGCAGCTCGGCAATCTGCGGGTCTATCCCGGCGCGGATCATCCGCATGCCGCCCAGCAGCCCGAGCCGCTCGACGTCGCTTCCCTGAACCGCAAGAACGCGAGGGCCGCCTGATGGCCGAGACCATTCAATCGCTCGATCAGCTCTCCGCGATCCAGCCGGCCGCGCCCGAGGCGCCGCAATACGTCCAGAAGCTGGACAAGCAGGGCCGCGCCTACGCCACCGGCAAGCGCAAGAACGCGGTGGCCCGCGTCTGGATCAAGCCCGGCTCGGGCAAGATCGTCGTGAACACCCGCCCGATCGAGGTGTTCTTCGCGCGCCCCGTGCTGCGGATGCTGATCAACCAGCCGCTGGTGACCGCCAATCGTGCGGGTCAGTACGATGTGATCTGCGCCGTGTCCGGCGGCGGATTGTCGGGCCAGGCCGGCGCCGTGCGCCACGGCCTTGCCAAGGCGCTGACTCATTTTGAGCCGGAGCTTCGCGGTCCGCTCAAGAAGGGCGGCTTCCTGACCCGCGACTCGCGCGTTGTCGAGCGCAAGAAGTACGGCCGCGCCAAAGCCCGCCGTTCGTTCCAGTTCTCCAAGCGCTGATGCGCTTGCAAAGTCACGCAGTCGGTAAGGGGCGCTTCGGCGCCCCTTTTTCTTTGGCGGCCAAACCAATCTGACCAAGCCAATTTGACCAAGCTGCCAAGCGTGACTTCTAATGGTCAATAATGACTCTGCGCAGTCGGCGGAGTGAGGCCAAGATGGGAGGATATTGAAATCATGCTCCGCACATTGTTGAAGGGCGGTGCCATCGTCTCCATGGATCCGGCGATTGGCGATCTTGCCCAGGGCGACATCCTCATCGAGGACGATTCCATCGCCGCAGTCGGTCCCGCGATCGACGCGGGCGATGCGCAGACCATCGACGCTTCGCGCATGCTGATCCTGCCTGGCCTCATCAACGGCCATCTGCACACCTGGCAAAGTGCGCTGAAGGGCCTTGCGTCCGACTGGACAGTCGCCGAATACATGCAAGCCATGCACCGCGGCCTGGCCACCGTGTTCGGGCCCGAGGACATCCACATCGCGAACCTCATGGGCGCGCTGAACCAGATCAACAGCGGCGCCACCACGCTGGTGGACTGGTGTCACAACAATCCCACGCCTGAGCATACCGATGCCGCGATCCGCGGCCTCGATGAATCCGGCATCCGGGCGCTGTTCCTGCATGGCTCGCCAAAGCCCGATCCGAAGCCTGGCCAGAAGCATTTCAGCGAGATTCCAATGCCGCGCGGCGAGGTGGAGCGCCTGCTCAAGGGGCGCTTCGCAAGCCGGGATGGCCACGTTACCTTCGGCCTCGCGATCCTCGGACCGTACTATTCGACCTATGAGGTCTCGCGCGCCGACACGTTGCTCGCCCGCGAACTGGATCTGTTCGCCAGCATGCATGTGGGCGGCGGCACGCCCCTGACGCCGGACGGATTCGAGCGGTTGCTCGATGACGGCCTGATCGACGGCCGCTTCACCATCGTCCACGGCAACGACATCCCGCACGGGACGATCCGCCGCATCGTGGCGGCAGGCGGCACCTTCACGGTGACCGCCGATGTCGAGTTGCAGATGGGTTACGGCGATCCGCTCACCGGCCTGCTGCACGAGCTGAAATCGCCGATCTCGATCGGCACCGATGTCGAGCCGGCGGTCGGGAGCGACATGTTCACCTGTATGCGTATGACGCTCCAGCACGAGCGCAACCGCAGCATCATCGAGACGCTGGAGAAGACCGGCGCGCGTCCCCAGGCCACGCCGATCACCTCTCGCGAGGCGCTGGGGTGGGCGACCATGGACGCGGCCAGGGTCGTCGGCCTCGATCACAAGATCGGCTCGCTCACGCCCGGCAAGCAGGCCGACATCACGATGCTGCGGATCGACGATCTCAATCTGGCACCGGTGCGCGATCTGGTGGGCTGCGCGGTGATGCACGCCTCGGTCGCCAACGTGGATACGGTGTTCATTGCCGGCAAGGTCGTGAAAAAGGATGGCCGCTTGCTGGCGCCCGACATTCCGGCCAGGCTCGACGCGCTGCGCCGCTCCGGCGATCGCATCCTCGCGGATTTCGAGGCTTTGCAACGGCGCAAGGCATAGCCAGGGCAATTCCAGGAAAAGTACGAAGCGGTTTTCCGTGCGGAATTGCGGTGAGACAAAGAGATGAGCCGCTCAGCGTTTCCAAGCAACGGCGAGCGGCCATAGATGGCAAGCGCGGCGGAAACGAGTGGTCGCCCGCGACAAACACGCTAGCGACAAACAAAAAAAGGGCGCTCCCGAGGAGCGCCCTTTGCATTTGATGCTTTCGAACGGCTCAGGCCGAGTAATACATCTCGAACTCGACCGGATGCGGCGTGTGCTCGAAACGGATCACCTCGGTCATCTTCAGTTCGATGTAGGCGTCGATGAAGTCGTCATCGAACACACCGCCCGCCTTGAGGAAGTCGCGGTCCTTGTCGAGGCTTTCGAGGGCCTCACGCAGGCTGCCGGAGACGGTCGGGATCTCCTTCAGCTCCGCCGGCGGCAGATCGTAGAGGTCCTTGTCCATTGCATCGCCCGGGTTGAGCTTGTTCTTGATGCCGTCAAGACCGGCCATCAGGAGCGCCGCGAAGCCCAGATAGGGGTTGCACATCGGGTCGGGGAAGCGGACCTCGACGCGCTTGGCCTTCGGGTTGGACGTGAACGGGATACGGCAAGAGGCCGAGCGGTTGCGCGACGAATAGGCCAGCAGAACTGGCGCCTCGTAGCCAGGGACCAGACGCTTGTAGGAGTTGGTCGACGGGTTGGTGAAGGCGTTGATCGCCTTGGCGTGCTTGATGACGCCGGCGATGTACGACAGGCATGTCTCCGAGAGGTCGGCATACTTGTTGCCGGCAAAGGCCGGCTTGCCGTCCTTCCAGATCGACTGGTGGCAGTGCATGCCCGAGCCGTTGTCGCCGTAGACCGGTTTCGGCATGAACGTGGCCGTCTTGCCGTAGATGTGCGCGACCTGATGGATGCAGTACTTGTAGATCTGCATCTGGTCGGCCATCGCGGTCAGCGGGGCGAACTTGATGCCGAGCTCATGCTGGGCCGAGGCCACCTCGTGGTGATGCTTCTCGACGCTCACGCCCATCTTGGCCATGGACGCAAGCATTTCCGAACGCATGTCCTGGATGGAATCCTGCGGCGGCACCGGGAAATAGCCCTTTTTGGTGCCGATGCGGTGACCCATGTTGCCGCCTTCGTACATGGTGTCGGAATTGGTCGGCAGTTCGGACGAATCGAGCTTGAAGCCCGTGTTGTAGGGCGTGGCGGCGAAGCGCACGTCGTCGAACACGAAGAACTCGGCCTCCGGACCGAAGAACACGGTATCGCCGACGCCGAGGGATTTGACCATGCCCTCGGCCTTCTTGGCGATGCTGCGCGGATCACGATTGTAGGGCTCGCCGGTGGTCGGCTCCAGAACGTCGCAGACGAGGACCAGCGTGGTCTCGGCGAAGAACGGGTCGATGCAGGCGGAGGCCGGATCGGGCATCAGGCACATGTCGGACTCGTTGATCGCCTTCCAGCCGGCGATCGAGGAGCCGTCGAACATCTGTCCTTCGGCGAACGTGTCCTCCTCGATCATGCTGACGTCGAAGGTGACGTGCTGCCACTTGCCGCGCGGATCGGTGAAGCGGAAATCGACGTATTTGACGTCGTTTTCCTTGATCATCTGGAGGACGTCTTTGGCCGTGCTCATGGAATAAGTACCCCTTGGATACGGGACGTGGACTGAAAGGGACGAACCCGCGATCAATAAGCGATCAGATGGCGTCCAACCCGGATTCCCCCGTGCGAATCCGGATCGCTTCCTCGATGGTGGAGACGAAAATTTTGCCGTCGCCGATGCGGCCGGTCTGCGCGGCGCGTCGGATGGCGTCGATGGCCTTGTCGACCATATCATCGCCGAGAACAATCTCGATCTTCACCTTTGGAAGGAAATCGACGACATACTCGGCGCCCCGGTAAAGCTCGGTGTGTCCCTTTTGACGGCCGAATCCCTTGGCCTCGGTGACGGTGATGCCCTGCAATCCAACCTCTTGCAAAGCCTCCTTCACCTCGTCGAGCTTGAACGGCTTGATAATGGCCTCAATCTTCTTCATCGCATTTCATCTCCCGCGCCGGCCGGCAACACCCGGGGCGCTTCGCCTTTCGATAGCAGGGTCCGTGCCAAGGTCTGGACGCGCCGATTTCCGCGCCGTTTCGCGGCATGAGTGGGGCATTGACGCAGATTTGCCCGTCGCGCCGGCGGATGATCGCATATTTTTTAATCAAGTCGCCTTTTTTGTAGTCAATGGATGGGCGCGCGGGTGGCGCAGGGCATCGATACGATGAACGAGCTTCTGACGCCAACGGAAATGGCCAAGGCCGACGGGCTGGCGATTGCCGCCGGCATATCCGGTATCGAGCTGATGGAGCGGGCCGGTGCGGCGGTGGCGGAGGCTGCCGCGGCTTTGGCCGCCGGGCGAACGGGACCCATCTGTGTTGTCGCCGGCCTTGGCAACAACGGCGGCGACGGTTTCGTGGCCGGGCGGCGGCTGCGGGAGCAAGGCCGATCCGTCCGGATGCTGCTCCTGGGAGAGCGGTCGGCATTGAAGGGCGACGCCGCCATCGCTGCCGAGCGCTGGGGAGAGCCGGTTGAGGCGGCATCCCCAGATTGCTTGGCGGGAGAGTGCTTGGCCGACGCATCGGTGATCGTCGATGCCTTGTTCGGGGCGGGATTGGCCCGTGACGTGGAGGGGGCGGCGGCCGCTCTGATCGAAGCGATCAATCGCGGCGGCGCTCCGGTGCTTGCCGTGGACCTGCCCAGCGGCATTGACGGCGAGACCGGCGCCGTTCGGGGTGTGGCGGTCCGGGCGACCCGATCCGTCACGTTTTTCCGTCGGAAGCCGGGCCATGTCCTGTTGCCCGGCCGGCTGCATTGCGGACAGGTCAGCGTCCATAACATCGGCATCCCCGATTCCGTGCTGGGTGAGATCGCGCCGCGCGCCTTTTTGAATGGCCCGGGCCTTTGGGGCCCGGCGTTTCCGGTTCCCTCGATCGAGGCGCACAAATACACGCGCGGCCATTGCGTCGTTCTGTCGGGTCCGTTGCCGCGAACGGGCGCGGCAAGGCTGTCGGCGCGCGCGGCGTTGCGGGCTGGGGCGGGTCTCGTGACGCTGGCCACGCCGCCGAACGCGCTGCTGATCAATGCAACGGCAAGCCTCGCTGTCATGGTCCAGCGGGTCGACGATCCGGACGCCTTCGGCGCGTTGTTGGACGATCCCCGGATCAATGCTGTGGTGATGGGGCCGGGCGCCGGTATCGGGGCGAACACAAGGCAGATGGCCCTCCAGGCGTTGCGGCATCGGCGGCGTGCGGTCGTGCTCGACGCCGATGCTCTGACAAGCTTCGAGGGTCAACCTGAAGATCTATTTCAATCCATTGATTCAAATGGATCCCCAGCAATCTTGACGCCGCACCTTGGGGAGTTTGCTCGATTGTTTAAAAATATCACTCAATCATATGATAGAATTGATAAAATAGGTTTTGTTCGTGCGGCGGCAGCCGAATCCTCGGCGGTCGTCGTGCTTAAGGGGCCGGACACAGTCGTCGCGGCGCCGGACGGCCGGGCGGCCGTGGCCGACAATGCCCCGCCGTGGCTCGCGACCGCCGGCTCCGGCGATGTTCTCGCAGGGCTCGCCGGCGGGCTCCTTGCACAGGGCATGAATGCCTTCGAGGCGGCGTGCGCCGCGGTCTGGCTTCACGGCGAGGCGGGGCGGCAGGCTGGCCCGGGGCTGATCGCAGAGGATCTCCCCGAGGTGCTGCCCTCGGTCTACCGGGCTCTCTTCCCTCGGCTTGGCTACGGGCTCTGAAAACCCTTGAATGGGGCCCAAAATCCCTTGAACACGCGCCAAAGAAGGCCATTTTTTTGATGTTTCGACAGTGTGACATGCTATAAGCCGCCCGCTCGGCCGACAGCGGTGTTGCTGCGCGAAGCCTCCGGGCGGGCGTGGCGGAACTGGTAGACGCGCTGGATTTAGGTTCCAGTGGCGAAAGTCGTGGGGGTTCGAGTCCCTCCGCCCGCACCATGCCGAAATCCCGAACGGGATGAACTGGGACGAAGACGCCGCAACGCGCGGCCACGAAGGATTGACGTGATGCAGGTGACCGAGACCGTCAACGAAGGCCTCAAGCGCGAGTTCAAGGTGGTGGTGCCTGCCGCCGATCTTGCCAGCAAGGCTGACGAGCGCTTGGTGCAGCTCAAGGATCAGGTGCGCCTCAACGGTTTCCGGCCGGGCAAGGTGCCGGTCGCGCACCTCAAACGTCTCTACGGCAAATCGGCGATGGCCGAATCCATCGAAACGGTCATGCGCGAGACCAATGCCAAGATCGTTACTGATCGCGGCTTCAAGCTGACACGCGAGCCTGAAATCACCATGCCGATCGAGCAGGCCGAGGTCGAGAAGGTCATCGAGGGCAAGGCGGACCTGTCCTACACGATGGCCATCGAGATCATGCCGGCGATTGAACTAGCCGATTTCAAGGGCCTCACGCTGGAACGGATGGTCGCCGAGGTTAGCGACGACGAGGTCGAGGAATCGCTCAAGCGGATCACCGAGGAGAACAAGCCGTTCGCGCCGAAGGGCGAGGGCGCCAAGGCCGAGGACGGCGACCGGGTGATGGTCGATTTCACCGGCAAGATCGGCGGCGAGCCTTTCGAGGGCGGCACCGGCGGCGACGTTGGCGTGGTGATCGGTTCGAACACCTTCATCCCGGGCTTCGAGGAGCAGCTCAAGGGCATTGCGGCCGGCGAGAGCCGGGTCGTGACGGTTACGTTCCCGGAGACCTATCCGGCCGAGAACCTGGCTGGCAAGGAGGCCGAATTCGATGTCGTCGCGAAGTCGGTGGACACGCCTCAGGCGGTCACCCTCGACGATGAATTCGCCAAGCAACTGGGGCTTGAATCGCTCGACAAGCTCAAGGAGCTGGTCAAGTCGCGGCTCGATCAGGAACACGCCGGCATGACCCGCCAGCGGATCAAGCGCCAGATCCTGGATCAGCTCGATAAGACCCACCAGTTCACGGCGCCGCCGTCGCTGGTCGAGGACGAGTTCAACAACGTCTGGCAGTCGATCAAGGCGGAGCTGGAGCAGCAGCGCCGGACCTTCGCCGACGAGAACACCACGGAAGACAAGGCGCGCGAGGAATACCGCACGATCGCCGAGCGCCGGGTTCGCCTGGGCCTCGTGATCGCCGAGATCGGTGAGCGCAACAATATCAAAGTGTCGGACGAGGAATTGACCCGCGCTGTGATGGACCGGGCCCGCCAGGTTCCGGGCCGCGAGCAGGAGTTGTGGAACTACTACCGCAACAATCCGAACGCGGTGGCTGCGTTGCGGGCCCCCATCTTCGAGGACAAGGTCATCGACTACATCGTCGAGCTGGCCACGGTGACCGACAAGACCGTCTCGCGCGAGGAGCTCTACAAGGACGACGAGGCGCCGGCCGCCTAGGGGCTTTTCGGCGCGCCAAGTCCGAGCCAAGTCCGGGCCAAGTCATTGAATGGCTGAAGGCTCTCGGCGCTAGCGGGTGTAGAGCTTGCGAATGGCCGGCGGCGGCATATTTGGTCTGGTCGGGGGGGCGCCTTCGAACAACGGTCCCTATAGCTTGTCTTAACCTTACGCCTGCGCTTTCCCTTGATGAAGCCGGCGCTGCGTCCCACGCGCTGTCAGGACCGATATAGTCAGGAGACGGCGGCGATTCGGCCGCACGTCCCACGCCAAGAGACGCCCCTGGAGGCCCGATGAAAGATCCGGTTGAAACCTACATGAACCTCGTCCCGATGGTGGTCGAGCAGACCAACCGTGGCGAGCGGGCCTATGACATATTCTCGCGCCTCTTGAAGGAGCGGATCATTTTCATCACCGGCCCGATCGAGGACGGGATGTCGACGCTCGCCGTGGCGCAGCTCCTGTTCCTCGAGGCGGAGAATCCCAAGAAGGAAATCTCCATGTACATCAACTCCCCGGGCGGAGTGGTGACCTCGGGGATGGCGATCTACGACACGATGCAGTTCATCCGCCCGCCGGTCTCGACACTGTGCTGCGGTCAGGCGGCCTCCATGGGCTCGCTGCTGCTGACGGCCGGCGCCAAGGATATGCGCTTCGCGCTGCCAAACGCGCGGATCATGCTCCACCAGCCTTCGGGCGGGTTCCAGGGGCAAGCCTCCGACATCGAACGCCATGCCGAGGACATCATCAAGCTGAAGCGGCGCTTGGAGGACATCTATGTCAGCCAGACCGGCCAGACCCGCGAGACCATCGAGCGGACGCTGGATCGCGATTATTTCATGAGCGCCGAGGAAGCCAAGAATTTCGGTCTGATCGACAAGGTGATCGAGCAGCGGCCGGAGGAGCCGGTTCCGGCCAAATCGTGATCATTGCGGCCTGGGAACTGGCCGTCGAATTCCCCATCAGCACGGCGGGTTATTGTTAATCAAATCTTGATTGTTCCGGCCATAGCGTGCTTCGCTAGGATGCGCAGGGGGTGGCGGCTGGATTGTCACGGTCCTCGCTACGGTTTCTTAGCCGGGGCCTGTTAGTTCAAGTCAGCCCGGTTGTGGTTGCCGGGACGACGGAGAAGCGAATGAGCAAAGTCGGCGGCAACGATTCCAAGAACACTCTGTACTGTTCCTTCTGCGGCAAGAGCCAGCATGAGGTGCGCAAGCTCATCGCAGGTCCGACTGTGTTCATCTGCGATGAGTGCGTCGAGCTGTGCATGGACATCATCCGCGAGGAGAACAAGTCCTCGCTGGTGAAATCGCGCGACGGGATTCCGACTCCGAAGGAAATCCGCAAGGTTCTGGACGATTACGTGATCGGCCAGGATCATGCGAAGAAGGTCCTCGCGGTCGCGGTTCACAACCATTACAAGCGGCTCAATCATCAGGCCAAGCACAACGACGTCGAGCTTGCGAAGTCGAACATCCTGCTGATCGGTCCGACCGGCTCGGGCAAGACGCTGCTGGCGCAGACGCTGGCGCGCATTCTCGACGTGCCGTTCACGATGGCCGATGCGACCACGCTCACCGAGGCGGGCTACGTCGGCGAGGATGTCGAGAACATCATCCTCAAGCTGTTGCAGGCCGCCGACTACAACGTCGAGCGTGCTCAACGCGGCATCGTCTATATCGACGAGATCGACAAGATTTCGCGCAAGGCGGACAATCCCTCCATCACCCGCGATGTGTCGGGCGAGGGCGTGCAGCAGGCGCTCCTGAAGATCATGGAGGGCACCGTCGCCTCGGTTCCCCCGCAGGGCGGCCGCAAGCATCCGCAGCAGGAGTTCCTGCAAGTCGATACGACCAACATCCTGTTCGTCTGCGGCGGCGCCTTCGCCGGTCTGGACAAGATCATCTCCTCGCGCGGGCGCACCACCTCCATCGGGTTCGGAGCGCAGGTTCGCGCGCCGGAGGATCGCAAGAGCGGCGAGATCTTCCGCGAGGTCGAGCCGGAGGATCTGCTCAAGTATGGCCTCATTCCTGAGTTCGTCGGCCGTCTGCCGGTCGTCGCCACGCTGGAAGACCTCGACGAGGCTTCGCTGAAGAAGATCCTGGTGGAGCCGAAGAACGCGCTGGTGAAGCAGTATCAGCGGCTGTTCGAGATGGAATCCATCGACCTGACCTTCGCCGACGAGGCGCTCGGCGCCATCGCTCGCAAGGCCATCGAGCGCAAGACCGGCGCCCGCGGCCTGCGGTCGATCATGGAGTCGATCCTGCTGGAGACCATGTTCGATCTGCCGAGCCTGGAGGGCGTGGAAGAGGTCGTGATCTCCCGCGAGGTTGTCGATGGGACCACCCGCCCGCTCTACATTTACGCGGACCGCGCCGGCGACGCCGGAGCCACCAGCGCCTGACCCGCCTGGCCGCGCGCAAACCGAATGGGGCGTCCCGGAAAGACCGGGGCGCCCTTTCGATTCCAAAGGGGGTCGTTCCAGGGGGCGATCCGCCGTCCGGGGTTCCCTTCGGGATGCCCTGAGGAGGGAAGGGGCATAGATCGGGAGGAACTTTTGGAAGGGCTCCAATTCGGAAGGGCTCCAGGTCGTTAAGCCAACTTTTCGTTTGTTTTCACACGGTTGCTTGACACTGTGCCTCCCGGTATCCACCTAATATCCGTCGAAAGGAATAGCGCAGTCAGATTCGCAAACTTGCGAAAGGCCCGGGCAGGGCTGGCTGCGCGACTCAAGCGGCCCCGGTGTTGCTTCTTGTTTCGGGGACATTCCGCGTTTCCCTTGTCCGGTCTGAAAGGGCACTCCGTCACGGCAGCGCATCAGCGGGCCATGGGGAGGGGCCGCAGAGAAAGGAAGACGGGCTATGACATTAGCTAAACCGCGTCCGCCGCTGAAAGCTGGAGAGGTCCGGTCCTATCCGGTCCTGCCGCTGCGCGATATCGTCGTGTTCCCGCATATGATCGTGCCGTTGTTCGTCGGCCGCGAGAAGTCGATCAAGGCGTTGGAAGAGGTGATGCGCTCGGATACGTTCATTCTGCTTGCGACGCAGAAGAACGCCTCCGACGATGATCCGGCGACCGATTCCATTTTCGAGATCGGAACGCTCGCGAGCGTGCTTCAGCTCCTGAAGCTGCCGGACGGGACCGTCAAGGTCCTGGTCGAGGGCGCGCAGCGTGCGAAGGTCAGCCGTTACACCGACCGCAGCGATTATTTCGAGGCCGAGGCTGAGGTGCTCGACGACGAGTTGGGCTCGAAGGTCGAACTCGAAGCCATGTCGCGCTCGGTCGTGTCCGAATTCGAAAGCTACGTGAAGCTGAACAAGAAGGTTTCGCCCGAGGTCGTGGGCGTGGTTCAGCAGATCGAGGAGGCTCCGAAGCTCGCGGACACCGTCGCCTCGCATCTGGCGGTGAAGATCGCCGACAAGCAGGACATCCTGGAAACGCGATCGGTCTCCGAGCGTCTGGAGAAGGTCCTGGGCCTGATGGAGAGTGAAATCTCCGTGTTGCAGGTGGAAAAGCGCATCCGCACGCGCGTCAAGCGCCAGATGGAGAAGACCCAGCGCGAGTACTATCTCAACGAGCAGATGAAGGCGATCCAGAAGGAGCTGGGCGACGAGGACGGCAAGGACGAGCTGGCCGAGATCGAGGAGCGGATCAAGAAGACCAAACTCTCGAAGGAGGCTCGCGACAAGGCGATGCACGAGCTGAAGAAGCTCAGGCAGATGTCGCCGATGTCGGCCGAAGCCACCGTCGTGCGCAACTACCTCGACTGGTTGCTCTCGATCCCGTGGAGCAAGAAGTCCAAGGTCAAGAAGGACCTGAACGCGGCCGAGGAGGTGCTCGATGCCGATCACTTCGGGCTGGAGAAGGTCAAGGAGCGCATCGTCGAATATCTCG
>Ga0180217_1003480_pt1 | contig 13266 bp, 3 predicted proteins | sample eDN3rd37CBELigOP_FD_128521 | JGI IMG/M metagenome (GOLD analysis project Ga0180217, IMG submission 128521) | Enriched Organic Plus compost microbial communities from Emeryville, California, USA - eDNA 3rd pass 37_C BE-Lig OP (version 2) (version 2) ... | reverse complement strand
CTCCTCAAGTCTAGCTGAACGCAGCAACGGCGGTTTCGATGGGTAGAAACAGCGTGCGGCTGTCTTCGGGGTATTCGATGAACTCGGCGCAGCGGAGATAAAAGCGCTTGGCGGCATCGTCCTTCGCATGGACCAGAACCGCGCCAATGCCGACGCTCTGGGAGGCGATGGCGATCCGACGCAACGCATCCGAAAGAATATCGGCGCCGAGACCTTTCCCCGCGTGATCGCGATCGACGGCCAAGCGCCCGATCACCGAGACCGGAATCGTATCGGGCGCATTGCGACGCACTTTGCCGGGAGCTGCCCCGCGCTCGACCGCTCCGGCCGAGATACAGAAATAGGCCACCACCCGATTTCCCTGGCAGACGACATAAGTGCGCGAGAAGCGGCTTTCGTTCTTCAAGGCCCGGTGACGCAACCAGTCATTCAGCGCTGGTTCGCCGCAGTCGAAACCCGACAAATCGTGTTCAGCGGTCAGAGGAACGGGAGCGGAAAGACCGACATCGGAGCGTTCCGATGCATCCCCTACTTCTGCCATGCCGGCACTCGGCGCAGCAGAGACCGCAGCTTCGATCCCGGTGCGGGCGGATTGTCGAGCGCGTGCATGAAGGCGTCGTAACGCTCGGAATCCAACACGAACAGCCGCTGGTCAAGCAGCACATCAATCGCCTGCCGCCGGGCGCTTTCGACCATGAACTCCGTGCGCGTCTTGCCCAGCACCGCTGCGGCATCGTCGATGAGCTGACGTGTATTCGTCTCAATCCGCAGATTGATGCTCCCCTTCGTATCGGCAGCCGAGGACCGCTCGGCGACCATTACGGCCTCCCGATCCGGGCTTTCAGGGGAGGGTGTGCGAGCCTTCGGCATGCCCGACAATATGCTTACCCGTATCCACAATGTCAATACGATTGGTCGAGCTTAGCATTGCCCTTCGGGCCGCGCTCTCGGCTACGCCTGAACCACGCCTATGGCGTGTTTCCGCCATTCGGCTTCGACCGCTAACGCAAGAGAGACGACGCAATCTACATCAAAGGGAGCGAAGGCGCCCTGTTGAGGACGCTTGTGGCAGCTAAAGGAGGGAAGTCGGCAGGAATCGGCGTTCCCGGTTTTGTACCGAAGTGGCGGTGGGGGCAGTCGTCCGCCTACTTGTCTCCGGGGCCACACAACATCCAAGTCATCGGAAGATGGCCGGCACTCGAAGGTGACCCCGAACTTGGCGAGGTCGGTCTTGTCGATGAACCGTTCGCGCGGGAGCTCCAGCTCGAACTTTCTGCGCTCGGCCTGGGTCCCGTAGGCGAGCTTATCGCGGCATTGGCCGCGGGCGCGTTCGCAGAACCACTTCAATCCGGACCCGGAAGGACTGAAGTTCACTCTGAACTTGCCGCGCGGGACACGCTATCGATCCAGCTCCGCGTCGACCGGGGCGGAGAGGGGGCGTGGCGATCGGCATGACCCACCCCGGCTCTGCGCTAGGCGTCGCCTGCTGGCGACTGGCAGGCGACGCGATCGTATTGCTGCTCCCGGGCGAGCCTTGGTACTTGCTCGAACCGATGAACAGATCGGATCCCCAGACGCCGCGATCCTCCCGGCCTAGGTTGGTCGAGGCGGCGCAAGCGCTGCGCAATGGGCAATGGAGCGAGGCGAAAGCTCTCGCCGCGTTGCGGTTGGCGCAGGCGCCCGACGATGTCGAGGCCTTGAAGCTGATGGCCGGCTCCGCCGCGCTATCTGGGGCGGCAGAGGAGGCTGAGGGGTTCTTGCGGCGCGCAGTCGAGATCGCGCCGGGGGATGTTCAGGCGCATGCCGATCTTGCTTCACTGCTTATGCGCCTTGGTCGCGCGGACGAGGCGGTGGGCTTGCTCGAGGAGGCGCTCGTCCGGCGACCGGCGGCGGTCTGGCCGCTTTCCCTGAAGGCGGCGGTGCTCGAAGGCGAAAGCCGCGCCCGCGAGGCGCTCGACGCCCATCGGTCACTGTTGGCGCGCGCGCCTCGGGCGGCGCTTGCCTGGACGAATTACGGCCGGGCGCTGGCCGCTGTCGGCGACGTGGACAGCGCCGTCGAGGCCTATCGAAAGTCTCTCGATCTGGAGCCGGCCCAGGGGTTCGCCTGGTGGGGCCTGGCCAATCTCCGGACGGTCCGCCTCGATCCGCAGGACGTGACGCGCATGGAGCAGGCGCTTCCGCGGATCGCCGATAGCCTCAGCCGCACGCAGCTTCACTACGCCCTGGGCAAGGCGCTGGGGGATCAGGAGCGGTTCGCATCGTCGTTCCAGCATTACGAGGCGGGAAACCGGCTCCGCGGCGGCTTCGCGTCCTATTCGGCCGATTCGCTCAGCGAAGCGGTCCGGCAGACACGGGCGACCTTCACTTCCGCATTCCTGGGTGGGCGGCGTGGGCAAGGGTGCGACGCCCCCGATCCGATCTTCATCGTGGGCATGCCACGGTCCGGCTCCACGCTGGTCGAGCAGATCCTGGCCAGCCACCCGCTGGTCGAGGGGCTGGGGGAGCTGGGCGACCTCGGGGAGATGGCGACCTCGGCCGGCGTCGGCGCCGATGGGACGGGCTGGGCCGAGGCGCTCGCTAGCCTGGGCCCCGCGGCCCTTGCGGAGCTCGGCGAACGCTATCTGGCGGCCGCAGGGCGCCGCCGGAGGACGCCGCGTCGGTTCTTCACCGACAAGATGCCGGCGAACTGGCGACATGTGGGCCTGATTGGCCTGATCCTGCCTAAGGCGACCATCATCGACGTCCGGCGCGACCCGATGGCCTGCTGCTTTTCCGGTTTCACCACCTACTTCAATCGTCAGACCGGCTTTCCGGCCACGCTCGCCGAGCTCGCCCGGTTCTACCGGGACTATGTTCGCCTGATGGACCATTTCGAAGAGATGCTGCCCGGGCGAGTCCATCAGGTGCGGTATGAACGGCTGATCGACGACCATGAGGGGGAGACGCGGCGTCTGCTGGACCACATCGGCCTGCCGTTCGCCGAAGAGTGCCTGCGCTTTCACGAAAATCCGCGGGAGGTGCAGACCCCGAGCGCCCAGCAGGTCCGGCGCCCGATCAATGGGGACGGGCTCGATCGCTGGCGTAATTATGAAGCGTGGCTTGGTCCGCTGAAGCAGGGCCTGGAAGCCACGGGCGAATCGCCCTGACGGCCCATACCGCCCATTCGATTTCGTCGCGCCGCTCCTTACGGCGTAAGGCCTACACGTTACAGTAGTTTACAATCCCGAAGGTAAGCTTTGCCGTAGTGGACGATCCTCTGGATATCATTCGAGTTTATTGATTTTTCGTCACAATGTTCTCCAGCGGCAGCTGCGAAGCCGCCGCGGCAAAGCTGCCGATTAACCTTTGCGGTTAGCCATTCATACACGATCAAGCTACAGCTTCACTCAGGCCTACAACCTTAAGTCTGTAGTGGCGGCGCCGCCGTCTGCGCACGTCCATGCCTTGAGCGTGGCGCTTTGGGCTGCGGATCGGTGTGGGTGATTGGCGTATTTTGGGGGGCGTACATGACCAGTGGCACGAAGGCGATCGCGGTGCACAACCTTCGTGTGCGTCGCGGTTACCGGCATCTCCTCTGTGGCGTTTCGGTCGGGGTGTTGGCGTTGGCGAGCTTACCGGCGGCCGCCCAGGACGCCACCCGCTACTGGGACGCGAACGGCGCCCTGCCGGCGAGCGGCGGCAGCGGAAACTGGAATACGACCAGCCAGCTCTGGAGCGAGAGCAACAGCGACGTCCTGGGCCTCTACTATACCTGGGACAACACGGCGCTCGACAACCCCGTCTTCGGGATCACGGCCGCGGGAACCACGACGACCGCCGGCACGATCACGGTGACGCAGCCGATCACCGTGCACAACATGACCTTCCAGAGGATCAACGGTTGGATCCTGAACGGCGGGGCTATCACGCTCGCCGGGCTTGATCCGACGATCCTCACCAACGCCCATACGACGATCAATTCCGTCCTGGCGGGGAGCGCGGGTCTGATCAAGTCGGGCGGGTACACGCTGACGCTGACAGGGGCGAACACCTTTAGCGGCGGGCTCACGCTGAGCGGCGGCGCTCTCACCGCCGACGATGACGCCGCGCTCGGCGCGACGAGCAACGAGATTGACGTAACTGCGAATTCAACCCTCAGAATCAATGGCGGCTCCACGAGCCGCACGATCAACATCGCTAGCGAAAAGACCCTCACCATTGGAGGCGTGGGCGTCGGCGGTGCGCTGTTCACGGGCGGTGGGAACCTCGACGTCGCCGTAGGAACCCGACTCACGAACGATTCCAGCACCTACACGGGATCGACGATCCTGCGGGGCGTCAATGGTGTCGGTAATGTCTACTTCTCGTCGGTTCGCAATCTCGGCGAGGCGAGTTCGCTGGGCGCCCCGACAGATTCCAGTGCCGGCACGATCGTCTTTCAGCAGTCGAGCCAATACTCGGACAACATCGTCTACATCGGGAGCGGCGATACTTCAGACCGCAACTGGGATTTCAACGGCAGCAATGCTTGGCTGAACAACGAGGGCGACGGCGCGCTGAACCTTACCGGGAACATGGACATCTCGGTCGGTGGCGGGGTACGGGCGATCGGGGGGGATTTGGCCCTCGACGGCGTCCTGAGCGGCGGCAGCTTTAATTTTAGCGCCAATGCTGATCGCAAGATCACGATCTCCGGCATGGCCAACACCTTCACCGGTCAAGCCGGGATCACCGGCTTGGTCGAGGTCGCAAGTCTCGCCAACGCCGGAGCTGTGAGCTCGCTAGGGGCAGGATCGTCCATCGGCCTGGTCGGCGGGACATTGAGCTATACGGGTGCGGCGGCGTCCAGCGATCGCACTTGGACGGTCAACGGCGTCAGCGTGCTTGGAAACGATGGCGGCGGCGCGCTGGCGCTCAGCGGCGGCCTTTCGTTCGTGGCCGGCGGGGCTGCCGACGCCCTGACCCTCAGTGGCTCCTACGCTGGTGAGAATACCTTCTCTGGCGTGATCTCCGGCGCTGGAAACGTGATCAGCGACGGCGATGGAACCTGGGTGCTTGCTGGCGCCAACACCTATGTCGGCGCGACCACTGTAACCTCTGGCACGCTGCGGGCGGGCAGCGCGTCCGCGTTCGGCGCGACAGGCAAGATGACCGTCGACGGCGGCGTCCTGGATCTGAACGATTTCAGTCTCACCACGTCCGAACTTCACGGGGCCGGCGGCTCCATCGCGCTTGGAACGAACCCCCTGACCACCCTGACGGTCGATGGGAGCGTGGCCAGCGACTATGCGGGGGCCGTCACCGGCGCAGGCGGGCTGACCAAACTCGGCACGAGCACCCTTACGCTGACCGGCGCCAACACCTATACCGGCGCGACGGCCATCGGCGGTGGTACGCTGGCTCTGGATTTCTCCGCCGCAGGCGCGCCGGAGGACGCGATCATCGCGGCCGCCTCGGCCCTGAACATGGCTGGCGGGACGCTGCGAGTGATCGGCTCCGGCAGCGCCATCAACGATCAGGCGTTCGCCGGCACCGAGATCACTGCGGGCGCCAATACAATCAGCGCGGAATCGGGCGCGAGCGGGACCGTCAATCTCGATCTCGGCGCGATTTCGCGCACCAGCGGGCTCGTCAACTTCGTCCTGCCGACCAGCGGCAGCATCACGACTTCAAACACCAGCCTTGGCGGATGGGCGACGGTCAACGGGACCGACTATGCAAAGGTGGTCGGCGGCGAGATTCTCCCATTCGCCGAGGCCGACTACACCGACAAGGACGAAGTCGCGACTTGGCTACCTAACGAGTTCATCTCCGACAGCGACGGGGATGGCATTGGCTATTCCGGCACGCTCACCGGCAGCATGCAGCTCGGCGGCCTGCAATTCACCGAGGCGGCGACCTCCGCCATCAATGTGGGGCCTGGGGAAACGCTCGGGGTCGATGGGGCGATCATCGTCGCGGACACGGTCGGGGCCAACACCCAGACGATCAGCGGCGGCGCCTTGCAGGGCGCGGCCGGCGGCGTGCTCGGGATTCAGCACAACGGCGGCGGCCTCTTCACAATCGAATCGACAATTGTAGACAACGGCGCCGCGACCGGGTTCACCAAGGGCGGGGCAGGGACTGTTCGGCTCACCGGCGCCAACACCTATACCGGCGCGACGACGCTCAGCGCCGGGCGGCTCGAGATCACCAGCCTCGCAAATGGCGGCGATCCCAGCAGCATCGGCCGATCGGACGCCGCCTCGGCCAATCTCGTCCTCCAGGGCGGCACTCTCGCCTGGGCCGGCGCCGCCGATGCCACGACGGACCGGGGTTTCACTCTGGTGAACGGAGGCGCAGGCAACCCGCAGATCGAGGTCGGCGCGGGCCGCGCGGTCGAATTCTCGGGGCTGGTGACGAGCCCAGACGATGCGGGCCTCACTAAGACGGGCGGCGGGACGCTCGTCCTCTCCAATGACGCCAACGACTATGTGGGCGTCACCAGGATCACCGGGGTCAGCGCAAGCGGCGCTCTCGCGGTCGACACCCTTGCGGACGGTGGCCAGGTCAGCGGCATTGGTCGCTCGTCCGCCGACTCGTCCAACCTCGTGCTGGAGACCGGAGGAGAGCTCCGGTACACCGGAGCGACCGACAGCACCGACCGCGGCTTCACCTTGTCGAATGGCGGTCGGATCGGCGTATCGCAGGCCACCACGACGCTAACGATCAGTGGCGTTGCAGTGGGGACTGGTCCTCTGACCAAGGAGGGCGATGGAACCCTAGTCCTGTCAGGTCTGAACACCTATGGCGGCGGCACGACGGTAAATGGCGGCAAGCTGATCGCCGGATCCAATCAGGCCTTCGGCGGCGCGGCCAACGGCGCTGGCGTCGGCCGCCTGACGGTCAATGCCCCCGCCAGCGTGGAGATCGGCGATTTCGATGTCTGGGTCGCTGGCCTGCAGGGCGACGGCGCCGTGACCATCGGGGCTTCGGGAACGCTGCAGACGAACGCGGGTGCTGAGTTCACGGGGGTCATCAGCGGCGATGGCGGCGTTCTCGTCGGCGCCTATACGCAGACCATGACCGGTTGCAATAATACCTACGCTGGTCCGACCACCATCTCCGGGACGCTCAGCACAAATTGCCTAGCCGATGGCCTGCAGGCAAGCGGCATTGGAGCCTCGGGTCCAGACTCCGCCAACCTCGTGATCAACAACGGCGCGCTCGCCTATACCGGCGGCGACATCAGCATCGATCGCGGCGTCCAACTGCTCGGTACAGCCCAGATCAATGTAAGCAACGCCGCCGCCACGCTCGGCCTGGAAGGCGTGATCACCGGTCCGGGGGTCCTAAACAAGCAGGGCGATGGCGCTCTCGTCCTTGCCAACGCCAACACCTACAGCGGTGGAACATATGTCTATGGCGGGACCCTTCGTCCGCTGTCGGCCGACTCTCTTGGGACCGGCGGCGTGCGGATGGGGCTCACCGGGACACGGTTGGATCTCACCCAGGTCGCCGGCGCAGCCATCTCCGTGGGCTGGCTCGACGACAGCGTGGCCAATGCCGACGCCGCGAGCGTCGGCGACGTCGACCTTGGCGCCACCACCCTTACGATCACGCCGGGAGCAGGCGGGTTGGGCGTCGGCGGCCGTGTAAACTACGCCGGCGTCATCAGCGGGACCGGTGGGATCGTCAAGGCTGGCGGCAGCGTCCAACAGTTCTCTGGCTGCAACAACACCTATACGGGTGCGACGACTATCAGCGGGGGGGTCCTGGCGGTCGATTGCCTGGTGGACGGCGACCTTGCCAGCAGCATCGGCGCTTCGTCCGCTGACGCCGCCAGCCTGGTTCTGGACGGGGGCACGCTGCGCTACATCGGCGCCGGTGACACCACTGACCGCCTGCTTACGCTCGGGGCCTCAACGACCAGCGCCATCGACGCATCCGGCGGAGGCGCGGTGGTGTTCTCCAACGCCGCTCCGATCGCCTTCAATAGCGCCAACACCGCCCAAAGGGTGACCCTGACCGGGACCAGCACGGCCGATAACAAGCTGGGCCTGCAGATCACCGACAACGGGACGGGCAAGACGGCGCTCTCCAAGACCGGCGCTGGCACGTGGATCCTCACCAATCCGGGCAGCACCTATACCGGGGTGACTTCGATCACTGGCGGCGTGCTCGGCGTTGACAAGCTCGCCGATGGCGGCTTCGCCAGCAGCCTTGGCCAGTCCGCCAATCTCGCCTCGAACCTGATCATCGGCAGTGGCGCCACCCTGCGCTATACGGGCGCCGGCGATACGACCGACCGGCGCTTCACGCTGGGGGTGGGGACCACCTCCATCGAGTCCTCGGGGTCGGGGGCGGTGCAGTTCAACAACACCGCGGCGGTCTCCTATAGCGGCAATGGCCTGAGGGTCGTGTCGCTGGGCGGGACGAACACCGGCGACAACATCATGGGCGCCGCCATCGGCAACCAGAGCGCCGCGAATGTCAGTTCGCTAGCCAAGATCGGCGCCGGCAAGTGGATTCTGACCGGCGACAACGCCTATACCGGCGTCACCAACCTGCAGCAGGGGACGCTGATCCTCGGCGCTGGGGGGGCGACCGGCTCGATCGCGAGCCAGACTGTCAACAACTTCGGCGTGCTGGGCTTCGATCGTTCCGACGACCTCGCCTATGACGGCGTCATCTCGCAGACCGGGGCGGTCGAGCAACTCGGCGCCGGCAAGACGACCCTGACCGGAACCAACACCTATACCGGCGGCACCACGATCAGCGCCGGCGTGTTGGAATTGGGAGCGGGCGGGGCGACCGGCTCGATCGTCGGCGATGTCGCGAACGACGGCAGCCTGATCTTCAACCGGAACAACAGCTACGCCTTCACCGGCCTGGTTACCGGCTCGGGTGAGCTGGAGCAGATCGGAACCGGGACCACGGTGCTCTCGGCCGACAACAGCTATGATGGGGCGACCCATGTCAGGGCCGGCACGCTGCGGATCAACGGCGACCAGTCGGCGGCCAACGGCCAGACAACCGTCTACGGCGGCGCCTCGCTCGGCGGCTCGGGCGTGATCGGCGGCAATGTGCTGGTGCAGGACGGTGGGACGATCTCGCCCGGCAACAGTCCCGGCACGCTGACCATCAACGGCGAGTTGGTCCTGAACGAGACGTCGGTGCTGAACATGGAGTTCGGCCAGGCAAACGCCGTCGGCGGGCCTTTGAACGACCTCATTGTCGTGAACGGTGATCTCACCTTGGACGGCGTGATCAACGTCACCGTTCCTACGGGTGGCGCGTTCACCGCCGGCATCTACCGCGTGATCAACTATACGGGCAGCCTGACCGATCAGGCCCTGACCATAGGGTCGCTGCCCGGCGGGGCCAGCGCCACGATCCAGACCTCGGTCGCGAACGAGGTGAACCTGGTCAACAACGCGGGCCAGACGCTCTACTTCTGGGACGGCCCAGCTGGCGGCAAGAACGACGCGACGATCACCGGCGGGACCGGCGCCTGGCGCCTTGGCGGCGGCGCCAACGACTGGACCGACTCTGCGGGCTCCGTGAACAGCGACTTTGCGCCGGACGCCTTCGCCGTGTTCCAAGGAAACGCCGGGACAGTGACGGTGGAGAGCAGTGGCGGCGCAGTCGGCGTCTCTGGGATCCAGTTCGCCGTCGATGGCTATACGGTGGACGGTGCGGGCCTGACGCTGGCCGCGGACCAGACGCCGATCCGGGTCGGCGACTTTACGCCGGCGAGCGCGGGCATGACCGCCACGATCGAGTCCGTGCTCTCGGGCGGCGGGCAACTGGTCAAGGTCGGCGACGGGACCCTGGTTCTCTCCGGGGTCAACACCTATACGGGCGGTACGCTGGTCAACAAAGGCGTGCTGGAGGTTTCGCAGGACGCCAATCTTGGCGCGCCCGGTGAGCTCACTCTGGACGGTGGGACCCTGCGGACGGCCTCGGGTATGATCTTGGGGCGGGGGATAACCCTAGGGGCCGCCGGCGGCACGATCGAGCCGATCGTGAGTTCCACCCTGACGGGTGTGATCACCGGCGCGGGGCGGCTCACCAAGGGCCGAGCTTCCGTTCTTCGCCTGATTGGCGACAACACCTACACGGGCGGCACGACGATCACAGATGGCGCGCTGATCCTCGGTGACGGGGCGTTGGCGGGCTCGATAACCGGCAATGTCCTCAACAATGCGCAACTAGTCTTCAACAATCCCGGGACACAGACCTTCGCCGGGACGATCGCCGGCAGCGGGCAGGTGCGGAAGACCGGCGCCGGCACGGAAATCCTCACCGGGACCAACACCTATGCCGGCGCGACCACGGTCACGGGCGGCACGCTGCTCATTAACGGCGACCAGTCGCTCGCCGGGGGCCCGACGACCGTGTCGGCCGGGACCCTCGGCGGCGCGGGGATCATCGGCGGCGACGTGGTGGTGGCGGCAGGAGCCTCGCTCGCCCCCGGCGGCGCGGCCGGCGCGCCCGGCACACTGACCATCGATGGCGACCTCACCCTTGCGGACGCTACGACCAGTCTCGTCTACGAGTTCGGCCAGGCCAATCTGCCGGGCGGGACGTTCAACGACCTGACGAAGGTGGACGGGAATGTCGACCTGGCTGGCGCTACGATCAACGTGACGGCTAGCGCGCCGAGTTTCGGCCCGGGGCTTTACCGGGTGATCGACTATACGGGAACCCGGACCGGGACCCTGACCACCGGCTCGACGCCGGCGGGCGCCGCCTTCACGGTGCAGACTTCGGTCGACAAGCAGGTCAACCTGGTCAACACCGCGGGCCTGACGCTCAACATCTGGGACGGCGCAGGCCCGATCAACGACGGCGACATCGCCGGCGGATCGGGAACCTGGCAGGGCGGCCTGGCTGGCGGCAACGATCACTGGACGACCGCGGACGGCACGCCGAACGCGCCTTGGACCGACGGCGCCTTCGCCGTCTTCACCAAGACGGGCGGCGTTGTCGCCGTCGATGCGGGCACGGCTGGCCCGATCAACGTGTCGGGCATGCAGTTCGCCGTCACCGGATACGAGCTGAACGGCGATGTGATCAACCTGACAGCGCCCGAGTCGAACATTTGGGTCGGTGACGGCACGTCCAACAGCGGCGCCATCGCTGCGCTGATCAACGCCAATCTCGGCGGCGCTGGCGGGTTGGTGAAGACCGACGCTGGCACGCTGCTTCTCTTCGGCAACAATACTTATGCCGGAGAAACTCAGGTCAACGGCGGGACGCTCGTGGTCGGCGGCGACCAGTCGGGCGCCACGGGCGCGACCTTCGTCAACAGCGGCGGCGTTCTAAGCGGCAACGGGATCATCGGCGGCGACGTGACGGTGAGTGTCGGCGGGACGCTTGCGCCCGGCGACTCCTACGGCCAGCTGACCATCAACGGCGACCTGATTCTGACCGCGGACGCCACCCTAGCCATGGACCTCGGCCATGCGGGCACGCCGGGCGGAGCGCTGAACGACCTGATCGTCGTCGGCGGCGACCTGACCCTCGACGGCACGCTGAACGTCACCGAGAGCGTCGGCGGGGCGTTCGGACCCGGCGTCTACCGGCTGATCGACTATTCGGGCGAGCTGATCGACAACGTGCTGAGCATCGGCTCGCTGCCGTCGGATTACGGGATCATCCAGACCTCCATCGCCCAGCAGGTGAATCTGCTCGTAAGCGCCACGCCTCCGGGCGGCCCTGGTCCAGGCCCGGGGCCCGGTCCAGGCGAGCCCGGCGGCCCAGGCGAACCGGGCGGCCCCGGAGAGCCGCCGGCCTCGCCGTACAATTTCTGGGACGGCGACAACGGCGCGGCCAACGACTCGGCCGTGAACGGCGGCGACGGGATCTGGCGGGCCTCGCCGGACAACTGGACGACGGCGACAGGCGCCGCCAACGGCCCCTTCACGCCGGCGAGTTTCGCCATCTTCGCGGGCCAGGCGGGCGCGGTCTCGGTGGACGGCTCCGAGGGCGCGATCCGGGTCAGCGGCATGCAGTTCGCCTCGAACGGCTATCAACTCACGGGCGATGCGATCGCGCTGGAAGGCGGGGAATCCATCGTGCGCGTGGGCGACGGGACGATCGCCGGCGGCGCCTTCGTGGCCACCATCGGTTCGGCGCTGACCGGCGCCGGTCAGTTGCACAAGACCGACGCCGGCACGCTCGTCCTCACCGGCGAGAGCGACTATGCGGGCGGCACGCGCATCAGCGGCGGCGCCTTGCAACTGGGTGACGGCGGCGAGGGCGGCTCGATCCTGGGCGATGTCCGCAACGATGCTCGCCTGGCCTTCAACCGCAGCGATAATCTGGCCTTCGCCGGGGTCATCAGCGGCGCAGGTGAAATCGCCCAGATCGGCTCGGGCGTGACCACCTTGAGCGCCGACAGCTCCGCCTTCGGCGGCCGCGCCGAGGTGCGGGACGGAACCTTGGAGATGGCCGGCAAGCTCGGCGGTCTGACCGAGGTGTTCGACGGAGGCCGCCTGACCGGGACCGGCCAGGTCGGCGCGCTGATCAACCGCGGCGGTGGCGTTGTGGCGCCCGGCGCCAGCGTGGGCGCGCTCACCGTCGCCGGCGACTATGAAGGCCGGGGCGGGACCTTGCAGATCGAGGCCGCCCTCGGCGGTGACGATTCCCAGGCCGATCGCCTGGTCGTGGGCGGCGCCGCTTCCGGCTCCACTCTGGTTGAGGTCACAAATCTCGGCGGCCTCGGGGCGCGGACCACGAACGGTATCCTCGTCGTCGACGTGGCGGGCGCATCGGACGGAGTGTTCACACTCGCCAAGGGCGATTTCCGCCTGGGCGGCGAGAACGCCCTCGTGGCAGGCGCCTACGCCTATGTCCTGCGGAAGGACGCGCAAGGCGGCGATTGGAAGCTGCGCTCCAGCGTCAATGAGGTGGCAGGTCCGCCCCGCCCGGCCGTCCCCGATCAGCCAGCTGGCGAGCCTGGCGCCCCTGTTGACGCTGGTCAGCCGCAGGTGACGCTCTATCAGCCGGGCGCGCCGGTCTACGAGGCCTACGCTCAGACCCTTCAGGCGCTGAACGGCCTCTCGACCATGCGCCAGCGGGTCGGCGCGCGGCAATGGTCGGGCCAAGAGGGAGCGGGCGTCTGGGGCCGCATGGAAGGCGGCCGCGTGAAGGTCGAACCCGCGGTCTCGACGACAAAGGCCAAGCTCGAGACCGATCGCTGGAAGGTGCAGTTCGGGATCGATCAGGCGCTTGCCGACGATGTGGCCGGCGGCCGCCTGGTCGGCGCGCTGACCGCCCACTATGGCGAGGCGAGCGCCT
>Ga0180217_1003470_pt1 | contig 13297 bp, 10 predicted proteins | sample eDN3rd37CBELigOP_FD_128521 | JGI IMG/M metagenome (GOLD analysis project Ga0180217, IMG submission 128521) | Enriched Organic Plus compost microbial communities from Emeryville, California, USA - eDNA 3rd pass 37_C BE-Lig OP (version 2) (version 2) ... | reverse complement strand
CGACGAGCCGGCGCCCTGGTAGCGCGGGGTGCGCGCGAACTCGCCGATGACGGCGATCTTCGCGTCGCGGGCGAGCGGCAGCAGCGCGCCGGCGTTCTTGAGCAGCACGATCGAGCGGCCCGCCGCTTCGCGGGCGAGCGCGTGATGCGCGTCGACGTCGAGCGGACCCTGGACGACCGGGCGCCGCCGGACCTTGCGCACGAGATCGAGCACGCGATCGGCGGCGGTGTCGAGCGCGGACTCGTCGAGTGCGCCGTCGCGCACCGCTGCGACGAGCTGCGCATCGGTGAGGCCGCCGCTCGACGGCATCTCGAGGTCGAGTCCGGCGGGAAGTCCCGCGACACGGTCGTTCACCGCACCCCAGTCCGAGATGACGAGCCCCTCGAAGCCCCACTCATCGCGGAGCACGCTCGTGAGCAGCCACGGATCCTCCGAGGCGAACACGCCGTTGATGCGGTTGTAGGAGCACATGACGGTCCACGGCTGCGCATCCTCGACCACGCGCTCGAACCCGCGCAGATAGATCTCGCGCAACGGGCGCGGATCGATGTCGGCCGACACGCGCATGCGGTCGTGCTCCTGGTTGTTCGCAGCGAAGTGCTTGAGCGATGCGCCGACGCCCCGCGACTGGAGGCCGCGCACCATCGCAGCTCCCAGCACCCCGGAGACGACGGGATCCTCCGAGAAGTACTCGAAGTTGCGGCCGCACAGCGGCGAGCGCTTGATGTTGATGCCCGGACCGAGCACCACGGCGACGTTCTCGATCGCGGCCTCGACGGCGATCGCCTCGCCCACCCGCGCCACGAGCTCGGGGTCGAACGACGACCCGAGCCCGACGGCCGGAGGGAAGCACGTGGCAGGAGTGCTGCCGGCCAGGCCGAGGTGGTCGGCGGCCTCGGTCTGCTTGCGCAGACCGTGCGGACCGTCGGTCATCATGATCGAGGGCACGCCTGCCCGCTCGACGGGCTTCGTCGTCCAGAAGTCGGCGCCGCTCGTGAGCGAGGCCTTCTCTTCGAGCGTGAGGTCGGCGGCGGTGGGGATCGCATCTGTCATGTGCTCATCCTCGCGTCGCGGCATACGCTCGTGCCATGCCTTTCGCCGGTCCCCCTTCCGAAGATGTCGACGCTGCGCCCGTCTCCGAGGGCGGTGCCGTCGCCGGACCCGTCGTGCGCATCGGGCCCGGAGCCGTGCGCGGCATGTGGCGCGGCAAGCCCGGTGAGCCCGGGGCATCCGCCGCGTTCCTCGGGATCCCGTTCGCGAAGCCACCGGTCGGCGATCTCCGCTTCGAGGCACCCGAGCCGCCTGACCCGTGGGACGGCGTGCGCGATGCCATCGCCTACGGTCCGACCCCCCTGCGCGGGCCGCAACCCGAGGTGACGCTGATTCCCGAGCCGTCCGTTCCCGGCGAGTCGACGCTCAACGCGAACGTGTTCACGCCGCGGCCGGGTGACACGGACGCGAAGCTGCCGGTGCTCGTGTGGATCCACGGCGGCGGTTACATCGCCGGCTCGCCGGCGAGCCCGTGGTACGACGGTCGCGCCTTCAACCGCGACGGCATCGTCACCGTCACGGTGTCGTACCGCCTGGGCTTCGACGGCTTCGGGCACATCGACGGCGCGCCGGCGAACCGCGGTGTGCGCGACTGGATCGCCGCCCTGGAGTGGGTGCGCGACAACATCGCAGTGTTCGGCGGCGACCCCGGACGGGTGACGATCGCCGGCCAGTCGGCCGGCGGCGGAGCCGTGCTGACCCTCCTCGGCCTGCCTGCCGCGCAGCACCTGTTCCACGCTGCGTGGTCGATGTCGGGCGCGCTCGGGGACGTCTCTCGCAAGCGGGCGGAGGAGCGCGCCGACAAGCTGGCGCGCCTCGCGAACGTGGCGCCCACGCGCTCGGGCTTCGCGTCGGTCGACGAAGAGACGCTCCTGGCGCTGCAGAGCGACGCCGCGTCCCCGGAGTCCCGCAGCCGGCTCGCGGCGGCCAACCTCCTGCTCGACGAGGGCCCCTCGTGGGGGCCGATGGTCGACGGCGAGCTGCTCAAGCAGCCGACGCCCGACTCGATCCGGGACGGCGTCGGAGCGGACAAGCCGCTCGTGCTCGGCTCGGCGGACGACGAGTTCACGATGCTCCTCGACCGCGCCAAGAGGAGCATGCGGTTCGTCCCCGCGTCGCTCGCTCTCGGCCGGCTCGGCCTCGACCGTGCCAGGCGTCGCGCGTACATCGCAGCGAACGCGCAGCAGCACCGCAAGGGCAACGCGGCGCTCGTCGGCCGATACGTGAGCGACCGCGCGTTCCGCTCGACGGTCGTGCAGGTCGCGGCCGCACGAACCGCCGCGAAATCGGATGCCCCGACCTGGGTGTACCGCTTCACGTGGACGTCGCCCACGATCGGGTGGGCGTGCCACTGCCTCGACGTGCCGTTCTGGTTCGACTGCCTCGACGCCGAGCGGGTCGACGCGCTGGCGGGGAGCGAGCCTCCGCAGGATCTCGCCGACGCCGTGCACGGCGCAGCGGTCCGCCTCATCCGCGGCGAGGATCCCGGGTGGACGCCGTGGTCGGACAGGCCCGGCGCGACGAGGCTGTTCGGCGCGGCATCCGGCCCCGAACTCGACCCCGACGGCTACGCGAGCGTGCGGCCCTTGGTGTCGGAGGAGCCGCCGCGGGTTTGATCGAGGTCCCGTGAAAGCGTCGGGCTGAATCGCGTGGTCGGCGCGCCCCGCTGGCTCTGATGCGCGATCGAGCCCGGCGCATTCACCGACGGCGACCCCGCCTACGGGAGCCGAGGAGACCCGCCAATGCAGCGCGAACCTCCTCCGGACGCCACATGATGTCCTCGGCGATCGGGCGATACGTGCTGTAACCGAGGGCCGCCGCCGCCTGGTCGCGGCGGCGGTCGCGACGCTGGTCCTCCCACGTCGAGTGGAACGCTTCGCTGTCGCATTCCACGATCAGCCAGCCGTCGACGACGAAGTCCACTCGGCCGACACCGCGGATCCGTACCTGGACGTCGAACCTCGCTCCGAGCGAGCGGAGCATCAGCCGCACCAGGGTCTCGGGACCGGATTCGGCCCGGGAGTCGATGAGCTTGCGGAGGACCGCATGACGGCGCGGGAGCTGCCGGAACAGTTCGTCCAGGTCGTCGGGATGCAGGGCGCCGAGGTGCAGCGCGGAGTCGAGCGTCGCCACCGCGGCACGGGGCGGCTGGCATCGGACCGCCTGCAGGACGGCGTCGAAGGCCTCGACGGACGTCGCGCCCAGCGGTGGCATGCGACGCAGACGGTCCCAGTGACGTCGCACGGGACGCGCGAGAACGGGCGCGCGGCGGCGGTTTTCGTGAAGGTGTACGTGAAGGGCGGGCTGCTCGAGCACGAAGACGCCGCGCCTCGCCAGTTCCGACACACAGGTGAGACGGCCGCCGAGTGCACACGCGTCAAACGTGTCTGTGTGCACGCCGGGTGGCAGATACGCATTCGGTCGGGGCTTGAGCAATCGGCCATCGGCGACTGCGGCAGCAAGGCGCCGATCGGTCCACCCCGCGTCGAGCAAGGAGCGGCGGGTGAAGAACCGGGGCGCGGTCGTCGTGCCCGCGCGGTGAGAGATAGGAGTCATCCCCCGACCGTGCGCCGACGGGCGAGCGGCCCCACCCCCAAACTCGGCTGAATGTGGGAGACGGGCGGGCCCGCGGATTCTGGGGAGAGCCGGTTGTCTGGTTGAAGCGGGGAGGCGGAGCGCCGCTACGTGAAAGCGCCGGGCAGAAACGGCGGAAACGCTGCTGCTACGAGTCCATCCGCTGAATCGGGCCCGGCGCTTTCACGCGAACCGTCCCGCTCACCAGAATCCGGTACCAGAATCCGCTCACGCGAGCGCCGGGATGACCTCGCGCTCGAAGAGCTCGACGCCCGAGCGGTCGTACGCGTGCTCGGGGAAGTAGTGGATCGCGTACTGGAGACCGCGCTCGCGCAGGTCGGCGAGTCGCTCGACGATCTGCTCGGGCGTGCCGACGAGCCAGTGGCGGGAGCGGTACTCACCCATGACCCGCTCCGTGCGGTCGCCGAGATGCGGGCGCAGCCGCTCCTCGATGCGGGCGAGTCGCTCGTCGACGTTCTTCTCGGTCTCGCCGATCACGGTGTTGAAGTTCGCGCTGAGGGTGATCTCGGACGGGTCGCGCCCGATTGTCCTGCAATGCTCGGCGAGGACCGCCTTCTTGTGCGAGAACTCCTCGGGGTCGGACGACCAGTTCGCGTAGTCGGCGTACTTCGCGGCGATCTTCAGCGTGACCTTCTCGCCGCCGCCGGCGATCCACATCGGGATGCCGCCCTCCTGCAGCGGGAGCGGTCGCACGATAGCGCCGTCGACCTGGTAATGCTTGCCGTCGAGGGTCGCCGTGCCGGTCGTCCACGCCTGGCGCATGATCTGCACGCCCTCGTCGAGGCGCGCGAGACGCTCGCCGATCGGCGGGAACCCGTACCCGTACGCGCGCCACTCGTGCTCGTACCACCCACCGCCGATGCCCATCTCGGCGCGGCCGCCCGACACGATGTCGACCGTCGCCGCGACCTTCGCGAGGTAGGCGGGGTTGCGGTAGCTCATGCACGTGCACATCTGACCGAGACGGATGCGGTCGGTCGACGCTGCGAACGCCGCCATGAGCGTCCACGCCTCGTGCGTCGCCTCCTCGCTCGGAACCGGCGTCGTGTGGAAGTGGTCGTAGACCCAGAGCGACTCCCACGGGCCTTCGTCGGCGCGCTGGGCGAGCTCGCGCATGACGCGCCAGTGGTCGGCGGGATCGATGCCGACGAGGTCGAAGCGCCAGCCCTGGGGGATGAAGGTTCCGAATCGCATGCGCTCAGCCTAGGACCCTGGCGTGCGGCATCCGTCTCTTCATGACCTCGATCGCCTCGGCGTTGTCGTCGACGAGCACGGCGTCGCGCCCGAGGGCCGAAGCGACCGCCCCGGTGGTGCCGCTGCCCGCGAAGAAGTCGAGCACCCGGTCGCCCGGACGGCTCGACGCCTGCACGATGCGGCGGAGGATGCCCTCGGGCTTCTGGGTCGGGTAGCCGGTCTTCTCGCGTCCGGTGGTCGGCACGATCGTGTGCCACCACACGTCGGTGGGAAGCTTGCCGCGTTCGGCCTTCGCCGCGGTCACGAGCCCGGGCGCCATGTACGGCTCGCGGTCGACAGCGGCCGAGTCGAACCAGTAGCGGGCGGGATCCTTCACGTACACGAGGATCGTGTCGTGCTTGGTGGGCCACCGGCGCCTGCTCTTGCCGCCGTAGTCGTACGCCCAGATCAGCTCGTTGAGAAAACGCTCGCGTCCGAACAGCGCGTCCATCAGGACCTTCGCGTAGTGCGCCTCGCGATAGTCGAGGTGCAGGTAGAGGGTCCCATCGTCGGCCAGCAGCCTCCACGCCTCGGTGAGACGCGGCTCGAGGAACGCCCAGTAGTCGTCGAAGCGGTCGTCGTACGCGCGCAGATCGCCGCGCAGCCTTTCGTACTCGCGGCCGTGGAAGCCGCGGCGCACGACCCCTACCGGAGCCGTGTCGCGCACCGCGCGCACGGCGCGCGCCGTCTCGACCGCCCGCTGCTGCGGTCGGCCGGTGTTGAAGGGCGGATCGAGGTAGATGAGCGTGAACGACGCGTCGGCGAAACCGCGGATCACGGCGAGGTTGTCGCCGTGATGGATCTCGACCGCGCCGAGCTGCGGTGCGACGGCGGCCGCCTCGGTCATGGCACGCGGTTCAGCCACGCATCGGTCGCGAACTTCGTGCGTACGAGCTCCGCGGCTTCGGCGTACTCGTCCTCGGTGATGCGGCCGGGCACGGCACCGTAGAGGTTCGCGAAGGTCTCCTTGAACTTCTCGATGATCGCCTCGCGCGAGAGCCCGGTCTGGCGGCGCAGCGGGTCGACGCGCTTCGCTGCCGACACGGTGCCCTTGTCGCTGAGCTTCTCGCGGCCGATACGCAGCACGTCGGTCATGACCTGACCGTCCATGTCGTACGAGAGGGTCGCGTGGTGCAGCACTCCCCCGTTCGCGAGGCGCTTCTGCGCGGCGCCGCCGATCTTGCCCTGCGGCGAGGCGATGTCGTTGAGCGGCTGGTACGTCGCGTCGACGCCGATCGAGCGGAGTGCCTGCAGCACCCAGTCGTCGAGGAACGCGTACGAGTCCGCGAACGTCATGCCCGCGACCAGTGACGAGGGCACGTAGAGCGAGTACGTGACGATCGAGTTCGCCGCCATGAGCATCGCTCCCCCGCCTGAGATGCGGCGCACGACGTCGAAGCCGTGCCGGGCCGCTCCTTCGGGGTCGACCTCGTTCTTGACGGACTGGAACGACCCGATGACGACGGCGGACTCGTTCCACTCCCAAAGCCGCAGCGTCGGGTTGCGACGACCGTCGCCCACGCGCGCCGTGAGCACCTCGTCGAGGGCGAGGTTCATGCGCGGCGACACCGGGGCCTCGTGCACGATCTCCCACTGGAACTCTCGCCAGCCGGGCGCGGTCACCAGCGCGCGGCGTACCGCGGTGCCGACCGCCTCGGGCGTGAAGCCGAGCAGCTGCGCTCCCTCGGGGAGGGCCGAGCGCACCGCGGCGGCGATGGTCGCGGCATCCGCCTCGATCGGAAGCCCCGTCACCGCGGCGTCGATGTCGTCCAGCGCGGTGTCGGGTTCGAGGAAGAAATCACCCGCGAGGTGGAAGCGCGCGATGCGGCCGTCCTCCTCCTCGAAGTCGACGACGACGAGCTTGCCGCCGGGAACCTTGTACTCACCGTGCATGGGGACAACCCTATTGCGGCGCCGGAACCGTGGTGCTGTCAGCGACCGCACGGCGGGGACTGCTACGGTGGATGCCGCGGCTCATTCTGAACCGCTGCGTCGTCGTCACGCTCCCCGGCCCTCTTTGCGGCCGCGGCTCTTTTCGAACGGCGAACCGATGCGCGAACCCGCGCCGTCGCCACCTCTCGCACCGCCGATCCTGCGTGCGTCTGCATGAAAGCATCCATGTCTTCTTTCCTCTCTCTCGGCGTGCCCGAGAACCTCGCCGCCGTGCTCGAAGCCGACGGCAAGACCCAGCCCTTCCCCATCCAGCGCGACACGCTCCCCGACTCGCTCGCGGGTCGTGACGTTCTCGGCCGCGGCCGCACCGGCAGCGGCAAGACGATCGCGTTCGCGCTGCCGCTCGTCGCGCGCCTCGCGGGCGGTCGGCGTCGGCCGTCGCATCCGCGCGGTCTCGTTCTGGCGCCCACGCGCGAGCTCGCGACGCAGATCGCGGCGACGGTGAAGCCGTTGGCGGATGCCGCGGGACTTCGCGTGACGACGGTGTTCGGCGGCGTCGGCCAGCGTCCGCAGGAGCAGGCGCTCCGCGCGGGCGTCGACATCGTCGTCGCGTGCCCCGGCCGCCTCGAGGACCTCATGAAGCAGGGCATCGTGAACCTCGGCGACGTCGAGATCACGGTGCTCGATGAGGCCGACCACATGGCCGACCTCGGCTTCCTCCCCGGCGTGACCCGCATCATGAGCGCGACGCCGCAGCGCGGCCAGCGCCTCCTGTTCAGCGCGACGCTCGACCGCGGCGTCGACGTGCTCGTCAAGCGCTTCCTGCGCGACGAGGTCCGCCACGAGGTCGAGGAGTCGAGCGTCCCGCAAGGCGTCATGACCCACCGGGTGTTCGTCGTCGAGACGGAGGAGAAGGCCGCGCTCGTGCGCAACCTCGCGTCGGGTCTCGGCCGACGGATCCTCTTCACGCGCACGAAGCACCAGGCCAAGAAGCTCGCGAAGCAGCTGACGGCCGCCGGCATCCCCGCCGTCGACCTGCACGGCAACCTCGGGCAGAATGCGCGCGAACGCAACCTCGCCGCGTTCGGCGCTTCGGCCGAGCAGGGGGGCGTGCGCGTGCTCGTCGCGACGGATGTCGCCGCCCGCGGCGTGCACGTCGACGACGTCGAGCTCGTGGTGCACGTCGACCCGCCGGTCGAGCACAAGGCGTACCTGCACCGCTCGGGACGCACCGCGCGCGCCGGCGCGGAGGGTCTCGTGGTGACGGTCGCGCTCGACGCGCAGCGCCACGAGGTCAAGGACCTCCTGCGCAAGGCTCGCGTCACCGCCCCGCTCGAGCCCGTGACGGCCGCGCACGCCGCGGTCGCGGAGCTCGTGGGCGAGCGCGCGCCGCACGTGAAGCCCGCCCCTCCTGCACAGCAGCGCCCGCAACAGCAGCGCCCGGCGGCCAAGAAGAAGCCGAAGGCGGATGCCGCGGCAGCCGCCTCCGGTCCGAGCGGGCGCTCGCGCGGCCGGCGCGGGGGCTCGTCGTCGAAGTCGGCCACGGCGCACGGCTCGACTCCCACGGCTCCTCGGGCGGCGGGTCAGCGCTTCACGACGGGCAGCACGGTGGATGACATCCGCCGCGCCGGCACCCGTCGTCGCGCCCGCGGCTGATCCCATATGAGAGTGGGGCGGTCCCTCCCCGTCACGACGTGCACGCGCGTCCGTCGACGCGGAGCTGCCACGGCTCGATCGGCGCGCCCTTGGCGTGGATCACCGTGTCGGGTGCGTTGCCCTTGCCCTTGGTCGTGCCGCTGATGGTCACGAGCCCGCCCTCCTGCTTGACGGTCGCATGGGTCGCGCCCGTGAAGACCTGGCCGTCGCGCACCGCGAACGACAGGGTCCACGAGCTGCCGACCTGACCGGAGAGCCGCACGTGGGCGGAGAACGCCTTGCCGTTGCCGTTGGCGGTCCAGTCGACGTGGCAGTCGAGCGGCGCGAGCGGCGGGTTCGCGAGCGCGATCAGCTCACGGGCCTGCTCGACGAACCACTGTCCGGCGGGCGGATCCTCCATGCCCCGCTCCGGGTCGAGCGGACCGCCGGTACCGCGGTAGCACTTGCCGTCCGACTCGCCCGGCACCTTGATCCACAGGTGGGCGTCGACGAGTGCGTTGCCGGTGTCGGTCGTCGGAAGCACTCCGATGCCGCGACCCGGCGGGTTGCACCAGTCCTCGGGGTCGGAGTACACGCCTGACGGCGCCTGCCACGGACCCTGCCCGTTTCGGCTCGTGTCGATCACGAAGTGCGTCGACGGCTCGACGCCGCCCAGGATGAGCTCGTAGCGGGAGTCGACTCCGGCGGTGTCGAGGGCGGGGTCGGGGGCGCCCGAGCTCCATTCGCCGAACGCCGACATCGTGACGCCGGTCCAGTCGTTGGCCGGGCCACCGTTCCAGTACTGATTGCCGCATTCGCCGAACGCTCCCGGGTTGACCTGCGTGACGTACGCGATGCACGACGAGATCCACGTGCCGTAGGCGGTGAGGTTGGCGGTGAAGTTGTAGTTCGACGCGTTCAGGAAGAATCCGTCCGCATCCTGCACCCCCGCCTTCAGCAGGCGGTCGGTGATGTCGCCGACGTTGAGCCAGCTGGAGTGCGTGCCGTCGAGATATACCGCCGTCGCAGGCAGGGCGCCGAGCACGTCGACCGCGTAGTTCAGTTGCACGAAGCGGTCGGACGCCGCAGTGGCGGGGCTCAGCTCGGCGGGCTGGCACCACTCGAGCGCGCCGTCGATGGTCGTGTACCAGGGGATGATGCCGAGGCCGTCCGGCTCGAGGATCACCGTCGCCGGACGGTCGCCGATGCCGGTCGCCAGCCCGTCGATCCACGCTTGGTACGCGGCCATGTCGAGCGCCCCGCCCGCCGAGTACTGCGAGCAGTCGCGGAACGGCAGGTTGTAGGCGACGAGAACGGGCATCGCCCCCGCCGCAGCCGCCGCGGTGACGTACTCGTCGGCCCGGAGGCGCACCTCGTCGGGCGATCCCTGTGTGAACCACTCCGCCGACGGGATGCTGCCGAGCAGCTGGGCGTCGGCACGTGCCTGCCCGCTCAGGCCCTGCGCCGCCTCAAGCGTCGTGCTCCAGGGGTGGACGTACAGGTCGGAGCCGGCGAGCCCGTCGCCGACGTCCGCGACAGCGGCGCCGCCGATCGAGATCGCGGTTCCGGCGGCCAGTGCCGCGGCGCCGATGACAGCGAGCGTCCGCACGCCCGCGCGTCGAGGGATGGATGAGGTCATGCGCGTCCTCCAGGTGTCTTCGTCGACCCGCGCCACACCGTCGTGGCGCCGCGAGACCGGACCTCGCCCCCGGCCAGCGTTTGGGAGCGCTCCCACGAGCTCGCTAAGAGTCAGAATGGCCCCGCGGGGCATCCGGCGTCAACGGTCTCGGGCGGGGAATCTCGCGTCGAGCCATGCGAGCAGGTCGGCTCGCACGTCGGCCTGCATGGCCTCGTTGAAGATCTCGTGGCGGGCATCGGGGTACACGAGCGTCGTGACGTCGGTGAGCCCGGATCGCGTGCGGTAGGCGTCGGCGAGCCGGTGCACGCTGCGCGGACCGCCGACTGTGTCGTCGCGCCCCACCATGAGGAGCATCGGGATGTCGTGGCCGAGGTCTTTGCGCGGACGACCGTAGAGGCGCGCGGCATCGATGACGCCGAACAGCTGGAGCAGGGGCGTCGTGGTCGTGAGCGGATCAGCGATGAACGCCTCCCCCACCGAGAGGTCGGACGACAGCCACTCGGTGCCCATCGCATCCTTGGCCTTCCACGGCGCATTCAGGTCGCCCGCGTTGAGCGATCCCGGCCACAGGAGGGCTGAGCCGCTCAGCACCACGCCGTCATACGCCTCGGGGTGGAGATTGAGCAGCTTCTGCGCGAGGAACGATCCCCACGAGTGCCCGAGCATGACCAGCGGCAGGTCGGGGTTCTCGTTCCGGATGAGCTGCGTGAACTGCCACACCGCCGCGAGCGCCGCGGGCATTCCGCCCACGCCGAGGCGACCGAGCTTGGACGCGTCGCCGCCGTGCTGCTTCATGCCGGTGCGTCCGTGACCACGATGGTCATCGGCGTACACGGTGTACCCGTCGGCGGTCAGCGCCTCGATGACGGCGCCGTAGCGCCCCGCGTGTTCGCCGACGCCGTGCAGGAGCTGCACGACCGCCCGCGGCGTCGTCTTGCCGGGGTGCACGTCGTAGACGATCGCAATGCCGTGTGCGTCCTCGAACTCGGGCATGCGGACGAGTCTAAGGGTCGCATGCGGATTTTACTTAACAAGGCTAATGAACTATGTTAACTATCCTCATGCCGCATTCCGAAGAGTCCTCCCAGACAACCCGAGAGCTGTCGAAAGAGGCGTCGGACCTCCGCATGGCGACCTTCCGCCTCTCGCGTCGCATGCGCTCTCAGCGCGCGGTCGACTCGATGAGCGACGGCCAGTTCACGGTGCTCGCGGTGCTCGCAATGCGCGGCCCGCACACGCTCGGCGAGCTCGCCGACCACGAGCGAGTCTCGGCGCCCGCGATGAACCGCACCGTCAATTGCCTGCAGGAGCTGGGGCTCGTCACGCGCACAGCCGACGCCAACGATGGCCGCAAGGTCGTGATCGATCTGACGGATGCCGGGCGAGCCGTCGTCGACGAGACGGTCAGCCGCCGCGACGCATGGGTCGAGGCCGCACTCGCGGAACTCGCGCCCGAAGAGCGAGAGATCCTGGCCAAGGCCGCCGAGCTCATGCAGAGGATGGCCGCACGGTGAATGCGATGTTCCGCTCCTTCTCGAGCTTCAACTACCGGGTCTGGTTCATCGGCGCCCTCGTGTCGAACGTCGGCCAGTGGATGCAGGCCACCGCGATCAGCTGGGTCGTGCTCACCGGCCTGACGAACAACGACGCCGGCGCGATGGGCGTCACGATGGCACTGCAGTTCGCGCCCCCGCTGCTGCTCGTGAGCGTGACCGGATGGGTCGCCGACCGCTTCGACCGGCGCCGCCTGCTGCTGTGCACGCAGACGCTGCTCGGGATCTTCGCCCTCGCGATCGGCATGCTCATCTTCACCGGGGTCATGAACCTGTGGATCATGTACGGGTTCGCACTCGCGCTCGGCATGGTCGCCGCGTTCGACAACCCCGCCCGCCAGGCGTTCGTGTCGGACCTCGTCGCGCGCGAGAACGCCTCGAACGCGGTCGCGCTCAACGCCGCGTCGTTCAACGGCGCGCGCATGATCGGCCCCGCCGTCGCGGGCGTCGTCATCGTCGCGATCGGCACCGGATGGGTGTTCGTCGCGAACGCGGCCACGTTCATCGCGATGATCGCGGCGCTCCTGCTCATCCGCAAGCACGAGCTCATGCCCCGCGCGAAGGCGACGGGCGCCGCGCGCCTCGCCGACGGGTTCCGCTACGTCGCGCGCCGCCCCGACCTCATCGTCACCTTCGCGATGGTATTCATCATCGGTGCGTTCGGCATGAACTTTCCGATCTTCGCGTCGACGATGGCCCTGGAGTTCGGGCGCGAAGCCGACGGCTTCGGCCTGCTGAGCTCCATCCTCGCGATCGGCTCGGTCGCCGGCGCGCTCATGGCGGCACGGCGCGACGCCGCACGCATCCGCGTGCTCATCGGCGGCACGCTGCTGTTCGCCGTCGCCGCCGGAGTCTCGGCGTTCATGCCGACCTACTGGCTGTACGCGGTGACGCTCATGGTGACGGGCTTCTCGGTCGTGACGATGATGACGACCGCGAACGGATACGTGCAGACCACGACCGATCCCGCACTGCGCGGCCGCGTGCTGGCGCTGTACATGGCGATCCTCATGGGCGGCACCCCGATCGGCGCGCCCATCGTCGGGTGGGTGGCGGCGCAGTTCGGCCCTCGTGTCGCGATCGGCGTCGGTGCGGTCGCCGCGTTCGTCGCGTTCGCGATCGGGGCGGTCTGGATGTCGGTGTCGGGGCGCGTACGCCGGCACGAGTCCCGCCGCTTCGCGCTCACGATCGACGAGACACGTCCGCTGTCGATCCTCACGACGTCGGTCCGGCTCCCCCCGCCCGCGACGGCTGCAGCCACGGCCGCCGCCGGTGCCGCTGCGAAGGCCGAACCCGAGCAGTTCAGCGACGAGGTCGCATCGACGACGCCCATCCGCCTCCCCTCGGGCGACGGGCAGAGCGCGGCGTCAACTCGCCCCCGCCACGCGAGCTGACATACAGCCGGCCGGGGTCGGCGGCGGTCGAAGTGCGCGCGGCGAGCAGGTGCGGGACGCCGCCTGCGACGCCCACCTGATGGGCGGGGCAGTCCCTGGGGTAGCAGTCGAGCCACGCGGAATGCCTCGTTGTCAGGCGAGCGCTAGAAGGGGGCGTCGTGTGCGTCGGCGGGGCGGAACATCGGCACGCGGCGTTCGGGCTGCGCCACGTATCGTCGCCCGGCGGGTGAGGTCCATTCCATGGCTCCCCCGCTGTCGGGGAGTTGCGTGACCTGCCACCCGCCGTGGTGTTTCACGGTGTGGTG
>Ga0180217_1003469_pt1 | contig 13297 bp, 8 predicted proteins | sample eDN3rd37CBELigOP_FD_128521 | JGI IMG/M metagenome (GOLD analysis project Ga0180217, IMG submission 128521) | Enriched Organic Plus compost microbial communities from Emeryville, California, USA - eDNA 3rd pass 37_C BE-Lig OP (version 2) (version 2) ... | reverse complement strand
GGTCTTCCGCGCTTCCTCCAAGGTGGCGGTGGCTTCGCCAAGCTTCGCGCGAGTTTCCTCGAGCTGCGCCTTCAACGCTTTCACTTCGCCGACGGCGGCTTCCTTGGCGGACTCCTTCTCCTGGCCGGCCTTGGCGGCGGCGGTTTTGGCCGCTTCAAGCTCGCTCTGCGCCTTCTCCAGCCGGGCGCCAAGGCTTTCGACCTCCTTGCGAAGGTCGTCGCGCTGCCGGGTCAGATCGTTGATGGCGTCTTGCGGCTCGGAAACTTTCGCCGCCAGCAGCCGGGTTTCCTCGGCCTGCCTCGCGCGTTCATCCGCTAGGGCTTTTTCGAGTGCCGCCGCGTGGGTCTCGATCTTGGAAAGTTTCGAAGCCGCGCGCTCCACGGCCTGCCGGAGCGCGTCGCGTTCGGCATGGAGGGAGTCGCTCTCCTTCTGGATTTCCAGCCGTTGCTTCGCGGCCTCTTCGGCGGCTTTCATCGCCTCGTTTCGCGCCTTGGTGAGAGCCTCGACCTCCCTGCGGGCCTCCGCCAGCGCGGCGCTTTCGTCGCCGGCGGAAAGCGGCCCGGTCTGACGCTTGCGCTCGGCAGCGGCCTCGGCCGAAGAAGCCTCGGCTTTCGGCTTCTGCCCGGTTTTCGCGTCGATCACCGGAATGCGGACTTCCGCCCGGTAGACCGCCTCCACCGTTCCGAACCGGACTTTGTCGCCATCCTTGAGCTCGGCCTCGATGATCGACTGCCCGTTGATAAAGGTCTTGTTCGTGGAGCCGAGATCCTTCAGCCGGTACTTTCCCTGGGCGCGGATAAACTGGGCGTGATGCCCGGAGACGGAGGCATCCTTCAACTGGATGATATTTCCCGATTTCCAGCCGACGGTGACGAGTTCCTCGGTGAGCTTATGGGTCACCTCCGGCTGCCCCTCCTGGCTGATGATCAGCCGCCCGACGCATGCGGCCTCCGCGGCCATTTTTTGCTTCGAATCGCTGCCGTGGGTACGAAAAACGCATTCCACGGAACCGAAGCGGACGTTGTCGGCATTGTTCAGGCGAGCCTCGGAAACCGCCACGCCATTGACCCAGCACTTGTTCGTGGAGCCGAGATCCTTGAGCACAAACCCATCGTCGCTCTGAATGAGTTGTGCATGATGCCGGGAAACCGAAGGGTCTTTGATCTGGATGACGTTTTCCCCCGCCCAACCCACCGTTACGATCTCCTTTCCGGAGAGTTCATGCGTGACGGTGCCTGAATCGGGAAGGTGAATTTGGAGGGTCGCCATAGAGAGGGGAAAGGAGCGGTTCCGCGACGAGCTCAGGCGGTCTCAAACCGCGTCCTGAAAGCGTCCGGACAAAAAATCAAAATTTCTTGGGGGAAAAACTCATTCTGCGGGCCGCCCTTATACGAACGGGGGCGAAGTCTAACAAGCCATAGTTTCCGCGGGCGGCAAGCGTTTACCTGCTTTTATGCAGCAATTTTCGGGCTTGTGCGTAAGAAAGTTTGACCCTTTTTTCGGGGCGGCGGTCCGAAAAAACAACGCCCCATCGCCAATCACACAAAGTACAACGAATTAAACTCCAATACGCGGCGTCATCGCCACATGAGGCTACTACAGGCTACGGCAGGCTACGGCACCGCTTGCATTTAACGGCTGCATCCGGTAAGCACGCAGCAGTTCTTTGGAGTTTTGCACAAGGGAAAAAGGGAACTGCCGATCAAAGCGCGTCACGTTTTCGTCACGCCCATTTAATTGGTGATTCCCCAAGCGGACGGCGCCAGGAATTCCGTGAAAACCGGAAGCAGTTGCGCTGCTGTAACTGGATACGACTTCCCAAAGCCAATCGCCCGGTCCTCCGGGTGGTGAAGGCGGGAAGAAGGTTAAGCCAGGAGCCAGAATATTGGACCGGCCGCTTCTCATTCGTTGTCCCAGCCCGTAACCGACCCCAAATCGGCCGGGCGGTCAGCGGAAAAACTTCTTCGCACAAAGAAGAATGAGGGATCAGCCGGTGATCTCACAGGTTCGGTCTCTCCGTCACCAACCTGAAAAGAGACTGCACCATGAAACAACGCTTGATCCTCCTTGCGGCGGCCCTGTCGGGCTTCGCCGCGCTCCATCCCGCCGCGGAAGCGGCCACGGCCACCTCCTATCTTCTCGTCCAGGGGCCTTTCGGCACCGACTCCGCGACGGAAACGTACAAGTGGAAAGTCATTTACGACTCCGCGAACGTCACCAGCAGCCAGGATCTGTTCAATCTCGTCTTCGGCGCTCCTGTCGCGACCGGCTCCCAGGTCGTCACCGCCTTCGGTACCTATGACGGCTGGTCTTCTTCCCAAGGAAACTTGCAGGCCGATTACGTTTTCTCCTTCGGTTCGCTGATGCTGCACTCCCTCACCATCAACGGGACCACGATTGCGGCGACCGAATCCGAATACTGGAACTTCAACGTCGCCGGGGGGAGCGGATTGTACGGCGGAGATTACGCGCAGGAAGCCTGGAGTTACTCTTTCGACAGTGCCGCCTCGCGGCTTGTTGCGGATGGAAGCTTCGACGCATGGGGTTTCGGCGCGACCGATCCGGATACGTTCGAATTTTATATCGACGGGGCGTTGAATCTCCCGCTCGAACTCTATTTTGCCGATGCCGTCGTGGTGAATGCCGTTCCGGAGCCGGGGACCCTTATGCTGGGGTTTGTCGGCCTTTCCGGGGCTTTCCTTTACCGGCGGCGGCTCGGCCCAGGTCGAAGCAAATCGGCTGCCTGAAGCCGAATTCACCGGTGGTGAACCCGCTTTACAACCGTTCGTTCCGAGACGAAACGCGCAAACCCGGCCCGGACCTCCTCCGGGCCGGATTTACGGTCGTCGAACTCGTGACGGCGGCTGCAATCGCCTCTTTTCTCGCCGTGCTCGTCGTGGCGGTGGCGGGAAAGATGCGCTCGCATGCCCAGGGAGTCACTTGTGCCAACAGCCTGCGGCAACTTGGGGTGGCAACCCACCTTTACCTGGGTGAAAACCGGCAGGTTTTCTTTCCGTATTCCCTCTACGTGCCGGGTGTCGGCAAATACTGGTACTTCGGGCTGGAGCCGGAATCGAGCCTCAACAAGCCCGAAGGGGAGCGCGAGATCATCCCCGAAGCCGGGCCGCTTGGCCCCTACATCGACCAGGTGGGGGGGATCGCCCGGTGCCCCGCGTTTTCCTACGAAAACCCGCTCGTCAAACGAAAGTTCAAGGGGGCCAGCTTCGGATACGGCTATAACTGGCTTCTCAACAAGCGCAGCGCCATGACGCTCAGCGCGGCCTCGCGGGTGATTATTTTTGGCGATTGCGCCTACATCAACAACTTCGAGCCGCCAGCCTCCCCGACCCAGCCGCTGCTGGAGGAGTTCAACCAGATCAACCAGAGCGACAAGACCATTCACTTCCGGCACGGCTCGCGGGCGCAGTTCGTCTTTGTCGATGGGCACGTGGAGGCGATGCGGATGTACCCCGGCACGCTTGATAAGCAGCTTCCCTCCGTAAACCTCGGCAGGATCACCGCCGTCGGTAGTACGGAGTACCTGAAATAAAGTAGAGCCTGTTAAGGTAGAGCTTGTCCCAAAAACTGTTCATCGAATGGAGTAAAATTACGGCGAGCTTCGGATGTTTACATTGGACGATCGAAAAAGACCCCCGTGGCACCGCCGGGATCGCCCGCTTTCCGCATCTGAATCCCAAAAAGGGCTTTGGACCACGACATCCGGGCACACCTCTCCCATGGTTTTGAGGGAATCGACTGATTATTTGGCCGTGTTAAGCTGCTTTTTGGCGCTGTGCTGTTGAGCGTGACTCTTCAGCGGTCTTCATCCGGGCCAGCACCCAGAACTGCTCTACGAAGAGCAAATCTCTTTGCGGGGATTCTCGCATTGACAATTCGACGCGCGTCGAACACTCTGCGCGTGAAGTTCGACGCGCGTCGATTATCTCGTCCCCGCACCATTTATGCCAAAGCCTCCCACTCAAACCTCGATCGCCCAAGCACTCGGCATCTCCCGCGGCACCGTCGCGGAGATTCTTGGAGGCACCAATGCCCATCGGTATAATGAGGAGACGCAGCGGCGCGTGCTTGATACCGCGAAGGCGATGGGCTACCGGCCAAACCGCCAAGCCCGCGTGCTCGCCGGCGGCCGCAGCGGTGTCATCGGCATCATCAAGAGCATCAGCACCTTGCAGCGGAATGCCGAACTGGTGCTCCATGCCGGTGAACAGATCGGCCAGTCGGGGTATGAAGTCATGTCGAGTGACATCTTCTGGCATGGCGAGGGGCTGGAGCGGGCGGTTAATGCCCTGCTCGACCTTCGCGTCGAGGGCATTATCCTTGCTCATCAGGCCAGGGAGCTCTCCGAGAATCAGTCGATCCGCCGCCTCGTTCAAGCGGGCGTCCCAACGGTTTCCCTCGGGGGCGATCCTCTCGAAGGCATCCCGTATGTGACGCCCGACTACTTCCAGGCAGGGCGCGCGCTCGCCGAGCACTATCTGAAAGGAGGCTACAGCCGGCTATCCATCGTGGCCCTGCAAAAGGACTACCCGGTAGCCAACTCCCGCTCCCCTCATGCCCGAACGATTCAGGGTTTTTTATCCGCTGCGGCCGATGCAGGGTGCCAGGACGTGCGGCTCGAAACGCCCCTTGTCCAGACGCTGAAGGCCCCTGCGAGCGATCCCGTCAAAAAAAACATCGGTCGCTGTATGATCCGCCAGATCATCAAGCGCGGAGATCATGAAAATCGTGGCGTCGCCTTTCTCGTCGATAATCAGGCAGCGGGAGCGCTCCAATACTGTCACGAAGCCGGCATACAAGTCCCGGAGCAAGTCGGTATCAGCGGGTTTGATGGCGGGGATAGCGGAGCCTTAACCTGGCCCTCCCTCACCTCGGTGCAACACCCCACCAGGGAGCTGGCGCAGATCGCCGTGGATCTCCTCCTGAAGATCATCCGTGGCGAATCCATGCCTGCTCCGGAGATCCTGCTCCCCTGCTGCATCATTTCCCGCAGCTCTACCCGCCCTATCTTGGAATGACCACCCAAATCCCCTTTTTTGCTTCCCGCAAGGCCAGCAAGGCCGCTGCGACGCAAGCGACCTTCGTAGCGCGAGCTGCTTTTTGTGGTCTTCTTGGGCTCTTCCCTCCTTCTGCCGATGCCGAGGAGGTGCGCCTCGCCCAGAATGGTGAAGCGCAGCTTGTGGTATCGCTGCCTCAAACCGCATCGAACTCGCTCCTCAATAGCGCAACGCGCCTCTCTGACAAGCTCTCTGCCATCACCGGAGCAACCTTTCGGCAGGACAAGAACACCGGGGCAAAGAAAGGCAAGTTGATCCTAGGCCTGCGCTCCGACTATCCCAAACTGCTCCCGGAAGTTGAAAAGGATGAAACTTCCACTTGGAAGGAACGCTACCGCCTGCTTAGCAAAGATGGAAATCTCTACGTGATCGGCGAGACAGACCTCGCGGTGGCCCACGGAGTGGCAGATCTCCTGCATCGCGTCGGCTATCGATACCTCATACCTCCAAAGGCGTGGGAGGTGGTGCCCTCGATCCCCAATCTCTCCATTGATGTCGATGTGATTGAGCAGCCTGTCTTTGCCACGCGCTTGCTCTTCATGGGGAATATTGATGATCGCCAGATCCTCCGGGCCTCGAAGTGGAATATCGCCCTCAGCAACTTCGGCGCGTGGCGCCGCCAGATGCGCGCCTTCTCTGCCTTTAACATCCGCACGGGGCATGCGTGGATTCAGATGGCTCGCCGGAATGGCGAAGCCTTTGACGCCAATCCTCACTGGCTCGTGAAGGGGAGCCCGGACTTTCGCGATCCCAAGGTGCAGCATAATGTAAAGTTCAACCTCGAGCATCATGACCTTATCGAACTGCTACAGAAAGACTCCCTGGAGTTCCTGCGGACCACTCCGAACGTGCACACCGTCTCCGTAGACCCGAGCGATGGAGGGAATTGGCCCGAGGAATCACCCATCGGGACCCCCTCCGATCAGGTCGTCTACTTGGCGAATGCCGTCCGCAAGGCAATCCGCGAGGAGTTCCCGGACCGGAAGGTCGCCTTCTATGCCTACCACCTGCATTCACCGCCCCCTACGCTGAAGCTGGATCGGGGGATTATCGTGAATGTGGCCACGGGCTTTATCCGCGGCGGCTACACGGTGGATGAACTCATGAAAGGCTGGCACGAAAAGGGGGCGGAACTGGGGATTCGCGAGTATACGAATGTCTTCTTCGGCAGTTGGGATCTTCCCGGCGGAACCTACGTCGGCTTTTCGCCCCAGAAGAGCTACGAGACGATCCGCCGTTTCCACAAGAATGGGGCTCGTTACTGGATTAGCGAAACCGATAACGCATGGGGCGCTGTGGGCCTCGGCGCTTACGTCGCCTTCCACACGCTCTGGAATCCCGTGAACGGGCCTGACTACAAAACGCTGGCCGATGATTTCATCACCAAAGCCTATGGCAAAGGTGCCGAGGCCATGCACCGCTATTACGCGGCGGTAGCCCCGGAGAATCACCCCATCGTCTCCGAAGATCTTGCGGCCCAGATGTACGAAGCCCTTCAGGAGGCGCTGAAGGCCGACCTGGAACCCAGGGAGCGCACCCGCGTCCTCCACATGGTCGCCTATACGCGCTTTACCGAACTGATGCACGCCTTCCGCAATGCGGAGCCAGGCGAGCAGATGCAAGAGGCTTTCCGGGCGCTGCTTCAGTGGTCCTATGACGCGGGCGAGTTCCAGATGTTCTCCGCCAGCGGCGTGATGTCCAATATCCCCCGCCAGAACCCGGAACTCCGTGGGATTCGCGACGAGATCATTAGCCAGCCCCCCGATATCCCCTCCGAAGATGCGCTGGCGGAGCTGCTCTCAAAACGTCTGAAAGAAGCCAAGCGGATCACTTTCACCGCTCGGAATTATACCGGAAAACTCCAGCGCCCCAACGCCCAGGCGACGGAAGAGCAAGTCACTGCTCCTGCCAATTTCGCCTTTGCCAACCGCCAACAGATCATCTGGCAGGCAGGAAAGGCGGGCGACGTTCTTCCGCTTGAGATCCGCGGCCTCGGCAAGCGCCCCACCCCGCCCCGCCCAACGGAGGTTTCCCTCAAGCTGATGGACGATGTGCTGGATGAAACGACGCAGGTAACAGAGGCCCCCGCCGATGGCGAATGGCATACAGTAAACCTGAAGGCTCCGATCGCCGGTCTGTATCAAGTCTCTCTGCTGACCCACGGTGGATACATCGATCTCCAGTGGCCGGAGGGGATGCCCGTCGTCGTGCCGACGGGGCAGGTTGGCGGTTCCCTGCCTTATGGGGCATGGGAGGGTAGCTTCTACGTGCCGCCCGGCACAGACCGCATCGGCGGCTACTCAGAGCGGGCGCGCGGCGTGCTGATCTCCGAGTCCGGCAAGGTCCTGCACGACTTCACCAAGGAGCGCGGCCCCGGCTACTTCGACATTGCCATCCTCCCCTCTTCAGAGGGACGCCTCTTCCGGTTCCGGGAGGCCCAAGGCCGCAAGATCCTGATGACGGTGCCGCCCTATCTGGCGCGGCGAGGCTCCGAACTGCTCATCCCGGCAGATGCCGGAAAACCCTCCACCTCAACAAAGAAATAATCCCCCTATGCTTACAAATCACTACTCGCCGGTGCTACCCTCGCCTTGCTGGGAGCAACCCTGCCACTGCAAGCAGCCGTCATCGTCTCTCTCGAAGACGAGCCCCCTGCCGCCTCGAAGATCCTGAGCACTTTCTCGGGGCCCTCAACCGGCAATATCGCGTGGCATCAATCCAGCTCCACCAGCTATCGGAGCGTCGCCTTTGCCTTCCAAATCAAGGATGCAGGGCTACTGAATGAAATCGGCGTCTATCTCGCCAATAGTAAGGGCGGTGCGAACATGAACTTCAGCCTGACGCTTCGCAAAAGCACCAGCGTTCCCACTTCCGCCAACCCCTTAACCGAGGGAACGCTTGTCGGCAACTTTACTGGTCAGATCGATGTTGCTCAGACGGCGGGCATCCTGAAGTTTGACCTCGGAGAAAACCTCTCCGTGGCAGCCGGAGAATACTATACCGTTATTCTAAACTGGACGGGCACCGCCGATGCAAACAAGCACTTCAACATTCTGTATGGTGACGATAGCAGCGCCGTCAGCGCAGGGAGCTGGGACGCCACCAATGGCGGGAGCTGGGTGCGCCGCGATAGCCGCGACTATCTCTTCTACGCTGCCACACAGATTCCCGAGCCCTCCACCGTCGTCCTGCTAGGCCTCCCGGCCTTCGCCCTCGGCCTCCACCGCTGGCGGAAGAGCCGGGCTCCCCGCCTCTAGAAAGCCCTGCGACACGCATCCACATCATGAACACTACTCATTCGCCGCTGCATCCGCTGCATCTACGGCGTTGGCTGGCGACCGGAGCCATGGCGATGGCAGCCATGGCGCCCCTCCCCGCATGGGGAGGTGACGCCGTGGTCGCCAGCGAGCCAACAGGGATCAAAGCCGCTGCGCAGTTTACCGATGGAAACCAGAGCACCTCCATCGCCTGGTACTTTACCAGCGACGCCCCGTTGCGCGAACGGCAGGTGGCGCAGACCGTACAGGTCGCTGAGGGTGGTCGCGCAAAGGCCATCGCCCTGAAGGTCTCGACCGAGGCCCTGAGCGGACTCGGGGATAGCGCCACCTATGAACTGAAGGTTTATGAATCATCCGGGCGGCCCGACAACGTCTTTATCCAACGCAGCCCGGTGCTCTCGCAAGAAGGCGTGGTGCGCGAGGGCAACGGGAGATGGCTAATCTTCAACTTTGACGAGGAATTGCCGCTAACCGCGTCGTATTTCTATACCTTCTCGTTTACCTTCACCGGCATGTCTTCAGGCAACAAGGTCCTTCTGGTCCAAAGCCCCGGCGAAAGCGCAGTTGCGTTCCGCTGGCATCGGGCCGATCGAGGCTCATGGGTCCCCTCGACCCAGAGTCTACACTTCCTTCTCTATTAAACCATGAAGCTCCCCCCTGTTTTCATGCATCGCCGCCGCGCGTTTTCTCTCATTGAGATTCTATGCGCCTTGGGCGTTCTCGCCGCCCTTGCCGTTCTGCTCATGCCGGCGGTCGGCAGGATGCGAGTGGGCGCACAATCGACCTATTGCATTAACAATTTGCGACAGATCGGCGTGGCCCTCATGGGTTATGCAAATGACAACAACGGGCGCCTTATTCCTGCGGCCTCCCTTGGTGGCAGCCCGCAGCGATTCTGGTTTGATGCGCTGGATGCCTACATGGCCGAGAAGCCGGAAAATCTCGATCGGGATAAGCCCCACGCTTGGCAGCTCTGCCCGACCAAGCCGGTGCGACCGGAGAACCGCACCGTCGTCGGCTATGGCTGGAATCACCGCTACTTTGGCTATACTCTCAGTGATACGAGCTACGGGCCCAATGCCCGGCTCATCGAGGTTTCCCGCCCGGCAGAAACCATCATCATTGCAGACTCGGTCGACATTCTTGAAGGCGAAACCCTTCCCGGCACTCACGAACATCGCTATCTTTATGCCAACCAGGTTGCGAAGCTCGCCCAGCGCCACTCCGGCCGCGGGAACTACCTGATGCTCGATGGCCACGTCGCCACTTATCGTCCCGAGGAAGTGTACGAGGGCGGCACCGGGCCCTATCGCCTCTTCTGGCGGAAGCGGTGATAGCCCTGGTGTGGTGAATCAGAGATTCATTTCATTATTTTGGGCGCTTTTCCGGTTTTTCTGCGTTACTCGCAAAGTCGGTATCTTTGGATACCGCCTTCGCTCGATGCCTTGAAAAACAGCGAAAAATCACCTCAAAAATAATTTCATTCACTTCTGATTCACCACCACTAGAACGACAACGAATGGGGCAATTTCCAAGAGAACAGATTCAGAACCGCTCGTTCTTCATTCTAAAACCACCTGCCCCGTGCAAAAACTCCGTTCCGTCTGAAGGGGGTAGTCCTGAATGGCATGAAGTTAGGTAGCTAGCCTCCGCTCCTACTCCGGCCATCGCGAGTTCCGGCAGCCCGCCATCGCCAGGAAGAGCCCGACCAGCACCTGCGAAGCCAGCACCCAGAGGCAGAGCACCGCGGGGCTCAAGCCCGTCTGCGAAATGGTGAGCACCGCCTCGTAAAACCGCGTTTCGTTCAGCGTCTGGAGATAACCGCTCCAGCCCCAATATGCGGCGATGAACGGGCGCGTTACCCAGCCGATCACCTCCGGAAGTGCCAGCACCGCGCCGGAGAGCGGGAGCTGGAAGCCGACCAGGTAGATGGAAATCAACGAAGCCTGCTCGGCCGTCCGGGCAAAGCTGGAGATCGCCAGGCAAACCGCCGTCATCGCCGCGTTGACGAGCGTGAGCACGCCGAACTGCACCAGGGGGTCCCCGGGGAACCGGCAGACCGTCTTGACGAACATCGTCATCCAGAACGACTGCGCGAGCACCAGCATCAAGAGAAACACGGCCTTCGCGGCAACGTAGGCGGTGGCGTTGAGCCCGCCGAATTTCTCCTTCTCGAAAATGAGCCGTTCCCCCGCTACCTCCCGGGCGGCATTGTTGGAGGCCATCAGCGTCAGCAGGATCACCTGGAACATCACCAACCCGGAGATCAGCGAACCCGCGCGGCTTGACTGGGCGAAAAACTCGGTATTCTCCTTGAGCATCTTCACGATGTCTCCGGAGTGTTGCAAAGAAAGGCTCTGGATTTGCGGCAGCCCGTCGAGCGCGAAGATGGCGACCAGGCATGGGAACCCGAGAATCAGTGCCAGTTGCAGCCAAAGCGCCGCCGGGTCGCGGAAGAACAACCGCCAGCGGCGGCCGAGCAGGGTCGCGAACTGCGAGACAAAGCCGGGTGTGGTCACCCCGGGATCGGGGGCCTGTTCCTTCTGTTTGTCGTCCTCCTTCTCGGCTTTTTTTGCCTGATCCTTGTCTCGCTTGTCTTCCTTATCACCCTGGAAATCGGCGGGTTTCTCCGCCTTTTTTTCTCCGCCACCGGCCTCGCTTCCGGGTAAAGCGGGCGCTTCCTCCTTCTTTACCTCCTCGAACTCCGGCAGGTCCGCCGCTTTCAGCAAAACGCTCTGGTAATCCTTCCCGTGCTTGCCCCAGGAGCGATGCCACGCCCCGGGCTGGCGCAATGCCAGTTGGGGGTAAAGATCGGCGGGTTCCTCGATCTGGAAGTAGTGGGTCAGAAACTCCGGCGATCCGTGATAGGCAAGGTGCCCTCCGTGCAGGACGAGCACCGAATCGTAGGCATCGAGATGGCGCAGGGAGTGCGTGACGCTCAGAACCGTCCGGCAGTTCTCTTTTGCGAGGTTGCGGAGCAGCGTGACGAGTTCATCCTCCGCCTTCGGGTCAAGGCCGCTTGTCACCTCGTCGCACAGAAGGAGATCGGGGTTCGTGGTCAGCTCCAGCGCCAGAGCGAGACGCCGCCGCTGCCCGCCGGAAAGCACTTTTACCGGGCGGTCCGCGATGGCCTCCAGCCCCACCTGGCGGAGGATCGCCTCCGCCCGCTCCTCCCGCTCGCTCCGGGAAAGCCCCTTGACGCGCAAGCGCAGGGTGGCGTCGAGGTTCTCCCGCACGGTGAGCAACTCGTAGGCGATGGAGAATTGCGGAACATAGCCGACCTCGTGCGGCGCGAAATCGCCATCGGCCTCCAGGTCGCGCCCTTTCCAGAAAAGCTGCCCAAAGGTCGGCTCACAGATCCCGGCAATCAGCTTCAGAAGCGTGCTTTTTCCGCACCCCGAGGGTCCCACGATGGCAACGAACTGGCCCGGGGGGATTTTCGCCGAAAGGTCACCGAGAAGCACGATTTCCTCCGGCTTACCCGGAACGAGAAAGGAAAGGTCTTTGAGTTCGAGCACGGGGAAACGGGGGTGATATAACGAACGACCCGGCAGGCTAAACATTTATAGCGATTGGGCAAGGCCTTTGCCATCACGCTTCGACGAAAAGCGAGGCAAACGCTTTACGCCAGCCCCAGCCGTTGCGAGAATCCCGGGGCCATGCAGTCGATGATCGCGAAATTCCGCCATGCCCACGGGAAAACCCGCCCCATTTTGTTTGCCTCCATTTTCGGGATCGCGGCCAGCCTCCTGGCGGTCGGCTTCCAGCTCGCCATCCACGCCGTTTACCACTGGATCTACCTTCATCCTTCCCAGGGGGCGTTCTCGCGCTTTGCCTGGATCAGCTTCGCCGCGATCGTCGTGGCTTCGCTGGTCACCGGATGGCTGCTCTATTCTTTTTGCCCGCAGGCGGCGGGGAGCGGCATCCCGGACGCGAAGCTCTCTTTCTGGAAAGACTTCGGTTACTCGGCGCGGCGGGTGGCCTGGATCAAGTTCATCGCGGGCGTCGTCTGCATCGGCGGCGGGCAGAGCCTCGGACGCGAGGGGCCAAGCGTGCAGCTGGGCAGCAACATCGGCTCCACCATCGCGGGAATGCTCGGGGTGGCGAAGCAGAACCGCCGCGCGGCCAGCGCCGCCGGGGCTGCCGCCGGACTTGCGGCCGCCTTTAACGCTCCGCTCGCCGCCGTCGCGTTTGTCCTTGAAGAAATCATCGGCGACCTGAACAGCCGCTTTCTTGGAAGCGTTCTCATCGCTGCCGTCATCGGGGCCTTCGTGGTGCACGCGCTGATCGGGGCGCAACCGGCATTTGCTCTTCCGGCAATCGCGGAACCGACGTGGCGCGCTTACGTCCTGATGCCCTTCGCCGCCGGTCTGGCCGCTTTGGCGGGGGTCTATTTTCAACGCGCGGCGCTGGCATTGCGCGAGAAATCCCGCAGCTTCCGGTCGGTGCCGCGCTGGCTTCAGCCGCTGGGGGGAGGGCTTTTCACCTGGGTCCTCGGAATCGCCGTCTTCGCGGCCACGGGAAAGCTGGGCATCTTCTCGCTCGGCTTCGAGGATCTCAACTCCGCCCTGAGTGGCGGGATCGGCTGGAAAATCGCGCTGGTGCTTCTCATGGGCAAGTTTCTGGCCACCACGGTTTGCTACGGGCTGGGCGGTTGCGGGGGCATTTTCGCGCCAAACCTCTTTTTTGGCGCGATGTGCGGCGTGGCAGTCGCCTCGTTGGGAGCCGTGGCGTTTGACCTCACCCCGGCGGGCAAGGTGTTGCTGGCCGTCGGCGGAATGAGCGCCTGCCTCGGCGCGGTGGTGCAGGCGCCGGTCACGGCGATCTTGATCATTTTCGAAATGACTCACCAGTTTGCCCTTCTGCCGGGGTTGATGATTGCCGGACTGGTGAGCCAGGCGATCGCGCGGAAAATGAACCACGAGAACTTCTACGAGGAAGTCT
>Ga0180217_1003467_pt1 | contig 13307 bp, 10 predicted proteins | sample eDN3rd37CBELigOP_FD_128521 | JGI IMG/M metagenome (GOLD analysis project Ga0180217, IMG submission 128521) | Enriched Organic Plus compost microbial communities from Emeryville, California, USA - eDNA 3rd pass 37_C BE-Lig OP (version 2) (version 2) ... | reverse complement strand
GGTCCGCGGCGATCTGCGGCGTCGACAAGCTCGAATTCTGGGACTACCCGGACAGCGACATCCGCAACACGCCCGAACTGCGGGCCCGCATCGCCGCGACGATCGAAGCGCTCAAACCCGATGTCGTCATCACGATCTACAGCGGTGACAGTTGGGCGCCGGACGCGCCGAACCAGCGCGATCACATCGAGTTCGCGCACGCCGTCGCCGAGGCCTACGACGAGCTCGCCGACCCGCCGCGGTGGCTGTTCGAGAACGGGCCCGAGTTCACGCACTACGAGGTGATCGACGGTTACACCGACGTCGCCGTCGATTCCCTTGCCGCACATGAGGTTTACCTGTCAGTTCTCGATCCGGACACGCCTGTCGTCGCACAGGCCCGCAAACAGGTCGAAGAAGCGACACCGGTGCGTGAGGACCTCGGCGGGCGCATCGTGCAGTTCATCGTCAAGCGCCAACACTGAACGCGCCTACGATGGGCCGGTGCGTGCTGTCGTCTGTTCCACGGTCGGTGTCCTGCCTCGCGTGACCGAGATGCCCGATCCGAGTTGCCCGTCCGACGGTGTGCTGGTGCAGGTCGCGGCAACCGGGGTGTGCCGCTCGGACTGGCACGCCTGGCGCGGCCACGATCCCGTGCAGTTGCCGATCATCCCCGGGCACGAGTTCGCCGGGGTGATCGCCGCGGTGGGCGCCGACGTCTCCGGATGGCAGGTGGGGGACCGGGTGACGACGCCGTTCGTCCTCGGCTGCGGCCGATGCGAGTTCTGCCGTGCCGGCGACGCGCAGGTGTGCCCGAACCAGGAGCAACCCGGGTTCACGCTGCCCGGGTCGTTCGCACAGCTGGTCGCGGTGCCGCGCGCGGCCGCCAACCTGGTGCGGCTGCCCGACGACGTGTCGTTCGTCGCGGCGGCGTCGCTGGGGTGCCGGTTCGCGACGGCGTTCCGGGCGCTGGTCAACCACGGTGCGGTAAAGGCCGGCCAGTGGGTCGCGGTGCACGGCTGCGGCGGTGTCGGACTTTCGGCGGTGATGATCGCGAAGGCGTTCGGCGCCAAGGTGGTCGCGGTCGACGTCACCGCAGATGCGTTGGCGGCCGCGCAGCGCCTGGGTGCCGACGAGATCGTCAACAGCACCGAGATCGACGACGTCGCAACAGAAATCGTTCAGCGCACGGGTGGCGGTGCGCACATCGGTGTCGACGCCGTTGGCAACCCCGTCTCGGCCGCGGCATCCGTGGCCTCGCTGCGCCGCCGTGGTCGCCACGTGCAGGTGGGGTTGTTGCTCGGTGCCGACGCGCATACGGCGTTTCCGATGGACCGCGTGATCGCACAGGAACTCGCGATCTTCGGGTCCCACGGCATGCCCGCGGTCGACTATCCCGCGATGCTCGACCTGCTGGCAAGCGGTGCGCTGCAACCCGAACGCCTGGTGACGCGCCGGATCAGCCTCGACGACGCACCGGATGCGTTGGCGGGCATGGACAGTTTCGCGGGTTCGGGGATGACGATCATCGAACCCTAGCGCTGGATCTGGGCGTGGTTGCGTTCGGCGACCGCACGGTATCTGTCGCCGAGACCGGCGAAGTCGCGCTGCTGCGTTCCGGCGATCTGCTGCTCGGCGTCCAGCGCGGGAGTGATGACCGGATCAGCGCCAAGTGTGTAGATCTCTTTGAGGCCGGACATGATCGGGCCCGGTACCTCGGCGATCTGCTGGGCGAGTTCGAGTGCGCGGACCAGGAGCTGCTCGTGCGCCACCACCTCGGTGACCAATCCCAGGCGTTCGGCGCGTGAGGCGTCGACCACCTCACCGGTCATCGACAACCGGCGCGCCATTGCGGCGCCGACCACCTGCGGCAGTCGCGCCGTCATTCCGCCGCCGGGCAGAATCCCCACGCGCGCATGGGTATCGGCGAACACCGCACGTTCGGAGGCGATCAGGAAGTCGCAGCCCAGTGCCATCTCCAGGCCGCCGGTGAACGTCGCGCCGTTGATCGCGCCGATGATCGGGGTCGCCATCTGCCCGGTCTTGGCGATGCAGTTGTGCGTCTGGAACCGCGCGAAATAGTCCATACCGAGCGTCTGCGCCTGCTTGAGGTCGACACCCGCGCAGAACGCCGGGTCCGCACCGGTCAACACCACGGCCCGCACAGATTCGTCGTCATCGGCGTCCTGCAGCGCGGTGAACAGCGCCTCGATCAGCTCGCTGCCCAGCGCGTTGCGGGCCTCGGGACGGTTCATGGTGAGCACGCGGACGGCACCGTGGTCGGCGGTGAGCACGATCGACATGCGTCGAATCTAGCGGCACCACTGCGTGCGCGGCCCGCATTGCTTTGCTGCGGGCATATCCTTCTTGCAGACAGACAAGGAGATCACGTGGCGAGGTCGGCCAAGGGGAACGTGGCGCACGGCGACGGACGCCAGGCGCTGATCGTCGCCACCGTGAGCCTGGTGGCCCGAGAAGGCCTGAGCAAGCTGACCTACCGATCCCTGGCCGCCGAGGCCAACGTCACGCACGGCACCATTCAGCATCACTTCTCCTCGTTGGACGAGGTTCTCGAAGAGGCCCTCAACTACGCGCTGGACGTCACCCTGCCTGCCATCACCGAGGCCCGCGACGCCGGGGACTTCTACACGCACCTTGTGGATGTGATCGCCGAGCACCGTGATGTGCAGGCGTTCCAGATGGAGATGATCCTGGAATCGCGCCGCAAGCCGCGCATGGCGGCGTACGTCAAACAGCTCTACGGAATCTACGACCGCTATATCGCCGAATCACTGGCGCAGATCGGTCTTCCCGACGACGACGAACTCGCCCAACTCGTCTCGGGTGTGGGCGACGGCATCGTCTATCAGCTCATCGCGCTGGGGCCGGATCACGCCGAGAAAGCCCGAGCCCAGGTGCGTGGGCTGAGCAAGCTGATCGCCGCGTACCGGAAGTCGACCGGGGGCGGGTAGACGGCCCGCACTTTTCTTCCGCGAGCGGACACAAAGTTGCCTATTTCAGGTCCGAAAAGCGCACTCTTGCGTCTGCTCGCGAGGGAAGTTAGTGCAGGAACGTCTCCGCGCTGTTGGCCAGGTCGAGCAGGGGCTGAGGCAGCGCGCCGAGCGCGAACGTGACGGCCGCCGTGACGGTGACCACCGCGGTCGACAGACCGCTGGGCACCACGAGTTCGGGCGCATCGTCGGGTGGTTCGGTGAAGAACATCAGCACGATCACCCGAACGTAGAAGTACGCGGCGACCGCGCTCGCGATCACGCCGATGATCACCAGCGGGATCGCGCCACCCTCACCGGCGGCCTTGAACACCGCGAACTTGCTGACGAACCCGCTGGTCAACGGGATACCGGCGAACGCCAGCAGGAACAGTGAGAAGACCACGCCCACAATGGGATACCGCCTTCCCAAGCCGGCCCACTGCGCCATCGAGGTCTCCTCGTCGCCCGCGGCGTTGCGGATCAGCCCGACCACCGCGAACGCGCCGAGCGTGCTGAACCCGTAGGCGAACAGGTAGAACAGCGTCGAGGACACCCCGGCCGGGTTGGCGGCGATCACGCCGGTGAGAATGAAACCCGAGTGTGCCACGGCCGAATACGCGAGCATGCGTTTGACGTCGGTCTGCGTGACTGCCGTGACCGTGCCGACCACCATGGTCAAAATCGCGATCGCCCACAGCACCGGGCGCCAGTCGTCGCGCAGCGCGGGAACCGCGACGTAGAAGATCCGCAACATCGCCCCGAACGCCGCGATCTTGGTCGCGGCCGCCATGAACGCCGTGATCGAAGTCGGCGCGCCCTGGTAGACGTCAGGAATCCACGAATGGAACGGCACCGCACCGACTTTGAACAGCACACCGACGAGCAGCAGCGCCACGCCCAGCAGCGCCAGCGAGGTGTTGCCGCTGCCGGCGGCGACGGACTCCGCGATACCCGACAGATCAAGCGTGCCTGCCGACCCGTACAGCATGGCCGCGCCGTAGATGAAGAACGCCGACGAGAACGCGCCCAGCAGGAAGTACTTCAGCGCGGCCTCCTGCGACAGCAGGCGGCGCCGGCGTGCGAGCCCGCACAGCAGATACAGCGGCAGCGACAGGACCTCCAGCGCCACGAACATCGTCAGCAGGTCGTCGGCTGCGGGGAACAACAGCATGCCGCCGATCGCGAACATCGTCAGCGGGAAGACCTCGGTCTGCATGACGCCGGTCTTGGTGGCCAACTGTTCGGCGACACTGCCTGCCACCGCCGAGGCCTGCGGCGTGAAATCCTCCAGACCCCGTGCCTCACCGGCGGATACGGTGGCCTTCTGGCGCTCGGCGATGAGCATGATGCCGAGGATGCCGACCAGCGCGATCGTGCCCTGCAGGAACACCGCGGGCGCGTCGAGCACGACGGCCCCCAGCACGGCCGGCCGCCCCGGTGTGCCGCTGAGCCCGCGTGCGACGAACACCACTGCGACGACGGTCGCGATCAGGCCGCCGAGAGCCAGGGTGACCTGCAGTGGGTAGCGACTCTGCCGCGGCGCCAACGCCTCGATCAGCACGCCTGCGATCGCGACGCCGAACACGATGAGCATCGGCGACAGCAGGCCGTATTCGATGCTGGGTGTGATCATGTCAGCGTGCCCCCTCTGCAATCGTCGGTGGCACAGTCGGTTCCGGATCGGTTTGCCCGATCGTGGTCAGAGTGTGCTCGACCGCCGGGTTGATCACGTCGAGTGCGGGTTTCGGGTAGATGCCGAGCACCAGCAGCAGTGCGAGCAGTGGCGCTACCACGACGAGTTCACGCGGCACCAGATCGCGCACCGGACGGTCGCCGTCACCGATCCCGTCGCGCACCGGCCCCGTCATCATCCGCTGGTAGGTCCACAGGATGTAGACGGCCGAGAGCACCAGCGCGGTCGCGGCGAACACCGCGACCACCGGATATCGCGTGAAGGTGCCGATCAGCACAAGGAATTCGCTGATGAACGGTGCCAGCCCCGGCAGTGACAACGTGGCCAGTCCGGCGACCAGGAATGTGCCCGCCAGCACCGGTGCGACCTTCTGGACACCGCCGTAGGAGTCGATGAGCCTGCTGCCACGCCGCGACACCAGGAACCCGGCGATCAGGAACAACGCGGCCGTCGAGATGCCGTGGTTGATCATGTACAGCGTCGACCCGGACTGCCCCTGACTGGTCATCACGAAGATCCCCAGGATGATGAACCCGAAGTGCGATATCGACGTGTATGCGATCAATCGCATCACGTCGGTCTGCCCGATGGCCAGCACCGCGCCGTAGACGATGCCGATCGCGGCCAGGGTGATCACCACCGGACGGAAATACGTTGACGCATCGGGGAACAACTGCAGGCAATACCGCAGCATGCCGAACGTGCCGACCTTGTCCATCACGGCCATCATCAGCACGGCCGACGCCGGCGTGGCCTCCACCGCGGCGTCGGGCAGCCAGCGGTGGAACGGCCACAGCGGCGCCTTGACCGCGAACGCGAACATGAACCCGAGGAACAGGAAGTTCATGATCGCCGGATTGACCGCGAACTCGCCGGACGATACGGCCGCGACGATCTCCCGGAAGTCGAATGTGCCTGCCGCGAACGCGTCACTGCCCGCGGTGACGACGTAGAGGCCGATCACCGCGGCGAGCATGATGAGGCCGCCGAACAGGTTGTACAGCAGGAACTTCACCGCCGCGCGGGACCGGTTCTCGCCGCCGAAGCCGCCGATGAGGAAGTACATCGGGATGAGCATGGCCTCGAAGAACACGTAGAACAGCAGGATGTCGAGGGCGACAAGGGACATGAGCACCATGCCCTCGACGGCCAGCGTGAGCGCCAGATAGGCCTGCACCGAACGCCCCGCAAGGCCGGTCTGCCTGCTCGCGTCGTTCCAGCCTGCGATGATCAGCAGCGGCACCAGCACCGCGGTGAGCACCACGAGCGCCAGGGCGATGCCGTCGACGCCGAGGATGTAACCGGTGCCGAAAGACGGTATCCACCGGTGTGATTCGACGAACTGGTACTGCGCGGCGGCCGGGTCGAACCCGATCGCGACGACCGCGGTGACCGCGAGGGTCAGCACCGACACCGCCAGGGCCAGCCACTTGGCCAGCACCTGCTGGGCGGCGGGCAACAGAATCACCACCGCGGCCCCCACGACGGGCACCGCCCACAACACCGTCAGCCAGGGAAAGGTACTCACCACAGTTGCACCGCCAGAATCGCCGCCACCACCAGAGCCGAACCTCCGAGCATCGACAACGCGTACGAGCGTGCGAACCCGGTCTGCACCTGCCGCAACGCATCCGATGTGCGGCTCACCAGAGCCGCCAGACCACCCGCGGTGCCGTCGACGGCCTTGTCGTCGACGGTGACCATGGCCGCGGTCAACGTCTGGCCGCCGCGCATGAACACGGCCTCGTTGAACGCATCCCCGTAGAGGTCCCGCCGGGCGGCCACGGTCAGCGCCGAACCCTCGGGCACCTCCTCGGGGACCGCCTGCCGGGCGTACATGCGGTAGGCGACGGCGATGCCGACCGCGACCACCGCGAGCACGATCGCCGTGACAACCCACACGGGCACCGCGTGGTGTGCCTCGTGCGCGCCGACGACGGGTTCGAGCCAGTGCGACAGGGTGCCGCCGATGGCCAGGGCGCCGCCGGACACCACCGATCCGACCGCGAGCAGGATCATGGGCCACGTCATCACCGCGGGTGCCTCATGTGGGTGCGAATTTGCCGCCCAACGCTTCTCACCGAAGAACGTCATGAGCATGACCCGCGTCATGTAGAACGCGGTGATACCGGCGCCCAGAATCGCTGCGCCGCCCAGGATCACGCCGCGCGCACCACCGGCCCCCAGCGCGGCCTCGATGATGCCGTCCTTGGAGAAGAAGCCGGCCAGCGGCGGCACACCGATGATCGCGAGATATCCGAGGCCGAACGTGGCGAACGTGACGGGTAGGACCTTGCGCAGCCCGCCGTAGCGGCGCATGTTGACCTCGTCGTTCATGGCGTGCATCACCGAGCCCGCCCCGAGGAACAGGCCGGCTTTGAAGAAGCCGTGGGTGAGCAGATGCATGATCGCGAATGCGTAACCGGCAGGCCCGAGTCCGGCCGCGAGCACCATGTAGCCGATCTGGCTCATGGTCGACGCGGCGAGCGCCTTCTTGATGTCGTCTTTCGCGCAGCCGATGATCGCGCCGAACAGCAGCGTCACCGCGCCCACGATCACGACACCGGTCTGCGCGGTGGGTGCGAGGTCGAAGATCGGGCCGGACCGCACGATCAGGTACACGCCGGCGGTCACCATGGTGGCAGCGTGGATCAGTGCCGACACCGGCGTCGGGCCCTCCATGGCGTCCCCGAGCCAGGACTGCAGCGGCACCTGCGCGGACTTGCCGCACGCGCCGAGCAACAGCAGCAGGCCGATGGCGCTGAGCGTCGCCTCGCTGAGCCCGGGTGCGGCGGCGAAAACCCCCGCGAACGAGATCGACCCGATGGTGGCGAACATGATCATCAGTGCGATCGCCAGACCCATGTCGCCGACGCGGTTGACGACGAAGGCCTTCTTGGCCGCCGTCGCGGCCGACGGCTTGTGCGACCAGAACCCGATCAGCAGGTACGACGCGAGGCCCACGCCTTCCCAACCGGCATAGAGACCCAGGTAGTTGTCGGCCAGCACCAGCAGCAGCATGGCCGCCAGGAACAGGTTGAGGTAGGCGAAGAACCGTCTGCGGTCCGGATCTTCGGCCATGTAACCGATCGAGTAGATGTGGATCAGCGACCCGACACCGGTGATCAACAGGACGAAGCACACCGACAACTGGTCGAGTTGCAGGCCGAAGTCGACCTGCAGACCACCCACGGGCACCCAGGAGAACAGTGCCTCGTGCACGGCCCGCTCCTCGCCGGACCGGCCCAGCATCCCGGCGAACAGGACAGTGCCGACCGCGAACGCCGCCAACGACATCGCGCATCCCAGCAGGTGGCCCCAGCGGTCGCTGCGGCGGCCGGCGAGCAGCAGGATGGTCGCCCCTGCGGCGGGCAGGGCGATCAGCAGCCAGACAGGTAGCCAGTCAGTTATCATCGCGCCCTTAATGTTTCAGCAGGTTGGCGTCATCGACGGAGGCCGATCGGCGGGTGCGGAAAATGGCCATGATGATGGCGAGGCCCACCACCACCTCACAGGCGGCGACCACCATCGTGAAGAATGCCACCACCTGCCCGTCGAGTTGGCCGTGCATGCGGGAGAAGTTCACGAACGCCAGGTTGGCGGCGTTGAGCATCAACTCGACGCACATGAACATGACGATCGCGTTGCGCCGCAACAGCACTCCCGCGGCGCCGATGGTGAACAGCAGTGCCGAGAGGTACAGGTAGTTGTCGGGATTCAACCGCGTCACCTCTTCCCGTTGGTCGCGCTGCCGACCGTGCGGTGCGGCAGGATCGTGCTCACCGACAGTGGGGATTCCGACCCGTCGGGCAGACGGGCCGGGACGTCGACGGAGTTGTGCCGGGCGTAGACACCGGGATTGGGCAGCGGCGTCGGATGCCCGCCGGTCTGGAAGCGTTCGATGGCCAGTTCCCGCTGGGTCTTGCGGCGTTCGAAGCGTTCCCGGTGCGCGAGCACCATCGCCCCCAGCGCCGCGGTGATCAGCAGCGCGCTGGTCAACTCGAACGCCCACAGGTACCGCGTGAAGATCAGCGCCGCCAAGCCCTCGACGTTGCCGCCGCTGTTGGCCGCGGCCAGACCGCTGAACCCGGCGACCGACACGTTGCCGATACCCGCGATCACCAGGATCCCGAACCCGGCACCCGCGATCAGCGCCGCGATCCGGTGCCCCTTGATCGTCTCGACGAGCGACTCGGTGAGATCGACGCCGATGAGCATCAGCACGAACAGGAACAGCATCATCACCGCGCCGGTGTAGACCACGATCTGCACCACACCGAGGAACGGCGCGTCCTGCGCGATGTAGAGCACGGCCAGCGAAATCATGGTGCAGGCCAGAAACACTGCCGAGTACACGGCCTTTCGGGCGGCTACCACGCCGATCGCGCCGACGAGGGCTACGGTGCCGACGACCCAGAACACCACGGCCTCGCTCGTCGACGTGCGCGCACCCTCGGCGGCCAGCAGCATCAGGTCGGAGTTCATCGGGCGTCCTCTGTGCCCGAGGGGACCGGCGTGATGGGCGTGACGTTACCCAGGTAGTAGTCGTCGTCGGTCTTGCCCGGGGCCATGTCGTGCGGCGGCGCCTGCATACCCTCTTGCAGCGGTGCCAGCAGCTTGTCCTTGCCCCAGATCAGGTCGGCCCGGTTGTCGTCGGCCATCTCGTACTCGGTGGTCATGGTCAGGGCCCGCGTGGGGCAGGCCTCGATGCACAGACCGCACCCGATGCACCGCAGATAATTGATCTGATAGACGCGGCCGTAGCGTTCACCGGGCGAATAGCGTTCGTCGGCGGTGTTGTCCGCGCCTTCGACGTAGATCGCGTCGGCCGGGCACGCCCACGCGCACAACTCGCAACCGATGCACTTCTCCAACCCGTCGGGGTAGCGGTTGAGTTGGTGCCGGCCGTGGTAGCGCGGGGCGACGGGACCGGGTTTCTCCGGATAGCCCTCGGTGATGGGCTTTTTGAACATCGAGCCCAGCGTGACGGCGAATCCGGCGAGCGCGTCGAGGAATTTAGGCATCAGCGGTCTCCTTGGTGCCGACGGACGGCAGGGGTGGCACCGGGTAGGCGCCGGTGCTCTGCGGAGGTGGCGGTTGAACGGTGCGGCGCCGCAGGGATGTCGCCAGGCCCCAGATCAGGGCCACGACGACGACCACGGCCGCGGTGAGCAGCCAGGCCGCCCACGTGCCCTCACCGTGCTGGCGCAGGCTGCGGGTGATCGCCACGACCATGATCCACAGCAGCGACACCGGGATCAGCACCTTCCAGCCCAGCGCCATGAACTGGTCGTACCGCAAGCGGGGCAGCGTGGCCCGCAGCCAGAAGTACAGGAACATGAAGGTCCACACCTTGGCGGTGAACCACAGCAGCGGCCACCATCCGCTGTTGGCGCCGTCGATCAGGTTGAACGGGAACGGTGCGTGCCATCCGCCCAGGAACATCGTGGTGGCCAGGGCCGACACCGTGGTCATGTTGACGTACTCGGCGAGCATGAACATCGCGAACTTCAGCGACGAGTACTCGGTGTGGAACCCGCCCACCAGTTCGCCCTCGGCCTCGGGAAGATCGAAAGGCGCGCGGTTGGTTTCGCCGACCATCGACACCACGTACACCAGGAACGACGGCAGCAGCAGGAACACGAACCAGGTGCGGTCCTGCGCGGCAACGATGCCCGACGTGGACATCGTTCCCGCGTAGAGGAACACCGCCACGAACGACAGCCCCATCGCGATCTCGTAGGACACCACCTGTGCACTCGAGCGCAGGCCGCCGAGCAGGGGATAGGTGGATCCCGACGCCCACCCGGCCAGCACGATGCCGTAGACACCGATCGACGTCGCGGCCAGGATGAACAGCACCGCGACGGGCAGGTCGGTCAGTTGCAGCGGGGTGCGGTGGCCGAACACCGACACCGCGCCGCCCAACGGGATCACCGAGAACGCGACGAACGCGGGAATCACCGAGATGACCGGGGCCAGTAGGTAGATGGGCTTGTCGACGCCGGCGGGGACCAGGCCCTCCTTGAGCGCGAGCTTGATGCCGTCGGCCAGCGACTGCAGCAGACCGGCCGGGCCGACCCGGTTCGGACCGAACCGCATCTGCATGCGGCCCAGCAGTTTCCGCTCGATCAGGATCGCCGAGAGCACGGTCAGCAAGAGGAAGACGAAGATCGCGACGGCCTTGGCGAGCATGAGCCACCACGGATCGTGGCCGAACAGTGTGGGATCCGGATGTGTCATGCCCCGGCTCCGATCGACACCACGGCACCGGCGGTCACCCCGAGTCGCTGGTGCACCGCCGATCCCGGCGAGTTCATCGGCAACCACACGACCCCGTCGGGCATGTCGGTGACCGCGAGCGGCAACGTGACCGCGCCGCGTTCGGTGCTGACGGTCACGGGCGCACCGTCGCTCGCGCCGATGCCCGCGGCGGTCGCGGCCGACATCCGCGCGACGGGGCGCACGGCCGTGCCGGCGAGGTGTGGTTCACCGTCCTGCAGACGGCCCGCGTCGAGCAGCATGCGCCAGCTCGCGAGAACCGCCTGCCCGGACCCGGCTTCGGGTCTCGCGGTGGGCGGCGCCGTGGGCGCGGGTGGGCGTGCTCCGCCCCAGGTGCCCAGCTGCGCGAGTTCGGCGTCGGCCGCCTCGGCAGTGGGCAGGGCGAGGTCGACGCCGATCTCGTCGGCCAGATAGTGCAGCACCCGCAGATCCGGGATCGCGTTGGTCTTGAGCGAGGGCGCGAACGGGCGAGGGCGCCCTTCCCAGTTGAGGAACGACCCGGCCTTCTCCACCACCGGTGCGACGGGGAACACCACGTCGGCCAGTTCGGTGACGGCACTCTCGCGAAGCTCCAGGCTCACCACGAACGGCGTCGTCCGCACCGCGGCCACCGCCAGCTCAGGATCGGGCAGATCGCCGAGTTCGACTCCGCCGACCAGAAGCGCCGCGAGGTGCCCGCTCGCGGCCGTCGACAGGATCGCGGCCGTGTCCCGCCCGGGTGCCTCGGGCAGCGCCGAGATGTACCAGGCTCGTGCCACTTCGGCGCGGGCATCGGCATCGTCGACCGGCCGACCGCCCGGCAGCAGGTTGGGCAGTGCACCGGCCTCGATGGCGCCGCGCTCACCGGCACGACGCGGAATCCACGCCAGACGCGCACCGGTCGCCGCGGCCAGGCGCACGGCCGCCGACAGGGCACCCGGGGAGGTGGCCAGACGCTCACCGACCAGGATGACGGCCCCCGGTCGGCGCAACCGGTCGTCGTCGTGCATCCCGTCAAGCGCGGCGGGCTCGTCGCCGGGCACCGTCGGCACCACGGTGCCGGCCAGCTTGGTCAGACCACGGCTGGCCCACGGTGCCACCGCCACCACCTGCACACCGTTCTTGCGGACGCCCTTGCGCAGGCGCAGGAACACGATGGGCGACTCTTCCTCGGGCTCGAAACCGGCGAGCAGCACCGTCGGCGCGTTCTCCAGTTCGGCGTACCGCAGCCCCATGGTCTGCCCGGCGACGTGGGCGGCCAGGAACTCGGCTTCCTCGGCCGAGTGCGGGCGGGCCCGGAAGTCGACGTCGTTGGTGTTGAGCACCATTCGCGCGAACTTCGCGTACGCGTAGGCGTCCTCAACGGTGCACCGGCCGCCGACCAGCACGCCGGTGCTGCCCGCCGCGGTGAGCAGGCCCGCGGCGGCCACCGTGAGCGCTTCCGACCACGACGCGGGCCGCAGCACACCGCCGTCGCGCAGCATCGGTGTGGTGATCCGGTCACCGACCGTGGCGTAGGTGAACGCCCAGCGGCCCTTGTCGCAGTTCCACTCCTCGTTCACCTCGGGTTCGTCACCGGCCAGGCGGCGCAACACCTTTCCGCGCCGGTGGTCGGTGCGCTGTGCGCATCCGGATGCGCAGTGTTCGCACACGCTGGGGCTGGACACCAGGTCGAACGGGCGGGCCCGGAAGCGGTAGGCGGTCCCGGTCAACGCGCCGACGGGGCAGATCTGCACGGTGTTGCCGGAGAAGTAGGACTGGAACGGTTTGTCCTGACCGATGCCGACCTGTTGCAGCGCACCGCGTTCCATGAGGTCGATGAACGGATCCCCGGCGATCTGCGACGAGAACCGGGTGCAGCGCGCGCACAGTACGCAGCGTTCGCGGTCGAGCAGTACCTGCGAGGAGATGCTGATCGGTTTGGGGAACGTCCGTTTGACGTCCTCGAACCGGGTTTCGGGCCTGCCGTTGGACATCGCCTGGTTCTGCAGCGGGCATTCGCCGCCCTTGTCGCAGATCGGGCAGTCGAGGGGATGGTTGATCAGCAGCAGTTCCATGACGCCGCGCTGCGCCTTGTCGGCGGCCTCGGACGTGAACTGCGTGCGGACCACCATGTCCGGCATGACCGTCGTGGTGCACGAGGCCATCGGCTTGCGCTGGCCCTCGACCTCCACGAGGCACTGCCGGCACGCCCCGACCGGGTCGAGCAACGGGTGGTCGCAGAACCGGGGGATCTGGATGCCCATCAACTCGGCGGCCCGGATCAGCAATGTGCCCTTGGGAACACTGATCTCATGGTCGTCGATGGTCAGCGACACCATCTCCACCGGCGGCGTGTCCTTGGTCGGTTCGGCCAGCGTCACGAGCGTCCCCCTTTCCCT
>Ga0180217_1003463_pt1 | contig 13319 bp, 9 predicted proteins | sample eDN3rd37CBELigOP_FD_128521 | JGI IMG/M metagenome (GOLD analysis project Ga0180217, IMG submission 128521) | Enriched Organic Plus compost microbial communities from Emeryville, California, USA - eDNA 3rd pass 37_C BE-Lig OP (version 2) (version 2) ... | reverse complement strand
GTGCCGACGTGTCCATCGCGTTCGTGCCCCCGGCCTTCACGAAGGACGCCATGATCGAGGCCATCGACGCCGAGATCCCGCTGCTCGTGGTCATCACCGAGGGCGTCCCCGTGGGCGACACCGCCGAGGCGTGGGCCTACGCGAAGAGCAAGGGCAACAAGACCCGCATCATCGGACCGAACTGCCCCGGCATCATCACGCCCGGTGAGGCGCTCGTCGGCATCACGCCCGCGAACATCACCGGCAAGGGCCCCATCGGCCTGGTCTCGAAGTCGGGCACGCTCACGTACCAGATGATGTACGAGCTGCGTGATCTCGGATTCTCGACCGCCATCGGCATCGGCGGCGACCCGGTCATCGGCACGACCCACATCGACGCTCTCGAGGCGTTCGAGGCCGACCCCGAGACCAAGGCCATCGTCATGATCGGCGAGATCGGCGGCGACGCCGAGGAGCGCGCGGCCGAGTACATCAAGGCCAACGTGACCAAGCCGGTCGTCGGCTATGTCGCGGGCTTCACCGCCCCGGAGGGCAAGACGATGGGCCACGCCGGCGCGATCGTCTCCGGCTCGGCGGGCACCGCTCAGGCCAAGAAGGAGGCCCTCGAGGCCGCTGGCGTCAAGGTCGGCAAGACGCCGTCCGAGACCGCCGCTCTGATGCGCGAGATCATCGAGTCGCTCTGACGCGCTGACACCTGACAAGGGCCGGATGCCATGGCATCCGGCCCTTCGTCGTCTCGGTCGTCAGTCTCCGCTGCCGCTCATGATCGCGCGCAGGCGCTCGATCGGGAGCTTGGGCGTGCGATCGGGGTGGAGGAGGCCGTTCGTCTCCTGCAGGGTGTCGGTGAGCTGGGTATAGCAGAAGCCGGCGAGGGCCTCGCTGGCGTGGACGGCCTTCATGAGCCCGTCGAGGCGTGCGTCGAAGTCGGCGGCCGACGTCGCGGTGGAGTAGCCCCAGGCGCCCTCGGCGCTGCTGTCGTAGGAGATGCCGCCGAACTCCGTGAGCATGACGGGCGCGTCCGCCACGTCTCCGTCGAGGATGAGCACGCGCCCGGCCGGGCCGACGCCGTCGATCAGGCGGTCGATGGCGTCTCGGGAGCGGTAGCGGGCGGCCATGCGCTCAGGGTCTGCGTCATAGTCGTGGATGGCGACGATGTCGGTGTCGACCTGCTCCCATCCGTCGTTCGACACGACGGGGCGCGTGGGGTCGAGGGCCTTCGTGAGCGACACGAGGGCGCGCGCGAACTCGTGCATGCGGCGGTCGGTCGCGATGTGCTGCACGCCCCAGCTCTCGTTGAGCGGCACCCACGTGACGATCGAAGGGTGGGCGCGGTCGCGGCGCACGATCTCGAGCCATTCGCGCACCGTGCGCTCGACCGTCGTGGGGGAGAACGTGAAGCTCGCGGGCGCCTCGCCCCACACGAGCAGACCGAGCCGGTCAGCCCAGTACAGGAAGCGCGGGTCTTCGAACTTCTGGTGCACGCGCGTCGCGTTGAACCCGAGGTCCTTGATCAGCTGCACCTCGTCGCGCAACGCCGACGGCGACGGCGCTGCCAGGTGCGACTCGGGCCAGTACCCCTGGTTGAGCACCGAGCGCACGTAGTACGGACGGTCGTTGAGGAAGAAGCGCCGTCGGGCGACGTGGGCGGTGCGGATGCCGAGGTACGAGTGCACGGTGTCATCGCCGGCCGTCACGACGGCGTCGACGAGCCGCGGGTGTTCCGGCGACCACAGGAGGTCCTCGTAGGCCTGGCCGTTGAGCAGCTCCGCGACCGGCACGACGATGGTCGCCTCGTCGTCGCCGACCAGGGCGTCGGCGCTGCCGAGCAGGCGGCCGTCGTAGGAGAGGTCGATGCGCACGCGCACGGGCGTCTCGGGAACGCGCGACAGCTCCAGGTCGCCGGTGACGGTGCCGCGGCGCGGGTCGGTCGTCCAGTGCACGGCGGTCACGGCGAGCGACGGCGTGGCCTCGAGCCACACCGGCTGCCAGATGCCGCTCGTGCGGTGGTACCAGATGACGTGCGGGTGCTCGAGCCAGTCCTGCTTGCCGCGCGGCTGCCCGATGTCATGGGGGTCGTCTTCGACGCGCACGACGACGGTGTGCTCGGCTTCTCCCGAGAGGGCGTCGGTGATGTCGAAGGAGAAGGGGGTGTGACCGCCTTCGTGGGTGCCGACCTGCTGCCCGTCGACCCACACGCGGCAGCGGTAGTCGACGGCGCCGAAGTGCAGGTGGAGGCGAGACGAGCCGGTGCCGTCGGAGGCGCCCGCCGCTGCGAGGTCGTCGGCTCCGAAGGTGCGGGAGTACCAGCTCACGCGGTGGTGCGCCGTGTCGCCGATGCCGGAGGCGGGCGATTCGGGCGGGAACGGCACGACGATGTCGTGAGCGAACGCGCCGTGCGCCTGCCAGCCGGCGGCCAGGCCCTCGTCGGCGTCGTCGAAAGTGAACCGCCAGGTGCCCGAGAGATCATGCCACTGCGGGCGTCGGAGCTGCGGACGCGGGTGAAGGCCGTCGTGCATGTCGGGGCGGTCGTCGTCGATCATGACGACAAGCATGCCTCACGTGTGCAGCGCTGTAAAGCCGCCGGACGGAGCCGCGATCGCATGGGTCGCACTGCGTTGCGCCGCTGTAGAACGGCGTTCGCAGGCGGTCGCTGTGCGCGGCGGCGCGGCTCAGGCCGAGGGTGCGCTCTCGCGGACGACGATGCGGTACGGCGCCAGCTCGTGCCTCCCGATGCCCGAGTAGCCGTTGATCCGCTCGTCGAGCAGGGCGAGAGCGCGCTCGACGATCGCGTCGATGTCGGGGCTGACGGTCGTCAGGCTCGGGAAGGTCACGGCACTCAGCCGCGTATCGTCCCAGCCTGTGACGGCGACGTCGTCAGGAACGCGGATGCCGCGCTCCTGCAGGGCGCGAAGCGTTCCGATCGCGGCGAGGTCGTCGCGGCACACGAGCGCATCGACGTTCAGCCCTGCGTCGAGCGCGCGGCGAACGGCCTGGGCGGCATCCGACGCGGCGATGGCCTCCGAGGCGACGAGCAGCGCGGGGTCGGCGGTGTGTCCGGCGCCCAACAGCGCGTCCTGATAGCCGAGGATGCGCTGCCGCGACGTCTCGCTGAGAGCGGCAGCCTCGTGCCCGACGAACCCGATGCGCCGACGCCCGCTGTCGATGAGGTGCTGCGTGATCTCGCGCGCCGCGGCGACGTTGTCGATCATGACGCGGTCGATCGTCAGCGGGGCAGGAGTCTCGCCGAGCAGCACGATGGGGATGTCTGAGCGGTGGCGGGCGATCTCTGACGACGGCATCGCGGAGGGCTGGAAGATCATGCCGTCGACCAGCCCCGCCTCGGAGCTGGTCATGACGGCACGCTCGCCCTCAAGGGTCGCGTCGGTCTCCTCGACCAGCACGCGGTAGTCGTGGTGGGCCGCGGCGCGGTAGGCGGCGCGGGAGATCTCGGCGAAGTAGGGGATCGTGACGTCGGCGAAGGCGAGGGCGACCAGGCCGGTGCGGCCGGTCGCCAGGCGGCGCGCGACGACGTTCGGCCTATAGCCCAGCTCGTCGATCGCCTTCTGCACCCGCTCGCGCATCTGCGGCGACACATGCGGGTAGTCGCGCACGACGTTCGACACGGTCTTCATCGACACGCCGGCGCGCTCGGCGACGTCCTGCAGTCGCGGTCCACGCATCGGGGGTCCCTTCGGGCGGGTTGCGCAAATCAGAATACAGCGCCGTTCTCGCGTGCGCGCCGCGGCCGTCGCCGCCCCGTCGCTACAGCGATCGACCGCGAGATCGAGGCTATTGACTTCCATTTTCCAGCGCTGTACATTCGACCGCACGTGATCCACAGCACCCATGCCGCGTGGCTGCGGTCGCACGCAGCGACCGCGCAAGGGCCTCGACGGAGCCTTGACGAAGCGTGAGCCTCGACGCAGGACTGGGACCAACTCAAAGGAGAGCACTCACATGAAGAAGGCAATCGCGCGCGGGCTGGCTGCCGGCCTGGCCGCATCGGTCGCCCTCGCGTTCGCCGGCTGCGCCGGATCGAGCTCGGACGGGCCGGCGGTGTCGGGCGACGGATATGACGGACCCAAGGTGGAGATCACCTTCTGGCACGGCTGGACCGGCGGTGCGGCGCCCGTCATCGTCCCGAAGCTCATCGACCAGTTCAACGCCGAGCACGACAACATCGTCGTCAAGAACGTCCCGCAGGAATGGGCCGACATCGGCGCCAAGATGCCGCTGGCGATCAAGGCAGGCAAGGGCCCCGACGTCGCCGTGCTCCACGGTGACGACCTCGCGACCTACGCGGCGCAGAAGCTCCTGCTCCCCGCCGACGACATCGTCGAGAACCTCGGCTACGACGCCGACGCGTTCCCTCCGGGCGTGTACGACAAGGGCAACTTCCGCGACGCGCAGTACGCCGTGCCGTGGAGCGTCACGCCGCTGGGGCTCTTCGTGAACAAGGAGGTGCTGGCCAAGGCCGACATCACCGACATCCCCACCGACAAGGACGGCTACCTGGAGGCGCTCGACGCCCTCAAGGACGCCGGCGTCAAGGGCGAGTGGGTCGACGGCTACGTCTTCACCGGCACGTTCGAGTTCCAGAGCCTGCTGTGGCAGTTCGGCGGCGAGCTCTACAACGAGGACGTCTCCGAGGCGACGTTCAACTCCGAGGCGGGCGTGCAGGCGCTCACCTGGATGACCGACCTCGTCAAGAACGGGTACAGCCCGGCGAACGTCGCGCAGGACGGCAACATCAAGGCCCTCCTGGCGGGCGACACCGCTTTCAACTGGAACGGCGTCTGGCAGACGACCAACTCGGCGTTCGGCGACCTCGAGTGGGAGGCCGCGCCCGTGCCGCAGATCGGCACCGAAAAGGCCGTGTGGTCGAGCTCGACCCACTGGGTGTTCCCCGCGAACAAGGGCCAGGACGAGAACAAGACCGCCGCAGCCGCGACGTTCGTCAAGTGGATGAACGACAACTCGCTCGGCTGGGCCGAGACCGGTGAGCTTCCCGCCGCCAACTCGGTGCGCGAAGACCCGGAGCTCCTCGAGTCCTACCCCAGCCTGGAGCCGTTCATGAACGAGCTCGAGTACGCGCACTACGAGACGGTGTCGCCCGGCATCAATGAGGCCAACGCCCTCATCACGACCGCGATCAACGAAGCGCTGACCGGCAAGAAGACGCCGCAGCAGGCCCTCGACGACGCGAAGGCGAAGGCCGACGCGATCATCGAGCAGAACAAGGCCAAGTATGGCGATTGACCTCGCACAGAAGGCGGCCGTCCCGGCCGAGCGCCCCCGTGGCGCCCGGTCGGGCGGCCGCCCCGCGCGGTCCCGCCGTCCCGCGCGCCGCACGCTCACGGCATACCTCTTCCTCGCTCCTTTCCTCGTGCTGTTCGGCACGTTCGTCATCGCCCCGGCGATCTTCGGCGCCTGGATCAGCCTCACCGACTGGAGCCCCTTCCGCGACGAGCAGAGCTTCGTCGGCCTGAAGAACTACATCGACCTGTTCACCGCGGGCAGCACGACGTCGGGAGACTTCTGGCAGGCGATGGGCGCCACGGGCGTCTTCGTCGTGTGGAGCGTGCCGCTGCTGGTCGTCATCCCGCTGCTGGTCGCCCTCCTGCTCAACCAGAAGCTCGCCGGATCGACGTTCTTCCGCACGCTGTTCTTCGCGCCCTACGTGCTGGGCGTCGCGATCGTCGGCGTGATCTGGGTGTACATCTTCGACACGCAGTCCGGCATCCTGAACCACCTGCTGTCCCTGCTGGGTCTTCCCGACGACATCCCGTGGGTGGTCGACACCCCCTGGGTGTGGGTGTCGCTCGTGGGCGTCACCGTGTGGTGGACCGCGGGCCTGAACACCGTGATCTTCCTCGCCGGCCTCAAGGGCATCAACGGCGACCTGTACGAGGCCGCGTCTCTCGACGGCGCGGGCGCCGTGCGCAAGTTCACGAGCGTGACGCTTCCGGGCCTTCGCCCCGTCATGCTCTTCATCACGACCACGACCGTGCTCGCGTCGGCCAACATGTTCGGCCAGTCGTACATGCTCACGCAGGGCGGACCGGGCAACGCCACTCGCACCGCGATCATGTACATCGCCGATCAGGGCCTGTCGCAGAACAACATGGCCCCCGCTGCCGCCATGAGCTACATCCTCTTCGCGATCCTGGCTGTCGTCAGCGTCATCAACTTCCGGGTGCAGCGCGAGCGCGCGGAGAAGGGCGTCTCATGACCGACACGATCCCCGCCCGTCGCCGTCTCTCGCCGCGTCGCGCGGCATCCCGCACGGTCCTCTACGCCGTGCTCGGGTTCCTCTCGCTGATCATCGTCTTCCCGCTGCTGTGGATGCTGCTGACGTCGTTCAAGACGGATGCCGATGCGGTGCGCAACCCGTACGCCCTGCCCGACCCGTTCTCGATCGAGGCGTATGAGACGCTGCTCCTGAGCGGGCAGCAGCCGATCTTCCTGTGGCTGTGGAACAGCTTCGCGGCCGCGACGCTGCAGACCGTCCTCATCCTCGCGACGGCGTCGATGGCCGCCTACGCGCTGGCGCGGCTCGACTTCGCCGGCAAGAAGGTGGTCTTCGGGCTCATCATCGGCACGCTCCTCGTGCCGCCCGTCGTCTTCCTCATCCCGAACTACCTGATCGTGGAGAACTTCGGCTGGCTCGACACGATTCTCGCGATCACCGTGCCCGGGGCCGCCAGCGCGTTCGGCGTCTTCTTCCTGCGGCAGTTCTTCGTCGGGCTGCCGGTGGAGGTCGAGGAGGCGGCGCGCATCGACGGCGCGGGCGAGTTCCGGATCTTCTTCCAGGTCGCACTGCCGCTGGCCAAGCCCGCCCTCGCGACGCTCGCGGTGCTGGCGTTCCTCGGAAATTGGAACGACTTCCTGTGGCCCGTGTACGTGCTGCTGTCGCCCGAGAACATGACGCTCCAGCCTGGACTGGCGATGCTGCAGGGCGCGTACCGCACGCACTTCGCGATCGTGATGGCCGGTGCGGTGATCGCGTCGATCCCGGTGCTGGTGCTGTTCGCGTTCGCGCAGCGTCAGATCGTCGACTCGGTGGCGGGCGCCGCGGTGAAGGGATGAGACGCGCGCTCGCCGTCGCCGCCGCGACGCTGCTGCTCGGGGGAGGGCTCGCGGCCTGCGCGGGCGAAGACCAGGCGGCGGAGCCGACGGAGACGGCGAGTGCGGCGGCATCCGTCTTCGCGATCGACGCGGACTTCCCCGATCCCGATGTCGTTCCGGTCGACGGCGGCTACGCGGCGTTCGCGACGGGCTCGCACGGCTTGAACATCCGGTACGCGTTCTCCGAGGACCTGCGCTCGTGGCGCGTCGACAGCCGCGACGCGCTCCCGAGGCTTCCCGCGTGGGCGTCGACGGGGCGCACATGGGCTCCCGACGTCGTCGCCGCTCCCGCGTCGGGGCCGGATGCCGGCGGGTACCTCATGTACATGACCGCGCAGCACACCGACTCCGGGCGGCAGTGCATCGGCGTCGCGGCGGCCGACGCGATCGACGGCGAGTTCGCCCCGGTCGCCGACGAGCCGCTCGTCTGCCCTGTCGATGAGGGCGGCGCGATCGACGCGGCGACCTTCGACGACGTCGACGGGCGCCGGTACCTGCTGTGGAAGACCGACGGCAACTGCTGCGGACTCGACACGTGGATCGAGATCGCGCCGCTGAGCGACGACGGACGGGAGCTCGCGGGCGAGCCGCGGCGCCTGATCCAGCAGACGCTCGAGTGGGAGGGTGCGCTCGTGGAGGCTCCGACCCTCGTGCACCGCGATGGGCGGTATGTGCTGCTGTACTCGGCGAACGACTACGGCAGCGAGGCGTACACGGTGGGGGCGGCGACCTCTGAGGACCTCTTCGGGCCCTACGAGAAGGTCGACGCCCCGGTGCTGGTCAGTGGGGGAGAGCTGCGGGGTCCCGGCGGCCAGGACGTCGTGCCGACCGACGCCGGCGACATGATCGTGTTCCACTCCTGGGATGAGCTCTTCATCTACCGGGGTCTCGTCGTGAGGCCGCTCACGTGGGACGACGGGGTGCCCCGCGTCGGAGACTGACGGGACGTCGACGCCGGGAACGGCGAAGCGCCGCCGGCCCGCGAGGGAGCCGACGGCGCTTCGAGGGTGAAGCGGATGCCGCTCAGGAGACGCCGAGCAGCGCCTCGATCGGTCCGCGCGCGAAGTAGATCACGAAGCCGACGGCGACGACCCACAGCAGCCAGTGGATCTTCTTCGCCTTGCCGGAGAGCGCGTTGACGACGACCCAGCTGACGAAGCCCGCGCCGATGCCGTTCGCGATCGAGTAGGTGAGCGGCATGACGGTCGCCGTGAGGAACACCGGCAGCAGGACCCGGAAGTCCGAGAAGTCGATGTTCTTGATCTGGGCGAGCATCATGGCGCCCACGAGGACGAGCGCGGCGGCGGCCACCTCGCCGGGCACGAGGCCGGTGAGGGGAGTGAAGAACATCGCGAGCAGGAACAGCACGCCGGTCACGACGTTGGCCAGACCCGTGCGGGCGCCCTCGCCGATGCCGGAGCCCGACTCGACGAACACGGTCGACGACGACGAGGAGGTCGCACCACCCACGACGGCGCCGACGCCTTCCACGATCAGCGCCGACTTGATGCGCGGGAAGTCGCCCTTCGCGTCGGCGAGGTCGGCCTCCTTGGCGAGCCCGGTCATGGTTCCCATGGCGTCGAAGAAGTTCGAGAACACGAGCGTGAAGACGATCATGACGAGCGCGACGACGCTCACCTTGCCGAGGTCGAAGCCGAAGTCGATCGCGCCGACGAGGCTCAGATCGGGGAGGGCGAAGACGCTGCCGCTGAACGGGCTGAGTCCGAGAGCCTCCGGCCAGATCGCGTTGACGATGTACGAGAGGATCGTGCCGCCGATCAGGCCGAGGAGCAGTCCGCCCTTGACGCGCAGCGCGATGAGCACGCCCGACAGCAGCAGCGTCACGAGGAACATCACGGTGCCGATCGTGGCGACCGAGCCGCCGACGCCGAGGTCGAGCGGCGGCGATGCCTGCGTGGTCGAGGTGACGAAGCCGGCGTTCACGAAGCCGATGAAGGCGATGAACAGGCCGATGCCGACGGTGATCGCGAGCTTCAGCTGCACGGGGACGGCGTCGAAGATCATCTTGCGGAGGCCGGTGGCCGCCAGCAGCACGATGATGAGACCGTTGATGACGACGAGGGCCATCGCCTCGCCCCACGTGACCTGGCCGACGACCGAGAACGCGAGGAACGCGTTGATGCCGAGGCCCGACGCGAACGCGAACGGAAGCCGCGTGACGAGACCGAACAGGATCGTCATGACGCCGGCGGTCAGGGCTGTCGACGTCGCGACGGCGCTGCCGGTCAGCACCGTGCCTTCGACGTCCGCCGTCGACAGGATGATCGGGTTCAGGATGACGATGTAGGCCATCGTCACGAAGGTGACGAGCCCGCCTCGCACCTCTGCGCCGATCGTGGAGCCGCGCTTGGTGATCTCGAAGAAGCGGTCGAGTGTGCTCTGGGGTGTCGTGGTCGCCGTTTCGGGTGGCGTGGTCGTGGTCATGAGTCCTCCTGTGACGAAGGTATCGATTCAGCGGGGGCTCCCGCACATCGACGCCGCGCGACACGCCGTGGATGCCGCACGCGCGGGCGCGCCCATCCCGCTCCCGCGGCGGCCGCTGGGTAGGGTCGAAGCCGCATGAACCGCCTCCTCGTCGCCGTCCTGGCCGCCTTCGACGCCGTGATCGCCGTCGCCGTCGGTCTTACCGCCGCACTCGCACCGCTGACGCTCCTGTGGGTCTTCGCCTTCGACGGGGGCGCCGACTGGGGGAGCCTGTGGCCGGCTGCCGCGCGCGTCTGGCAGGCGGGCCATCTCGTGCCGCTCGATGTGCGACTGGATGCCGAGACCGTCGCGTCGCTCGGCATCCCCGCAGAGGGCGCTTCGTTCGCGTTCTCCCTCGCCCCTGCGGCGTTCGCGCTGTTCACCGCCGTGTTCGCGGCGCGTTCGGGCGGACGGGCGGCGCACGCCGGCGCGTGGATCACGGGCGTGCTGGCAGGCACGGCGTCGTTCGCCGTCCTGTCGGCTCTCATCGCCGTCACGTCGCCGCACGACGTCGTCTCTGTCGACGTCGGCACGGCCGTGCTCCTGCCCACTCTCGTCTTCGCGGTGCCGTCGCTGGGCGGCGCGCTCGCACGGGCCTGGCGCGAGGGCGACGACGGCCTGCTCGACCTGCTGCGCGATCGGGTCGACGTCGGCGGGGGGATCGTCGAAGGCGCCGCGCGCGGCATCTCGACAGCGGTGGTGGCCTGGATCGGCCTCGGCGCCGCCGTCACGGCACTCGGCATCACGGCGGGCGGCTCCTCGATCATCGCGGTCTTCGAGGCCGCCCACCTCGACCTTCTCGGCCTCGTGATCGTGTCGCTGGCCCAGCTCGCCTACATCCCGACGCTCGTCGTGTGGGGAGCCGCGTATGCCGCCGGCCCCGGCTTCGCGATCGGCGCCGGCACTGCGGTCTCGCCCGGGGGAACCAGCCTCGGCGTCGTCCCCGGCATTCCCGTGCTCGGAGTCATCCCCGAATCGCCCTCGGCGTGGCTGCTGCTGCTGGCGCTCGGGGTCGTGGGCGTCGGCGCACTCGCCGGCTGGGTCGCCCGCGCGCGAATGCAGGAGGAGACCGGCGAAGACGAGCCCTTCGTGCCGCGCCTCATCGTGCTGGGCCTTGTGATGGCAGGCGCCGCCGGGGGCGCAGCGCTGCTGTCGGTCCTCGCATCCGGCGCGATGGGCCCCGAGCGGCTGCAGCAGACCGGCCCGTCGGCAGGTGCCGTGGCGCTCGCCGTCGCGATCGAGGTCGGCATCGGCGCCGCCGCCGTCCTCCTGGCGCCGCTCGCGACCTCGAGCGCGCCGTCCGCGGCGACGGGGTGGGCGGGCGACGACGAGGTGCTTCCGTCATCCGCGTCCGTCCATGACGACCGCGCCCTCACGGCCGACCCGATCCCGGCGGCGGATGAGGCACCGGTCGAATCCGCCGTCTCCGCCGGGCCGAACGCCGCGGACACGGCAGACCTCACCGCGGACATCACCGACACCGCAGACCTCACCGACACGGCAGACCTGTCGAAGCTCTTCGGCGGCATCTTCTCCGACGACCGCGCCGACGGCGACGCGCGCGCCGACGAGGGCGACACGGGCGGGCCCGGCGGCGCGTCCGACCGCCGGTAGACTGAGCGGGTGCTGACCCTCGCCGTCCTGATCTCCGGGGCCGGATCGAATCTTCGTGCCCTGCTCGAGGCGGCCAGCGACCCCGATTTCCCGGCGCGCGTCGTCGTGGTCGGCGCCGACCGCGAGGCCGACGGCTTCGCGCACGCCGAGGCGTTCGGCATCCCCACCGTGCTCGTCCCCTACCGGCAGTTCGAGTCGCGCGAGGCCTGGGGCGAGGAGCTGCGGACCCAGATCGACGTGTGGAGTCCCGACCTCATCGTCCTCAGCGGCATGATGCGGCTCCTCCCGCCCGCCGTCGTCGACGCGTGGGCGCCCCGCGTGATCAACACGCACCCGGCCTACCTTCCCGAGTTCCCCGGCGCTCACGGCGTGCGCGACGCGCTCGCCTCCGGCGTGAGCGAGACCGGCGCCAGCGTCATCGTGGTCGACACGGGCGTCGACACCGGACCGATCCTCGCCCAGGAGCGCGTACCCGTGCTCCCGGGAGACACCGAGCAGACGCTGCACGAGCGCATCAAGCCCGTCGAGCGTCGCCTGCTCATCGACGTCGTCCGCCGCATCGCGACCGGAGATCTCGACCTCACCGCGTACGAGACGCACTGACCCGACCCCCATCGATCTGCGATACAGGAGCCCTCATGGCCGGCCCGACCATCGACTCGTCCCTCTACCGTCCGCGTGACATCGTCCCGGTCCGCCGCGCGCTGATCTCGGTCAGCGACAAGACGGGCCTGATCCCCCTGGCGGAGGCGCTCGCCGCCGCAGGCGTCGAGATCCTCTCGACCGGCGGTTCCGCCGCGCTTCTGCGCGACGCCGGCATCGCGGTGACGGACGTCGCCGAGATCACCGGCTTCCCCGAGTCGCTCGGCGGCCGCGTCAAGACGCTGCACCCCAGCGTGCACGCCGGGCTGCTCGCCGACCTCCGCCTCGAAGACCACGAGGAGCAGCTCGAAGAGCTCGGCATCCTGCCCTTCGAGCTCGTCGTCGTGAACCTGTACCCCTTCGTCGAGACGGTCGCCTCCGGCGCGACCGGCGACGCGGTCGTCGAGCAGATCGACATCGGCGGCCCCGCGATGGTGCGGGCGTCGGCCAAGAACTTCGCCAACGTCGCGATCGTGGTCTCGCCCGAGTCGTACCCGGCGATCATCGACGCTGTCGCCTCGGGCGGAACCTCCCTCGCTCAGCGCCGCGACCTCGCTGCCCGCGCGTTCGCCCACACGGCCGAGTACGACCGCGCCGTCGCGACCTGGTTCGCCGAGGAGACGCTGACCACCGACGAGCTCCCGCAGCACCTGACGATCAAGGCGGAGCGACTCGCGACCCTCCGCTACGGCGAGAACTCGCACCAGCGCGCCGCGATCTACACGCGCGTCGGCGGTCACGGCATCGCCCAGGCGACCCAGCTGCAGGGCAAGGAGATGTCGTACAACAACTACGTCGACGCCGATGCCGCCCTGCGTGCCGCCTTCGACCTGGTGAAGCCGGCCGTCGCGATCATCAAGCACGCCAACCCGTGCGGCATCGCGGTCGCCGCGCCCAACGCGCTCGACCCGATCGCGTCGGCGCACCTGCGCGCACACGAGTGCGATCCCGTGTCGGCGTTCGGCGGCGTCATCGCTGCCAACCGCACGGTGACGCTCAAGATGGCCGAGAACCTCCGGGACATCTTCACCGAGGTCATCGTGGCGCCCGACTTCGAGCCCGAGGCCCTGGAGGTCTTCAAGCTCAAGAAGAACCTGCGCGTGCTCAGGCTCCCGGCCGACTGGAAGCAGGAGAAGATGGACGTCCGTCTCGTGTCGGGCGGTCTTCTGCTGCAGGATGCGGACCGCTTCCCCGACGAGATCGAGTCGGTCGCGAAGGACTGGCAGCTGGTGTCGGGCGAGCGCCCGGCGCCCGAGGCGCTCGAGGGCATGATCTTCGCGTGGAAGGCGTGCCGTGCCGTGAAGTCCAACGCGATCGTGCTGGCGCAGGGCTCGGCGACGGTCGGCATCGGCATGGGCCAGGTCAACCGCGTCGACTCGTGCCGCCTCGCGGTCGAGCGCGCCGGTGACCGCGCGGCCGGATCGGTCGCGGCATCCGACGCGTTCTTCCCG
>Ga0180217_1003461_pt1 | contig 13322 bp, 17 predicted proteins | sample eDN3rd37CBELigOP_FD_128521 | JGI IMG/M metagenome (GOLD analysis project Ga0180217, IMG submission 128521) | Enriched Organic Plus compost microbial communities from Emeryville, California, USA - eDNA 3rd pass 37_C BE-Lig OP (version 2) (version 2) ... | reverse complement strand
GCGGACCGGCACCTTGTCCAGGTCGAGTTCTATCCCGAGGTCGCCCTTGGCTCCCATTTCGACCGCAGAGCAGGTGAGGCCTGCCGCACCCATGTCCTGGATGGCGATGACGGCGCCCGTCGCCATCAGTTCCAGGCATGCCTCCAGCAGGCACTTTTCCGTGAAGGGGTCGCCCACCTGAACGGTCGGCCGCTTCTCGTCGATCGCCTCGTCGAATTCGGCCGAGGCCATTGTGGCACCGCCAACGCCGTCGCGGCCGGTCTTGGCGCCAAGATAGACGACGGGAAGCCCAACGCCTTCAGCCTTGGAGTAGAAGATCCCGTCCGTGCGGGCGAGGCCCGCGGCGAAGGCGTTCACCAGGCAGTTGCCATTGTAGCGAGGATCGAAGTTGACCTCGCCGCCGACGGTCGGCACGCCGAAGGAATTGCCATAGCCGCCGACGCCCGCCACCACGCCGGCCACCAGATGCCTGGTCTTGGGATGGTCCGGCGCGCCGAAGCGCAGCGCGTTCATGGCCGCGATTGGCCGTGCGCCCATGGTGAAGACATCGCGCAAGATGCCGCCCACGCCCGTGGCTGCACCCTGATAAGGCTCGATATAGGAGGGGTGGTTGTGGCTCTCCATCTTGAAGACGACGCATTGGCCATCGCCGATATCGACCACGCCCGCATTCTCGCCGGGCCCCTGGATCACCTGTGGGCCGGTGGTGGGCAGGGTGCGCAGCCACTTCTTCGAGCTTTTATACGAGCAATGCTCGTTCCACATGGCCGAAAAGATGCCAAGCTCGGTAAAGGTCGGCTCGCGGCCGATCAGGTCGAGAATGCGCTGGTACTCGTCAGGCTTGAGGCCATGTGCGGCGATGAGCTCTGGCGTGATGGCGATGTCGTTTCGAATGGTCATGAGAGCGATTGATTCCGGCCGGATTGTAAGCTTCCCCATAGCGCGGGGAAGCGTGGCGATACACCCTGATGGGTTCTGAAAAAGTGTCGCTTCCGCAAAAAGTCAGCCAAGTCTGTCATCTTCCGCGAAGATGTATCGGGGCACGGCGCAGGGACCGGCCAATCATGCATTCCCGCTGCATGCATTCGATCCCCCGGCCCACCGCTGAACATCCGCCGCAATTCGCGAGCCCGCCTGATGAGCCATCAGTGGCCCGAAAACCTCCACCCTTGCCGGGTTGCCTTCCGCGTGCACGACGAGCAGTGGCCGCGCTTCCGGAGTGCCGGCTGGAACGAGCAGGATGCGCGGACGCCCGCTATAGGAGTTCAGCTCGTCTGCAAGCCGAAAGGAGCGAAAGCTTGGGTCCTTGGATCTGAACCAGCAGGTATGGGCTGAACGAGCGATGCGTTCCATTGTGGGCAGGGCAGCCATGTTTCCCGCCGTAAAGGCGAGAGGGCCGGGCCCAGGCTCATTGGACTGGCATGCACCCAGAAAGGCGGAGCCCGTCGCGATGAATGCCAATAGAATGCTTCGCGGCAATGCTTTCACTTCATCGCCCCCTTCGATCGGCTATGATTGACGAAGCGCCCTCAGGCCGCACGCCCGAGTACGCTTTCGAAGAGAGCCCGTCCATCAATGCCGCCATGGGCGGCTTCGATGAGATTTTCCGGATGCGGCATGAGACCAAGCACATTGCCGGCCTGGTTGACGATGCCGGCGATATCGTTGATCGAGCCATTGGGATTGGTGCCTTCGGCATAGCGGAAGACCACCTGGCCGTCGCCCTCGATACGGGCAAGCGTTTCAGGATCGGCGAAGAAATTGCCGTCGTGATGCGCAACGGGGCAGCGAATGATCTGCCCCGGTGCGTAAGCGCGAGTGAAAGCCGTGTTGGCATTGGCCACCTGAAGCTTCACTTCGCGGCAAACGAATTTCAGCGACGCGTTGCGCATCAGCGCGCCCGGAAGGAGACCTGCTTCGAGCAGGATCTGGAACCCATTGCAGACCCCAATGACAAGCACCCCCTTTGCCGCCCTTTCGGCCACCGCCCGCATGACGGGCATGCGTGCAGCGATGGCGCCGCAGCGCAGATAGTCACCATAGGAGAAACCGCCGGGAATGACGATCAGGTCGACATCCGGCAGTTCTGTATCGGTCTGCCAGACCTTGATCGGCGCTTTTCCGGAAATCTTCGTGAGAGCGGCGATCATATCGCGGTCGCGATTGAGGCCGGGGAGCTGGATGACGGCTGATTTCATGCGTTCGGTTCGTAAGGTTTCTGCGGCCCTTCGGCCATTTCTCGAGGTTCGAGGCGGCGTTCAATGCGGTCCAGGTGCCCATCGTGGCGGGCAAGGATGCCGTAGATGTTGTGGATGTCCGTCTGGATTCCGATCATGTGATCGCGGATGACGTTTAATTCGGTCTTGACCTCAGACACGTCCGCTCTGAGTTCTGCCAAATCACGCTGCACGCGTTTGAGCAGTCCGTAGGTCAGATCGCCGACTGAATCCGTCATCTCCGTCCTTTTGCCCGCAACCTCAGGTAATCGAGATACTATAGTTCTCGATCACCGTGTTCGCCAGCAAACGCTCGCACATTTCCTTGAGGTCGGTTTCCGCCTTGGCCTTGTCAGAGCCGTCGAGTTCCAGGTCGAAGACTTTGCCCTGCCGAACCGAACCGATGCCGGAAAAGCTCAAACCCCTCAGCGCGCCTTCAATGGCTTTTCCCTGCGGGTCGAGCACGCCATTCTTGAGCGTGACGATGACGCGTGCCTTGATCACTTTCAGTCTGCCCCTTGATTTCAGTGGCGGGTTTCGCCGTCAGGCTTGGATGAGACGAGCACTGGGCCGGTCGGCTTCGGCGGCTCGTTTTCGTTCATGATGCCGAGGCGGCGCGCCACTTCCTGGTAGGCCTCCACCAGTCCGCCCATGTCACGGCGGAAGCGGTCCTTATCCAGCTTGTCCCGCGTGTTGATGTCCCACAGGCGGCAGGAATCGGGCGAGATCTCGTCGGCAACGACGATGCGCATCATGTCGCCCTCCCAAAGGCGGCCGCACTCGATCTTGAAATCGACGAGCTGGATGCCGACGCCGAGGAAAAGGCCGGAGAGGAAATCATTGACGCGGATGGCGAGCGCCATGATGTCGTCGATTTCCTGCGGGCTCGCCCAGCCGAATGCGGTGATATGCTCTTCGGAGACCATCGGATCGTCGAGAGCGTCCGCCTTGTAATAGAACTCGATGATCGAGCGCGGGAGCACGGTGCCTTCCTCGATACCGAGTCTTTTTGCGAGCGATCCTGCGGCAATATTGCGCACCACGATCTCGAGCGGGATGATCTCGACTTCCTTGATCAGCTGCTCGCGCATATTGAGCCGGCGGATGAAGTGGGTGGGAATACCCATCCGGTTCAAATGCTCGAAAATATACTCCGAGATACGGTTGTTCAGCACGCCCTTGCCATCGACGACCTCGTGCTTCTTCTTGTTGAAGGCCGTGGCATCGTCCTTGAAGAATTGGATCAGCGTACCTGGCTCGGGGCCTTCGTAAAGAATCTTGGCCTTGCCTTCATATATGCGGCGGCGACGGTTCATGGCTTTCTCTGGTTTTCGTGTGCCGGTCCTAACATGGTGTCATTGGCCCGACTCGGCATGAGGGGAGGAGCCAGCTGGCTCCTGCGGTCTCTAGCGCAAAGAGCCCGGTATCTCAATCGGCATTTCGACTCGTTGACGGATTCGAACGCTCCTATTGACCAAGCGCGTGCTTCCGTTTCTAAAATGCGCGTGCCCGAGCACGCGGCATCTCTCGTGGGATGCGCTGGTGCCAAGCCGGAGGTTTCGATGAGCAATATGAAAGAGCGCGAAGAAACATTCGAGCGGATGTTCGTGCGCGATGAGGAACTCAGGTTCAAGGCAACGGCTCGCCGCAACAAGCTCCTGGGACTTTGGGCTGCAGAAAAGCTCGGCAAGACGGGCGACGAGGCCCAGTCCTATGCGAAGGACGTGGTCAAAGCCGACTTCGAGGAGCCGGGCGATGAGGATGTGTTCCGCAAGCTGCGGCGCGACTTCGATGCTGCCGGCGTCAACGAAACCGATGAGGCCATACGCCTGCAGATGTTGGATCTTATGGGTCAGGCCATCGCTCAAGTGAAAAGCGAGTGACGATGCGCCGGCTTTCCGAACGGCTCGCGAGCGGCGAGACTGTCCTTACCGCGTGGTCAGCAATTCCGGACGCATTGACCGTCGAGGCTGTTGCGGCCGCAGGCTTTGATGCGGTCACGCTCGACATGCAGCATGGCGGCCATCATGAGGACAGCGTGCTGCGCAGCATCACGCCGATCCTGCATCGTGGCAGGCACCCCATCGTACGCATCCCGGTAGGGCGTTTTGACATGGCGAGCCGGGCGCTCGATTTCGGCGCCGAAGCCGTTATCGCTCCCATGATCAATTCCTTGGAGGACGCACGGCGCTTCGCCGCTGCCGTGGCCTACCCTCCGCGTGGAGAGCGTTCCTGGGGGCCGACCTTCGCCCTTCCGCGTTCCGGTGAAAGCGGCTGGCAGAATTGGCTGGACACCGCCAAGGGACGCACCCTGGCCTTCGCCATGGTAGAGACGCGGGAGGCCTTTGCGCTCCTCGACGAAATCCTGGCCGTGGAGGGCATAGACGGTATTTTCGTCGGGCCGTCCGATTTCTCACTCGCCTGGACGGAAGGAAAAGCCATCGATCCCTCCTTGCCGGCGATGATGGAAGCGATCAGCCGCATTGCCGATAGAACGCGCGCGGCGGGCAAGCACGCTGCCATTTATTCCGTCGACCCCGCCCTGGTGGGCCGATTCCGTGACATGGGTTTCAGCCTCTTCGCGTTCGGCAATGAATATGCCTATATCGCCCACGGCGCTGCGGGAATGATCGCCAAGGCCAAAGGCGGCGTTGGCGAGCGCGACTAAAGCCGCGACAGGAACCGGGCGAAGGCCAGGGTTCCTTCCGGCCAGGGGCCGAATCCGGCCTCGGCATTAATATGTCCCGCCTCTCCGGCATCAAGAAGAAGCGAACCCCAGGCAGCGGCGATTTCCTCCGCCTGCTCGAAACTGCCGAAATGATCGTTGCGGCTTGCCACCACGATCGACGGGAAGGGTAGCGGATCGCGCGGATATGGCCCGAAGGTCATCAGATGCTTAGGCCTGATCTTCGGATTTGCCACGTCGGGCGGAGCGACGAAGAAGGCGCCGGCGACTTTCCTGCGAAAATGCGGAATGCCATGCACGGCCGAAGCTATGCCAAGCGAATGGGCGACCAGAACCACCGGCTTTTCCGCCTCGTTCACAGCCTCGACCACCCTGTTCACCCAGTCCTCACGCACGGGTTTGGACCATTCCGCCTGCTCGACGCGGCGAGCGGTCGCAAGCCGCGCCTGCCATCGCGTCTGCCAATGGTCAGGCCCTGAATTGGTGTAACCGGGGATGATGAGGATATCTGCGTCCTTGGCTTTCATGGCCGCGCATGTAGCCAGCATGATCGTTCCGTGCAACCCGGCACAGATGGTCGTGATCGGTGAACACGGTGTTCTCTACTCGACGCTTGTTTTGGAGGAGGAGCGGGATCACATAGATTTGAGACGGCGCCGGAATGGGCGCTTTGGTGCGGCATTGATGTGGCTGCCAGGAGTTCAACATGGCAAATCTTCCATTTGCAGCGACGACGCCGACGAGCATTGCCGCTGTGGGGCTGAAAGCACGCGATGCCGAGGCGCTGGCGGGCTTCTACCGCGACGTCATCGGTCTGGCCGAGATATCGCGAGGTGACGGAGCGATCACGCTCGGCGCAGGCGAGCGGAAAATTCTGGTCGTCGAGGAAGACAAGGCTGCTCTGCCGGATGATCCCCGGGAGGCGGGCCTGTTCCACACTGCGTTTCTTCTGCCATCCCGCGCCGATCTTGGCCGCTGGGCGCGTTATGCGCTGGAGCGGCAGGTTCCGCTGGATGGCGCCTCCAATCATCTCGTCAGTGAGGCGATCTATCTGAGCGATCCAGAGGAAAACGGCATCGAAATTTATGCCGATCGGCCGCGCGAGAGCTGGCCTTGGGAAGATGGGCAGGTAGCCATGAAGACCTTGCGGCTGGATTTCGACGATCTCCTTTCGGCTGGAGGAGACGAGACCTGGACCGGCGCGCCTGATGGAACGGTGGTCGGTCATGTGCATCTGCGTGTCGGCGATCCGGCGGAAGCCGAACGTTGGTGGCATGACAATTTGGGCTTTGAAACCATGGCCCGGTACGGCCCGAGCGCCGTGTTTCTCGCGTCGGGTGGCTATCACCACCACGTGGGCGCCAATGTCTGGCACAGCCTCGGTGCGGGACGGAGGAATCCCGCCCGCGCCGGCCTTTCGTGGGTTCAGTTCAGCGCTGCTGACGCTGAAGGCGAGCGTATGCTCGAAGACCCTTGGGGTACGATCATCAAGGTAAGCCGGAAGGCCTAAGGCCTGTTGAGATTCAGGATTCCATGCCGCGCTTGTTCGTGATTCAAGCTTCGGATGGAGCGATTCGTACTGACTGACGCCCAATGGGCGAAGATGGAGCCACATTGCCTGGGCAAGCCGACGGACCCCGGGCGAAGCGGCAGCGACAACCGTCTGTTCCTCGAAGCGGTGTTGTGGATCGTGCGGACGGGCAGCCCGTGGCGCGACCTGCCCGCGCTCTTTGGTAACTGGAACACGGTGTTCAAGCGATACCGAGACTGGGTCAAAGCCGATATATTCGTTCGGCTTTTTGACGCGTGCTCCGACGAGCCGGATATGGAGTACGCCATGGTCGACGCCACCATCATCAAGGTCCACCGCCACGGCCAGGGCGCAAAAGGGGGACTCAGAGCCAGGCCATAGGCCGCGGCGCCAGGATCATCATCTCCCAGCACCCGCGCCGCGCTCAGCCTCTTGCTCTCGATGCGGAGATGTACAAATGGCGTCATCTGATCGAAAACTTCTTCTGCAAACTCAAAGAGTTCAAGCGCATCGCCATGCGTGCCGACAAAACCGACCAGAGCTTCAACGCCATCATCCATCTCGCAGCAGCCGTCATAAACTCCCGATGAATCTCAACAGGCCTTAGAGCGAATTGCGCTTACACTCGTATGCTGGCTCTTAGGCGTTTCCGAAGACCCGCTTGAAGATCGTATCCACATGCTTGGTGTGGTAGCCGAGGTCAAATTTCTCACGGATCTCGGCTTCTGAAAGGGCTGCGCGCACCTCTTTGTCGGCGAGCAACTCCTGCAGGAAGTCCGCTCCCTGCTCCCACACTTTCATCGCATTGCGCTGGACGAGCCTGTAGGCATCCTCGCGGCTGACGCCGGCCTGGGTGAGGGCGAGCAGGACGCGCTGTGAGTGGACGAGGCCGCGGAAGCGATCGAGGTTCTTCTCCATGTTCCGCGGATAGACGACCAGCCTTTCCATGAGTCCGGTGAGCCGGACGAGCGCGAAATCGAGGGTCACCGTCGCGTCGGGCCCGATCATGCGCTCGACGGAAGAATGAGAGATGTCCCGCTCGTGCCAGAGCGCGACATTTTCCATCGCCGGCAGTGCGTAGGAGCGCACCATGCGCGCCAGTCCGGTCAAATTCTCGGAGAGCACCGGGTTGCGCTTGTGCGGCATGGCAGAAGAGCCTTTCTGCCCTGGCGAGAAATATTCCTCCGCCTCCAGCACTTCGGTGCGCTGAAGATGGCGCACTTCCGTGGCGAGCCGTTCGATGGAGGAGGCAATAACCGCAAGCGTGGCAAAGAACATCGCATGGCGGTCACGCGGGATCACCTGAGTGGAGACCGGCTCCGGCTTCAGGCCCATCTGGGCCGCAACATATTCCTCTACGCGCGGGTCGATATTCGCGAAGGTGCCGACGGCGCCGGAAATTGCGCAGGTGGCGACTTCCTCGCGTGCGTGCACCAGCCGCTCGCGACAACGGAAAAATTCGGCATAGGCTTGTGCCAGCTTCAGGCCGAAGGTGGTGGGCTCGGCATGAATTCCATGGCTACGGCCGATGGTGACGGTATCCTGTGCTCGAAAGCACGCTTCTTCAGCACTTCGAGCAGAGCGTCCAGATCGGCGAGCAGAAGATCGCTCGCTTTCACGAGCTGCACGTTGAAGCAGGTATCGAGCACGTCGGACGAGGTCATGCCCTGATGCACGAAACGCGCCTCCGGCCCGACGATCTCGGCAAGGTGCGTGAGGAAGGCGATCACGTCGTGCTTAGTCTCGCGCTCGATCTCATCGATCCGCTCGATATCGAATTTCGCGTTGCCGGCCTTTTCCCAGATGGTTTTCGCCGCTTCCTTCGGCACGATGCCGAGCTCGGCCATGGCATCGGCCGCATGCGCTTCGATCTCGAACCAGATGCGGAATTTCGTCTCGGGAGACCAGATGGACGCCATTTCGGGCCGGGAATAGCGGGGGATCATGGAACAGCCTGCATAGGTTGGAAAGAGTCGCGTGGGGTCCTATCAGACAGGCGCTCGAAGCTCAACGCTCGTGGCCCATCCCGCTTCATAGTTTACCCGTCACAGCGAGGAAGCGATGGTCCGGGCCCTCGAAACCGACGCGGCGAACCGCAATCAGCACCGCGAAAACGGGCTCTCCGCCCTGCGGATGGAATGTTTGGACCCCGGCGATGCGATAGCCGAGCGGACATGCACGGCTCGGCGGCACCTGCTCGTCTTCGTGCAGGATCGCGGTCTCTGCACCCGCAACGGTTCCGATACGAAGCAGGCGGAAGCCAACGGTATCCCCCATGCCCTCGCAGTTCTCGGACTGTGCGACCGGCACTTCTTCAAGCCGGAACTCAAGAGGATCGTCGAGCGGCGGCACGATCGGACGGGGATTGACGATCATCCGATGCGGATCGGCGGAAAGCTCCGTTACGTCGTTCCAACCGGCTTGAAAACCAAGGTTTTCCTTCAGTTCATTATCCGAACTTATCGCCTGGGCTCTTTTCCTCGCCTCTTCCCGAGCCAATTCCACCGTTGCTTGCTCGTCATCGAGCCGGACACGGATCGGCGTGCCCGGAAGGAAATCATCGCTGGCCGTATCGATGTAGAACCGGTTGGCATAGGGAAAGCCCGAGCCGTCCTGGACGCCATATTCCTCGAAGGCGAAGAGGCTGCCGTCGGCACTGAAGCCGAGAATTTCCACCGTTGCCATATCGCCCGCATTTGCAGGACCAAGGGAGAATAGGAGAGCAGCAGCGGCTGCTCGGAAAAGTGGCTGCATGGAGGCCTTCTCTCAACGATGTTTCAGATATTCCGCATGGCGCTCGTGCCAGGTGGGCATAAGGTCTCCGTCCGCTGGCGTCGCGGCATAGACGCCCCGGGCAATCGCCCTGGCCATGGTTGCCGACGCGGCCGCATGCAACTCCTTGCTTGCGCCAAGGTCCAGGTCGCCCGGATGCCCGCCCGTCGCCACCGCAAAGACGAGATCGCCATCCATCGGGGTATGGGAAGGCCAGATCGCGCGCGAGAAACCGTCATGGGCGGAAATTGCCAGTCGCTTCGCACCCGCCTTGTCGAGCCGCGCATCCGTTGCGATGACTGCGATCGTGGTGTTTCCGGCAGCTCCGCCAATTTCCTTCGTGCTGATGTGGCGCGCCTCCAGTGGAAGAGGGGAGGGCAGGCCGAAGCCGCCGAATTCTGCACCGATTTCGAAAGGTGCAGCCCAGAAATGAGGGGTTTCGGCCAGGGTGACTGAGCCGACCGCGTTTACGGCCACAAGCGCGCCTACGGTCACTCCGTTGGAAAGCACCGTCGAGGCGGAACCAAGGCCTCCCTTGAGTCCGGCAGTCAGAGCTCCGGCGCCGGCGCCGTGGCTGCCGAGGCTGAAATCGGCCGAAGCTGCGCGACAGGCTTCGTAACCCAGTTCCCTATATGGCGGATAATTCCCCCACTCCTTGTCGCCACCATTGGCAAGGTCGAACAGGATCGCTGCAGGAACGATCGGCACGCGGTGGCCTGCCACTTCGAACCCGTGTCCCATCTCACGCAGGGCTGCTTGAACACCGGAGGCCGCATCAAGGCCGAAGGCCGATCCGCCGGAAAGCACGATGCCGTTGATGTGCTCGATGAGATTGTGTGGCTCGAGCAGGTCGGTTTCCCGCGTTCCCGGTGCGCCGCCCAGAACCTGCACGCCGGCGACGGCCGGCTTCTCGCAAACGACCACCGTCACGCCTGACTTGAGACTGGAATCCTGTCTGTTCCCCACATGAAGGCCAGGAACGTCGGTGATCAGGTTTCGGGGGCCGCTCTCGAACACTCAATCTGTCTCCACGAAGCGCTCTCCATCATAGCGGAAGAGCCGATAGGGGTTTTCGGCGAGGTCACCCTTCTCGTTGAACCGGATCTCCCCAATGCCGGTGCTGAAACTCAGCCGGGAGAGTGCATCCGCCACCGGCAAGCCCGCCTGTAGAGCCTCCCGGCTCGCCTTCACCGCGATTTGGAACGCCGCGAACCCCGGAAGCACGTAGCCTTCCGGCAGTATGCCTGCACTGCTCAGCACCTGGGACGCCTCGGGAGTGGCAAGCTCCTGTCCGTCCGGCAGGCCGACCATCAGCACCCCTGCAGGCAGGGGCAAACCTTCTTCGGACCGGAGGGCTTCGCCTCCTGCAAAGGTCACAGAGTAGTCGAGCTTGCCTGCGTCGCGGGCCATGATGGCCACATCGCTACGGTCGCCGCCGACAAAGACATATGCGGCGCCGGCTCTCCGCAGCCTGCCAACGAGGCCGATCTGGTTATCCATCTGCGGACGGAAGGTGTCCACGAGCACGGGCTTGAGCTTGGCAAGCTCCGCCTCTGCACGCAAATTCTCGGCGAGCTCCCGGCCGTGAATGGTGCCATCGTCCACAATGGCAAAGAACTCCTCCCGCCAAAGCGGGACAAGTATTTCTGCCACCGCCTTTCGCTCGTCGTCCGCCCTCGGCCCGAGCCGGAAAATGGGCCAGCCCGTTCGGTCCTTCTGGTCGGTGAGACTGTTGGTCCTGACGGGAGTGATGACGGGAATGCCCGCCTGCTTCAGGATCGGCATGGCCGCTTCGATCGCCGGCGTGCAGAGAAAGCCGATGACGATCGATGCCTTGGCCTCGACGAATCGCCGGGCGGCGGCAGCCCCGCCGTCTTCCGTGCACGCATCGTCGGCTTCGATGAGGCGGACGGACTGGTCCCGCGTTGCAGCCGTCCGTGCACCGTTGAACCATTGCTCTCCGAGCATCTGAAAGTCGCCGCTTATGGGCGCTGCGGCCCCAACCACCAATTCCTGGGAATAGGCCGGCGGGGTTCCCGTCGCACAGAGAAGGACCAGGATTAATGTGACCAGACGCATCGGCACTGTAACGTTCGAGGCTGCAAGCAGCGGTACCACCAGCACTGGTAAAGCTTGGCAGCGCCCCGCGCAACACGCTACAGCATCGGCCCGAAAACCAGAATCGGTTTTCGGAAGCACGGTGCTGTAGATTCAACCGATAGCGTCCTTGGCGCGTCAGAACGGACGCCTGACGCTGTATTGACTGCCCGGGCCGACGCTTGCATGCATCCGGTCCGCACCTATATCGAAGCTGGGCGAGGATTTTTCTTGTGCTGAAGACGAACGACGTAGCTCCCCAGGATTACCGGAACGCGATGGCCCACTTTGCTGGAGCCGTCCACGTGATCACGACCGACGGCGCCGCTGGCAGACGCGGCGTGACCGTGATTGCGGCCTGTTCGGTCTCCGATAATCCGCCCACTGTCCTTGCCTGTCTCAATCGCCAGAACCCAAGCAACGATCTTTTCCTGAACAATGGCGTTTTTGCTCTGAACACGCTTGCTGCGGGGCAGGAAGAGCTGGCTAACGCATTTTCCGGGCTGACCGGCCTGTCGCAGGATGAGCGTTTTGGGCTCGCTGAATGGGATACGATCTCTACGGGAGCGCCAACGCTGCCTGGCGCGCTTGCGGTGTTCGACTGCCAGCTGATCGATGCAAAGGAACTTGCCACTCACCGGATTTATTTCGGCAAGGTGACAGGGCTGCGTATCGGCGCTAATCTCAAGCCGCTTCTTTATCACGATCGTGGCTATCGCATCCTCTGAGCCAATTCCGGAGAGAACATGTCCGAGAGCAAGCCGCGCGCCTTTCCGCAGTCGATAGACGACACGGTCACGCTGCTCAACGAGGCGGATTATGTCGCCGATCGCGCGCTTGCGACCGTGGTTTTCCTGAGCCTCAAGATGAAGCGTCCCCTCTTTCTCGAAGGGGAGGCCGGGGTTGGCAAGACAGAAATCGCCAAGGTGTTGGCTCAATCGCTCGGCCGCCGGCTTATCCGCCTGCAATGCTATGAAGGGCTGGACGTATCCTCCGCCGTCTACGAGTGGAACTATGCCGGCCAGATGATCGAAATCCGGATGGAGGAGGCTGCGGGTGTCGCGGATCGCGACATCATGGAGCACAATGTCTTCTCCGAGAAATACCTGATCCGCCGCCCGGTGCTGGAAGCGCTTACGGGCACCGCGGGGGCTGCACCGGTTTTTCTCATCGACGAACTCGATCGCACCGACGAGGCTTTCGAGGCATTCCTGCTCGAAATCCTGTCCGACTACCAGGTAACCGTTCCCGAACTGGGAACGATCCGCGCCGAGGAGCCGCCGGTCGTGATCATCACGACGAACCGTACGCGCGAGATCCACGATGCGCTGAAGCGCCGTTGCCTCTATCATTGGGTTGACTATCCCGATGCGGAGCGGGAGCTGGAAATCGTCCGCCGCAAGGTTCCGCAGGCCAACAGCCGCCTTTCCGACGAGGTTGTGCGCTATATCCAGAAGCTGCGCGGCATGGACCTCTTCAAGGTGCCTGGCGTGGCCGAATCGATCGATTGGGCAAGTGCGCTTGCCGAACTCGACAAGGTGGCGCTGGATCCCGAGACGGTTTCCGACACCCTGGGCGTGCTTCTCAAATATCAGGACGACATCGCCCGCCTGCGTGAGGGAGAGAGCGTACGCATTCTGAACGAGGTGAAGGCTGAGCTCGCGGCCGCCGGGTGAGATCATGGCCGGAAGGGGCGCAGAGGACCACGAGACTGCCGCCGATCCGGACGGGCGGATCGCAGATAATATCGTTTATTTCGCCCGGGCTTTGCGGAAAGCGGGGCTGCGGGTCGGACCTGCCGCGGTTACCGACGCGATTCAGGCGGTTCTGGTCGCCGGGATCGGGACGCGCGAGGATTTCTACTGGACGCTCCATTCCGTTCTGGTGACCCGTCACGAGGACCACGCGGTCTTTGATGAAGCCTTCCGTCTGTTCTGGCGCTCCGCGAGCTCATCGAGAAGATGCTTGCCATGTTGTCGCCTCTGGCGCCCGCTCCGGTGCAGAAGGAAAAACCGCGGGC
>Ga0180217_1003454_pt1 | contig 13342 bp, 15 predicted proteins | sample eDN3rd37CBELigOP_FD_128521 | JGI IMG/M metagenome (GOLD analysis project Ga0180217, IMG submission 128521) | Enriched Organic Plus compost microbial communities from Emeryville, California, USA - eDNA 3rd pass 37_C BE-Lig OP (version 2) (version 2) ... | reverse complement strand
TCCACCTGCCCGAGCGGCGCGCCATCGACCCGGCCCTGGTCGGCGGATCGGCGCTGTTCGGCCTGGGCTGGGGGCTCTCGGGATTCTGCCCCGGCGGCGCCATCCCCGCCATCGGCCTCATCCACCCAGAACCCGTCCTCTTCTCCGCAACAATGGCCGCTGGAATCGCAATCGTCAAAACAGGGCAGCGATGGGCCGCGGCCCGTTCTGCCGCCGATCGGCAGGGGGCATGAATGTGGCCCTTTCGACGGCGCGGCAAGCCGCGGATTCGCAAGATCGACGACCGGTTCTCGGCCACCGGCCAGCTTTGCCCCGAAGACCTGCCGGCGGTCGCGGGGGCGGGGTTCCGGGTGCTGGTCTGCGTTCGCCCCGATGGCGAGGAGCGTGGCCAGCCCGATTTCGCCACCATCGCTGCCGCGGCCGCGCGCCTTGGCCTGACCGCGCGCCATATTCCGGTTTCCGGCCAGCCTTCGGCCGGCCAGATCGCGGCGTTCCGTTGCATCCTGGCCGAGGCCGGGGGGCCGGTGCTGGGCTGGTGCCGTTCGGGCATGCGGGTGCGGGCATTCTATGCCCTGTGCCGGCAGCAGCCGGCCGCCGGCAGGGCATGAGCCCGGCCCGCGGCATGGCAATGGGCCGGGCGCCCGCGAGGAAGATTGCCCGGGCCTGGGCAGTCGAAGCCGAGCCCGCATCGCCGGGCTATCCGCAGGCTGCGCGGCATCGGGTGCTGGCCCGGCGGCTGCCGGATCAGTCCTGGGTGCCGCAGAAGATGTCGTAGAGCACTTCCATGACCTTGCGGGCAGGCTGGCTTTCGATCCGATACCAGATCGTCTGCCCTTCGCGCCGGCCGAGGATGATCTTGTCCCGGCGCAGAAGCGCCAGATGCTGCGACACGGTGGAATCGCGGATGCCCAGGAATTCCGCAAGCTGGCCCACGGATTTCTCGCCCTCTACCAGCTGGCACAGGATCAGCAGCCGATGACGGTTGCCAAGCGATTTCAGAAGGTCGCTGGCCTCGTCGGCGGCTGCGCGCATGCTTTCGGGATCTATGCTGACATCGACGCTCATGCACCATAGCTACATTATTGCGAATATACGGTCAAGATGCACGCCCCATCGGTCTTTCAGTAGCCGGCATCGCGACAGTTTGCCGCATTAATCTTCGAAAATCCGAATGTTACGGCAATTTACATAAAACGCATCAGCAAGCCCTCAAACGCAAGCAAAAGGTGATTTTCATGCACAAGATCCTTCTGGCCGCCGCCGCCCTGTCCGTTCCCGCCCTGGCCCAGGCTGCCGAGCCCGGCGATATTGCCGCCGCGCGCATCGGCTATTTCAGCCTAGTCAACCTGGAGATGGGCGGGCTGGCGGCCATGGCGCAGGGCAAGGCGCCCTATGACGCCGAACGGGCACGGGCGCTGGCCGGCGATCTCAAGCTGCTGTCGGAATATCTGCATGACGACCTGCTGATGCCGGGAACCTCGAATGCCGAGCTGGCCGGCAAGACCCGCGCCCTGCCGGCGATCTGGGAACAGACCGAGGATTACCGTGCCAAGGGCATGGCCTTCCGCGAGGCGGTCGCCGCGCTGCAGGGCGTCGCCGGCGAGGGGCAGGAGGCGCTTGCCCCCGCCGTCGGCAAGGTCGGTGCGACCTGCAAGGCCTGCCATGACAGCTATCGCGCCAAGGATTTCTAGGATGCGCGGCGGTGCCGCCCAAGCATTTGTCGGTCCGCGCAGATGATCCGGATGCAGGGGCCCTGCCGTGGCGGAGCCCCTGCATCCGGGGCCGGGCCCGCGCGATCTGCCGGCTGATCTGATCCTGCAGATGGCCGCATATGGCGCGCGCCGGCGGCCTGAACCGGCGCCAAGGCGAAATGTCGCAGGGGCCGCCAGCCGATTCTGCGGCATCGGCAAGGACTTTCCCCTTGAAACGTATTATACGAAGATATGTATATACTATCGGCAATCGGCTGTTCTGGAGTTTTCCGATGACACTTGACCGCATCATTCTTGCCTTTGCAGGGTTCATGGTCCTGCTTTCCGTCGTGTTGACCGTCTGGGTGTCGCCCCTGTTCGTCTGGCTGACGGTCTTTGTCGGCGCGAACCTGCTGCAATCCGCCTTTACCGGCTTCTGCCCGGCGGCCATGATCTTCCGCAAGCTCGGCATCAAACCCGGCTGCGCCTTCTGAAAGTTCGACCCATGCGATTGCTGCTGCTTGTCGCGCTTGTCGCCACCGGGCCGGCGCGGGCCGAGCCGCTGATCCTGGACTGGAGCGCGGTGCCCGAGATGAAGGCCGTCTACGGCACGGTCGAGGCCCGCGACACCATCCCGGCGCGGGCGCGCATCGGCGGCACGGTCGTGGAACTGCTGGTCAGCGAGGGGGATCGCGTCGAGGCCGGGGCCACGCTTGCCACCGTCCGCGACGACAAGATCGCCTTCCAGATCGCGGCCTTCGGCTCGCGGATCGCGGCCTTGCGGGCGCAGCTGGCCGAATCGGAATCCGATCTTGCGCGCGGGCAGTCGCTGGTGCAGCGCGGCGCGGCCTCGCAGCAGCGGGTCGAGCAGTTGCAGACCGCCGTCGATGTGATCCGCGGCCAGATCGCCGCGGCCGAGGCCGAGCGCGCGGTGGTCGAGCAGCAGCAGGCCGAGGGCGCGGTGCTGGCCCCGGTCTCGGGCCTGGTGCTGGGCGTGCCGGCGGTGCGCGGCTCGGTGGTGATGCCGGGCGAGGTGGTGGCGAGCCTGGGCGGCGGCGGCTTTTTCCTGCGCCTGTCGGTGCCCGAGCGCCATGCCGCCTACCTTGCCGAAGGGGCCGAGATCCAGATCGCCGCGGGCGGCAGGGCCGCCACGGGCCGGCTGGCCAAGATCTATCCGCTGATCCAGGGCGGCCGGGTGCAGGCCGATGTCGAGGTCGACCGTCTGCCCGACGCCTTTGTCGGCGCGCGCGTCGCGGTGGAGCTGCCGGTGGGCCAGCGCCGGGCGCTGCTGGTGCCGGCCGCGGCGGTGACGACCCGCGCCGGCGTCGATTTCGTTAGCGTGGCCGGTGTCTCGGGCGAGGTGCGGCGGGCGGTGCTGACCGGCGAAACCCTGGTCCGGGACGGCGTGGAGATGGTCGAGATCCTGACCGGCCTTGTGCCGGGGGAAACGGTGATCGTTCCATGAACACCCCCGGCGATCCCCCCCGCAGCCCCGGCCTGGCCGGCTGGCTGACGCGTGGCTTCATCACCTCGCCCTTGACGCCGCTGTTCCTGATCGCGGCGCTGGCCTTCGGGCTGATCGCGCTGATCAGCCTGCCGCGCGAGGAAGAGCCGCAGATCTCGGTCCCCATGGTGGACATCCGCGTCCAGGCCCCCGGCCTCAGGGCCGAGGATGCGGTCAAGCTGGTGACCGAGCCGCTGGAGACCATCGTCAAGGGCATCGACGGGGTCGAGCATATCTATTCCCAGACCCAGGACGATGGCGTGCTGGTGACGGCGCGCTTCCTGGTCGGCACCTCCTCGGATGCGGCGGTGCTGCGCGTGCATGACAAGCTGCGCGCCAATATGGACCGCATCCCCCAGGGCATCCCCGAGCCGCAGGTGGTGGGCCGAGGCATCGACGACGTGGCCATCGTGGCGCTGACGCTTTCGGCCCGACCCGATGCGGCGGAACGGGTGACGGCGGCCGAACTGACCCGCATTGCCCGCGAATTGCGCACCGAACTGGCCAAGATCGACGATGTCGGCCTGACCTATCTGATCGGCGAAACCGAGGAGGCGATCCGCGTCGCCCCCGATCCCGCCCGGCTGGCGCTTTACGGCATCACGCTGCAACAGCTGGCCGGCAAGGTCCAGGGCGCCAACCGCGCCCTGCCGGCGGGGATGGTCCGCGAGGACGGCCGGCAGGTGATGCTGGTCGCGGGCGAGACCCTACGCAGCCCCGATGAGATCGGCAACCTGGTGCTGACCGCCCGCGACGGCCGCCCGGTCTATGTCCGCGACGTGGCTGATCTGGGCTTCGTCGGCGACACGGCCGAGGCGCTGGTCGCCACCCTTACCCGCGATTCCGGCCGGCGTCCGGCGGTGACGCTGGCGCTGGCCAAGCGCGCCGGCGCCAATGCCGTCACCGTGGCCGAGGCGATCCTGCACCGCGCCGAGGCGCTGCAAGGCACGCTGATCCCCGACGACATGCAGGTCGAGATCACCCGCGACTATGGCGAGACGGCCAACGAAAAGGCCAACGAGCTGCTTTACCACCTGGGCCTGGCGACGCTGTCGATCATCGCGCTGGTCTGGCTGGCCATCGGCCGGCGCGAGGCGCTGGTGGTGGCGGTGGTGATCCCGGTGACGATCCTGCTGACGCTGTTCGCGTCCTGGATCATGGGCTATACGCTGAACCGGGTCAGCCTGTTCGCGCTGATCTTCTCGATCGGCATCCTGGTCGACGACGCCATCGTGGTGATCGAGAACATCGCGCGGCATTGGGGCATGGGCGACACCGACCGCCGCGAAACCGCCATCGAGGCGGTGATCGAGGTCGGCAACCCCACCATTGTCGCCACGCTGACCGTGGTGGTGGCGCTGCTGCCGATGCTGTTCGTTTCGGGGATGATGGGGCCTTACATGAGCCCGATCCCCTCGAACGCCTCGGTGGCGATGATCTTTTCCTTCTTCGTCGCGGTGACGGTCACGCCCTGGCTGATGCTGAAGGTCGCCGGCCGCGCGCCGCTGCATCACGAGGCCGAGGGGCAGGGCGGCCGGCTGGGCCGGACCTATGCCGCCATCGCCCGGCCGGTGCTGGCCAGCAAGGGCCGGGCCTGGCTGTTCCTGGGCGGGGTGATCGTGCTGACCTTCGGCTCGCTCGCGCTGTTCTATACCCGCGACGTGACGGTGAAGCTGCTGCCCTTCGACAACAAGTCGGAACTGTCCGTGACCATCGACCTGCCCGAGGGCGCGGCGGTCGAGACCACGGATGCCGTGGCCCAGGCCGTGGCCGGGGTGGCGATGGAACTGCCCGAAGTGGTCTCGGTCCAGACCCATGCCGCCGCCGCGGCGCCGTTCAATTTCAACGGCTTGGTGCGGCATTCCTTCTATCGCACCCAGCCGCACCAGGGCGAGGTGGCGGTCAACCTGTCTGCCAAGCACGACCGCGACCGTTCGAGCCACCAGATCGCGCTGGACCTGCGCGCGCGCATCCAGGCGCTGCCGCTGCCCGAGGGCACGGTGCTGAAGGTGGTGGAACCCCCGCCCGGCCCGCCGGTGATGGCGACGCTGTTGGCCGAGGTCTATGGTCCCGACCCGGAAACCCGCCGCGCGGTGGGCGAAAAGGTCGAGGCGGCCTTCCGTTCGGTCCCCTTCATCGTCGACGTGGACAATTCCTGGGGTGATGCCGCGCCGCGGCTGCGGGTGCTGATCTCGCCCGACGACCTGGATTTCTACGGCGTGGCGGAATCGGATGTCTTCGACAGCATCGCCATCCTGAACGGCTCGACCACGGTTGGCTATTCGCATCGGGGCGAGGGGCGGGCGCCGATCCCGATCCGGGTCGAACGGCCCCGCGACCAGCGCGTGCCGGGCGAGGATTTCCTGACCACGCCGATCCCGGCCGATCTGCTGCCCGGCAATCGCGGCGTGGTCGAACTGGGCGACGTGGTGCGGATCGAGGATGAGGACGCCTCGCATATCCTGTTCCGCCACAACGGCCGGCCAGCCGAGATGGTGACTGCGGAACTCGCCGGCGATTTCGAGGCGCCGCTTTACGGCATGATGGCGGTCAGGGATGCGCTGGAGGCGCAGGACTGGGCCGGCCTGCCCAAGCCCGAGATCCGGCTGCGCGGTCAGCCCGAGGATGACAGCGCCAGCACCTTGCTGTGGGACGGCGAATGGGAAGTGACCTGGGTCACGTTCCGCGACATGGGCGGGGCCTTCGCGGTGGCGTTGCTGGGCATCTATATCCTGGTGGTGGCGCAGTTCGGCAGCTTCCGGCTGCCGCTGGTGATCCTGACGCCGGTGCCCCTGACCTTCATCGGAATCCTGGGCGGGCATTGGCTGTTCGGCGCCCCCTTCTCGGCGCCCTCGATGATCGGTTTCATCGCCTTGGCCGGGATCATCGTCAGGAACTCGATCCTGCTGGTGGATTTCATCCGCCACGACACCACCGGCCGGCCGCTGACCGAGGTGCTGATCGATGCGGGCGCCGTGCGCTTCCGGCCGATCCTGCTGACGGCGCTGGCGGCGATGATCGGGGCGGCGGTGATCCTGACCGATCCGATTTTTCAGGGGCTGGCGATCTCGCTGTTCTTCGGGCTGATCTCCTCGACCCTGCTGACGGTTCTGGTCATCCCGGCGGTCTATCGGGTGTTCCGCACCTGAGCCACCGCGCCGGCGGCTGGCCTTGCCGGGATGGTTGCCCTATTCCCCGGCGGGGGTCCGACCGCGTTCCCTGTCCCGACAGACGCCATGCAAGCAAACCGTTATCACCACCTTGGCTGGCATCACGGCATCGAACTGTTCGAGGCCGCCTTCAGCCACCAGACCTTCGGCCGCCATGCGCATGAGGGCTTTGCCATCGGCGCCATCGCCGAAGGCGCGGGCGGCTATGTCTGCCGGGGCGAGACCATGGTGCTGCCGGCCGGCACCCTGTCGCTGATGAACCCCGAGGAACCGCATACCGGGCATGCCGCCGCCGACCGGGTGCGCTATACCATGCTTTACGCCTCCGAGGCGGCGGTCCGCGCCGTGCTGGGCCTGCGGCATTTGCGCGGCTTTGCCACCATTGCCCCGCGCGACCGCGGGTCGCGGCTGGGCCGGGCCCTGGCGCATCTGGCCCATTGCCTGAATGCCCCGCCCGGCCCCGACTGGCGCCTTGCGGCGGAGGAGGCCGCGCATAGGGTCCTGGCGCTGGCCTTCGGCCAATACGGCCGGGCCGAATTGCGCCCGGCAGGGGATGAGCCCGCGGCGATCCGGGCGGTGCGGGCGCGGATCGCCGCCGGGGTCGCGGCGGGCGAGGCGCTGACCCTTGCCGAACTGGCCGCCGGGGTGGGGCTGAACCCGTCCTATCTGATCCGCAGCATGCGGCGGGCCACCGGGCTGACGCCGCATGCCGATGTCCTGCAGGCCCGCATCGGCCATGCCCGCCGGCTGCTGCTGGAGGGCGTGCCCGCCGCCGAGGCCGCGGTCGCGGCGGGGTTTTGCGACCAAGCGCATCTGATCCGGCAATTCCGCCGTCACCTGGGCGTCACCCCCGGCGCGCTGCTGCGGCATTAGCAGGTCGATTTCGTCCAATCCTTGCCCGCTCGATCCATGGCACGGAGACCGGGAAAGGAACCGCCATGCCATTGAAACCCGTCATCATCCTGGCCGCAGACCTGCCGTTGGGGCTCAAAGCCAATTTCGCCGCCGTCTTGGGCATGAGCCTGGGCCGGCTGCGTCCCGACCTGCTGGGCGCGGCCACCGCCACGAGCGACGGCATCGCCTTGCCGGGCATCACCACCGTTCCCCTGCCGGTGCTAGGCGCGCCGTTGCCGGAGCTGCCCGGCCTTTTCGCCCAGGCCGAAACCTTGCCGCTGCGGCTGGCCTATATGCGCGCCGCCTTCGAGGCGCGGGACTATTCCGACTATGCCGCCCGCATCGCCGCCGCGCCGCTGGCGGATCACGCGCCGCAGGCCATCCTGCTGGCAGGCGCGCGCAAGGCGGTGGACCGGATCTGCGGCCGGCTGCCGCTACTGCGCTGACCATGGCCGAGCCGCAGGCCCTGCTGGCGATGGCCGGTTTCGCCCTGGCGGCCTCGGCCACGCCGGGGCCGGTCAATATCATCGGCGCCATGATTGGCGCGCGGTTCGGTCCGCGCCGGGCGCTGGGTTTCGTCAGCGGGGCGACCGCGGGCTTCCTGATGCTGCTGCTGGGTTTTGGTGCCGGGCTGCTGGCGGGAACCGGCTGGATCCTGGCGCTGTCCCGGCCCATGACGCTGGCCGGCGCGGCCTATCTGCTGTGGCTGGCCTGGCGGCTGCTGCGCGGCGACGGCCGGGTCGAGTGGAGCGGTCCGGCAGCGACGGCCGCGCCCGGCTTCTGGTCCGGCGTCCTGGTGCAGGGGCTGAACCCCAAGGCCTGGCTGGCGGTCTTGTCCTCGCTCTCGACCTTCGTGATGCCGCTGGCCGATCCGGCGACGGGGCTGGCGGCGTTCGCGGCGCTTTTCGGCGCGATCTGCTGGCTTTCGCTTGCCGCATGGGCCTGGGGCGGGGCAAGGGTCGGACAGGGCCGGCTGCGGGCGTTCAACCGCGGCATGGCCCTGGTCCTGGCGCTATCCGTGGCCTGGATGCTGGCGCGGGCCTTCAGCTGACAAGCCAGGCGCAGGGCGATCCCGAAGCGCGATCGCCCCGCACTTGCGTCCCGGATCAGGAATTCTGCCCGGACCGCGAAGGCCGCAGCAGCGACTGGATGGTATAGATCAGGATGGCGCTGCCCACCGCGCCCAGCACCGCCACGCCCAGAAGCACGATCACGTCGACCGGTCCGCCGATGTCGCGCAGGCCGGAATGCGTCATCTGCTGGACGAAGATCACCGCCAGCACCGCGCCGAAAGGCATGGAAAGCTGCGCCCAGAGGAATTTGCGCATCGACATCGCCCGGTCTCGAATCAGCACGTAAAAATAGGCCAGCGTGACCAGCACGGCGAGCGCGACCATGGTCCAGAACAGGCCGCGGCCGAAGATTTCCTCGAAGACCGCGATCACCGTGCCGAATGTCAGTTCTTTCATGATGCTTCCCCTGTCAGGCCCGGCCGCGCAGCATGGCGTTATAGGTGGCCTTCAGCGCCACCTCCTTCATCAACCAGCTGATCCACAGCTCTTCCAGCGGCGCGATGACGCCGGGGAAAGAGGGAACCAGGTTGTTGTGATAATCGAACTCGACCAGCATCGCGCGGCCGACGCGGGTGATGAGCGGGCAGGAGGTATAGCCGTCATAGACCTCGGTCCCCTCGCGCCCTTGCAGGCTGGCGATCAGGTGGTCCTCGATCACCGGAACCTGCCATTTCACCGAGGCCGCGGTCTTGCCCTTGGGCACGCCCGCCACGTCGCCAAGCGCGAAGATTTCCGGGTAGCGCAGATGGCGCAGGGTCTTCATGTCGCATTCGACCCAGCCCTGGTCGGTCCATTTGTCCGCCCAGGACAGGCCCGACTGCCGGATTACCTCGGGCGCGTGCTGCGGCGGGATGACATGCAGGTAGTCATAGGGCATTTCGGTGGTGGACTTGACCATCTCGCCCGTCGCCGGGTCGGGGGCCGCGGTTTCGAACTGCGCCGTCTTGCGGCCGGGGTCGATGGATTTCAGCGTATGGCCGTAATAGGTGGCCACGCCCCGCTCGCCAAACAGCATGCGCACCTTTTCCGCGACGATCGGCACCGAGAACAGCGCCGTCTGCGGGCAGGTGTAATGCATCTCGTACTTGCCCTTGGCGCCGCCGCGGCTGGCGATGTCGTCCAGCAGGAAGGTGTGCTTCAGCGGCGCGCCGGCGCATTTCATCTCGGTCGCGGGGCGGGTGAACAGGCCGACGCCGCCTTCCTCGGTGAATTTCGATGCCGCCTGCCAGGTCTTGGCCGCATAGTCCGGCCCGGCGTAAAGCGCGCCGATCCCGTCCTTGCCCACCATGTCCAGCGAAAAGCCCTGGATCGCGCCGTGGTCCAGCACCAAGCCCGGCGCCACGATCAGGAAGTCGTAATCGAGCTTTTGTCCCTTTTCCGTCGAGACGGTCTTGGCCACCGGGTCGATGGCCGCCGCGGCCTCGGCGATCAGCGTCACGCCCGAGGGCAGCCAGTCGGTCGTCTTGGACACCACGTAATCGGCCGGCTTCAGCCCGGCCGCGACCAGCGACAGGCCGGGCTGGTAGAGATGCTGCGCCCTGGGGTCGATCAGGGTGATCTGCGCCCCGTCCAGCCGCTGCACCAGCCGGTTGGCCAGGGCGGTGCCGCCGGCCCCGGCGCCGATGATGATGATCCTGGCCTTGGTCGCGACCCTGGCGGCCTGGGCGGCGCGGACACCCAGGCCCGCCGTCACCGCGCCGGCAAGCGCAAAGCCCAACACCCCTCTGCGAGAGGGTCTGAAATCGTTTCGTCCTGTCATTCGGCCTCCTCCTGACTTTCTGCGGCCGGTCCGGGAATGTGGTTTCCGGTGCCGCGGCCACATGCGCTGACACCCGGCCGAGCCTGCAACGACCATGAGCCCAGTCGCAGCACGCAGGCGTTCGACAGGTGGATTAAGACGGTCGGGGCGGCGCTTCCAGTTACCCGAATCGGATGTTGAGCCCATTCATATTCGATATTATGAATGTATCAACATGCCCAATAGGCCGTATTTTACTTACGCGGCACTTGGTCGCAGCGCGGGGCAAGCCAGGCAGGCGGTTCCGCATCGGGCGGGCCGCTTGCGCCATTCTGCGGTTGCCACTGGCCTTTTTCCGCAAACCTGCCCAAAAGCCGGTCCATCGAACCGAATCCGAGAGACGTGATGGGCTATTTTCCTGACTGGCGCCCCGCTGCGGGGGCCACGGTGCTTCCCGATGAAAAGCTGCCGCTGACCCAGGCGGTGCCGATGAGCCTGCAGCATTTGCTGGCGATGTCCGGCTCGACCATCCTGGCGCCGCTGATCATGGGCTTCGATCCCAATGTCGCGGTGTTCTTTTCCGGCATCGGCACGCTGCTGTTCTTTGCCGTGACCGGGGGGCGGGTGCCCAGCTATCTGGGCTCGTCCTTTGCCTTCATCGCGGTCATCATGGCGGCTACCGGCTTTGCCGGCGGCGGGCCGAACCCCAATATCGCCGTGGCGCTTGGCGGCATCATCGCCGCCGGCCTCGTCTATGCGCTGATCGGGCTGGTGGTGATGGCCATCGGCGCAGGCTGGGTGGAAAAGCTGATGCCGCCGGCGGTGACGGGCGCCATCGGCATGTCCATCGGGCTGAACCTGGCGCCGGTGGCGGTCAAGCAGCTTGCCGGCAGCCATGCGCATCTGAGCATCGCACTGGCCACCGTGCTGTGCATGGCCATGGTCTCGGTCTATGGTCGGCAGGCGACGCGGCGCATCGCGGTGCTGATCGCGCTGCTGTTCGGCTATGGGTTGGTGCTGGCGCTTGGCAACGGGCTGGGCCTGGTGCCGGGGATCGACTTCGCCGCCGTGGCGGCCGCGCCTTGGTTCGGGGTACCGAACTTCACCGCGCCGCGATTCGAATGGTCGGCGGTCAGCCTGATCGCCCCGGTCGCCATCGTGCTGGTGGCCGAGAACCTGGGCCATATCAAGGCCCTGGGCGCGATAACCGGGCAGAGCATGGACCGCTATATCGGCCGGGGGTTCCTGGGCGACGGGCTGGCCACCATGCTGGCCGGCGCGGGCGGCGGCACCGGCGTCACCACCTATGCCGAGAATATCGGCGTCATGGCCATGACCCGCGTCTACTCCACCCTGATCTTTCCGATGGCGGCGGCGATCGCGATCTTCCTGGGCCTGTCGCCCAAGTTCGGCGCCGTGCTGCAAACCATCCCGGCCCCGGTGCTGGCGGGGCTGGCGGTGTCGGTCTTTGGCCTGATCGCCTCGGCCATGGCGCGGATCTGGGTGGACAACAAGGTCGATTTCTCGGACCCGCGCAACCTGTTCACCGTGGGGGTGGCGCTGATCCTGGGGGCCGGGGATTTCACCGTGAACATCGGCAATTTCTCGCTGGGCGGCATCGGCACTTCGACCTTTGCGGCGCTGGTGCTGTATCAGCTGCTGGGCATCGGTCGGCGGGCGTGACACCCTGCGGCGGGATCGCCGCACCGTCGGGAAACCTCCGAAGGGCGGTCCGATATCGGGACTGGCTGTCTTGATGGGAAAGACGATAGGCGGCGGTGGTGGCCGAGATATGCAGCGCCTCGGTCGCCTGGGCACCGATCCAGCCGATCACGCCGGGATTCGGGACCGACCGCAGCCTGGTGTCACCAAGCTGAAATGACGCGCGGCCAGCCATTTGGGGATGTCGCTTCAGGCTGGGCGGCTGCTCGAGACGGCAGGCCGGCCCCGGTCCGTGCCATCCGCAAGCCCGCGGCCGCCGTGTTCATCTTGGACGCTTGCGCCGGTGCCGGGATCATGGCTCGGATGCTGGCCAAGGCGTTGCCACATGCGCCGACATCCGCCGGCCAGACCGCGCCGACCCAAGCCTTGCTGCCCGAGATGGCGAAGCGCCGGGCCGACCTCGCGTGGATCTTGCGGCCAGGCCTCACAACCCATAGATGACGGTCGCGGCGAGGGCGCAGGCCGAGAGAAACAGGATGGGGCGGCGATCGTAGCGGGTTGCGATCCGACGCCAGCCCTTGAGATGTGCGAGCATGTTTTCGATCCGGCGGCGCAGGCGATAGCGGCTGGCGTCGCGCGGGATCGGACCTTTCCGGCCGATGCGGGAGGGGATGCATGGCGCAATGCCTCTTTCGATCAGGGCATTGCGAAACCATCCGGCCCCACCGCTTCCAACGCTTGTAGAGTGTCTTTGGAGGGCCATAGGCCGCAGGGCGTTCGGCCCGCTCACCCGAACCAACGGCGTTCGGGGCCTCACTCCACAGCAACCCCTTGCGCTGAACGAAGATTATCCCGCTCAGCACGCGCCGGTCATCGGCCCGAGGCTTGCCTCGGGACTTCGGAAAGAACGGCCTCGGCCGCCCTATCGGCGCATCCGTCAGCCAGGAAAGCTCGCTCATCATCCCTCCAAAATGTGAACCGGCGTGCAAAATTGACCCCGTAGGTCATGTTGACAAATGGCGGAGCCAGAGGCGGATCGACGTGATGTCGATGAAGCCCAGGAAGCTTTCGGCGGTCTTGTCGTAGCGGGTGGCGACGCGACGGGCATTCTTGAGCTTGTTGAAGCACCGCTCAACGAGATTGCGCAGGCGGTAGAGCCTGCGGTCAACGGCGACCCGTAGCTTCCGGGTTTTGCGCATGGGGATGACCGGCACCACGTCGCGCACCTCCATGGTCTTGCGGATGTTGTCGGGGTCGTAGCCGCGGTCTGCGAGCAGAACGCTTGGCTCGGGCAGGTTGTCAGCCATGACCAGATCGAAGCCGAGGTAGTCCGATGTCTGCCCGGCCGTGATCTCGGTTCTCATGGGCAGGCCTGCCGCATTGACCCGCAGATGGATCTTGGTCGTGAAGCCACCTCGCGAGCGGCCGAAACCTTGGCGCGGAGTCCCCCTTTTGCGCCCGCTGCCTGATGATGAGCGCGAACCACGGTGCTGTCGATCATCTGCAGCGCATCCGGCACGATCCGGCTCTCGTTCAGCGCCTCCAGGATCTGTTCCCACAGCCCCGCCAACGTCCAGCGCCGGAACTGCCGATAGACAGACGACCATTTG
>Ga0180217_1003453_pt1 | contig 13342 bp, 7 predicted proteins | sample eDN3rd37CBELigOP_FD_128521 | JGI IMG/M metagenome (GOLD analysis project Ga0180217, IMG submission 128521) | Enriched Organic Plus compost microbial communities from Emeryville, California, USA - eDNA 3rd pass 37_C BE-Lig OP (version 2) (version 2) ... | reverse complement strand
TGCCCGGGTGCCAACTGCCGAACTTGTAATAATTGACATCGGTGGAGGTGCCGCCGGTGGCGTTGGTGAGCGTCACGACGGTATCAGGCGAAGCCGCGAGGCCCAGGCCGGCAATCTTCGCGCCGCCACCCTGGCTGGACGTGATGTGCAGCGGGTTGTACGGGTTGTCGTAACCTTGCTCGCTCAGCTTGGTCGGATTGAGGTGCTTCTCGCCAAACAGAGCCGTGTAGGTCATACCATCGGTGACGTTGCCAATGGTGACCCGCGAACGCAGGTCCGGCTGCTTCGTCGTGTTATTCGGCAACTTGATCGCGGGAATCATCGCGCCGCCATAGTAGCCACCGTTGGCCATGGCCGTGACATACATGCCCAGGCCGCCACTGCTGTTACTGATCGTCGTGGCGAGCGTTTCCGAGGTAACGCCCACGCACACGTAGTCCACGCATTGGCCGGCCCAAGTCGCGGTGACGTTGAGCACGCGGAAGCCGCGCGTCGGGCAATAGTACAGCTCCGAGCGGTCCTGGCCCGAAAGCGGGTTGTTGGGCGCCGTATCCGGGCCAACCCGGAAATCGAGCACCGCAAACTGCGACGTCTTTTCCATCATCGGCCACATCAGGCCAATCCAGGAAATACCGGCCGGAATGTCGTCGTACCGGTGGACCGTTGAAGGCGGCAACTGCTCGCCCTTGCGGTCGGCGTACAGCAGTGCGGCCGTGGCCCACTGCTTGAGATTGCTGGAGCAATTGGCGCGGCGAGCCGATTCGCGCGCCGCCTGGATGGCGGGCAGCAGCATGGCGATCAGGATGCCAATGATGGCGATCACCACCAGCAGTTCAACCAACGTGAAGGCGCGCCGCCTCACCGCGTCATGCTTCTTCGAAAATGCGTTAATCATTCCTGCTTCCAAAGTTTTACCTACGCGTTGCATGGGAGGAACCGAGCAGTTGCCAGGCCTTAGACCTGGCGGGATGAGAACAGAGATAACCATGGGTGTTCTTTGCCCCGGTGCCCCTAAATCGACGAACCTTGCCTCCTTAGGGCAAGTTGTACGGTTGGCCGTCCGACCGGCTGCTCATGTAGTGCAGTGCCTGGGGATCGGCATGATTGGCCACGGGTTCAACGCGAGCATCGCCAAAGGCAAACTGGCTGATGCCCGGGTGCCAACTGCCGAAGCGGTAGTAATCCACATCGTTGGCGTTGGCGCCCGTGGCATTGGAAAGCGTGACCTCGGCATCGGGCGATGACGCCAAGCCCAGGCCGGCGACCTTCGCCCCGCCGCCTTGGCCAGACGTGATATGCAGCGGGTTGTACGGGTTGTCGTAGCCCTGCTGGCCGAGCCGTGTGGGGTTCAGATGCTTTTCGCCAAAGAGGGCAGTGTAGGTCATGCCGTCGGTCACGTTGCCGATGCTCACGCGCGAACGAAGGTCCGGCTGCTTCAACGTGCTGGACGCCTGCTTGTTCGAGGGAACCATCGCGCCGCCGTAGTAGCCGCCGTCGCCCATGGCGGTATGCCAGGCACCCAAGCCACCGCTGGAGTTGATGATGGCCGTGGCGAGCGTCTGCGAGGTAACCCCCACGCACACATAGTCAACGCACTGGCCGGCCCAAGTCTGCGTGACATCCAGCACGCGGAAGCCACGGGTCGGGCAGAAGTACATGTCGGAACGGTCCTGGCCGGTGAGCGGATTGTTGGGAGCAACGTCCGGACCAACCCGCAAGTCGAGCACCGCGTACTGCGACGTCTTCTCCATCATCGGCCACAACAGGCCGATCCAGGAAATGCCGCCGATATTGCCGTCGGCCCGGGTGACGGCCGAGGGCGGCAACTGTTCACTCTTGCGATCGGCATACAACAGGGCGGCTGTGGCCCACTGCTTGAGATTGCTGGAGCAGTTGGCCCGACGGGCCGATTCACGCGCCGCCTGGATAGCGGGCAACAGCATCGCGATCAGGATGCCAATGATGGCGATCACCACCAACAGTTCGACGAGCGTGAAGGCGCGTCGCTTCGCCGCACGGTGGCGATTGGAAAAGGTGAAAATCATGCCAGCTTCTCAAATCCTTGAAACGTGTCGGGGCATTGGGAAGGCGCCGGGGACGCAACCTTGGCACACACACGCTTGAGTCGACGTGGCCTCGGGCAGGCTGCGGCAACAAGCGTTCAAGGCAGATTGTTGTCTCTGTCTTGGCGCGATGTTCACAGTTTGCCAGTCACGAACTCCAAGCAGGGGGAATGGCGGCCGGCCTGCCATCCTGCCGGCCGCCCAACAATATCGTTGCCCTCGCCGCGGAACATTGCCCCGTTGCCGCGGCTTTGCTCATGCTTCGCAGGTTACGGCAGGTTGTACGGCTTGCCGTCGCTGCGGCCACTCATGTTCAGCAGGGCCTGCTGGTCGGCGTGGTTGGCCACCGCTTGCACGCGGGCATCACCAAAAGCGAACTGCGTGACGCCCGGGTGCCAGCTGCCGAACCGGAAATAATCCGCATCGTTCACGCCCGCGCCGCTCGTGCCCGACATGGTCACTTCGTTGGCGTCGGGCGAAGCCGCCAGGCCCAAGCCGGCGATCTTCACGCCGCCGCCACCGCCGGCCGATTGGATGTGGACCGGGTTGTAGGGGTTGTCGTAGCCAGCCCGGCCAATGTTCTTGGCGTTGAGATGCTTCTCACCGACGAGAGCCGTGTAGGTCATGCCGTCGGTCACGGCACCAATGGTGACGCGCGACCGGATGATGGGCTTCTTCGGATCCTGGGCGTTCGTGGTGATGAAGTTCGACGGGATGATCGCGCCGCCGTAGTACCCGCCGTTCTGCAGATCGGTGAACCAGCCGCCCAGGCCGCCGTTCTGCGTGACCAGCGGGGAGTCGAGGGTGGTGGCCGTGATGCCCACGCACACGTAATCGATCAACTGGCCGTAATGGCCGCCGTCGGTGTACTGCTCGTACAGGCGGAAACCGCGGGTGGGGCAGAAGTACATGTCGGAGCGATCGGCACTCACCGGCAGACCGGCCGCCTGGTTCGCATCCTGCCGCAGATCCAACTGGGAATAGGAGGTCAGCTTCTCCATCACCGGCCACAGGTGAGCGACCCAGCTGATGCCATGAGACTGCGGGGCAGCGCTCGTGCCACGCGCCACGGCCGACGGCGGCAACTGTTCGCTATTGCGGTCGGAGTACAGCAGCATGGCCGTAGACCACTGCTTGAGGTTACTGGAACAGTTGGCCCGGCGGGCCGACTCACGCGCCGCCTGAATGGCGGGCAGCAGCATGGCGATCAGGATGCCAATGATGGCGATCACCACCAGCAGTTCCACCAGCGTGAAGCCTCGCCGACGCCGCGGGCATGCCTGGTGCAAGGGGGCTCTCAACATGTGTGCTCCCAAACGAGAAAAAGATGAGGAACGAAGCAACGACATATTCTGTTGACGCCTGCGCGCGCCTTTTCCCCGGCAACTCATCCAGGTGCTCGTCAGAGAAGAAAGGTCGGCGACGGCGTGGGCACAATCGGGCTAAGCGCATGCAGGGAGAACCCCTCGGTGGGCCACAGTATACCACCCCAATTGTCCGTTTCACGACAAAATAAGTGTAATTTTATGGTTTTCACTTACACACATTGGGTGGTTAGGTCATCCTGCCACTGCGAGACCTGAGAAAGCGTTCCGCACCGCGGCTTCATCCAAACCGCCAGCATGACGGCAGCGGCCGCCACAACGGCTCAGGGGGAACGGGCGGTACCCAGCGTTGGGCAAGATCGGCGTGGCGCCTGGCCGCCAGAAATCCTGGCAATTCCAGGCCTTGTTACCGCGGTTCGGCTTATCGCGCGCCATGGCGGATCAACATCGACACTCCCAGGTCAGCAACACGAGAAAGCAAGAGGCCACCGCCAACCCATCCGACAAGGATTCCCAAGGAGGAAACCTGCGCGGCTGGAATAAGACGGAGCGGGCAATCTGGGCAGTGCGAAGCGACGTCGCTCCTGGGCAGGAGCAACGATTGCAGTATACAGATCCACTTGGGAAATACACTGCGCAAAGAACAAGATTTTTTCGTTTTCCTCTTTTGTGCGAGAAGCTGTGCGCCGGCGCAAGAAAAAGGGCGGGAGTCCCGGGAGACTCCCGCCCTCATTGGAACTTCATCCGCCGTACGGCGTCGGCCTCTTTACGGCAGATTGTACGGCTGACCGTCGCCGCGGCCGGCCATGTGGTTGAGGGCCACCGGATCGGCGTGGTTCTTCACCGATACCACGCGGGCATCGCCGAAGGCGAACTGGCTGATGCCCGGGTGCCAACTACCAAAACGGTAGAAGTTCTCGTCATCCGAGGCGTTGCCGGTGTTAATGGTCAGCGTGACCACGTCGTTTGGAGACTTCGCCAATCCCAGGCCAGCCACCTTCACCATCCCCGCCTGGCCGGAGACCGAATGCAAGGGGTTATACGGGTTGTCGTAGCCCTGTTCGCCCAGCCGGTTGGGGTTGATGTGCTTTTCGCCAACTAGAGCCGTGTAGGTCATGCCGTCGGTCACACTGCCGATCGTTACTCGCGACCGGATGGGCGGCTGCGGATCCGTGCCCGTGGGCAACGCGTACGACGGAATGATTGGGCCGCCGTAGAAGCCGGCGTCGGCCACGGTCGTGTTCCACCCGCCCAGGCCGCCGTTCACATTGGAGGCGGTCAGCGTGGAGGTGAGCGCCGTGGCGGTAATCCCCACCGGCACATAATCCACGGCCTGCCCGTACGCCGCGCTGGTGTTGTTAAGCCGGCGGAATCCGCGGGTAGGACAGAAGTACAGGTCCGACGTATCCTGATTCACTTCCGTATTGGGAGCGACGTCGGGACCGGTGCGAAAGTTGATCTTGGAGAACTGCGCGCCCTTTTCCATCACCGGCCACAGCACCCCGATCCACGAAACGCCGTGATTGGAACCGCGATGCACCGCCGAGGGCGGCAATTGTTCGCTGTTGCGGTCAGCGTGCAACAGCATGGCCGTGGCCCACTGCTTGAGATTGCTGGAACAGTTGGCGCGGCGGGCCGATTCGCGCGCCGCCTGAATGGCGGGCAACAACATCGCGATCAGGATGCCAATGATGGCGATCACCACGAGCAGCTCTACCAGCGTAAAGCCTCGCCGGCGGGCCCAGTACTTCCGATGCAAGGTGTCAATCAACATGGGTGCTCCCAGACGAGAATAGAAATGAACGACGCGTACAGTGGGCGGAATTTGCAGATGTGGGCTGCGCGCGTTGAGTCCTGACAAGAACCCCAGTGGCAAAAGGGGCACCTTTCGGTGACGCGGACCGCCGCGAAATGGCGGTCACAGCGTGGAAATCGCCACCGTGGTTCAAGGGGAACGGGTGCTGATCGCAATCGCCGTGGCGTCGGGCCGGCTGAAGCTCCAGCGGCACCAAGCGCAATTGGTGAACAGCGAGCCAAGAGCGAATGAGCATCGGCACTCCCAGGTCAGTGACGAGGAGGAGATGTGACGCACACAGTGGGTGCGTTTGCCGCAAAGGCTCCCCTACCGGGAACGTTCTCCCAACGGGATACGCGTCCGGATTAAGGGACCAAGTGCGGGCACATCTGGGCAGTGCGAAATCGCCCCCGAGCAGGGCAACGGTTGCAGTATAACTTTCTCCCCTGGGAATACACCCCACAAACAACCAGATTTTTCTGTGTTTTGCTTTCCGCCCTAAAACCTTGCGGCGCAAAGAAAAAAGGCGGGATTCCCACGTGGGAATCCCGCCTTTTCAGAAAAATGACTTAACTGCCTGACTGCCGCACGCGGCCCGCTACGGCAGGTTGTAGGGCTGGCCATCGCCGCGGCCGGCCATGTAGTTCAGAGCCAACGGATCGGCGTGGTTGGCCACGGGGTCAACGCGAGCATCGCCAAACGCGAACTGGCTGATGCCCGGATGCCAGCTCCCATAACGATAGTAGTTCTCGTCGCTCTGGCCGTTCCCCCAGGGCTCGTCAAGCGTCACGACATTGCCCGAGGGCGAAGCCGCCAGGCCCAAGCCGGCCACGCGGGCACCGCCGCCGAAGCCCGACGAGAGGTGCAGGGGGTTGTACGGGTTATCGTAGCCCGACTGGCCCAGGCGATCCGGGTTCAGGTGCTTCTCGCCAACCAAGGCCGTGTAGGTCATGCCGTCGGTCACATTGCCGATGGTTACCCGCGAACGGATAACCGGGTGCGGATCAGTGCCGGTGGTCAACTTGATCGACGGAATCAGCGGACCGCCGAAGTAACCCGCGGCAAGCAACTGCGGCGACTTGCTGTTATCCCAACCGCTCAGGCCGCCATTGATCGCCGGCGCGGTCAGCTCTGGCGAGAGGCTCGTGGCCGTCAGCCCCACGCACACATAGTCAATGCACTGTCCGCCGTACCGAGCGTCGGGATAGGTGCCGTGCATCCGGAAGCCACGGGTGGGGCAGTAGTAGAGGTCGGACCGGTCCGCCGAAACGATCGGCGAGTTGTGTTCATCGTCCAAACCGTTGCGGAGATTGAGCTGCTGGAACGTGGCGTCCTTTTCCATCATCGGCAACAGCAGGCCCACCCAACTGATGCCCTGGTTGTTCATGTTGTGCCGCGAGACGGCCGAGGGCGGCAACTGCTCGCTATTGCGATCGGCGTAGAGCAACATGGCCGTCGCGTATTGCTTCAGATTGCTGGCGCAGTTGGCGCGCCGAGCCGATTCACGTGCTGCCTGAATCGCCGGCAGCAACATGGCGATCAAGATACCGATGATGGCGATGACCACTAGCAATTCCACCAGCGTGAATGCCTTACGCTGGCTCGCGGAATAACCCGGGAGCAAATGGGCCGGCATAGGATCCTCCCAACAATAGGACCGTGCAACGGAGATATGAAAACGCAATTGAGGGGCAAAAACCTCGTCGCCGGCGGGGCAGTGGCGCCATGCCCGGGTGCAATTTGACGGGACACCTGGCGACGGTTTTCGGAGCATTTTGCGTGCGGGTTGGAAGCCACCCCCGTGACTTCACCCGCTGGGCGGAAGTATATCAGTTCGCCCGTCAAGCACCAAAATAAATTATTGAAATTACTGCATTTATACTTGACATGCACACCCCCTGCCCTTGTGGGGAATTGTGGCTCATAGGTCATAAATGCAGCGTCAAAATGACGTAGCCGCTTTGCCACAAGCCTAGGATTCACGGCGGTTTCAAACAAAAACGGGGAGGACGCAGCGATCTACGGCGTCCTCCCCGTGTGTTGTGTCTCAACGGTTCGTCGTTGAGAGTCGCTGCTCACCGGCAGCGGCTGCTGGAATCAAGTTCCAACTTACGGCAGATTGTAGGGCTGGCCGTCGCCACGTCCGGCCATGTAGTTCAGCACGACCGGATCGGCGTGATTGGCCACCGATTCCACGCGGGCGTCACCAAAGCCAAACTGGCTGATGCCAGGGTGCCAGCTACCAAACCGGTAGAAGTTCACGTCGGTGGTTTGATGGGCATTGTTGGGCACGTTGGTCACCACATTGCTGCTCGGCCCCTGAGCCAGGCCCAAACCGGCGATCTTGGCACCGCCGCCCTGATTCGAACCGCCACCGCCCATTTGCAGCGGGTTGTACGGGTTGTCGTACGGAGCCTGGCCCAAGCGGTTGGAGTTGAGGTGCTTCTCACCCACCAACGCCGTGTAGGTCATGCCGTCGGTCACGCCGCCGATGGTTACGCGCGAACGGATGATGTAACCGTTGCCCGTGGCCGTGAGACTGGCAGCCGGGATGATCGAGCCGCCGTAGTAGCCAGCCGTTTGCAGGTTGGAATCGTATTTCCCCAGGCCACCGTTCTGGTTCGCCAGGTTGGTGGGAATGGTCGCGCCGGTGAGGGTGAGGCCCACGCACACGTAATCAATGCCCTGGCCCGCCCAGTTGCCGGTCTGGCTGTTCAGACGGAAGCCGCGGGTGGGGCAAAAGTACATATCGGAGCGGTCCTGCCCGCCGATCCTTGCATTGGTCAGGCCAGTGCTGGAGCCCGGCTTGGGCGTGGTGTCGTCGGACTGGTAGACGTTGAGGTTAAGTTGCGCGTAGCTCGTGTCCTTATCCATGACCGGCCACAGCAGGCCCACCCAATTGACGCCGTTCTCCCTGATGGTCGAGGGCGGCAACTGCTCACCGTTGCGGTCGGCATACAACAGCATGCCGGTAACAAACTGCTTCAAGTTGCTGGAGCAGTTCGCCCGGCGCGCCGATTCGCGGGCCGCCTGAATGGCCGGCAACAACATGGCGATCAAGATGCCGATGATGGCGATCACCACCAGCAGCTCGACCAGCGTGAAGGCCCGCCGCCTGCGCGTACCAACCTTTCCTGAATGATTGACCAACGTACGTTCTCCTGAACAGAAGCAATGACGGAAAGGACGAATCTGAACGGTCGCTCCGACGCCGCGCAACTCCCGTGCATTGGCGGTAACCAACGCACAGGCGGAAAACGAGCGTCAACTGCGTACCCCACTGGCTATGTGCGTCCCCAACGTGACGCGAGCACGGCAAAAGCAGCCCTCCCCCGAGAGCAACACGCGGCCGTTACGCTGCGGCCGTGCCGTGCAATAAAAGCACCACCATCACCCGAGCGAACCAGGTTGGAACTGATCGCTACGTGGTAACGGTCTCAATCAACCGGAGAGGCCGAAGGCCGCTCGCCGTCGGCCTCTCCGGATTCATCTCGTCGCAATGCTGCGGCTGTTCGCCGCCAATCCATCTTGCCCCTGTGACCGCAAGGGTCGCAGTCAAAGTTACGGCAGGTCGTACGGCTGGCCGTCGGCCCGACCACACATCTTCACCAGCGTTTCCGGCGTTACGTGGTTCTTCACCGCCACCACGCGGGTATCGCCAAACACAAACTGGCTCACGCCCGGGTGCCAACTGCCGAAGTAGTAGTTGTTGCGAGCCGCCGTATCGCTGATCGGGTTATTGTTCGTGGTGGTCATCTCCGGCGTTTGCGGATTGGGCGCCAGACCACGGTCCGGCAGACGCACGCCGCCGTAGAACCAGCTCGCCGAAATGCCGACGGCCGAAGGATAGTCGTAGTTGGTCTGGCCCAGCTTGGTGGGCGTGACGTGCTTCTCGCCGATGAAGGCGGTATAGGTCATGCCGTCGGTCACGGCACCGATCGAAACGCGCGAACGGAACTCCACCTTATACGGCGGAACAAACTCACCGCTGCTGGTCGGGCTGAGGTTCTTGGGCACACCGGCGGGCGGAAGAATGGGCCCGCCCAGATGCACGTTGCCGTAGTTGGAGGCCTGCTCAGCGAGGCTCACCCAACTGCCGGTCGGCATGGTGGTGTAGCACACCCCGACATAGTCAATCGCCTGGCCCAGGGTCGTACGGAATCCGCGGGTGGGGCAGTAATACGATGCCGACCGGATCTCGTCGTGCACCGTGCGGTTGGTGCCTGTGTCGGCCCGTTCCCACAACCGGAGTTGAGCGTAAGCATTCTGCTGTTCCATCATCGGCAGCAGCAGGCTCACCCAACCGTTGAGCTGGAAGCCGTTCTCCCCCACGCCCCAGGGAACGATCTGCTCGCTGTTGCGATCGGCGTAGATCTGAATCGCGGTCGCCAACTGCTTGAGGTTGCTCGAGCAGTTCGCCCGGCGGGCCGATTCCCGAGCCGCCTGGATAGCCGGCAACAACATGGCAATGAGGATGCCAATGATGGCGATCACCACCAACAACTCAACGAGGGTGAACCCCACGCGACCTGCCCGTCGACCTTGCAGTCGCTCAACAGCCATACCTTCTCGCTCCCTTGTGCGTGCAAACATCAATCGAATGAGAAAACCAAACTCAGTGCCCACCACGGCGAGAAGGAGCACTTTCCGCTCGTGGTGAGCCATGTCTTGGTGCGAAGCTGCAAGTTGCCCCCCCTGCGACCCAGTCGCCAGGGTTCGGTCACTTACCAGCATTAGGGCAGGCTGTACGACTGACCATCGTCGCGGCGACACATCTTCACCAGCACGTCCGCCGTGGTGTGATTCTGCACCGGCACCACGCGGGTATCGCCAAACACAAACTGGCTCACGCCCGGATGCCAACTGCCGTAGTGGTAATTGGTCATCGAGGCGGGATCGACGAGGGGATCTTTTTCCGTCGAAGTCATGACCGGCTCGTGCGGCGAGGGAGCCAGACCGCGTTCGGCGATCCGAGTGCCGTTGTAGAACCAACTGCCGCTCGCGCCCGGAGCCTGCGGCCAGTCGAAGGTGTCCTGCCCGATCTTGGTCGGGTTCAGGTGCTTCTCGCCCACAAACGCGGTGTACGACATGCCGTCGGTCACGGCACCGATGGTCACGCGCGAACGAAACTCCGTCTGATACGGCGGCAGGTAGCCACCACTGCCATCCGGTTGGCTGACATTCTTGGGGTTGCCGGCGGGGCTGATGATCGGGCCGCCCAGATGCACGCTGCCGTAGTTGCCCGTCTGGGCGGTCTGCGAAGTCCACGAGCCTGACGTCGGAATGGTGGTCATGCCCACCGAAACGTAGTCGATCGCCTGAGCGCCCCAGCCGGGCGTGGTGCGGAAACCGCGTGTCGGGCAGATGTACGAATTCGAGCGCAACTGCGAGTGGATCGTCCGGTTGGGACCGCCAGCACCGTCGTCGGCAGCGATCCACAGCCGCAGCCCGTTGTATGCGTTCTGCTGCTCCATCACGGGCCACAGCAGCGCGACCCAGCTATTGAAGGTTTCGCCCGACACACCCACGCCGTGGGGCACAATCTGCTGGCTGTTGCGGTCGGCGTACAGCAGGACGGCGGTGCCCAGTTGCTTGAGGTTGCTGGCGCAGTTCGCACGCCGGGCCGACTCGCGAGCGGCCTGGATGGCCGGCAAGAGCATGGCAATGAGGATGCCGATGATGGCAATCACCACCAACAATTCAACGAGGGTGAACCCCTGACGACGGCAGGACGCTGTGCGACGAGACATACCAACTCCCGATGAACGATGAAGACCTAAGCAGAGATGATCGCGACATGGCTCGCCTCGCAGGCCAGCCGTCTCCCATTGCGGGCCCGAACCGGCCACGCCTGGGTAAGCAACGGCGCCAATGCCGAATGAGTGATTCACTTAGATTGCAACGGGAAGGTGCCCTCCCGTCGCGGCTGCTTTCGCCGGCCAAGCGCATGCCGCCTTGCATCGCGGTGGCCGGTGATCAGTGACAAGCTCGCGTGACTTCTTCAGAACCGTCTCCCATTAGCCAGGGCGACATGCAACGGTTCAACAAACGCGACTTGTCGGAAATGCCTCCTCAGGGTGTAAGGTTCACAGTTCCGGAATTTTGCGAGCTGCCATTCGCTCGCCTCGTTCGGGCCGGCCGCCAATGCCGCCCCCCCAACGCATGCCCCCCCGGACGGATTCGCACAAGCCACGATGGATGGCTGGGATTGACAAGAGACTCCTCTTCTTTGCTTTTACTCCGCCTACCACTCGGACGTAATTACCAAAGTGAGGGAAGATCAAACTTTATATGTATATCCCACGATTCATCCAGGCGGGCATGCTGGGTATGAGGGGTTGATGAAAACCGCATATCAGCGCCACTTTCTGGTGATACTAGAGGCCCTCCTAGCACCATACCATTGGCGGGCAGACCAGCCGTGTTATAGCGGGAAAACCGCTGAAAAACGCAGGGAAATTGGCCGCTCGTCGTACGTGTGCCAGCCAGCCACACGAGGGGCGGCCTTTCACCACAGGCGAAGCCGGTCAATATGAGGGGCGTGCATATCCATGCCCCCCATCATTCATGTCGCTGCGATTATTTCGCGCTGATGCATGTGGGCAAGATCGACCATCATGGATGGGTGGACCGATCGATGGTCATGGATAGATGATGATCTATCCAAAGCGACAGGATTGATGAAACCTGCCCCTCACAAGCGTGGGCGTTGGTGTTGGCCCAAAATCTCGGCATGGGACACTTTGAGGGGGACGGCTTTTGCGGGGCATGCAGCTACCCGGCAGCCGGGGGGCGAGATGATGGCCCCGGACAGAAAGCTGCTACAGCGTGGCCTGAAAGCCCAACAGCAGAAAGAAGCCTTCGCGTGGATGCGTACTGTCGAAGGCGTGCGGCACGCTGTTCTCGAACATTAGCATTGAGTACCAGGCGAAGTACTCGTTCACGTTGTAGGCGAACTTGACGATGCCCCGCCGGGAAACCTCGTCGTGGATCCGGTCGCCGATCTCGTCGGGGTAGTATTCGCCATAGTTGAAGTGAAGTTGCCACGACTCGGCAACGTAGCCCAGGTCCACGTAGTAGCCGATACCCTCCAGCGGGCCGCCGTCGGGGTGACGCATCTGGCGGTTGTACAGGCTGCGGCCCCAAAAGATGTCGTCGAGCGTGACATCGCCTTTGCGCAAGCCGTATTGGTCGTAGATCACTTCGCCCGAGAGGATCCACGGGCCGTGCTTGATCATGGCATCCAGACCGAAGTGGTTATTCCGTTCCTTCTGGGCCTCGGACCCGATGCCATCCTGCCATTTGACCGACGTGCCCAGCGCCCAGTTTTCCTCTTCCAAGCCAACTCGGGCAACGACCGCCTTGGACGAGTTGGCATCGCGTTCCAAGCCGCCGTTGGTCAAGGCGACCGTGCCGACCAGAATCGACGGATCGTATTGCAGCAGGATGCCGGTCTCGCGCCAGCGAATCGCTTCGCTGCGGATGAACGGAGCATCGTGCATCTGGTTGGAGAACAGCGGAAAGTAGAACCGGCCAAACGGCGTGACCATCTTGCCCAGCGAAATGAGAAAATCGCCCCGCCGCCCGGACAGCGCCAGTTGCGAGATCTCCAGCACGTCGATGTCGAAGTTGTGGGCGAACGACGCCCGCGTAGGCGTGTCGATCAGCACGTTTCGCTCAAACGGCTGGTTGAGATACAGCTCGGCATCGAGGCGGTAGGTCCACACTGGCTGCGGGGCCTCGAAATAGCCGTACAGGCCGCCTTCCACGCCGAAGGTCGACTCCATGCCCGTGAACCACAGTCGGCGGTCCGAGCGGTAATAGCCGCGGCCATAGGCCGTGAGATCATAGTTGAGCGAGTCCCACCACTTGCCTTCCGGGGCTTCTTCGATCTCAACCTCGGGACTTTGGTTCACGTCCAGTTGCTGCGAGGGCGGCAGCCCATCGATGAACGATGCCGGCATCGCCGGCGTCGGAGCGGCTGGCTCGCCATCCTCTGCCGCTTCGGGAAGCGGCGGTGCCAGCGTGGGCGTAGCTGTCTCGGCGGCGGTTGCTGGCACGACGCCGATGGTGCGAGTGTCGTGCGACGGCCAGGCAACGGTGGTCACGACCGGCGACGTGTCAGCGAGAATGCTCTGCGGCGGGTTGCCGGGAGGATC
>Ga0180217_1003452_pt1 | contig 13344 bp, 12 predicted proteins | sample eDN3rd37CBELigOP_FD_128521 | JGI IMG/M metagenome (GOLD analysis project Ga0180217, IMG submission 128521) | Enriched Organic Plus compost microbial communities from Emeryville, California, USA - eDNA 3rd pass 37_C BE-Lig OP (version 2) (version 2) ... | reverse complement strand
GCGATTTCCATTGCGGCGCCGCAGGTCGGGCCTGCCCCGGCGGGCGGAGGAGCGCCCGAGCCGCTTCGCGAAGCCGCAGCAAAAGGGGGTGATGCGCCGACGGTGGAAACCGGCTCCCGGCCGAACCTTCCGGAAGAGTTGCAGCCTCTGGCCCGGGAGGCGAAGGAAAAGTTCGACCGCGGCCAGTTTGCGGAGGCCGAACGCACATACGAAAAGCTCGTGGCGAAGGCTCCGGGCAGCCTCTACGCACTATCCAACTTGGGAGCCGCCCGGTATCGCGCCGGAAAGCTGAAGCTGGCCGAGGAGACCTTCCGGAAGGCGATCGCCATCGCCCCCGAGGACGCCTTCTGCCATTCCACGCTCGGCATCGTCTACTACAAGCAAGGGAAGTACGACGAGGCCGTCAATTCGTTGACCCGTTCACTCGCCATCAACCCGCGCAACCCGACTGCCCATAACTATCTCGGCGTGACCGCCGCGCAAAAGGGGTGGCGCGAAGCCGCGCAAAAGGAGATCGAAACGGCAATCCAGATCGACCCCTCCTACGCCGACGCGCATTTCAACCTCGCCGTCGTGCTCGCCACCGCGCAGCCTCCCGACAAGGAGAACGCCCGCAAGCATTACAAGAAAGCGCTCGCTCTCGGCTCGGAGCCGGACAAGACGCTGGAGGAGATGGTCCAGTAGGCTGTCAATCCGAACGAAATTGATTGGCGTGCTTGGCGTGCTTGGCGTGCTGGGTGTTTGAGGGTGGTCTTTGCGCCTGGCTCCGTTTTATCCTTCCAGGAAATTCCGCGCAATAAGCCCACCCCCGGTAAAGTCACCTTTCCAGCCCGCAGCTACACCGCAAGTTCCTGCAACAACTGCTCGGTAGCCGTGAGCTGCTCGGTTGTCCCAAGCAGCAGCACCTGATCGCCAGCAAGGATTTCCTCATCCGCGCCCGGGTTGACGATGTTCTGGCCTGCGCGTTCGATGCCCACGATGCTCACCCCCGTCCGGGTGCGGAGTTGCAACTCGGAGATCGCCTTGCCCGACACCCATGAAGAGGGCTCGATGGTGACGGTGAGCAACTGGGCGTTGCGGAGAAGCGCGGGAAGGGGCGCGGGCGCTTCCTCGTCATGGCCGTGATGGCCGTGGCCATCGGGCACCTGCTCGAAGGTTTCCACGAGAGCGATCTGCGCCTTCGCGTAGACCCGCACAAACGCCCGGCGCAACAGGATGACGGCCACGACGAGGGCGAGGCCGAGCACCAGCAGCAACTTGCGCGACGGAAGAATCGCCGAACTGAGCAGCAGCGTCAGCAGCGTGAGGGCGGCGGAACCGGCGGCGACGACGGTGGTGGAAACGATGCCACGAAGCGCCGTCGTGTTCTGCCCGGCGGCCGCGCGGGTCACGCTCATTTCCGCCACCAGCATGCCCGCAGCCTGCAACTTGCGGAAGACGGCGATGAACATCGGAAGGCTCAGGAGCATCGCGCTCAGCCAAAGGATCGCCTTGACGCCGTTGTCCCCGCCGGGGGCATTCGGCCACCATTCGGCGACATGCCTTCGCAGGGCCGCGGCCCCGACGAACACGGCGGTGATCAGGACCAGGTTCAGCCCGATCTGGAGGCCCCACTTCTTCAGCAGGTTCATCCCGAGATTGCTCCGGCGGCGCTCGGAAAGGGTGCCCAGCCAGCGGCTATAGGCATCCATGTAGCGGTGGAAGGACTCCGGCGCGTGTTTGTCGATCCAGTCCGTAAGCGGATCGGACCACTTGATCAGGAACGGTGTCAAAAGGGTAGTGATGGCGGAGACCGCCACCGCGATCGGGTAGATGAAATCTCCCGTGAGTTTGTGGGCCATGCCGAGCCCGGCGATGATGAAGGAAAACTCGCCGATCTGCGCGAGACTCATGCCGACCCGCATCGAGGTGCGGAGGTCGTTGCCCGCAATGAAGCTGCCGGTCGAGCAGGCCAGGATTTTTCCGAAGATGATCAGCAGCGTGATCACGGCAATCGGCATCCAGTAGTGGATGATCTGTTGGGGATCGATCAACATCCCTATCGAGACGAAGAAGACGGCGCTGAAAAGATCGCGCACGGGGTGCATCAGCATCTCGATTTTGGCGATTTGGCGGGCTTCGGCAATGACCGCGCCGATCAGGAAGGCTCCGAGCGCTACGCTGAATTCCAGCTTCGCCGCAACCAGCGAGACGCCGAAGCAGAGGCCGACCACCGTCAGGAGGAGCATCTCGTTGCTCTTGAACTTGGCGACGTAGTCGAGCAGGCGCGGCACGAAGATCAGGCCCACCACGAGCACGACGCCGAGGAATGCGCTGAGCTTCACGATCGTCCCGCCCACCTGCATGGGCTCAAGCGATCCCGTCACGGCAAAACCGGAGATGAGGGCCAGGATGATAATGCCGATGATGTCCTCGACAATGAGGATGCCGAAGACCAGGCCCGCGAACCGCTCCTTGCTGAGGCGCAGTTCATCCAGGGCTTTGATAATGATCGTGGTCGACGACATGGAGAGGATGGCGCCCAGGAAGATGGCATTGACCTTCGTCCAGCCAAAAAGCATCCCCGCCTCATAGCCAAGCCACCCCATGAGGAGAATCTCCAGGGTCGCGGCGATTACGGCGGTGCTGCCCACTTCCGTCAGCTTCCGCAGGCTGAATTCCAGGCCGAGCGAGAACATCAGCAGAATCACGCCGAGTTCCGACAGCGTCTCGATGGAGGTCTTGTCCGAAATCATCGAGTACGGGGGCGTGTGCGGGCCGATGATCAGGCCCGCCAGAATATAGCCCAGCACCACCGGAAGCTTCATCTGCCGGAAAATGATCGTGACGATGCCCGCCACGATCATGACGAGCGAAAGGTCCTGTAAAAAGTAGATGTGGTGCATGGCTGGTGCGGGAATAAAGCTCCGGTTCGGGTGGACGGTGGGCGGCCGAGGGCGGCTCCCGACAGGATCAGGAACCGACAACTGCGAGAACGCCGTTCCGCAAACCGAGGAAGATCGAACAATTTGTCCGGGAGCGACTTGTATCGAACGATACTTCGGTCGTGCCTCCGGAACCGGCGTTGCCGGGCGAAGGGTAGCTTCGCGGGGGAGTGGCTTCTAGTATTTTCCTAAAAAAATTTCCATGGCGGGTCCGGCCCGCCGCCGGGCAGGAATGCGGCTTGTCCGGTGCCTCCGGTTGGGGCACCGTAACGCGCTTCCATGAGCCTATTTACCCGAGACTACGATTACCGGCTTCCCGAGGAGCTGATCGCGCGCCACCCCCTTGCGCGCCGGGAGGATTCCCGGATGATGGTGCTGCACCGCGGGAGCGGACGAATCGAGCACCGGGGTTTTGGCGATTTTCCGGGCTTTCTGCGGGAAGGGGACCTCGTGGTTCTCAATAATACACGTGTGATCCCCGCCCGCGTGTTTTCCGACGACGGGCGGGTGGAACTCCTCTTCCTCGAAGCCGTGGGGGAGAACGCCTGGAAGTGCCTCGTCAAGCCGGGCCGCCGGATGCGCCTCGGGCATGAGGTGTGCGTGGGTGGGGTTGCCGGTCGTGTGGCGGAGGTGCTCGAAACCGGGGAACGGGTGGTGGTTTTTTCCGCCCCGGTTGACCTTTCCACGGTGGGACGGCTCCCGCTGCCGCCGTACTTCGACCGCGAAAGCGAGCCGGAAGATGAAGAACGTTACCAGACCGTATATGCCTCCGCCCCGGGTGCCGTGGCGGCACCGACGGCGGGGCTGCACTTTACGCCGGAGCTTCTTGCCCGGGTGCCCCATGCGTTCCTGACGCTGCATGTCGGCGTGGGCACTTTCAAGCCGGTGCAGGTGGAGACGATCACCGACCACGTGATGCACCGGGAGCGCTATGTTGTTCCGCCGCAGACCGCCACGGCCATTGCCGCGGCGCGGCGGGTGATCGCCGTCGGCACGACCAGCCTGCGGGTACTGGAGGCGCGGGCGAGGGAAAATGCGGGGAGTGTTCCCTCTGGCGAGGGGAGCACCGATATTTTTATCTACCCTGGCCACCGCTTCCAGGTCGCGGGGGCGCTGCTGACCAACTTCCACCTTCCCAAATCAACCCTCCTGATGCTCGTTTCCGCTTTTGCGGGGCGCGAGTTTGTCATGGAAGCCTACGCGGAGGCGGTGCGCGAAAAATACCGTTTCTACAGCTACGGCGATTGCATGCTGATCGTGTAGCGGTGTCTGGAATCCTGCGCCGCTGGCCCACCGGTGCCTCGACACGCCGGGAGCCGAGGGTGTAATACACCCGGCATGGAATTCATCACTTTCCAAGGAACGGAAGCTTCCGCCGGGGATCCGAAAAAGAGGAAGTTCAAGCGCCTGCACCAGTCGAAGTGCGGCGGGGCGAGGCTGGAGTACGACAGCTACTCCGACGTCCGCGAGGCGTGCGAGCGGAAGCTGGCCGAATGGGAGCGCCAGGGAATCATGGCACCCTGCCCGATGCGGGGCAACGACTGGCTTTTTGGCGCCGGGGGGGCTGGGGCGTCCGGTGGAAATCAGGCGACGACGTCGAGCGGCACATAACTGCCCTGCAAAATCGCGCCGCTGTCCGTGCGAAGCCATTTTTCCAACACGGCGGCGTAGACCTGGCGGAAATCAATCTGGTGGCGCACGTCGCCCGATGCGAGGTTCTCCAGATCGGGGGGCACGCCGTGCAGACCTCCCTTCACGCGATCGCCGAAGAGGAACATTGGCGCGGCGCTGCCGTGATCGGTGCCCCCGCTGGCGTTTTCCGCCACGCGACGGCCGAACTCGCTGAAGGCGAGGATGAGGACGCGCTCGGACATCTTGCGAAGCCGGAGATCCTTCATAAAAGCGGCGAGGCTTGCCGCGACATCACCCAGCAGCCGCGCGTGGTTTTCGAGCTGGTTGGCGTGGGTGTCAAAGCCCCCCTGCGAAGCGTAGTAAACGCGGGTCGGAAAATCGGCGGCGATCAGCTTTGAGATCATCGCCAGTTCCCCGCCAAGTTTCGAGGCCGGGTATTCCACCCGGCTTTGGCCCTTCTTCAGCGCATTGCGGATTCGGTCTCCCGCGACCATGGCATTCATCGCGGTGTGGCGAAGGAAATCGGCCGTGGCGGGTTCGCCCGGGTCCATCCCCCCGAGCATGGCCATGCTCATGTTCTTCGAGGTGGCTGGAGCGGACAGGCCGCCCGTTCCGGGGCGATTGAGCTTTTCAAAGATCGCCTGCTGCGCCTTCGCGAGGGATTCCGTCTCGCCGCTGGCGTTCCACAGAAAGGTTTCCGGATTGTCGATGGAGAGGCCGAGGTTCGAGCGGTTGCGGAAGCTCTGCGGCATGACTTTGCCGAAGGAAATCCCGATCTCCGCGTTTCCGCTTTTCTGGTTCTCCTCCTTGGGGTCGGTACCGCAGCATTGCGCGTCGAAGTAGCGTCCCAGCCAGCCGCTCGGCTCGATCCGGTCGCTGATGCCGGTTTGCCAGATTTCCATCGAGCGGAAATGCGAGCGGTTCGGGTTCGGGTAGCCGGTATTCTGGATGATCGCCATGCGCCCGCTGTCGAACTCGCGGCGTAGCGGGGCGAGCGCGGCATTGAGCGCGATACGGTCGCTGATCTTGAAGAGACTTTCCCCCCGAAGGCCGATTGTCGGGCGGGCCTTGAAGTAGAGGTCGTCGGTGAACGGCACGACGGTATTGAGGCCGTCATTGCCGCCACTGAGCTGGAGCACGACAAGAAGGGGAGCATCTTTGTCGGCACCCGCAGCCGCTGCCGTGCGGGTGAGAAAGGCCGGGACGAAGGCGCTGGCGGCAAGCAGCCCCGCGCCCTTGAGGCCGGTGACGAGGAATTCGCGGCGAGTCTGGAGGAGGGACATAGGCGGTGGGGAAGGTCGTTTAGCAGAGCTGATAGTCCGGGCTGCTCATGATCAGGTGCACGAGGCCGCGCACCCGTTCGTCGAAGGTGGGATCGTCGAAACTGAAGCTCTTGCGCCCTCCCGCGGCATCCGTTTCGAGAAAAGCGACGAGCTGGCGGTGGAACTCCGGTTCGACCGACCGGTGCAGGAAGTCGCGCAGGTAAAAGTCGACAACGGCTTTCGGGTCGTTGAGCTTTCGATCAAGGCCAAGCTGAATCAACTGCTCCCGGGGACTCCACTGGAGGCTCCGTTGCGCCTCGATTATTTGCCGCCGCGTCATCCGAACGCCCGGTTCGCGCGGAACCCGTACCCGGAACGTCTCCGGGTTGACGCCGTTGATGAGCAGATTACTGAAGTTGTACCGGACGAGCAGAACATTGGAGTTGATCCAGTTTATCCCGCCCGGCCAGCCGTTGACATCCGGCGGGAAGAAAAGGTCCTGCCCCATCAACGAGAGTGCATTGAGGATGATCGGCCCTTGCGGCAGGGCGAGACGCATCGACTTGAGCGCCCCCAGGGCAAGGACGACAGGGCTTTTGATCAGCGCCCCGATGGCGCGTGGAGAGTAGAACTCGCGGCTCAAGAAAAGCGTGCGAAGAAACGGGGCAAGCTCCAGATCGGCCTCGCGGTAGAGCTTCGCGGCAGCTTCGACCAACTCCGGCTCGGGATTGGGCCAAAGAAAGAATTCAAGGTATTTGCGCGCCATGAACCGCGATGCGGCGGGTTGTTCGCACAAAATCTCCACGATGTCGTCCCCCGACCAGTCGCCAGTGTTGCCAAGAAAGGTTTTCTGGCCGACATCGTGCGCCTGCGCCCTGAAGACGAACTCCCAGCTCTCGCGGCGGATGCTGAACCCGGTGAGCGCCCGGGCCGATTCCTTCACGTCGGCTTCCGTGTAGTTCCCGATCCCGATGGTAAAGAGTTCCATCAGCTCGCGGGCGAAGTTTTCGTTTGGCTTTTGGCGCTTCGATTGCGCGTTGTCGAGCCAGACGAGCATCGCGGGATCGCGGATCAACTGGCGAAGCTGATCGGGAAACCTGCCGAAGGCGAAGCGGCGGAAGCATTCGTTCTGCTGCCACATCGGGTAGGCATACTGGATTTTGTCCGCGAAGGAGCTGGCGAAATGCGAATGCCAGAAAAGCGTCAGCTTTTCCTCCAGCGGCCGGTCGGTGGTGAGCATTTTTTCCAGCCACCACCGCTTGAGTTCGTCGACCTTCTTTCGCTCGTCGTGCCGCCGTTTGCGCGCAAGCTCTCTTTTTTCCTGTTCCGGGAGCGCGCGGAGCTTCTGGTGGAATTCTTCGTGATCTGGTTCGAGCAAGGCGCACTCGGGAGGGGCGGCGGGCTGCCCGGAAGCGGCGGAATCGCTTTCCCGGGCGGGCGCGAGGAGCCACTCCACCGCAGGCTCAAGGCCGCGCGCCGCGAGAGCCTCCGCCTCGCTCCAGGTGCCGCCGAAACCCGCCCGCCACAGAAGATGGGCGGCTTTGGCTGCGTCGAAGGCTTCGGCTGGGAGGGGAGAAAAGGCCATCAGCAAGTGATAACCCCTTCCCGAGCCGGAAGTTTTGAAAAAAAAGGCTTACGCGAAATACGTATCCTCGTGGGCGTACGGCGGGGCGCAGCAGCAAAGGAAGCGGAGCGTCGTGCGGGCGCGGATCGTATGCCGTGCCCCGGGCGGGATGAGGATCGCGTCGCCGGGGCCGACCGTCGCGGTTTCTTCGCCGACGGTCATTTCGCCGGAGCCCTCGAGGATGAAGTAGAATTCCTCGCTCACACGGTGATAGTGCCGCTCCGTCGCCGCGCCTTCCGGCAGTTGTGCTTCGGCCAGGCTCTGGTTCGCGACGGGGGCGTTGCTCCTGTCGAGGATGGAGCGAATCGTGGAGGAATCCTTGGTCGTGAACGGGACGGCGGATTCAAGATTTCGGACGATCATGGGTGCCTTCTCTATTTCCCTGACTTCGCGGCGTCGAGCGTATACACAACGGGTATGCAATTCCTCGATCGCTGTACGGCATTGATCACGGGGGCCTCCTCGGGCCTGGGGGCCGAGTTTGCGCGGCAGCTTGCCCCACACGCGTCGGCCCTGGTGCTGGTGGCCCGGCGGCTGGAGAACCTGGAAGCCCTCCGGGACGAAATCGCCCGGCCCGGCCTGACGGTGCACCTGCAAAAGGTCGATCTTTCGTGCCCTCCCGAGGTGGAGCGGCTCCTTTGCTGGGTCCAGGAGAGCGGAATCGAAATCGACCTCCTGGTCAACAACGCGGGCCTCGGCGATCACGGGCGGTTCGAGAACAGCGACTGGGAGCGCGTGCGGCAGATGCTCGACGTCAACATCGGGGCATTGACGCAGCTGACCTTCGGCCTATTGCCGATGCTCCGGCGGCGGCCAAAATCGGCAATCGTCAACGTGGCCTCCGTGGCTGGTTTCCTGCCGATGCCGAAGATGGCCGTCTACGCGGCGACCAAAGCCTACGTATGCAGTTTTTCCGAGGCATTGCGCGCGGAACTCCGCGGCAGCGGCGGGCGGGTCGTCAGCCTCTGCCCGGGTCCGGTGCCGACGGAGTTCGGGGCGGTGGCGGAACGCAAGGTGAACGCCGATCCGCTTCCCGCGCCGGAAATCATGAAAGTCTCCGCCCGCAAGGTGGTGCGATCGGCGCTGCGCGCGGTGGAGCGCGACCGCGCCCGGGCGATTCCCGGCTGGTTTGTCGCGATGGTCATGCTGCTGACTGCGGCAATGCCGATGTGGGTCCTGCGGCTTGCGATGAGAAAACAGGTGTGAGATTTTCGTGGGAGGAAGCATCGAAGGGCAGTGATGAATATAGAGGCGCTTATCAATAGAAGAGTTAAAAGTAGTTTGCCTACCTCTTGCTATCCGCATTAAGAAACCACTGATTAAAGCAAGCTTTGCCGAAAGCTGTCATTTCCGTGTCTTTTCGGGCCGCTTTTTCCTCACTTCTTTTCAGAGAGGCTGCGGAAAGTCCTCTCAAAATCCGTGCGCTTTCATCATCCTCGATTAAATCAGCGATTCCTTAAGTTAAAGCAATACCCGGCTATTTCTATTTTATAGGGGAAACCCTGAGGCTTTTCTTCATGAAATTCCCGAGAGGTTTTCTCTTCCCAATCAACGGAATTGGTTTACTTTACGGATTCGTCAGCAGTGTTGGGGCAGGGTAGTTTGCAATTGAAACCAAATCAGTGGCCGACTTGAGACCGATGACCGGAACCGTCACGGCAGTGCTAGGCAGTTATCAGTATGTCAAATAACAAACTTTACGTGGGGAATCTTCCCTTTAACGTAACGGAACCCGATCTGCAGGACCTCTTCGGTCAGGCAGGAACCGTCAGCGATGTGATGCTGGTGCAGGACAAATTCACGGGCAAGAGCCGTGGGTTTGCGTTCGTCACGATGAGCTCGGACAATGAAGCCCAGAGCGCCATTGAGCAGTTCCACGGCAAGGCCCTTGAGGGACGCCCGTTGACCGTCAATATCGCCCGGCCTCGCGAAGAGCGCAGCGGCGGTGGCGGCGGCGGTGGTCGCTCGTTCGAGCGGCGTGGTGGTGGCGGCGGGTACGGCGGAGACCGCCGTGGCGGTGGCAACCGCGACCGCGGCGGCCGCTATTAAGAAATCCCCCTTGGTCAATTCCCTCCCGGAAAGTTGCTGATTCTGGGAATTTTGCGCCGGTGTAGCGTGTGATTCACTGCGACACCGGCGCTTTCTTTTCGGCACCGACGCCTTCGTTCTTCTGGTATCCTTCTATGCCGCTCTTCATTTCCTGCCGAAGGCAGGGCAGGGCGGGGGCCTCAGGCGTCTTCCGGAGCGAGCTCGCGCGGCGGCTCGGCTTTCTTCCGGTAGAAGATGGCCACATTCCCGACCACCTGGACCAACGCGCTGCCGGTCCCGGTCGCGATCTTTTCCGAGAGGACATGCTTTTCTTCCTTGAAATCGGTGAACTTGATTTTAATCAGCTCATGCCGGGCGAGGGCCTCATCCGCACTCTTGAGGAAGGAATCGGTGACGCCGCCGTGCCCGACCTTAAGAACCGGTTCGAGGAGCTGGGCTTTGCCCTTGAGGCGGCGGCGTTCTGCGGAAGTGAGTGGCGGTTGCATCGGTTGAATGAAAGAACCGCGATGCGAACCGATTTGAAGCCGAAGCGCAAGGAGGAAAGGAGACGATGAACCGGCCGGGACGCCCAACCAGCGCGGGCTTGCTGATGTTCCGCCGGCGCAATGGCGGGATCGAGGTGTTCCTGGTGCATCCCGGCGGGCCGCTCTTTCGCAAGCGGGACGAAGGGGTATGGGGCATTCCCAAAGGACTTCTGGAGGATGGCGAGGAGGGGGATGGCGCTCTTCTTGAAGCCGCCCGGCGCGAGTTTCGCGAAGAAACCGGGTTTGCCATCCAGGAGCCGCTCATGCCTCTCGGAAGCGTCCGGCAGAAAAGCGGAAAAGAGGTTCATGCCTGGGCCTTTGAGGCGGATGTTGACCCCGCCGCGATGGCAAGCAACCGCTTCCCGTGGGAGTGGCCGCCGCACTCCGGGGTAATTCGCGAGTATCCGGAAGTGGACCGGGGGGCTTATTTCTCGATTTCAGAAGCGCGCGGCAAGATGATCGCCGCGCAGCAGGTCTTTCTCGATCGGCTGCTTGCGAAGCTTCAGGCTGGCGGGGAGTAGCTTCCGTTTCTAGGGAATTACTGATTGAAGCAAGCTCTGCCGCAAGCGGGGCAATTTGGTGTCTTTTCGAGCCGCTTTTTCCTTACCTCTCTTCAGAGAGGCTGCGGAAAATCGTCTCAAAAATCCATCGAAACTGCCTGCGCTTTCATCAGGCTTCATGTAACCCGAAATCCGAAGTTGCTCGTGGCGATCTTGCGCAATCACATCCGCTACAACATCGGAGTTCGGGTTTAATCAGCGATTCTCCAAATCAGACGGCGCTCTTTCGCGCCGCCCACGCTTCGAGCGCGGCTCCATAGACCACCCGAAGGGGGGCTCCGCTCTTTTCCGCCGCCGCCCGGCATGACTCAAATTCCGGCGCAGCCTGAATCGGCTCGCCACCCCGCAGGCCCACCTTGACGATGATCTCTCCGTGCGGCGTGGCCACCGTTTCGAACCTCCGCTCCAGCTTCAGGCGCTCAATGCGGTCGAGCCGAAGCCCGAACGAGGTCGTTTCGGTAAAAAGAACGTCGGCGATCTTCCGCGACGCGGGCTCTTCGCAAAGCACCGTCAGCAGCACGCCCGGGCGGTTCTTTTTCATCTGGATTGGCGTCAGAAAAACATCAAGCGCCCCGGCGGCGAAGAGGCGGTCTACCGTGGATCCCGTGATCTCCGGGGAAAGATCGTCGAGGTTCGTCTCGATACGAGTGATCGTGTCGGTTTGATACGCACCGCCTTCTTCCGGGCTCTCCAGCTCGCCAAGCACCGCGCGAAGGACATTCGGGCGGGAGGGAATGATGCGCGATCCGATTCCGTAACCGATTTTTTCCACTTTCAGGCGAGGCATCGGGCCGAAGGATGCGCCGAACTCGGCCACGATGGCGGCCCCGGTCGGGGTGATGAATTCAAACGGCTCGTCGATTTGCTCCACCGAAATGCCTTTGAGGATTTCGAGGGTCGCCGCCGCGGGGATCGGGAAACGCCCATGGGCGCAATCGACCCAACCGCGTCCATCATGCAGCGGGGAGACGAAAATTTTCTCCACGCCGAGTTGTTCAATGCCGACACAGGTGCAAATGATGTCGGCAATGGAGTCGAGCGCGCCGACTTCATGAAAGCCGACTTCCTCCGGCGGCTTCCCGTGAATCTTCCCCTCCGCCACCGCGACGCGGTGGAAAATCGAAAGGGTGTGCTTTTTAACGAACGGGGTGAGATCGCTTTCCTCGATCAGCTCGCGAATCTCCGCGTAGGTGCGCCCGTGAACGTGGTCATGTTCATGGCTGTGGCCATGCTCGTGGTGGTGATCATGGTGATGATGGCCGTGATCGTGGGAATGCTCGTGTGTATGGCTGTCGCCATGGTGATGCCCATGCGAATGGCAATGCTCGTGGGCGTGGGAATGCTCGTGTCCATGTTCATGCCCATGATCGTGACAGCCGCCATGCTCCTCGTGCTCATCTTGGTCATGAGTGTGCGTCGCCCCTTCATGAATCGAGAACTTGATCCCCTCGATCGCCTGGCGCTGCTTCCGCTCGAAATGCATGTGGAAATCGCCGATTTCCAGCTTCGAGAGTTCCCATTCCAGGGCTGAGGGCTTGACCCCAAGATCGCAGAGAGCGCCAACGGTCATGTCGCCGCTGATGCCGGAAAAACAGTCGAGAAAAAGGACGCGCATAGGTGGTTGGCGGCAAAGTACGGTCTGCGTCGCCCGAAGGGAAGACCGGGGAAGCAAAAATTCTGAAAATCGGAGGGTGCGGGAGCGAGCCTAATTATTATAAAATCCCGGCTCCGCTCGCCTGCTATTGGCTGGGACGCTCGGAACTGGAATCGGTTCACCGCAAAGGCGCGTGAGCCAACGAGGATGGCTACTGTTTATTCAGGTTTCGCACCAGTTCCGGGAGGTCGATCTTCCCGTCATAGAGCGCCTTGCCGATGATCGTTCCGTAAAGCCCAGGCATGCAGTTGAGCCGCAAAACATCCTCCGCGCTGGAGACGCCGCCGCTGGCGATCAGCTGGCATTTCAGCTTGCCGAGAAGGTTCTCCATTTCCGCAAAGTTCGGCCCCTGCAACATGCCATCGGTGGCGATGTCGGTGTAGATGATTGTGCCTGCTCCGGCGGCTTCCACCTGGAGCGCGAGGTCGAGAGCGCGGACGCCGGACGATTCCGTCCACCCTTTCACCGAAACCACTCCGTCGCGCGCGTCAATGCCGACGGCGATCCGTTCGCCGCCGAATTTCGCGGCCATCTTCGCGACGAAATCGACCGATTCCGCGGCGCGGGTGCCGATGACGATGCGCGAAACACCGGCGTCGAATGCCCGGGCAATGGCTTCCTCGCTCCGCATGCCGCCGCCGAGTTCGCACGGAATTCCCGCCGTTTGCGTAATGGCGCGGACGGCTTCAAGGTTCTTGGAAACGCCCGTGAACGCGGCGTCGAGGTCGACGATGTGCAGATAGTCGCCCCCTTCTTCAACCCATTTGCGGGCGAAAGCGGCGGGGTCGTTGGAATAGACGGTTTTCTGGTCGGCTTTGCCCTGCTTGAGGCGGACAACCTGGCCGTCCATGAGGTCGATGGCGGGAAGAAGGATCATGGTTGAAAATGGCAGTAATGACGGCGAGGCAGGAGAGCGCCGCCGCAGAAAAACATTCCTGGTCTACGCCGCCCCAGCGAGTTCCGAGGGAACGGAGCGGATGAAATTGCGGAGAATGCGGAGCCCCACCGTCTGGCTTTTTTCCGGGTGAAATTGCACCCCGGCGACTGCGCCGCGCGCGGCGCTCGCGGCGAAGACTTCGCCGTACTCGGCGGTGGAGGTGACCTCCCCCGGGCAT
>Ga0180217_1003451_pt1 | contig 13345 bp, 4 predicted proteins | sample eDN3rd37CBELigOP_FD_128521 | JGI IMG/M metagenome (GOLD analysis project Ga0180217, IMG submission 128521) | Enriched Organic Plus compost microbial communities from Emeryville, California, USA - eDNA 3rd pass 37_C BE-Lig OP (version 2) (version 2) ... | reverse complement strand
GGGTCGTTGAGCGCCACATCTTCGAGCTGCTGGGCCACTTCGAACAGCGGATCCTTGATGCTCATTTTCGAGAGCAACCGGTCGCACGCCTTCTTGATGATCAGGCAGCGGGGGTCGAAGTTTTTGTAGACGCGGTGGCCGAAACCCATCAGGCGGAAGTTGCTGCTCTTGTCCTTGGCCATGTTGACGAACTTCGTCACATCGCCACCTTCGGCCAGGATGCGCTCGAGCATCAGCACGACCGCTTCGTTCGCCCCGCCGTGTAGCGGTCCCCAAAGGGCGCAGATACCGGCGGAAATCGACGCGAACAGGTTGGCGTTCGACGATCCGACCATGCGGACGGTCGAGGTGCTGCAGTTTTGCTCGTGATCGGCGTGAACGATCAGCAGCAGGTTTAGGGCTGCGACCGCGTCGGGGTCGATCTCGTACGGTTCGCACGGCACGGCGAACATCATCTGCAGGAAGTTCTGCGCGTACGACAGATCGTTCTGCGGATAAATGAACGGCTGGCCGACCGACTTCTTGTAGCTATAGGCGGCAATCGTCGGCAGCTTTGCGAGCAAGCGATGAATCGACACTTCCACCTGCCGCGGATCGTTCGGGTCGAGCGAATCCTGGTAGAAGGTCGAGAGGGCGCTCACAACCGACGACAGAATGGCCATCGGATGGGCGTCGCGCGGGAAGCCGTTGTAAAACGCCCGCATTTCCTCGTGAATCATCGTGTGCCGCAAGACGTTGCGGCGGAATTCGGCGAGCTGGTCGGAGTTCGGCAGTTCGCCGTAAATCAGCAGGTGGGCGACTTCCAAAAAGTCGCACGAACCAGCCAGTTGTTCGATCGGGTAGCCGCGATAGCGGAGAATGCCACGTTCGCCGTCGAGAAACGTGATCGAGCTCGTTGTCGAGCCGGTGTTCGCGTAGCCTTCGTCGAGCGTGATGTGCCCGGTCGCCGACAACAGCTTCGAAATATCCAGTCCCCGCTCGTTCTCCGTGCCCACCACCACGGGCAGCTCGTGCTCCTTCGAGTCGATGATCAACCGGGCCTGACCTGCCATCGCGAACTTCCCTTCCACCGGCACTGCAGCTTGCAAGGACACGAATACGAGTGACCGCCGCAGTATAGCCGATTTGCAGAGGTGGGTGAAGTATGCTCCCCTCCTCAAAGGACAGACAATCAACGACTTACGTTTGCGTAAGAATTAGCGACGCTTCTACTGGCCATCGCTAGAAGTCGATTTAGCGGGGCGCGAGATTGCTGCGGGCCCCCGGAGCGTCGGCTACCTCAGCCGGCGAGTCGTAAATGGTCCACACCGGAGTCTTGGTCCGCAGGCTGCTGGTGTAGGCCCGAATCTCTTTCTCTTTCTTCGCGTTAACGATCGCTTCTTTGATCTTCTTTTGGGCTTCGACGAACGGAATCTGCCCGTCCTCGGTCCGCTCGATCACGCGGACGATGTGAAAGCCCTTGTCGTCTTCGAGAATCTGGCTCAGCTTGCCGACTTCGAGCGTAAAGATTGCGTGGTCGATGACTTCCGACGCCAGGCTCCCCCGGCTGGTCCAGTCGTACTGACCGCCCTGGGCTGCGTTCGGCTCCTGCGACCCCTTCTTCGCCACCGCCGCGAACGGAGCGCCAAAGAAGACTTCGTTCCCCATTGCCGCAATCGCCTGCCAGGCTGCTTCTTTGTTCGGGAACCGATCGAAACGGACCGTCAGGATCTCGAACCGAGCCTTCGCCTTCACGGCAAACTCGGCGGCGTGCTCCTTGTAGTAGTCGATCATCTCCTGGTGAGTGACTTCAGGATTGAAGTTGATCTTTTGGCTGATGCCGACGCGGCCGATGTGGTATTCGCCCCAGGCCCGCCGTTGCTTTTCGAGCGACGAGCCGGTTTCGCGCAGCTTGGCGTCGAGTTGGGCCAGCGTCAGCAGGTTGTGCTCCTTCATCAGCAGCGCTAGCCGAGGGATGTACGGGTCCTTCTTTTGGAACGACTCGATTTCCTCGGGCGTGGCGGTGAGCACCTTTTGCTGCATCGACAGCAGCTCTTCGTCGAACTTGCCGCGGATGTTGCGGTTCATGTCCGCCTTGGCGTCCTCAGCCGCCTTGCCCGCCTTCTTCTCCAGCTCGCGGAGGAACTCCAGATACATCAACTTGTTGTTGATCATCTGATCGAGGACCTGGCGAGCAAGCTTGTCGCGGGCCGCGTCGATTTGGGCAATTTCCGCCTTCGACTGGGCCTTGGCGTAGGCGGGCGCGAGGTATTGATTGACCGTCGGCAGCACGTCTCCCCACAAAATCCATTGATCGCCCACGATGGCGACCGTCTTGGTCGGTTCAAACAGTTCTGCCTCCGATACGTCGACATCGTCGGCCGAGTCCATCGCTGCGGCGCCTGGCTGAGGCGGCCCCGGCTGCGGAGGAGCGGCCTGAGGCGGCGCGGCCTGAGGGAGCGCAACCTGCGGAGGGGCGGTCTGAACCGGCGGCTGCGGCGCCGTCGGGAACGTCTCGGGAGGAAAAGTCGGCGGCGTGGCAGGCGGGAGCGGACTGGCCGGAATGGCGCCCGCGGGCGGCTGGGGCGGCGTTTGCTGCACGGCGCCGAGCGGATAGCGGGGCGAGTTGTTCGGTTGCGGCACGCCAGCCGGCGGCGCGGCTGCGTATGGCGCGTAGGCTGGCTGAGCGGCCGGTTGCTGATAGTACGAAGGCGCCTGCGGCTGGCTCATCGCGGGGGGCGCAGCCGGCGGCTGAGGATCAATCGGCTGACCGCTCAAATTCGGCACCGGGGGAAGGCCAATCTGCGAAGGGCGTCCCTGCGCCGGCGTGGCACTAGCCGGCGTGGCGGTCGGCGGAGCGTACTGCGGGGCGTATGGATCGAAACGATTGCCGCTCGGCGACGCAATGCCTTGCGCCAGCGCCGCGCGCGGGGCCACCATCACGGCAGCCAATAGCAGCAGTCGTAGGTATCGCGGCAAAACAATCCCTTTCGCCGTGGAGTAGTAGGCACACTCCCTGTGCCGTGCACCGCGCACGCGTCCGTTCCAAGTAATTCGCAGTTTTCAGCGACGGCACACGGAATAGGTGCCTGTTACTACCTGGTTCGCCTCCCCAAGAGCGTCACTGGCGCAGGGAAGGCGGCGGGGCGGGAGTATGCCAACTTAGGTTTCGGGCCGCAACACCGATTTCACCAGGTTTTGCAGCTCATCCGGCTCCAGAACCCCTTTCGGGAGCGGCAGATAGACGCTGCGGTGATCGACAATCCGCAGCTTTCCCTTGTGCATTCGCACAAGCTGCTCGATCCGCTGGCGATTCGAGTAGGTGAACTTAAGAAACTGCCCTTCGATCTCAATCGCGGCAATCTGCCAGATCGCCGCGTCCATTTTCAGTTCCGCCAGGCTCAGTAGCCGCTCAACCGGCGGCGGCACCGGCCCGAACCGGTCGACCAGCTCGCTGCGGAAATCGGCCAACTCCTGCACCGACGAAACTCGCGTCAGCCGGCGATAGAGGTCGATCTTCTGCCGCTGATCGTCGACGTAATCGGGCGGCAGATAGGCGTCCCCCGGCAGATCGATATCGACGTCGAGCGTCACTTTCGGCGGCTGCTTTTGCAGCGCGCGAACCGCGTTTTCGAGCAACTGGCAATACAGCTCATAGCCGACCGCCGCGATGTGGCCGCTTTGCTGGGTGCCGAGCAGGTTGCCGGCGCCGCGAATTTCGAGGTCGCGCATCGCAATCGCAAAACCGGCCCCCATCTCGCTGAACTCTTCAATCGCCCGCAAACGCCGGGCGGCGTTCGGGGTGATGTTCCGCATGCTATCAATCAGCAGATAGCAGTGGGCCCGATGCTTGTACCGCCCCACTCGGCCGCGAAGCTGGTGCAAGTCGGCCAGACCGTACTTGTCGGCTTCGTCGATGAAGATCGTGTTGGCGTTGGGAATGTCGAGGCCGCTTTCGACGATCGTCGTCGCTAGCAGCAGGTCGAACTTGTGGGCGATGAAATCGACCATCACCTGCTCCAGCTCTCCCTCGGGCATCTGGCCGTGACCAATCCGTAGCCGAGCCTCGGGGACGATCTGCCGCAGGCGATTGGCGATTACCTCGATGTCGTTCACCCGGTTGTGAACGAAGTAGATCTGGCCGCCGCGGCTCAGCTCGCGCATCACGGCGTTGCGGATCAGATCGTTATCCCAACGCGTGACCTTGGTCTCGACCGCCATGCGGTCTTCGGGTGGCGTTTCGAGGTTCGAAATGTCACGCACCCCGACGAGCGACATGTGCAAGGTGCGGGGAATGGGCGTTGCCGAGAGCGTGAGCACGTCGACCGACGCTCGCAGCATCTTCAGCCGCTCCTTCACGTCGACGCCAAACCGCTGCTCTTCGTCGATGATCACGAGCCCCAGGTTGTGGAACTGCACGTCCTTCGACGCAATGCGATGCGTGCCAATGGCAATGTCGATGCGGCCCGATTTGATCCCTTCCAACGTTCGCTTCTGCTCGGCCGCCGAAACAAACCGGCTCAGCTTGGCAATGTCGAATGGGAACTCGGCCAACCGCTCGCAAAAACTCTGGTAGTGCTGCTCGCAGAGAATCGTGGTCGGCACCAGGACGGCCACCTGATAACCGTTGTCGACCGCCTTGAACGCTGCCCGCATCGCCACTTCGGTCTTGCCGAAACCGACGTCGCCGCAGAGCAAGCGGTCCATCGGCCGGGGGCGGACCATGTCGGCCTTGATCGCCTGGATGGCTGCGAGCTGGTCGGGCGTTTCGGTGTAGGGGAACGACGCGTCGAATTCCCGCTGCCAATCGCTGTCTTCCTTAAACGCGATGCCGGGCCGCGCGGCGCGCATCGCCTGGATCTCGAGCATTTCGACGGCCAGATCGCGAACCGCCTCTTCGGCGTTCTGCTTCTGCCGCAGCCAGGTTTTGCCGCCGATCTTGGCAAGCATCGGCGACGCTTTGCTGCCGCCGATGTACTTTTGCACGAGATCGATCTTTACGGCAGGCACGAACAACTTCGTCCCGCCGTCGAACTCGATCTCCAAATGCTCTTCGGCTTGCCCTTGCTTCTCGATCAGCTTCAGCCCGCGATAGCGGCCGATGCCGTGGGCCAGGTGAACGACGAGGTCTCCTTCGCGGAGATCGAGAAAACTGTCGATCGCCTTGCCCAAGCGACGCCGCGGCAAGCGCCGCAGCTCGCCCCGGTGGAACAGCTCGCTGCCGGTGATGACGATCAGCTTTTCCTTCGTCAGCCGAAAGCCTTCGTGCAGACTGCCGAGCGGAAAGTGGAGGCGCCCCGTCGCAGCCGCCTTCGTGGGAGCGAGAATGTCGCGCAGACGTTCGATTTCGGCTTCTGTCGGCGCGACCACGAACACTTCGTAACCCGCGCCGAGATGGTCGAGTTCGTCGCGCACCTTGGCGAACTCGCCGCTGAAGCGCTCGACCGACTCGATCGGTAGATGACACGCGACGCCGACGCCTCCCGGCAAAATTCCAGCCGCCGAAGCCACAGCAAAACGGCTGAACTGGGCGAGCACGTCGTGCAGCGGGTGAACTGGCGCAGTTTGGCTGGCGCGAACGGCGAATTGCTTCCCTTCTTCGGTGATTTTTTCGGGATCGAGAAGCAGAACCCAGCTACCGGGCGGCAGGTAGTCGGTAAGGTGCCCGCCAATGGGCGATGGTTCAGAGTCTGCGTGGCCGGGGGTGGAGGGCGGCGAAGCCCCAGTGCTTTCAGGCTCAGGTTCTCTGGGGCTTCGCTTTGCTCCAGCCCCGGGCACCCCAGCTTTTGCTTCTGCCGGTCGGCTGTTGAAGTTGACGGCTGTAATTTCGACGCTTTGGAGCGTCTGCAGGCTGCGCTGGGTGGTCGCGTCGAAGCGGCGGAGCGATTCGATTTCGTCGCCGAACAGCTCGATGCGCACCGGCTGATCCCAGTCGGGAGCAAAGACGTCGAGAATGCCGCCCCGATGGCTGAATTCGCCCGGCATGGCGACAGCCGACGTCGAATGGAAGCCGCGTTCGACCAGCCAGCGGGAAAAACTTTCGAAGTCGAGTTGGCCGCCGACGTGCAGCGTTCGTGTGGACGCGGCAAGCTCCTCGCGACGCGGCGAGGGCTGCATCAGGGCCTGGATGCAGGTGACGATGACTCGCTGGGCAGCGGCGGACGGGAGCGGCTGGCCGTTGCTATCCGCGTCCCCTTCTGGGTAGCCGGGGCTGGAAAGCAGCGGAGCCCCGGCGGTATCGGCCTTCGATTTCCTGGCGGCTCGCTTCGTCCTAGCCCCCCCAGCGCCACCGTCGGCTGCGAGGAGGAACTTGAGAGCGCGAAGCCGATCGCCGATTGCTTCGTCCTGGACGGCCGATTCGCCCCCCGCTTCTTCCCAAAAGGGAAAGGTGGTCGGCTTGCCGTCCTGAAAGAACTCGAGGTCGGCGGCCATGTCGTCGGCTTCGCGCTCGGTGGCGCAGACGACGACGAGCGGGGCGTCGGACTTTATGGCGAGCGAAGCCGCCAGCAGCGCGCGGCCCGAGCCCCAGACTCCGTCGAACGCCGCCGGTTGCCCTTTGGCGAGGGCAGCCGCAGCCTTGGCGAAGTCTTTGTACTTAGCTAGCGCAGACGGCAACCGCCGCATTCGCTCATTGGCGGAGGCGTGCGGGGATTGGACAGTCATTTCAGGTAATTGTATCGGCCGCCCCATCGGCTGGAAGCCTGCCCGCGTCGCCGGTCGGATCGGGCCGCGTCGGTGCGGTTCAGGTCGGTGGGGTTCAGAACGCCATGGCGCAACGACGCGGAGACGCAAAAGGAAAGAGCCGGCGAAGTAGCAACGCGTTTCCGAGGGCCGAAGGCGGCCTACTGGCGTCGCATGGGACCTACTTCCGCGCCACCACGCGCCGCCGAAACAACTCTTGACAAATTCATCAAATTCAAATATCGTAATACCACCGTTTGAGCACTCATACTCCTGGCCCGGTTACGGGGTCGAGGGGCGTTTGCTGCTGCGCGCTTGGGAGACTCAGCCGTAAAGAGAGACCGCAGAGACAACGCTTGAGGGGCGTTTGCGCAGGGGTTGTATTTCACCACCTCGCGGAAACGTCCGTTCGGAGACTTAGGGCAAAAATCGCCTTCGCCGCGTACTTGAAAAAGGGGTTGTAAAAATGCACGCCACCAAAAACCACCTTTTCAGAGGTTGCGACGAGCGGCCTGTTCGCAAGCCGAACCCCGCGACGAATTTCCGGCATCGGGGCTCTCCGGCAGGGTGCCAAAATTCGAATTTCGCTAGCGGTTGTATTTTGCGAACACCCTCGCGGGGGCCCCTTTGCCGTAAGTGTTCTCCGCGCATCGGGCGAAAAAGTGTTGTATTTTTTTCGTCGCGGCTGTCGGTTCGGGCCGGTCACTCGGCGGTCCGCGCTCGCAAGGAGCGTTCAGCCGGCCCATGGGGGCGAAAAGTGCATGGTGGCAATAGTCAATTTGTGCTGCTTATACTGTCTGTTCCGCCGTTAGCCCCGTCCTGCCGGTGTCTTTTGTGCGGTTCGCACAGTCTGCGTATTTCCTAATTCTTGATTCCTCTCCGGAGTTGATCGATGGTTCGATTGCGATTTGGCGCCGTGATGGCGACCTTGGTTGCGCTGGCGGGGCTCGTCGTAGCCCAGACCGCCGTGGCAGCCGATCCTACGCCCGAATGGATTTGGTCGAACGACAAACCCCGCGATAACGAGCGGGCGTTCTTTCGTCGCGTGATCGAGCTGAAAGGGAAGCCGAAGTCGGCTGCGTTCGTGGGCTCGTGCGATAACGGCATGACGCTGTTCGTCAACGGCGAATCGGTCGGCGAATCGAACGACTGGAAGACTCCGCTGAAGCAGGACCTGAAGAAATACCTCGTCGATGGCAAGAACGTGATCGCCATCCGCGGGCGCAACAACGAGGGGGTCGCAGCCCTCGTCGCCAGGCTGACGATCGAAACCGAAGACGGCAAGAAAGAGGTGATCGTCACCGACGGTTCTTGGCTCGTTTCGGCCGATCCGAAAGGAAATTGGCAGAAGAAGGACTACGACGCCGCTGGCTGGACGAAGCCGCACAGCTTCGGCAAGTACGGCCGCGAGCCGTGGGGCGATGTGTTCAACGGCCCCGCCGCCGGAAGCGAGTCGGTTGCGACCGATCCGTCGGCCATTCAAACGCTGCCGGGCTTCGAAGTGGAGCTGCTCTACTCGGTTCCCAAGGACACCGAGGGTAGCTGGGTGGCCATGACGGTCGATCCGAAGGGTCGACTGATCGTTTCGGACCAGTACGGCGCTTTGTATCGCGTGACGCCGGGCAAGGACGCGGCTTCGACGAAGGTGGAGAAGCTCGACCTGCCGATCGGTCAGGCTCAGGGTCTGCTCTGTGCGTTTGACGCTCTGTACATCGTCGTGAACGGCAACGCCGCTCAGGGAAGCGGTTTGTATAAGGCGACCGACACCAACGGCGACGATCAATACGACGATCTGAAGCTGCTCAAGAAGTTCGAGGGGGGCGGCGAACACGGCCCGCACGCCGTTCGCCTGGGTCCCGATGGCAAGAGCCTGTGGGTGATCGCGGGTAACCACACGAAGCCGCCGCAAGGCTTGCGCGAGGATTCGCCGTTCCGCAACTATGCCGAAGACCTGCTGCTGCCGCGCAATCCCGACGGCAACGGTCACGCGACCGGCGTGATGGCGCCGGGCGGCTGGATCTGCCGCACCGACAAGGACGGCAAGGAATGGACGCTGTTCTGCGCCGGTTTCCGCAACCAGTACGACATCGACTTCAACGCAGACGGCGAACTGTTCACCTACGACGCCGACATGGAATGGGACACCGGTACGCCGTGGTATCGTCCGACGCGCGTGAACCATGCGGTGTCGGGTGGCGAGTACGGCTGGCGTTTTGGCACCGGCAAGTGGCCCGACTACTATCCCGATAGCCTCGGCGCGGTAGTCGATATCGGCCTCGGCTCGCCGACGGGCATTGAGTTTGGCACGGGAACGAAGTTCCCGGAGAAGTATCAGAAGGCGCTGTACATCCTCGACTGGACGTACGGCAAGATCTACGCCGTGCACATGACGCCCAATGGCGCCAGCTACACGGGCGAATTCGAAACGTTCGTGCAGGGACGGCCGCTGCCGGTGACCGACATCGTCGTCGGCAAGGACGGGGCGCTGTACTTCACGATCGGCGGACGCAAGACTCAGTCGGGTCTGTACCGGGTCACCTACAAGGGCGATCCCAACGCCAAGCCTGCTGCTCCCGCTTCGCCGGAAGAAGCCAAGGCGGCTGCCGAACGGGCCAGCGCCCTGAAGGCGGCCACCGAAAAGGCCGTCGAGGCTCGCAAGATTCGCCGCCAGCTGGAAGCGTTCCACGGCAAGCAGGACCCTGCCGCGGTGGAAACGGCCTGGCCGTATCTGAACAGCAGCGATCGCGCGTTGCGTTACGCGGCGCGAGTGGCGATCGAGCACCAGGATCCGAAAACCTGGCGTGAAAAGGCGCTCGCCGAGAATCGCACGACGGCTGCAATCGAAGCGGTGATCGCTCTGGCCCGCACAAACGACAAGTCGCTGCTGCCCAAGCTCGTCGAGAAGCTGAACAGCCTGCCGTTCCAGCGGATGAACGAGGAACAGCTCACGGCGGCTGCCCGGGCTTACGGCCTGGTGTTCATTCGCCTCGGCAATCGCGAGAAGGTCGCCGGCAAGTTGGATGAAGTGATCCTCAAGCCCGATGATGCGATCGCCAAGTCGGTCATCGAAAAGGTCGGCCCGCTGTTCCCCAGCGGCAGCGAAGCGGTCAGCCGCGAGCTGTGCCAGTTGCTCGTGTTCCTCGAATGGCCGGGCGTCGTTGAGCCTGCCATGAAGAAGCTGCAGACGGCGCAGACGCAGCAGGATCAGATGTATTACGTCTTTGTCCTGCGAAACATCGCCCACCTGCTGAGCCCGGAACAAAAGCAGGCCTACTTCAGTTGGATGAACGTCGCCGAGAAGACCTATCGCGGCGGCAACAGCTTCCAGAAGTTCGTGCAGCAGATCCGCCGCGACGCGTCGGCCAAGCTGAGCGAGCAAGATCGCGTGGCGCTGAAGGACGTGCTCGAAGGGAAGCAGAAAGTCGATGCGGTGAAGCTCGAAACCACTCGCCAGTTCGTCCACAACTGGCAGATGGAAGACATCGTTCCGCACCTGTCTGAAGTCGAATCGGGCCGCTCGTTTGAGAAAGGCCGCGCCGCCTACGAAGCCGTGCAGTGCGCCAAGTGCCACCGCTTCGCGGGATCGGGCGGCGACACGGGCCCGGACATTACGGGCGTCGGCAACCGCTTCAGCCCGCACTACATCCTGGAAGCGATCATTCACCCGTCGAAGGAAATCTCCGACCAGTATCTCAGCAGCGTGCTGCTGACGACCAACGGCGAAGTGATCCGCGGCCGAGTGGTCGAAGAGACCGGCGATGCGTACAAGTTGCGCGTCGATCCGTTCGCCTTGGATCTGACCGAGGTGAAGAAGGAAGACGTCGAAGAACGCCAGTTCGCTCGGATTTCCGAAATGCCTCAGGGGCTCATCAACACCCTGACGAAGGACGAAATCCTCGACCTGATCGCCTACCTGCGTTCGGCCGGCAATCCTCAGGATAAGGCGTTCGCGAAGTAGCGATCGTGGCCGACGAAGTCGGTCGCGGTGATTACCGAGTGAGTTCATGAAGCCCAGCCGATGCGTCGGCTGGGCTTTTTTCTTTGATTCAGCCGTCGAAAGTGGCGCCGACTACTAAAGTTCGTACCGGAGATACCGCCCGGGGAGTTTGTCGCTTGCTTCGTCGATTGGCGCGGCGTTTTGGACGATGACTCGGCCGTTCACGACGACGTGCTCGACCCCCGTGCTGATTTCGTTGGGCGACTGGTACGAGGCTCGATCGGCGATCGTCGCGGGATCGAACACAACGAGGTCCGCAAAGGCGCCTTCGCGAACAACTCCGCGGTCCTTGAGACCAAAGCGTTTAGCCGGCCAACTCGTGAGTTTGTAGACGGCGTCTTCGAGCGAAAACAGCTTATAGTCCCGCACGCATTGGCCGAGCAGTCGCGGGGCGGAGCCGATGATTCGCGGGTGCGGATGGCTATTGGGGAAGTAGATGCCGTCGCTTCCCATCATCATCAGATCGTGCTGCAGGAACGGACGAACGAGCGAATCGTCGCCGGAGTCGAGCACCAGCAGCACGGCGAGGTTTTCTTCAACGAGCAGATGGTAAAGGGCTTCTTCGGCGGGCAAGCCGGCTTCTGCCACGAAGGCGGAGAGCGTCTTGCCGTGATGCTGGCGATTGTCCGCGCCAGGAGTCCAGGCGATCGTGAACTTGTCGAGCCCGGCGCCCATCGCTTCGAGCCCCGTGCGGAACCGCTCGAGAATCTCCGCCCGGCCAAGCCGCGCGAGTACGCTCTGCGGACCGTCTTCGTAGGCTTCGTACGGCAGCAGGAAGTTGAGCATGGTCGACCCGCGTTGGTACGGGTAGATGTCGAAGGACAGGTCGACCTGGTGGCGGGCTTCGCGATCGATCCAGCCGAGCACTTCGTCGGTCTCTTGCGGACTGGAGGCTTTCAGGTGCGAGATATGGACTCGCACTCCAGCCCGGCGGCCGATTTCGACCGCTTCGCGCAAGGCCGGCATGAGCCCAGCCTTGTAGCGGATGTGCGTGATGTAAAGTCCGTCGTACGGGGCGATTGCCGTGCAGGCGGCTGTGAGTTCGTCGGTCGATGACCAGCACTGGGCCAGATAGTCGAGCCCGGTCGAAAGGCCCACTGCTCCTTCCTCCATTCCGCGGCGGATTTCCGCGCGGATGGTACGCATTTGAAAGTCGTCCGGAGCGCTCCGACCAAAGCCGCATGCCAGTGTCCGAACGTTGGCGTACGGGACTTGCGTCGCCATGTTTTGCGACGTGCGCCCTTCGAGCAGCTTCATGTAGTCGCCGATCGATTGCCAGCCCAGATATTCCCCCAGCCGCAGGCCGTTGAGCGAGCGGAGGTAGTAGAACCACTCGCGCCAGGTGTGCCGGCTGACTGGGGCGTAGGAGATGCCGTCGGCCATGAGCAGCTCGGTCGTAAAACCTTGGCTCGTTTTCGGCCAGAAGTTGCGTTGGCTGAGGAGCCACCCGTCGCTGTGGGTGTGAACGTCAATAAACCCGGGAGCGACCACCCTTCCTGGGGCGTCGAAGGTTTGCGAGGCGGAGGCGTTCGAAAGATCCCCCACGGCTGCGATCCGATCGCCACGCACGCCGACGTCAGCCCGAAAGGCTGGCGATTTTGTTCCATCGATGACCAGTGCGCCGCGAATCAGCAGATCGAACACGCTTTTCTCCTCAGGTGCAGTTGCCGCATCAGTCTAGTTTCCTCCGTGCGGCGAGTGAATCTGGCAGCGCCGGTTGCTACAATCGGGGCGAATTCCTGCTAAGTCGTCCTGCAAGGAGCCCCGCCAATGTCCGCATCCGTCGACCGCCGCGAATTTCTGAAATTGGGCGCTAGCGCTACGATGGCCATCGCCGCTGTGCATGTGAGCTGTTCGGACGCAGCGGTCGCAGCTGACGACAAGCCGCTACGAATCGGCGTGATGGGGGTGAATGGTCGCGGCGGCGCTTTGTGCAAGGCGTTTATCGCCCAGAAGGCGGAGATCGCCTACGTCTGCGACGTCGATCGGAACGTGCTGCAACGAGCCGTCGCCGCCGTCGCCAACGATCAAGGAAAAGAGCCGAAGGGAATCGAAGACCTGCGGGTGATGCTCGACGACAAAACGGTCGACGCCATTGCCGTCGCCGCTCCGAATCACTGGCACGCGCCAGCCACCATCCTCGGCTGTTCCCACGGCAAGCATGTCTACGTCGAAAAGCCGTGCAGCCACAACCCGCGCGAAGGCGAATTGGCCGTGGAAGCGGCCAGGAAGTACGACCGCGTGGTGACGATGGGTTCGCAGCGGCGCAGTTGGCCGGCGATTGTCGAAGCCATCGGCAAACTCCGGGCTGGCGAGCTTGGGAAGCTGCACTACGCCCGCGCCTGGTACAACAACCGTCGGCCTTCCATCGGCCACGGCAAACAGGTCGATCCGCCAAGCTATCTCAACTGGGAGCTGTGGCAGGGGCCTGCGGCTGCGAGGCCGTTCAAGGACAACTTGGTGCATTACAACTGGCACTGGCATTGGCACTACGGCAACGGCGAGCTTGGCAACAACGGCGTGCACGCGCTCGATGTGGCCCGTTGGGGCATGTCGGCGGACTATCCGGTCCGCGTAACCACCGGCGGCGGCAAGTATCGCCACGACGACGACCAGGAAACGCCCGATACGCATATCGTGACGTACGACTTCCCGGACTCGAAGTCGATCATGTGGGAAGGGCTTAGC
>Ga0180217_1003448_pt1 | contig 13347 bp, 11 predicted proteins | sample eDN3rd37CBELigOP_FD_128521 | JGI IMG/M metagenome (GOLD analysis project Ga0180217, IMG submission 128521) | Enriched Organic Plus compost microbial communities from Emeryville, California, USA - eDNA 3rd pass 37_C BE-Lig OP (version 2) (version 2) ... | reverse complement strand
ATCCGCCGGCGGCATGGTCACCACTGGGTCCGCTCCTCGGGGCTCTCCATCGCGGTCGCCCCGATTCGACAGCGCGACGATCCGCGGCAGCTCATCCTCGGGCTTCCGGGCGACGGTCACCGCCCCGTCCGGGGTGGTCGTGGTGTTCATGGTGTCGTGGAAGGACAGGTGCCACACGTTTCGCGGCCCCGCTGCTCCGGCCGCTGAGCGTGCGAGCGCCAGGGCGATCATTTCGTCGCGAAGGTGATCCCGAGTGCTTTCGTAGACCTCGAGCCCGCGCGACGCGGCCTCGGCGAACGCCGAGGTCAGTCGTGCCAGCTCGGTCTCGTCGTCGGAGATGACGAAGACCGGTTGGAACGAGAAGGAGACCGGCCTGATCGCGTCGACGCCGGTGAGGTCGACGCGCTCTCCGGGGCCGGCGGCATGGACCCGCAGAATCGCCTCTCGCAGAGCGGCTTCAGCGTCGACGGGTCTGGCGCGGTTGGGATCGCGGATCAGTCGCGGGTGCGGGTTCTCGACATAGATGATGCGGGCGTCGATCTCCGCCCAGCGTCGACATATCGGCGCCGTGGTGCAGTCCGTGTAGTCGAACTGCAGACGTCTCGTGTACGTCGGGACGATGAACTCGAGGACTTCCTCGGGCATGGCCGAGCCGCCGTGTGGCGTCGAGACGAGCAGGTCTGCTTCATCCAGAGCCGCGTCAAGCGGACGGCCGTGCTCCTTGCCTGCCCAGAACGTGATGTCGTCTGCGCGGAATATCGTGCCTCGGGGGATGACCGCGGGAGCGGACATGCGCGCTCCTTCCTCGTTGCTCCGAGTCGCTGCCCTGACTGGCGTCGATCAGGGGCTGTCCGTGCCAAGGCGCTGAAGCAGCAGCGCCTGCGCGACGATCAGCCGCTCGATCTCCTGGGAGTCCACGCTTTCGTCCGACGCGTGGATCCGTGATGCTGCGACGTCCTCTGGGCCCCACAGCACGAATTCCGCGTGCGGAACCGCGTGCTGGAGCGTTCGGAGCAGTGGAATGGAGCCGCCGCACCCGGCCTCGCCGACCGGCTTGCCGAACGCGGTCTCCAGTGCCCATCGGGCTGCCGCGTACCCGGGGCCGCTGGTGTCGCACCGGAACGGGGGCGCCTCCTTGGTGCGCTCGACCTCGACCTGCGCGCCCCACGGCGCGTGCGTCTGCAGGTGGCGCACCAGAGCGTCGAGCTCTTCGGCGGGATTGGAGCCGGGAACGATCCGCATGGAGATCTTGGCGCGGGCAGAGGGGATCAGCACATTGGAGGACCCGGCGACGCTCGTCATATCGATGCCGATCGCGTTGATCGACGGATGCGCCCACAGTCGGTCTCCGATGGGGCCGGTCCCGGTCAGTTCGACACCGTCGAGGAGGTCGGCGCTCGAGCGAAGGTCCTCCGGGAGGAACTCCTCGCCGTCCCAGGTTCCGGATGACACTCCTTCGACCGCGACGTCTCCTGCGTCGTCATGCAAGGAGGTCAGGAGCCGTGCGAGCGCCATCATCGCGTCCGGGGCGGGGCCGCCGAACACTCCCGAGTGCAGCGGGTGCTCGAGCGTTCGCACCGTCACGATGCATGCGACGTCGCCCCGCAGCGCGGTGGTGAAGACCGGCTCGCCCACGCGGAGGTTGCCCATGTCGCAGATGATGAACAGGTCGCAGTCGAACAGCTCCGGATGTGCCTCAACGAATGCCTCGAGGTTGCTTTCGGTCTCTTCCATGCCCTCCACGATGATCTTCACCGTGCACGGCGGCTTCCCGTCGAAGATCCGCAGAGTTCCGAGATGTGCGATCAGCCCGGCCTTGTCATCGGACGCCCCACGCCCGTAGATGCGACCGTCGGCCTTCGTCGTAGGCGACCAGGGATCGCTTGTCCACCCCTGTTCGGCGGGCGCAGGCTGGACGTCGTAATGGGCGTACAGCATCACGGTGGGGGAGCCCTCCGGGCCGGCGATCTCCCCGTAGATGGGCGGGTACCCGGACGGAACCTCCATCAGCTGCGCGTTGCGGATGCCTGCCGCGCGGATCAGCTGGAGTGCAGCGTCCGCCATCTGTCGCACCGGATCCTCCGGGTAGCCGGGGAATGCGATCGACGGTATGGCGATGAGCGTTTCGAGGTCGGTCAGCAGGTCCGGCATGAGCTGGGACGCGCTCCCGGCGATGACCTCGGGTGCGAGCGGCGGGTCTGAATGCGGATCCATCTCTCCTCCGATACTCGGTATTCGTTTGAGCGGTGCGTCATGCGCGTGCTCACCGGAAGAAGATCGCGCCGATGAGCGTGCCGACGCCGATCGTCACAACCGAGAGCACGAGCATCGGAACGAAGAAGCTGTGGTCGAAGAGCTTCGTGCCGAGCTTCGTTGTCCCGGAGAGGTCGAAGTTGGCGGCTGCGATCTGGGTGCCGTTCGCCGGCAGCGTGTACACGCCGCCGAGCGCGCCGGCCCACATGCCTGTCACGATCCCGGGCGCCAATCCGGCGGCGAGGCCGATCGGGACGATCGTCCGCGTTGCCGTCGACTGGCTCGTCGTGAGCGCCGCGACCAGGAACACCGCCAGCGCGAAGATGAACACGTAGTTGTTGACCCAGCTGCCGATCGTGTCGACGATCACCTCCTCGTGCGCCGTGATGAAGGTGGCGGTGAGCCAGGCGATTCCGAAGAGTGCGATCGCGGAGATCATTCCCGCTTTGAAGACCGACATGTCGGGGACCGTGGTGACGTCGGGTCGTCCGATGAACAGGATGAGCACCCCGACGACGAACATGACCATGACGATCGTCGTGGTCATGTCGATGGGCACCGCATCGCCCCCTTCGGCGGGAAAGGAAGGTCGCAGGCCGGGGAAGAGCCCGAGGATGACGATCGCGACCACTCCGGCGAAGAACGTCAGCGCGGAGTTGCGTCCGCGTGCGGTGTACGACGGTGCCGTCGGTGCGGCGGTTCCCGCGACGGTGGCACCGGAGCCGCTCGTCGTGCCGGCTCCCGCCGTGCCCGCCGCGGACGTGGCCGTGGTCGAGACGGTCCGGGCATCGCTGCGCCAGTCAGCCAGCTCACCGGACGCGATCTTCGCCTGGACCGCCGGGTCGTCTTCGAGGTTCTTGCCCATCCGGTTCACCACGAGCGCCGTGACGATGATGCCCACGAGGCAGGCGGGGAGAGTGATGGCGAGGATCTGGGTGAGTCCCAGGTTGTACGGCGCGACCTCGGTGAGCGTCACCATCGCGGCCATGGCCGCGGAGACCGGCGAAGCCGCGAGCGCAATGCCCGATTGCACCACCGTCAGTGACAGGGGCCGGGAGGGGCGGATGCCGTTCTTGTAGGAGACGTCGTAGATGACCGGCAGCAGCGGATAGATGATGTTGCTTGTTCCCGCGCCGACGGAGAAGGCGAACGCGGTGAGCGGGGCGATCAGCGTGATCTGCTTCGGATGCCGCTGGATGACGCGTGCCGCCACCGCGACCATCCAGTCGATGCCCCCGGCGGCCTGCATCATGGCGGCAGCGGTCACCACCGCCAGGATGATCGCCATCGCCGCCGCCGGTGGTGATCCGGGAACCTCCCGGAACACGAAGACGAGGATGAACGTGCCCAGCCCGCCCCAGAGACCGACTCCCACGCCACCTGCGCGTGTGCCCATGACGATGCATCCGAGCACCACGAGCGCTTCGAGCACGAAGATCACGATGTCCATTTCCGTCTCCTGCTTCGCTCGTCAGTCCGCCGCCGGGCATTGCGTCTCGGCGATGCTCTGGACTGCCACCCACGCATCTCGCACGTTCTGAACAGACTCTTCGAGGAGCGGCGCGGCGGTCTGCCGTGCGTCCTCACCGGCGTCGACTGCCGCCTGCCGGAGAGCGTCGACGTTGTCCCTCATTCGCGTCAGGGCGTCATCGAGACGCCCCTCGGCGACGGCTTGGAACTGGTCGAGCTCGTCACCGACGTCCTTTGCGGCGGCGCGGATGTCATCTGCTCTGCCGCGCAGGGGCTGATCGCGGAGTTCGTCGACGGCGACGACGAGATCCGCGTACTGCGTGCAGAAGTCCTGAACCTCGAGGTTCGCGCAGCCCGCCATCAGGATCGCTGTCGAGAGCGCAACCGCGCCGAGCGCGACAGCCTCGCGCACTCGCGCCGTGCGTCCTGCTTCTCCAGCGGACATCGCCGACTCCTTCGGGTCGATCGAGGGTGCGCGTCTCTTCTCAGAAGCGGACGCCCTCGTCGATCGTGAGATCGAGGAAACACCGCCGCATCATCCGGGAGGGGTGATCTCACAGAGGCCGGTCCGTTCCGGTGCCCGTCGCAGTGGTCGGGAGCGTGTGCGAGAGCGCGGCAGCTGCGGCCGCGGCATCGGCGAGAGTGCCTCGCGGCATCCGATACCTCTTCAAGAAGACCGCCATGACGACGCCGGCGAGGCTCAGACCGGCCATCACCCACGACGCAACGGCCAGACCCGCTGCGAGGGCCTCCGGGACGGAGGAGCCGCCGTCGACTCGAGTCGTCGTGACCGACGAGTAGATCGTCGCGGCCAGGGCCGTTGCGACCGCCGCGCCGACGTACCGGGCCATGTTGGACACGCCGGAGGCGGCACCCACCTGCTCGGGCGACACGGACGCAGTCGCAGCCGCAGACGATGGCCCGTTGGACATCCCCATCCCGACAGCGATGGCGATGAGTGGCAGCACGAACGACAGGTAGAGCCAGGATGGCTGCACGAAGCCCACGACCGCGAAGCCGATCGCGGTGATGAGAAACCCGAGCCCGACCACTTTCCGTCCGCCGATCTTCGCGGCGAAGCGGGGGACGAGGGGCGCGACGATGACGAGCCCGACGGTGGCGGGGAGCATCGCGAGTCCTGCCTCGAACGGGGTCATTCCGAGCGCCGCGGGGTTCTGGAAATACAGGCTCAACAGGTACGTGAGGCCGTTGATCGTTCCGGCTCCGATGAGGATCGCGACGGTCGAGGCGACAAGCACCACGTTGCGCAGAAGCGCCAGGTCGAGCAGAGGCACCGCGATCCTCTTCTCGACGAACACGAAGGCGAACCCGCTCGCGACCGCCACCAGAAGACACAGGAACGTGGGGACGGAGATCCAACCCCACTGAGGCCCCTGAGCGGTCGCGAGGACGATGGGGCTCAAGGTGAGCGCGACAAGCACCGAGCCGAGGTAGTCGATCGACCGAGAGCGCCCTTCGTCACGGGATTCCCCGATCCCTCGGAAGGCGATCACCATGCACACGAGCGCGATGCCGGCGTCGATCCAGAAGAGGCCCTGCCAGCCGGTGAGGTCGACCAGGATTCCGCCGACGAGAGGTCCGGCGGCAGCGCCGATGGCTGCCGCGGCCCCCCACAGCGATACCGCTCGCAACTGTTCTCTGCCCTCGTACGCGACGGTCAGAATGCTCAGACCGCACGCCAGGATCGTGGCCCCCGCAGCCCCCTGGATGATGCGCCCGACGATCACCGCAAGGCCGGTGCTGGACAAGGCGATGAACACGCACGACGCGATGAACAGCAGCAGACCGAGCTGGAACACCTTCTTCCGGCCGAAGACATCGCCCAGCGAGCCGGACGTGACGATGACGGCCGCGCCCATCAGCGAGTAGCCGGTCACCGCCCACTGCAGCGTGTCGACCGAAGTCCCGGTGTCCTCGCTGATCGCCGGCAGCAGGATGCTCACCGCCGACGTGTTCGCGTTGACCACCAGCGTCGACAGACATGTGGCCACGAGCGCACCCTGAGCGCCGCGCTTGGCCCCTTCCCTGCGGTCGCTGCCCTTCTCCGACGCTGAAACCATGGCAGATCGCGACCCCCTTCGTGGCGTGCATGCCAGCGTCGATGGTCGATCTCGGGCTGCCCCTGCGCGTCATCCCGCTGGGGTGATTCCCATCCGAACGCTTCGATCCGCAGGCTGCCGGACGGCCTCGCCGCCCTGAGATCGCAGCGGTGAGAAGTCACCCGGGTGGGATGATGCGCCAGCAGATCAGCGTGGGTGGACTGACCTCGATCGGGTGAGCCGCGCCCGGCGGCCTGGCATCGCGAGGGAGTCGGGATGGTGAACGTCGTCGAAGCCGCCCCTGCGTCGGGGGAGCGTCAGAGATGACTGCCCGACCGGACGCCACCCTGACTTCCGCCGCCGGGCGCGGTGCCCCTCGGGCCGATCGCGTCAGCGCGAGGAGCTTGGAATCTCTTGCGCTCGTCCTCGGCGCATCAGGCTTCGTGGTGGGTGGCCTCGCGGCCGTGAGCGTCTTCAGGCTCTCGGCGACACCCATCGCCGGGCCCGGTTCGATCGGCCAGTTCGCCGCGCTCGCATCCGCAGTCGTCGCTCTGGTGTGCGTGGGAGCGGGCCGATATCTGCTTTCGCAGCGTGCGCACGAGCGCCTTCGCCTTCTCGACCACCTCGATATCGCAGCGCTCGCGATCGCATGCGCGGTCGTCGGGATGCTGGGCTGGACGCTGCTCGCAGCGATCCTGGCTGAGGCCTTCGTCGGCGCCCACGTGTTCCCGGTTGCCGTCGTGATCCTCGGCGGCGCGGCAGCGGCCGTGACGGCATACGCCTCATTCTGGTCATCTGCGGAAATGGATACCCGCCGGCTGGCGATGCTGTTGGTCACGTTCTTCGTGGTCGGTGTGCTGGCGGCCACGCTCTCCACGAGCGACCCGGACTGGTGGAAGGACAATCTCAGCGCGCTGGGGGTCACCACCAACGCATCCGCCAGAGCGTTCAACCTCACGCTCGTCTTCTCGGGATTCCTGATCACTTCTCTCGCCCGGTCCGCCACCAAGCTCACCCGGGAGGACATGAGCGGTCAGGTGCGGGTGCGGATCTGCCTGGTGATCCTCGGGGTGCTCCTGGCGCTGGTGGGCGTCTTTCCCGTCGATCTCTTCTGGTTGATCCACGTCGCGGTATCACTGGGCATGCTCATCGCATTCGGCGTGCTCATCGCAGGTCTGCCGCGGTGGATGCCCGGGCTTGCGCGTCCCTTCCTCACGCTCGGCTGGGTGTTCCTTGCGCTCCTCGTCATGGCGGGGGTCTTCTACGCGGTCGGGTACTACACGCTGACCGCGGTGGAGTTGATCGGCGGAGCGCTCATCTTCACCTGGGTGGTGCTGTTCATCCGCAACACAGCCGCACTCGAGGAGGACGCATCGTGACGATGTCCCTATCACCGCGCCCCTCGCTGTGGCACGATTCGCTCAGGGCACCCGACCGGACAGAGACCACAATGGGCGGACAGCAGGCGCGCCGCATCCCGACGCACGCGGTAGACCGCCCTACACTCCTCGCGCGGCTGGACGCGGGGGTCAGCTCGCCGTTGTCGTTGGTGGTCGCACCCGCCGGTGCCGGAAAGACCGTGCTGCTCGGGCAATGGCTCATGTCGCGCCCTGACCTCGCCGCAGGATGGATCGACGTCTCCTCGGGCGACAGCGACCCGCACCAGCTCTCGCGCAAGCTGCTCTCGGCGATCGGCGAGGCGACGGGTGACTTCCGGCCGCCGCTGGCCACAGTCTCAACCAGTGACGGTCGCCTCGGCGAGCACCACCTGGAGGACCTGGCGGCCGGTCTGGTGGACGTCGCGCCGCTCGTGCTCGTCTTCGATGACCTGGACCGGATCGGCGGCACGCCCGTATTGGCCGACCTGTGGCGGCTTGTCGACCTCCTCCCGGCGGGGATTCACGCGGTGTTCGCATCGCGCACAGACCTCCAGTTGGGGTGGAGCCGCCAGCGAGTACGGCACAACCTCGTGGAGATCCGCCAGCACGATCTCGCCTTCGATGAGAAGACCACGTCTCTCGTGATCTCGAAGATCACCGCCGCGCCGGTGCCGCCCGAGGTGGCGGCCGCCGTCACGGCCCGTACCGAGGGATGGGCGGTCGGTGTGCAACTGACCGCGCTGTCGATGCGGTTCTCTGCGAACCCAGGTCGAGTCGTGGCGACGATGGTGGAGACGGACCGTCTGATCACCGACTACCTCGGCGAGGAGGTGCTGGACGCGCTCACTGCGTCGCGCCGCGATGCGGTCATGCGGCTGTCGGTGCTCGACGAGTTCGACGCGAACCTGGCCGGTGTGCTCACGGGAACCGACGGCGAGCAGCTCGTCGCGGATCTGGAGCGGGATTCACTGTTCGTGGTCCCCGTGCCCGCGAAATCCGGCTGGTACCGATTTCACCGACTCTTCCGCGACCTGCTTCTGCTGCGGCTGCGCGCGCACCACCGCGAGACCGAGATCGACCTGATGAAGGAGGCATCCCGCTGGTTCGCGGATGCGGGGGAGGAGGAGCCCGCGATCGAGTACGCCGTGCGTGCGCGCGACTGGACCCGCGTGCTCGACCTCGTCCTCGCGCTCGGTCGCGACTACTACGAACTGCACCGAACCGGAATGATCGTGCGCTGGCTGGACGCGGTTCCCGAGCGGGAACTCGTCGCGCGCCCGGACGCCGGGATCCTGCTCGGTATGGCGGAGGGGATGAGCGGCCGGGCACCCCGCGGGGTCGACCGACTGCGCTCCCTCCTCGCTGACGTTCCGCTCAGCCCCGGTCAGCGCCAGGTGGCGCTGACGTATCTCGCAGCATGCGTGCAGTTCCACCATGAGACGGAGACCTTCGTCGGCGCCGCCCGGGCCGCAGTGACCGAGATCACGCGGCATCCCGATGCCGCGCGGCCGAATCTTCTCGGACTCACCTCACGCACCCTGCTGCTCATCGTCAGTCAGGTTTCGCTGGGGCGTGCTCGCCTGATCCTCGGAGATGTACACGGCGCACGTCGTGTCTTCGAAGCCGCCCTCCACACGGCGGGGACGGCGTACCGACCGTATCGGGTGCACGCGCTCGGCGCGCTGGCGATCGCCGAAGCTCTGTCGGGCTGCCTTGTCGCTGCCGCAGCGCACACCGAGGATGCCCTGTCAGTCGCGACCGAAGATGGTCTTCTTGTGCACCCTGCTCCCACCGAGGCCTACCTCGCCCGCGCGCTCATCGCTGTTCAGCGGGGTGAGCCCGCCGAGGGTGCCCTCGCACTTCACGAGGGTGCGGCGCGCGCACTGTCGAATCAGCGGGTGCAGCTCCTGTGGCTCGCGTGGCTCATAGCTCGCGCCATGGACCCGGACCCCGGCGTGCTGGGCATCGACGAGCCCAGCGGTCCCCGACCGGCATTCGTCAGAGATGCTCTGCTCGCCTCGGAGATGAGGCGCGCACGCCAGCGGGGCGTGCCTGTCCTGCCGCCAACCCGACCGGTCGCGTGGTCGTATGTCGCTTTCGAAGAGATCGCAGCACTTCTCGCTCTGGATCGCGTGGCCGAGGCTCACGCGCGATGGGTCGGGCTGACGCCGAAACCTGAACCGGATGCACCGCTCCCCGAGGTCGAGCGTCTCATCCTGGAGGGATGGCTGTGCGCGGCGGAGAAGAAGCTCCCTGTCGCACGGGACCACCTGCTGCAGGCCCTGAGGATCGCCGAGCCCGAGTGGCTCGTGATGCCCTTCATCCGAGGTGGGACGACGGTCGCGGCACTCATCGACGGCCTCCCCGGCGCTGGCAACAGGTTCCGAAATGCCGTCGTTCGCGCCGCGCGGGCATCGCTCGTTCCGCAGAGCCGTCCACTGGCGGAGCCACTCACCAATCGAGAGCGGGAACTGCTCGGGTACCTGCCGTTGAGACTCACCGTCGCCGGTATCGCCGAACGCTGCTATGTCTCGACGAACACGGTGAAGACCCACCTCGGCCACATCTACCGAAAGCTCGGGGTGCAGAGCCGCGACGACGCCGTGGAACGTGCAAGGGAGCTCGGGCTCATCGGCGAGGGCGAGTCAGCTTCTGTGAACTGAGGGGCGACTATGGACGAACTCACCTGGCGCCGCTGGACGACAGCCCCCTTTTCTGTTGCATCGCTGATCTACCTCGTCGCCTACTCATGGCTAGTGATCGCGGATCTGCAGGGTGAGTGGCGCGCCGTCGCACTCGTGCTCATCGGTGTGACCTGGCTCGCGTTCATCGTCGACTACATCATTCGGCTTTGGCTGGCTGATGACCGCGGGCGCTGGTTTCGCACACACCTCGGCGCGCTTGCTTGTGCGCTCGTACCCGTGTTGAGGCTTGTGCTGCTGCTCGACCGGCTGACGAAACTTCCCGGTCCCTATCGCTCACGTGGAACCACACTTCGCACAGGAATCGCCGTGTACGGAGGGGGTGCAGTCGTCATCCTCGTGTACCTCGCGTCGCTCGCGGTGCTGGAGGCTGAGCGGCATGCCCCCGATGCCGACATCCGCGACTTCGGTGTCGCGCTGTGGTGGTCCTGCGTGACGATTACAACAACGGGGTACGGCGACTACGCACCCGTGACGATGCAGGGCCGAGCGGTCGCCGTCGGACTGATGTTCGGCGGCATCATCCTCTCCGGCGTCATCACTGCCACCCTTGCTTCGTGGATCCTCGAGCGCGTCTCACGCGGCCACGACGAGGATCAGCCGGCGACCCGTGGACAGGTGCGCGAGCTCATGGCGAGGATCGATGTCACCGCGGTGCCCGCCACCACTCAGCCCGGTGAACCTCCGCCTCGAGGCTGAACGTCATCTGCCTCTCCACTGTGCGGGACCTGCGTCGGCATGACCGGATTGACCGAGACGACCTCGATGTGCAGGCCGTCGAACATCTCGAGTACCCCGAGCAGGCGCGCCTGGTCGGCGATCCGACCGACGATGTGAGTGAGGCCGTGGGCATCCGTCGCCACATCGAACCCGTCGAGGGCGGCGATCAGCTCGGCCCCTAGCCGTCCGCGGACGACCAGTTCCATCACCTGAGCGTGCATCCTCGCCTCTCCCACTCGCGATCGATCTGGTAGGCCGCGACAACCCCAGGGTGACCACCGTGTGTGCTCGGCCCATCACCCCGCGTGGGGGATTCGGCGCCAACGGCCGCTAGGCCACCGGAACGAGGGGACAATCACCCAGCCGGGGTGACCACGCGATGCGCGTGCTTCCGTAGCGTCTGTCGCGTCGGAGGGAGAAGCGATGACAGATATGGCCACGACGAGGTGGACCGGATGGGTGATATTCGCGGCCGTTGTCATGCTCATCGCCGGCTTCATTGATATCGGGTACGGCCTGGCTGCGATCATCGGCCCGGACAGCGCCTACTTTCTGACGGTGAGCGGGGACCTGTTCCTCTTCGACGTCTCGGGCTGGGGCTGGTGGCATGTCATCTCCGGAGCGTTGCTGGTCGTCGTCGGAATCTTCCTCATGCGGGGTGCGACCTGGGCACGCGTGGCAGGAGTGGTCCTCGCAGCGCTCAACGCGTTCGGGCAACTGGCGCTCCTGCCGGTACAGCCATGGTGGGCTCTCATCGTGCTCGGTCTCGACATCCTCGTCATCTACGCGATCATCGTGCACGGCCGTGAGATGAAGGCGGTCACTGGGGGATGACCTCCCCGCCTGCTCCTTTCGGGGGACTGGGGAGGCACGAGCCGCCCGCTGTTGATGCCGCGGCGGGCGGTTCCGCAGTGGCTGGAGGACCATCCGAGCCGAGACAGCGTCGAGTCCTGAGCGTCCTGGCGGCGATGGACCGACCGGTCGCCATCGGGTTCGCTGCGGCGCTGGGCGTTCTCGGGGCGCTCGTATTGGGCAGTGCGCTCGGCTCTATCTCGACGATCCTCGCCTACATCGCACTCGCGCTCTTCCTGGCACTTGGGCTCGACCCGATCGTGCGGGCGTTGGAGCGGAGGCACATTCCGCGCGCTGCTTCGATCGGGATCGTGTTCGGCGCTTTCGCGCTGGTGATGATCGCCCTCGCGGTCTTCGTGCTCCCGCCTGTCGTCGCGCAGGTCGGGGAGTTCGTCGAATACATCCCCGAGGCTCTGGGAGAGATCCGGGGATCGGACTGGTTCGCCCGTCTCACACCTGAGGTGCAGGCGGCGCTGCTGACCGCAGCAGAGGAGCTCAGGGGCATCGTCTCCGCGCCGCAGACACTCGCATACGTCAGCGGGGGGATCCTGACCGTCGTCGTCGGGCTCGTGAGCTTCCTCTCCGCGAGCTTCATCGTCGTCGCGTTGACGCTCTACTTCCTGGCCTCGCTCACCGCGATGAAGGACGCTCTCTACTCGCTGGCTCCCGCGCGCAGCCGTCGGACAATGCGGGACATGACCGAGCAGATCACCTCGTCGGTGGGAAGTGCACTTCTGGGGTCGGTGGTCCTCTCAGCGTTCAACGCGACGACCGTCTTCGTCCTCCACCTGATCATCGGATTGCCGTTCCCCGCGCTCATGGCTGCGATCGCATTCGTGATCACGCTTGTGCCGCTGTTCGGCTCCGTGATCTTCCTCGTCATCGGGTCCGCCGTCGCACTGTTCTCGAGCCCGTTGCAGGCGCTCATCTTCGCCGTCGCCTACCTGATCTACATCCAGCTCGAGTCGTACGTCATCAGCCCGCGTGTGATGAACAGAGCCGTCTCGATCCCCGCCGCTCTCGTTCTGATCGGAGCGCTCGTCGGCGGCACGCTCATGGGCGTGCTCGGGGTGCTCCTCGCACTTCCCGTCATGGCGTCGATACTGCTCGTCATCCACGAGCTCGTCGTGCCGCGCCAGAACCTCAAGCTCTAGCCCGTCGGCGTCCGCCTGCTGCCGTCACCCCACAACCGGGTGTGCCGTCCCCTTACGCCGTCAGGGCTCGTGCCTTGAGCGCGTCGAACTCGCTCTTCGAAATCGCACCGGCGTCGAGCAGACTCTTCGCCTTAGCGATGTCGTCCACGGAGCTCGATGAGCCGGCTGTCGCACGGATGTACTCGTCCTGCTGCCGGCGCATCTCGGTTGCCTGCTCGATCGACCGCCGTTGCATGCTCGGGCCCCGGGCGATCAGGTAGATGAGCGCGGTCAGGAACGGCACGAAGATGAGAAAGATCACCCACACCGCCTTGAGCCACCCGTTGAGCGTGTGGTCTCGAAAGATGTCGCCGAGGATCGAGAACAGCACCATGAGGTAGGCGATGAAGACGAACACCCAGAAGAACCACGCGATCCAGCCCCACAGATCCATTTCTCCGCCGATCGGTTGCGCGCGGGCCGCGCGCCCGCTTGCAGCAAGCTAGGGCCGCTCACGGTGAGGAGACGTCACCCCGCCGGGGTGAAAGGGGGGTGCACCCGCGGGATTCGTCAAGGATCCTGCAGGAAGATGAGCAGGAGCAGAGTCCGAAGCGGAGGGGTCGCCGGCGCCACCTGTTGCATCCATCGACCACCGCGTCCCCTCCGCCAGTCCGCGACCAGGGGTCTCCATGACGGACCGCGACGCCGTGCGCGTGGAGCATCATCCGATCGCGCGCATCCTGATGACCGAGGAGGCGATCTACGGCCTCATCCTCGT
>Ga0180217_1003447_pt1 | contig 13349 bp, 14 predicted proteins | sample eDN3rd37CBELigOP_FD_128521 | JGI IMG/M metagenome (GOLD analysis project Ga0180217, IMG submission 128521) | Enriched Organic Plus compost microbial communities from Emeryville, California, USA - eDNA 3rd pass 37_C BE-Lig OP (version 2) (version 2) ... | reverse complement strand
GCCCCGAGCTGCCTGTCCTCGGTGATCGAGCCGGTTTCGCACCAGACCTGCACGCTCGCGACCGGCGCGGAGTGATCCTCCTGCACGATCAAGCCCAGCCCGTTGGGGAGCGTCCACTGCCGCGCCGTACTGGCGGGGTAAATGGCGGGGGCTGCCTCGGGAGCGGAGGCATGAAGTTCGGGAGCACTCGGTTTGGCTTCGGTGGCGTGGGTAAAAGTGGGCATGAAAAGAAAAACGGTCGCCAGCGCCGGAAGGATGGCTTCTGTCGCGGCCATGGAGAGGAAAAGATAGAGCCGATCTATTTTCAGCCTGCCTGCCAGCTATTGCGGCTTCGGCGCGGTCTGGCCTTTACGCTTTGGAGACGGGACCGGCACGGCTGCCGGCGCGGATGAGGACGAGGGAACCCACGGCTTTTCCGGCAGGTACGGCTTCACGAATGCCTCGTGGAAATCGTAGGCGCTCTTGAAGTCTTCGATGCTGTCGGTTTCCGTTTTGCCAAAAATGCCAGCCCGGATCAGGTTGAACACCATCTCTCCGATGTCGGGGCAGGTTTTTACCCCCCAAACATCGAACACCGTCGGCACCATCGGCCCAAACTCCTGGATCGCATACTGGCGCACCCCTTCGAGCAGTTCCGGACCGGTCACATGGCGCGAAAGATCGGTCTTCTGCTTCTTGCGGGACTTGATCGTAAAATCGAGCGCGTCCCGCAGGAAGAGATACGCCTCCTTATCGAAGCGAGAATCTTCGGCGACAATTTTGTCCAGAGCTTCCGCGAAACCAATTTTCTGCATATCTAATTGTTGTTCATCGTGTTCCGTTTATCCGTGCGCTTTGGCTTTGGCTCCGTTGCGCCGCCGGGGGCGGGCCGGAGCTTTCCCCCCGGGGCCGGAGACGACGCACCGTCACCCCGACCGCAATCGCAACGACCACGGCCACCAACAGAACGACCTCTCGCAAGTTCAACCGGAACATGGCGAAACCGGGGAAGCCTACGCGGGGGGAGCGGGGGCGTCAACTCCGACCTCGGCATGTAAAAGGGGATGCCCTAATCGGGCCGAATAAAATTTGAAATCCTCTCATTGACAACCGAACCGAACGCCCTAGGATTCCCCCTCGCCGCGGCCCCGCGGGACTCGCGGCATACAAAAAGAGAAGAAAAAGTGACGAATGCGATGGTTCGAGCGCGTTCGGAATCAGCCGGAAGGCCGTCCGAATTCGCCCTGAATCCGCCCGGATTCATTTCCAGCCACGAAAATTTTAGCAGCCCGTCTTTAACAACCGCCTTAGAAAAACAGGTATTCCAGAAGGAGAAAATCATGCCAGAAGTTGTCGTCCGCAAAGGTGAACCCATTGATCGCGCGCTCAAGCGCCTGAAGAACAAACTCGATTCCGAAGGCGTGATGGAGGAAGTGCGCCGCCTGCGCGCGTTTGAGACGCCGACCCAGAAGGCCAAGCGCAAGGCCAAGGCCAATGCCAAGCGGATGAAGATGAAGTTCCGCTTCAGCGCCTAAGCGTTTTTCGACTTTCTCGATTTTTCCGGGTTTAGCGCATTTCTCTGCGCCCCCTAAAAACAGCCACTGCTTCGCGGATTCTGCGGGCAGTGGCTGTTTTGGTTATTGCGGAAGGCGGATTGCGGATTGCGGATATATAAAGAGGCGGGGCCCCGTCAGCTCCCCGCCACGGGGTGGCCCATCTCTCCGCAGCAGTGGGCCAGGTCACGAACGGTATACGAATCGAGCACGCTGAAGAATGCCTGGCGTGCCTGGTGAAGAATCGGCTTCAACTGGCAGCCGATGTGAATCGGGCAGGTGTTGGTTTCGAGCTGAAAGCACTCCACCAGCGCCGTGTTTTCGGTATGCCTCACGACCTCTCCCACTTTTACATCGGGTGTGTGTGCGGCAAGCATCACCCCGCCGCCCACCCCTCGGCTGGAGATCAACCAGCCCGCCTGGGTGAGCGATTTCGTCACCTTGATCAAATGGTTCAGGGAAATTCCGTAAAACTCGGCCATCTCCCGCGTTGAAACCGTCTGCCCGGGTCTGGGGAGGAGGTAGATCAACACCCTAAGGGCGTAATCGGTGTGATAGGTAAGCTGCACGGCAGCGGCACTTTAGCAGACCGGGGCAAAATAGGTAAAAAATTTGCTGGTTTGAAATAGGCATATTTGATACCTATTTCGAAACCAAACCCATCCCACATACTCCCGATGTTGACACCCAAGACCATCGCGCTCGTCAAAGCCACCGCTCCCGCCCTCAACCAGCATGGCGAGGCGCTCACCCGCCATTTCTATCGGCGGATGTTCAAGCACAACCCCGAGGTCGCCCCCTTCTTCAACCCGGCGCATCAAACCGCCGGAACCCAGCAGAAGGCGCTGGCCGGGGCGATCTGCGCCTACGCCGCCAACATCGACAATCTGGAGGTGCTTGGCGGTGCGGTGGAACTGATCGCGCAGAAGCACGCTTCACTCCAGATCAAGCCGGAGCACTACCCGATCGTGGGCGAAAACCTTCTTGCCTCCATCCGCGAGGTTCTCGGCGAAGGCGCAACCGAAGAGATCATCAGCGCTTGGGCGGAAGCCTACCAATTCCTGGCCGACATCCTGATCGGCCGCGAAGCCCAGATTTACCACGAGCATCGCTCCGCGCCGAACGGGTGGGAGGGGTTCAAGGCGTTCTTCGTGACACGCAAGGAACAGGAGAGCGAGACGATCACCTCTTTTTATCTGGAAACAGTGGACGGCAGCGCCGTGCCCGATTTCAAGCCCGGCCAATACATCACCGTGCGCGTTCCGGGCCCGTGCGGGCATCCCACCATGCGGAACTACAGCCTCTCGGATAAACCGGGGCAGTCATGGCTGCGCATCAGCGTCAAGAGGGAACCCGGCGACGCCGGGAAACCGGAGGGGTTCGTCTCCAACTTCCTGCACCAGCAGTTGCGCGTGGGCGACCAGTTGGAAGTCGCGCCGCCGTGCGGGGAATTCTGCCTTGACTTGACGGAACGGCACGAGCGCCCGCTGGTGCTGTTGTCGGCGGGCGTCGGGATCACCCCGGTGTTGAGCATGCTGCTGAGTGCGCTGGAAGCCTTCCCGCAGCGTCAAATCGTCTTTTTGCACGGTTGCCTCAACAGCCGGTTCCACGCCTTCAAGCGTCGCCTCGACGCCTTGGAACGGCAACACCCGAACCTAACCGTCCGCTACCGCTACGATCACCCGACGGAGATGGACCTCCTGCGAATGGCGGGAACCAACGTCAGCGAAGGCCAGATCGACGCGGCGCTCATCGAGTCGCTCGTCCCGGAACGGGATGCGGATTACTATTTCTGTGGCCCCAAGCCATTCATGATCAACATCTACCACCAATTGCTGGCCTGGGGCATTCCCGCCGCGCAAACGCACTTCGAATTCTTCGGCCCCCGGCAGGAACTCGACCGGCCGGGACAGGAGCGGGAGAAACTCGCCGCCGAGTGCCCAGTGTAGAAAAAACAATCGCATCATCATGACTCCCGAACCTCAGGCCAAGGCAAATGCGAGGCCCGCAGCGAAACCGGACATCACCTCCCGCGGCTGTCTTAGGGAGTTGGTGAACGCGTTTTACGGGCAGGTGCAAAAGGATGCGACGATCGGCTTCATTTTCAATGAAATCGCAGCCGTGGACTGGGATCACCACCTGCCGAAGATGGTTGATTTCTGGGAAGCGATCCTGTTCCGGCGCGGCAACTACCAGGGCAACCCGCTGATCATGCACGCCGCGCTGGCACGGCGTACGCCAATCGGGAAGGAGCAGTTCACACAGTGGCTGGCGCTGTTCTGCGCCACGGTGGATGACCTGTTTGCCGGGCCGAACGCAACCCACATCAAGAACTGCGCCCGGGATATCGCCGACGTGCTGCACCGGAGGATCAATCCCCCACCCGGGGCTGTTCCTGTTGTTTCTGCTGTTCCCCTTGCATCGCCGGATGTCGGGTCGTAACACCGCGACGCCCGCCATTCCTCGCGGCCGGTTTCTACTCCAGCCCGAGTTCGATCCGCGGCTGCCCCGGTTCCAGTACGAACAGGGGCTGCTGCTTCAACAAGTCGGCAAGAATCTCGCGATTGGTGGCGGCGGCGACATCGTCGGTCCCGCCGTCGACGTTGTTGAAGATGAAGCCTGCAAAGGGAAGGCCTCGCCGTTCGATGTCGCGCACGGTAAGCAGGGCGTGGTTCAAAGCGCCAAGCCGGTTCCGCACCACGACCGCGACGGGCAACCGGAACTCCTCCGCCAGATCACCCACGAAGAAATCGCGTTCGATCGGTGCCATCCATCCCCCCACCCCCTCGACGACCAGCGAACGGTGCCGGGCACGCAGCCCGCCGAAGGTTTCACGGATCAACGCCAGATCCACGGGCCGCTCCTCGACGATCGCGGCGGTGTAAGGCGCGGCGGGCGTGCGGTACCAGACGGGATTGATGACATTCAGGGGTTCCACTCCCCCGCACGCCTCGAATAGCGCTTCGGCGTCCGCCCTATCCCCCGCGCAGATCGGTTTCATCGGCGCGCAATCGAAGCCCGCGCGCCGTAGCGCCCGGACGAGCCGGGACGCCACATACGTTTTGCCCACACCGGTGTCGGTGCCGGTTACGAAAAGGTTCATCGGTGGCGATGGGGGCTTCTTCAGATTCCGATTTTCTCCGAAATCGCCCCGGCAATCCGGTCGGCATGGGAGTTGATGTGATCGCCGTCGCGCCCCTCGATCAAGAGGCGGATCTTCGGCTCGGTGCCGGAATAGCGGAGCAGGACCCGGCCCGCCCCCTTGAGCGAAGCTTCGGCCTCCTTCACCAGGGCAAGCACCTCCGGCAATTCCTCCATCGGCCGCTTTTCGCGCACTTTCAGGTTCCGCTGCGCCTGCGGGTATTTCCGGAGGCACTTCTTCAGCTCGCTCAGCGGCACGCCCGTCTCCGTCATGATCCGGAGGATCTGGAGCGCGCTGACGATCCCGTCGCCGGTGGTCGAGTAGTCGTTGAAAATCATGTGCCCGCTCTGCTCGCCGCCGACATTGTAGCCGCCGCGCATCATCTCCTCGATGACATAGCGATCGCCCACCTTCGTGCGGATTACGCGGCCGCCCGCGGCGGAAAGCGTTTCGTCCAGGCCGAAGTTGCTCATCACGGTGGCGACCAGGGTGTTATGCACCAACCGCCCCTGCCTGAGCAGATCGAGCGCGGCCACGGCCATGATCTCGTCGCCGTCGACAACCTCGCCCGTTTCGTCGCAAAGGAGAACGCGGTCGGCGTCGCCGTCGTGGCTGATCCCCACCCGCGCGCCGGTTTGCTTCACGAGCCGGGCGATTTCCTCCGGGTGCGTGCTGCCGCAGTCGGCGTTGATATTCCGGCCGTTCGGGGCGTTGTGGAATACCGTCAGGTCGGCCCCGAGTTCCCTGAGGATGCAGGGGCTCGACTTGTAGGCCGCGCCGTTGGCGCAATCGAGGACGACCTTCATCCCCTCCAGCGTCAGGCCGCGTGGGAAGCTTGCCTTGGCGTACTCGATGTAGCGGCCCAGCGCGTCGTCGATACGGGTGGCGCGGCCAATGTTGTCCGCCGTGGGGCGGATCGACTCGATCTCGCCGCTGAAGACGAGATCTTCGATTTTGGATTCGATCGCATCGTCGAGTTTGTAGCCATCGTGCCGGAAAAACTTGATGCCGTTGTCCTCGTAAGGGTTGTGCGAAGCGCTGAGAACGATGCCCGCATCGGCCCGCAGCGAACGGGTGATGTAGGCGACACCCGGCGTCGGCAAGGGCCCGATCACCAGCACATCGACCCCCAGCGAGGTAATCCCTGCCACGAGCGCCGTCTCCAGCATATACCCGGAGATACGGGTATCCTTGCCGATGACGATCTTGGGCCGCATGCCGTCGCGATGCCGCCGGGGAGCAAGGGTCGTGATGACGTGGGCGGCAGCACGACCGAGCTTGAGCGCCGTTTCGGCGGTAACGGGTTCGACGTTCGCGACGCCGCGAACGCCATCGGTGCCGAAAATTTTGCGGGGGTGGTGAGAGGAATCAGTGGTGGGTGGCATCAGACGGGATGGTGTGGGGGCTATAGCTCCTCGACGTTGTATCGATGTTCTTTTTTATGAGAAACCAGAGGGTTGTCGCGATCAGCAGCGATACGAGCTTCACCCCCCAGTTGTTCAGAATCAGATTCTTCATACTTTTCCAGTAAAAGCAGCTGGCCCAGGCGGCGCTTGAAGCCATCCGGGTCGAAGTTTCGTTCCACGCGGCCCCGGTGGCAGATCGACACAATCCCCGTCTCCTCGCTGACGACGATGGCGATGGCGTCGCTCTCCTCCGTGATCCCCAGCCCCGCCCGGTGGCGGAGGCCAAGGTTGCGGTCGAGGTCGTGCCGCTGGCTGAGCGGAAAGACGCACGCCGCGGCCAGCACGCGGTCGTTGCGGATGATCACGCCGCCGTCGTGCAGCGGCGTTTTCGGATGAAAAATGGTCACCAGCAATTCCGGCGTCAGTTCGGCATCCACTTTCACCCCCGTTTCCGCCATCGGGTGAATGTTCGTGTCGCGCTCCAGGGCGACCAGCGCGCCGAACTGCCGGTTGGAAAGCTCGAAGGCGATGTCGGTAAGGAGTTCGATTGTCTCCCGGTTCTGGGTGGCGGTGGCGAAGACATGCTGGCTCCCCAGCGCGGCGAGCGCCCGCCGGAGTTCAGGCTGGAAGATGACAACGAGGGCGATGACCAGGAAGGCGGTAAACGAGCGGATCAGCCAGAAAATGACCTGCAACTGGAGGAGTTGCGAAACCAGCGTCAACGTCAGCAACAACACCAGGAGGCCCGTGAGCACTTTCGCGCCGCGCGTTCCCCTGAAGTAGAGATAGCTGTAATAGATGACGACGGTAAGAATGGCGATCTCCACGCCGGAGCGCCAATTCTCCCCGATAAAGTCAATGGTTCGGCTGAATCCGTCGGCAATCATTCGGCAAGAATCGCGTCCGCGACGCGCAGAGCCTCCACGTTGGCTTTGACATCATGCACGCGAAAGATCTGCGCGCCAAGTTTCCGCGCGAGGCTGGTGACTGCCAATGTCCCCCAGAGCCGCTGCTCCAGGTCCATCTCCTCGCTCGCCTTCCCGAGGAAGGCCTTGCGGGAGACGCCGAGCACCATGGGCCGCCCCTCCGCCCGCAGATCCTCCAGGCGCTTGAGCAGCAGGAGGTTGTGCGACTTCGTTTTGCCGAAGCCGATGCCGGGATCAAGGGCGACGCATAAGGGATCGATTTCCGAGCCTATGGCGCGCAGCCACCGTTGTCTAAGAAATTCCCTGACCTCCGGGATCAGGTCGCCATACCACGGGCCATCCTGCATGTTCTTTGGCGTTCCTTTCATATGCATCAGGACGATTCCCGCGCCCGTTTCGGCGACAACCTTGGCCATCTCCGGCTCCTTGAGGGCGGTGATGTCATTGACGATCTCCGCCCCCCGCTCGATGGCGGCGCGCGCGACGGCCGGTTTGTAGGTGTCGATCGCGATGGCCGCCTTGATCCGCCCCTGGAGCTTTTCCAGCACCGGGATCACGCGGGCGAGTTCCTCTTCCTCCGGCACGGGATCGGCACCGGGCCGGGTCGATTCCCCGCCGACATCGATGATCGCCGCGCCCTCTTCCTCCAGTTGCAGCGCCCGCTCAAGAGCGGCCTCGGGGGAGGCAAACCGCCCTCCGTCGGAAAAGGAATCGGGGGTGATATTGAGCACGCCCATGATCAGCCCGCGCTGGCTCAGGTCGAATTCGCGATTTTTCGTCTTCCAAATCATCGGTTCAAGGTTTCGAATCAGGTTTAAGAAATGCCGATTTGGCCGGCCCCCTTACAGAGGGAACTGCAGGCCACCCCGGCCAGCTCCAGCTACCGCAAGGCCGTTTCGGGGCACCCTCAGGATGAGGCTCTCCCGCCGCGACCGCAACCCGGATCATCAAGGATCATCAAACCAGAACGAAGCTCATGCACACAACCTCCAATCCGTCCTCTCCACGCCAGTTCCCTCCGTTCAGTTTGGCTCGCCTGCTGAAAACCGTCTTCGCCCCGAAGGCCGGTGAACGGATCTGCGTGCTGATCGACCTCTCCGACCCCCGCGACATCACCGGGTTGCGCTTTCTCCAGAACCCCGCGCTGACGATCCAGCGCCACGCCCATGAGGATTTTCACCTCGCGCTCAAAAACGGCGTGATGGCGGAACTGGGGCTCACCGGCGGGGAAATCTACGCCTATGAAATCACGGGCGGAAGCAACCTCGACCTGCCGGACGCCGCCTTTGCCCCGGATGGGCGGGAGCTTTCGCTGGAACGGGACATCTACCCGAACTACGACCTGATTCTGTGCATTTCCACCTACTCGGCCACGGCCCCGCTCACCGCGTTTGCCAAGCAGTACGGCTTCCGCGGGGCGACACTGCACGGGGTGAACCCGATCATCCTCGCCTCGGGCCTCGCGGTTGACTACGACGAGGTGAGCCGCGCCGCAGAGAAGCTCCGCCTTGGCATGACGAAGGCGGACGCGGTGGAGATCGACTTCGAGGTGGGAAACCGCCGCCACACGCTTCGGCTGGAACTCGGCCGCCAGGAAGCCCAAAAGAGCCACGGCCTTTGCCGCGGCGGCCCCGACGTGGCAAACCTCCCCGCGGGCGAGATCTACTTCGTCCCGACCGGGGCGGAAGGCGAGTTCCCGATGAAGTACGAGGATGGCACGCTGGGGCTGATGCGCGTTACCGGCGGGCGGATCGTGGAAGCCACACTCCTCCAGGGCAATCCCCAGACCGTGGCCGAGCACAATGCGAAGCTCAAGAGCGACCCCGTTACCGGCGAACTGGGCGAGCTCGGTTTCGGCACGCAGGAACTCCCCGTCTCGGGCCGCGACATCCAGGACGAAAAGGTGCTCGGCACCCTGCACGTCGCCACGGGCCGCAGCGATCACCTCGGCGGCAGCCTCACCCCGGATCGCTTCGCCAACAAGAAGAACGCCACGCACGACGACATCCTCTTCGCCCCGCACAAGACGCCGGAGGTCAACGTGCCGCAGGCCCGCCTTTACAAGAATGGCGAGACGAAGGTGCTGATCGAGAATTTCCAGCCGCGCTACATGCGCGAGTTGCTGGAGGCGTAAACTGCCGGGCTGGACTCGGGCCAAACTTCGAGGAAGATCCAAGGCGGTTCAGGCACCCTGGGCCGCCTTTTGCCCACGTTCCCTCTCCCATGAAGCCGGCGCTTGAAGCCATTCGGTTGCAGAGCGACTCCTCCTCGCTCCATGCCTTCGAGCGAGTCGCCCCCGCTTTCGAATGGAACTGGCATTACCACCCGGAGTTCGAGTTGACCCTCATCCTGAAAGGCTCCGGCACCCGGCTTGTCGGTGATCACACCGATTCGTATGCACCGAAGGATCTTGTCCTGCTGGGGGAAAACCTTCCGCATACCTGGGTTTCGGAGGAACGCCCCGGGCCGAGGCTGGACACGCGGAACCGGGCACTGGTGATCCAGTTTCATTCCCACGCGCTCCCCGAGCCGCTGCTCGCACTTCCGGAATTCTCCGGGATTGGGGGCCTGTTGAAATCCGCCGCCCGTGGCTTGCGCTTTACACCGGCGCTCGCAAAGATGGTCGAACCCGCGATGAAAGAAGCGCTGGAGAGCGCCGGGCTCCGGCGTTGGAGCAAGCTGCTCGAAATTCTTGAAATCCTCGCCAAAGCGTCGCCGGAAGTTCTCGCTTCGCCGTCTTATTCCTCCCGGCAATTTCAGGAGATGGGATCGCGGCTCGGGCGTGTGATGGCCCATTTGGAAAACAACTTCCGGGCCGACGTCACGATGGAGGAGATGGCCAGGGTGGCGGGGCTCAGCCCGGGGGCGTTCTCCAGGTTTTTCAAAAAACTCGCCCACCGCACCTTCGTCAGCTACCGCAACGCATGCCGCATCCGCGAGGCTTGCCGCCTGCTGGCGGAGAGCGATCTCTCGATTACGGCGATCGCCTTCGACTGCGGCTTCAACAATCTCGCGAACTTCAACCGCCGGTTCCTTGAAGAAAAAGGGATGACGCCCCGCCAGTACCGACGCATTTACAATCCGTAGCGGCCGGAGCTTTCACCTCCGGGCGCAAACTCCCTTGCAAATCGGGCATTCGCCCGGGCATCCCCAAACTGGAGTTCGGGAACCGAAGAAAAAACGAACAGGCCGCAAGGGGGTCCCTGCGGCCTGTGCTTGAAGTCTGAACGAGAGTGGATCAACCCACTCCAAGGCAGTCGCTTATTCCGAACTCCGATATTGGAGCGGGTGAGCTTGTGCAAGAGCTTGGAGCAGAAACGGTTGAGGAGAAGTGAACCGCATCCTTATGATACGGAAACTTCGACGAAGCCGTTTATGCCCAGAAATTGCGCAAGATCGCCGCGAGCAACTTCGGAATTCGGGATTACTCCTCGGAAGGAGCGGCTTCGCCCTCGATCGTTTCGCCCACGGCATAGCGGACGAAGCGGCGGATGACGATGTTCTCGCCGAGTTCGGCGATTTTGCTCTTCACGTAATCCTGGACGGTGAGGTCCGGGTTCTTGATGAACGGCTGTTCCAGCAGCGCGACGGAGGCGTAGAACTTGTCGATTTTCCCGTCGACGATCTTCTCCACGATGTTCTCGGGCTTGCCCTTCACCTGGTCACGGGCGATTTCGCGCTCGCGCTCGACGAGCCTGGCCGGAACTTCCTCGCGCGAGATGCACACCGGGTTCGCGGCGGCGATGTGGAGGGTGATATCCTTCACGAAGTCGCGGAAGGCGTCGTTCTTGGCGACGAAGTCGGTTTCGCAGTTCACTTCGACAAGCACGCCGACCTTCCCGGCCATGTGGATGTAGGAGGCGATGGTGCCTTCCTTCGCGGAGCGGGAAGCCTTCTTGCCCGCGCTGGCAATACCCTTCTTGCGGAGAATGTCTTCCGCCTTCTCCAGGTCGCCGCCCGCTTCGGTGAGGGCGCGCTTGCAGTCCATCATGCCCGCGTTGGTCTTTTCGCGGAGAGTTTTGACGAGTTGAGGAGTGATTTCGCTCATAGAAAATTGTCGGTTCTTTGGTTGGATCTTTGTTGGATCAAAAAAGCGCAGCCGAAGAGTGCCTTCGGCTGCGCGTGGCTTTCAATTCGAATTGAAAAGTGCCTTCCTTTATTCGGCGATGGCAGCCAGCGAAGCCTGCTCGGTCGCGGCAGGAACGTGTCCGCCGCCCGAAACCAGCGCGTCCACGAGCTTCTGGAGAATCACGCGGATGGCTCGGATGGCGTCGTCATTCCCGGCGATCGGGTAGTCGATGAGGTCGGGATTGGCGTTCGTGTCGACGATGGCGACGACCGGAATGCCGAGGCGGCGGGCTTCAGCCACGGCGATGGCTTCACGCTGCGTATCAATGACGATCAGCGCGTCCGGGAACTTCTCCATCGTGCGGATGCCTTCGAGGTTGCGGAAAAGCTTCTCGCCCTCGCGCTTGATCGCCGCGATCTCCTGCTTGCCCATCTTGGAATACTCGGGCTGCTTTTCGAGGTTCTCGATGTAGTTGAGGCGGGCGATGCTCTTGCGGATCGTCGCGAGGTTGGTCAGCGTGCCGCCCAGCCAACGCTGGTTGACATAGAAGTGACCGCAGGCCTGGGCCGCTTCCTTCACGGCTTCCTGCGCCTGCTTCTTGCAGCCGACGAAAAGGACTTTGCCCTTGCGCTCCGCAATCTGGCTCAGGAACTGGGTCGCGGCCTGGAGCTGCTTGACGGTTTCGCCGAGGTTGATGATATAGATCGCGTTCCGTTTCTCGAAGATATAGGGCTTCATCTTCGGGTTCCAACGCTTGGTCTGGTGACCAAAGTGGACTCCGGCCTCGAGAAGTTCCGTCATTAATTCAGTCGACATAGGGTAGTCTTTCTATTCCAAAGGGCGCGTAGTATCTACGGCTCCTGTTGCGAACGCAAGGGGTTTTTCCCCTTCACGTTCCGGTGGGTTTTAGGTTTGGGTTGGTGGGTTTTCCGCGGGCGTTTCCGTCCACCTTGCCCAGAGCCAGCAAAGGTCTGAAAGCCGGTTGAGGTAACGCAAAATTTCAGGGTTGAGGGTGGGGTCGCTCTCCCGCAGCCGGGCGACCTGCCGCTCCGCGCGGCGGCAAACCGTCCGTGCCACGTCAAGCGCGGCCCCGCTGAGGGTCGCCCCCGGGGTGGCCCAGTGGGTAAAGGAGATCCGGTAATTCTTTTCCAGGTCTTCAATAAGGGCCGTCAGGCGGTCAACGGCCTCCGCCGTAATGACACCGAAACCGGCCTGCCCGTGCCGTTCGCGATCCCCGGGCGCGACGGCGATCTCGCCCATCAGCGTCACGAGTTCCTTCTGGATTCCGAAGATGGAGCGCCCGATGAAGGCGCTCGCCCTGGTGCCGACGGGTGGCACCGCCTCCAGCGTGGCACGGGCCATGCCGAGAGCGGCGTTGAGTTCGTCCACCGCGCCGTTGCATTCGATCCGCAGATCGGTCTTCGACACCCGCTTCCCGAAAAGGAGAGCGGTTGTGCCTTGGTCGCCGGTCTGGGTTGCGATGGACATCTTTCCGGAAAAAGCGGGCGGCGGCGCTCCACGAAGGAAGCGCCGCCGCCGCGGGAGGGTTTACGCGATGGCAGGCTCGATGTCGGTCGGTTCCGCTTCGGCCAAGCCGTCGCCGGAGGAGACGAGCTTGATGCTGCGGTGCGTCTGGAAGCCCGTGCCAGCCGGGATCAGGTGCCCCATGATGACGTTCTCCTTGAAGCCGCGCAACTGGTCGACACGGCCCAGGGTCGCCGCCTCGGTGAGGACGCGGGTGGTGTCCTGGAAGGACGCCGCGGAGATGAACGAGTCGGTCTCCAGCGAGGCCTTCGTGATGCCGAGGAGAACCGGGGAGGCCTCGGCGGGCTTGCCGCCCTTCTCGATCACCTTCTTGTTCTCGGCTTCGAACTCCAGCTTGTCCACCTGGTCGCCCCAGAGGAGCGTGGTGTCGCCCGGGTCGGTAATCTTCACCTTGCGGAGCATCTGGCGGATGATGATCTCGATGTGCTTGTCGGCGATTTCCACACCCTGGAGGCGGTAGACCTCCTGCACTTCGTTCACGAGGTGTTCCTGAAGCTCCTGCGGCCCGCAGACATCGAGGATCTCGTGCGGAACCACCGGGCCTTCGGTCAACTGGCTGCCCTTCTTCACGAAGTCGCCCTTGAAGACGATGATGTGCTTGTTGAGCGGGATGAGGTGCTCCTCTTCGGCGCCAGTCGTCGGGTCCTTGAGAACCAGACGGCGCTTGCCGCGGACGGAACCGCCGATTTCCACCACGCCGTCGATCCGTGCGATTTCCGCGGCGTCCTT
>Ga0180217_1003445_pt1 | contig 13357 bp, 12 predicted proteins | sample eDN3rd37CBELigOP_FD_128521 | JGI IMG/M metagenome (GOLD analysis project Ga0180217, IMG submission 128521) | Enriched Organic Plus compost microbial communities from Emeryville, California, USA - eDNA 3rd pass 37_C BE-Lig OP (version 2) (version 2) ... | reverse complement strand
TTCTAAAATATACAATCGCTTATTTTGTATCGCCTGCATTTGATCTGATTGTGGACGTTTTAATATGACTTTAGGGTTCACTTTGTCTTTTTGAACACCTACCCAGATGATGCACATCACATCAGGATTTCTTCGTCTAACTTCTTCCCAATTTGTTTGTACACTCGCTTGTTCCATATCTTGAAAAATATTTTTCCCACCTGCAAGCTCACTCATTTCAGATAACCAATTTGTTGCCCCAGGTGTAAAAATCGGCTTTGCCCACCATTCCCAATAGATTGATTTCTGATTATCTACTTGCTTCGATAAACGTTGATAGCTTTCAAGAATTTGTTTATATTTATCAAATAATTGGGTCGCTTTTTCAAAAACATTGGTTGCTTTTCCCACAAAAAGTAAGCTTTCTCCTACCTCTAGTAAACTTTCTGGGTTTGGAACAATGACATAAGGAAGGTTTCTCTTCTTCAGTTCTTCAATATTTCGTTCCATCCCAGGTACACTTAAAGATGCTAACACTAGGTCTGGCTGTAGCTCTTCTACTTTATCCATGTCGATATGTAAATCAGGACCCAATCTCGGTAATGCTTTCACCTGTTCAGGCCAATCTGAGTAATTATCTACTCCTATTAAGAATTTAGTTAATCCAAGATATTCAACTATTTCCGTATTACTTGGACAAATAGAGATGAGTCTCATGAGCGATACCTCCTTCTTACAAGCAGAAAAGATTTATTTTAATTTCTTACTTAACCCATTCCATACGTACACCACTTCATCTGACATCTTTACAGCATCCTGCGCAATCCATCCCATCACATCTCGTAGCATTCTATCATTTTTTTGAATGGGTACTATGCCACTGCCAACCTCTAGCATGACAAGCACGATCGGCATATTACGCTTTTTCTCCTCCACATCAAATGCATGAAAAAGTTGTGAATAATCACTTCGAATCTCGTTCATGCTTTTTCCATGGGCAAGTTCAGTTTCAATCCATTTTTCCCAACCTTCAACGACTAATGGTGTATTATTCTCCCATTTGATTTTCCATTCCAATATCGAATCACCCATATATGCAGAAGTCCAACTACATGTTTCAAATTTCTCTCTCACGATTTTCCTTTTTCCTGCGAAGGCACCGCCGATAACGAGCTGCATGTCCATCCCCCCTCGTTCTTCTTAAAAGTTAAACGTATACAATGTCCATTCGGGATCGTGACTTCCCAGAACGAAAGAGATGATACATATTTTGAAACAACATACCGAATCACGCCTCCATGAGTCATGATAAGAATGGTTTCATTGTGACGCGTTTGTTGAAATCGTTCATTAAAGAAGGCATCAATTCGACCACTAAATGTGTCAGTTGACTCCCCATTCGGAATTATGCCCTTCTCCCAATTGTTAAGCCAGTTCTGATACGCTTTCTGGTCTTTCAATTCGTCATATGTTTTTCCTTCCCAATCCCCAAAGTCCAATTCTCTTAATCTAGCATCTTCCGTTTCCGGTGCTGGAATATTTAATAATTTCAAAGACTCCTGACAACGTCGTAAATCACTTGTAAAAATATGGTCAAAATGTATGTGTGTCAATTCTTTTTTAAGCTTAATTAGGCCTGATTGTTCACCTCTTATAATTTCTATATCCGTATGACCTAAATACCGTTTCTCCTTATTCCAAGCTGTTATCCCATGACGAACGAGATATACAACCATGTAATCGCAAGTCCCCATAATTCGCCTCCCTCTATGGCTGTACCTAATAAATCTCCATTTGTTCCTTTAAATGTATGCTTGATCCAAGCACCAAACAAGACCATAAACACAATATATGCAGGAACTAAAAAGAAACATTCAGGAAAGATGTATAAGAGTATCCCTACAGGAATCATCGCATATAAAAAGTCAAACTGATTTACGTTTTTCTTCCACTCCCATGCTAAGCCATGTTGTTTTGCTGTAGGTAAAGAAATCATTAATATAACGGCTCCTAAACGTGAAAACGCCATGATAAAAAGAAACGAAGACAAGAGAATATCCGCTTCAATCAATGAATAAATAAAAAACGTTTTCCATGCGAGTAAAAAAAGGAGTGAAATCAGTCCAAAACTTCCTACATGTGGGTCTTTCATGATCTCCCATTTTTTCTCAAGGGGAGCGTTTGACCCCACTGCATCAGCTACATCCATCCATCCATCTAAGTGTAATCCACCAGTTATATAGACCCATAATGAAAGGATAAGCAATGTCAAAAACAGGATTGGGACGTAAGGCTGCAATACCGACAACACACTTGTAATAATCGCACCTAATCCTACACCAACAAGCGGGTAACTCCTGATTGCCCATCTACTTGTCTGTTTTGTCCACGGACATTCGATAGTAAGTGGAATTCGTGTAAGGAATTGTACAGCAAGTATAAATCCAAACATCATTTGCTTCATCAGCCTTCACCCTTCCAATACAACGGAATCCCTGCTTGAACCTGGACGGCAATGTCTGATTGCTGCACAATATTGTAATGAAGACGTTGTAAGGTATACATATAGCTTTGAACAACATCATCACTGTGTGGGATTCCCTCATTCACATCATTTGAAACAATTAGAAGGTAAAGTTGCTTTTCACGTGCTATTGATAACCAGCGGTTCACCCTTTCTTTCATCTCTTCCAACCTAAGTCCACGTTCGAACATGACATTACTTACCCATATCGTTAAACAATCTAGTAAAATCACATCACCTTTTTTAAAGTTTGACAGAATCGGTTCAAGATGAAAGGACTCTTCAATTGTATGCCACCTCTCCCCGCGATCATGTTGATGAATTCGAATCCTTTCTACCATTTCATCATCACTTTTTTTAGCGGTAGCAATGTATCGAAGAGAAATGCTATGATTTTCTTGCTTCATTTGATCAAAATACGACAGAGCTGTTTGTTCTGCAAAAAGACTTTTCCCTGATCTAGCGCCACCTGAAATAAAAATGACCATTACTCTTTTCTCCACTTTTGAAGTGCAGTAAGTAAATGTTGATTTTCTGTGTATGACCTGATGGCGATTCGAATAAATTTTCCATTAAGTCCTTTAAAGTTGTGAGTATGTCGCGTCAGGATTCCATTCTCCAATAAAAAGTAATAAAGTTCATCTGTTCGATTTGGAGATTTTTTATCCTGCAATAGATAAAAGTTTACTAGTGATGGTGAAACGTAGTAGTCTAAATCTTTTAAGCAACTAAATACATACCGAGATTCCCCATGTAACCAAACTTTTGTTTTGTCAACAAAAGTTCGGTCTTCAAGTAATCTCGGAACGACTGCATCAACTAAGGAGTTAATGCTCCAAGGAATTTGTTCGTTTTTCAACGCATGTATGACAGTTGGGTGAGCCATTATATATCCGATTCGAAGCCCAGGAACTGTATACATTTTAGTTAAAGAACGTAAAATGATTAGATTGGGGTATGCCGATAACCAAGACGTAAGGGATGCAATGGTAGTTGGTAAAAAATCGACAAAAGCTTCATCCACTACTACATATGTATCCTTTTTCTTCCCAATTTCTAATAAAAGCTGCAAATCTTCTTCTGGTATAACCGTTCCAGTTGGATTATTTGGACGACAAAGAAACAGAACATCTTTTTCAGCAAATCTATCTTGAATCAATTGGACTGGTAGTGTATAACCACTTTCATCATCAACTATCAGATCCTCCACATCAATATGGTAATGTGTACAGGCACGCTCATATTCCAAAAAGGTAGGATGGGCTATGAGCGCCTTTCCTTTTTCGAAATACTTTGCCACTAAAAAAATGGCCTCTGCTCCCCCATTTGTTACTAAGACCATGTCTTGGTCTATTCCTTCATGCTCCGCGATTGCAGCGCTCGCTTTCGAATACGTTGGATCTGGATAACGGGTTATGGTCTCATACTGTTGATGTAAAGCATCTGATAACCAAGTAGGCGGCCCCATAGGATTTAGGTTCGCGCTAAAATCGATTAATGATTTATCTTCCTTCATATGTAATAGTTTTTTAATTGTTTCAGGTTGTCCCCCATGATTTGGCCATTTCATCATTTCACCTCATTTACACTATTTAACTAGCAGGAGTAAGCTTACACCACATATAAAGAATACGATCCACCCTCCATGCATATATCGAATTGTTTTTTCGATATCAGAGCTCACCATCTTTCGTAACGGGGCTCCCATTTGTGCACGTACTGATTTTCTACCTTGATAATAATTGATCCCGCCTAACTGAATTCCGAGTAATCCTGCCACCATTGCCTCTGACCACCCGCTATTTGGACTCGGGTGTTTTCTTGCATCTCTCCATGTTGTTTTCCATCCATTTCTATAATTAGACCCTTTAATAAAATAAGCGGCTAGCCACATTGAGAGGGCTGTTAGTCTCGCAGGAATCCAATTGACTAGATCATCAAGTCTAGCTGAAGCCCACCCAAATTGATTAAATCGTTCATTTTTATGTCCAACCATCGAATCTAACGTGTTAATCGCACGGTACACCATCACAAGTGGTGCCCCTCCTATGAATGCCCAAAATAAGGGTGCTGTTATCCCATCAACGGTATTCTCCGCAACCGTTTCAACCGTTCCTCTGACAATTTCATTCTCTGGTAAATGTTCCGTATCTCGTCCGACAATCATACTTAGCTTGTCTCTCGCTTCCGTAATATTCCCATTCTCTATAGGAACGAGGACTTCTTTAGCAGCAGCCGAAAGACCTTTGATCGCAATCGTGGTTGAAATCAAATAAATTTGTATGAATATTCCAGCGAATGGATGCAATTGATAAGCGAGATAAACAAGGGATAAGGTAAGGAAAAAAACGAGTAGAATAACAGTTCCGCACAAGCAAATACCTTTCCAAACTCTCCCTTTTCCTCTATTCCAGCTCTTTTCTAGGTATGTGATCAATTTTCCCATTAACACAACAGGATGGGGAAACCACCTGGGGTCACCAATTAACAAATCTAATACAATTGCAGCGAATAAAATCGTGCAGAACATAATTGTGGGTTCCTGTACCATTCCCATCATTTCAATTCCTTTTGATAGTCTGTTATCAATTTATTTATTTGATCTAACTGGATATTTTCTCTCACAACATTGGCTAATACATCAAACCCTTCTTCTCTTTTTTTGGAGAAAGAGGCTCGATTCTTAATTGGCTCTAATCCTTTCTTCACTCTGATTTCATTTAGAAAGACCTCACGAAATAAATCATTATGGAAAATACCATGAAAGTACGTCCCGATTATTTGTTTGTCCTTCGTTATCGTTCCTTCCCATCTGTCAGCTAATTGAACAAAATGATCACATTCATTTTCAAAAGATGATTGTCCCATATGAATTTCATAACCTGAAACTGGAATGCGTTCCTCACCAAACTGCGCAATTCCTTCTGAATGAACGGTTGTCTTCTGTGTGGTCATCGAGGTTTTCATTGGAATCAGACCGAGTCCTTCAACACAACTATGCGTTGATTCAACTTCATGTTCATCTACAATAAGCGTTCCTAGCATTTGGTACCCACCGCAAATGCCGACAACTGTAGTTCTTTTTTGTACTAAATCCAATATCCGATTAGCTAGACCTGTACTGTGTAAGCTCATCAAATCCTCAATTGTATTTTTACTTCCTGGTAAAATCAGTACATCTGGATTTCGAACGTCTTCAATCGTTTTAACAAAGCGAACATGACAATCCTTTTCCTCAAAAAAAGGATCGATATCCGTAAAATTCGATATCATCGGATGACATATGACCGCAATATCAATTTCTTTTGACTCATCCGGTTTCGAAGTATACGTATTTAACACGAGTGAATCCTCTGCTTCAATTAAGAGGTTATCGATATATGGAACAACCCCTAGAATAGGCACACCCGTATATTCCTCAAACCACGTTAACCCAGGCTGTAATAGCGAAACATCCCCTCTAAATTTATTAATAATGACACCGATAACCCTTTTTCGATCCTGAGGCTCAAGAAGCTGTAATGTTCCTACTAAACTAGCAAAGACTCCACCCTTGTCAATATCCCCAACGAGTATTACAGGTGCATTCGCTATCCGTGCAACTCGCATATTCACAAGCTCCCGGTCATTTAAATTAATCTCTGCAGGGCTACCCGCTCCTTCTATCACAATCCGCTCATAGCTTTTGGACAATGTATCATACGCTTCTCGAATCACTTGTAAACCTTGTTGAAAAAATTCCTCGCGATATTCTCCAGCTTTCATATTCTTAAATGGCTTACCGTGAACAACAATTTGTGATTCATAGTTTCCATTTGGCTTAATTAATATCGGATTCATATCTGTTGTTGCTACGATTCGTGCAGCTTCAGCTTGAACACCTTGTGCACGCCCGATTTCTTTTCCATCGACCGTAATATACGAATTCAATGCCATATTTTGCGATTTAAAAGGGGCTGTTTTATAACCATCCTGAACAAATATCCGGCAAAGAGCGGAAACAATTGCACTCTTTCCAGCATCTGAATGAGTACCTTGAATCATTAACGGTACAGCTCTATTCATATGTGTGAACTCCTTTTCTTTTGGGGTTCTTGACATTATCAAATGCGCCTTGGCGTATTTGCGCCCGATTTTTAGGCCCACACGATGTGGGTCATAAAGACGTTGCCACAGGATGTGGCGCTCTTAGTCTTTAATCTTACCGCTCGAAAAGCCACCTCTGAAAAATCGTGGCATCCGCCGGAGTCTTTAGGCCAATACGATGTTGGTCACTCAGACGTTGCCACAGGACGTGGCATTCTTAGTCTGAGTTCCTTAATTTCAGCCGGGGTTTGAACCCCCACTGAATTTGATATTTTTTTGCATGCATCCCCACGGGACTTCTGCTGAATAAAGTTAAAATTCAATACCTTTTACGGCTGGTATGCCTTCATCATAATAATGCTTTTCCACTTCAACAACTGAAACAAGATCGGCGATTTCACGTATTTCCCGTTTGGCATCTCTTCCAGTAATAACGAGATGAACATGTGGCGGTTTATTTTTTAATACATCTACCACTTCGTTTAGTGGTAACACATCATCAATTGGAAAGGTATCAATTGCTAATGCATTGTTTAATTCATCTAGTATGATCAAATCAGATTCACCGCTCATGACAGCTTCCTTAGCCTTTAACCATCCGGTCCTTAATGCTTCGCGATGTTCTTCTGGGGTCTTTGTCCAAGTAAATCCAATACCAAGTTGCTCCATCTCAACTCCAAGCTTACTTAAGGCAATTTGTTCACCATATGAACGTTCAGGTGATTTAATAAATTGATAGATTTTTACACTTAACCCTCTGCCAACCGCTCGAACTGTTAGACCTAGAGCTGCTGTTGTCTTCCCTTTACCGTGACCCGTATATACAAGTGTTAATCCCTTTTTCTTATCGTTAGCTTGTTTCATATAAACCTCCTAGTTTTATAAAGTTTGAATTACTATTTCTTAGAAATTCCTGCTGAGTCAAAGGTTGCCATTTCTTTTAGCATGAGTGTAGCCGATTGGATAATAGGAAATGAAATGGCTGCTCCTGTTCCTTCTCCAAGTCTAAGTCCTAAATCAATAATGGGTTTCTTCCCTACTAGTGAAAGTGCAATATTGTGACCTGGTTCAACGGATTGATGTGTGACCATGATATAGTCGTTAACACTAGGGGAGATTAAGTTTGCAACTAACGCTGCGATGGTACAGATAAAACCATCTACAAGAATCGGTACCCTCTTGCTTGCAGCACCTAGCATTGCACCTGTCATTGCGGCAATCTCTAGTCCGCCCACTTTCGCTAGAATATCAATTGGATCATTTGGATTCGGATTCCTACGTATTAGCGCCTGTTTAATAATTTCAGTTTTATGTAAAAATGTAGCATCAGAAATCCCAGTTCCTCTTCCTACTAATTGGGATATATCTTTACCACTTAAAACGGCTAGGATTGCACTACTTGATGTTGTATTTCCGATCCCCATCTCCCCGAGTATGAGACATTGTGCCCCTTCTTCGATGATTTGTAAGGCTTGATTATATCCAGCATCCATTGCTTGTTCAGCTTCTTGTCGACTCATTGCATCTTCAAGATAAAAATTGCCTGTACCATAACGAACTTTTTGATTGATTAAACTCTCGTGTTCAATATCGGTAGCTACTCCTATATCGATTACCTTAAGAATGGCGCCTATTTGTCTACTAAATACATTTATTGCTGCACCACCATTTAAAAAGTTTCGAACCATCTGTTCTGTTACTGCTTGCGGATAGGCAGATACACCTTCTGAAGTGATCCCATGATCGGCCGCAAAAACTAGCACACCTGGTGGCGTAACACTAGGGAATGGTTCATTCTTCATTTCTGCTAGGTTAATAGCCATTTCCTCTAGTCGCCCAAGGCTTCCTATTGGCTTTGTTAACGTATTAATATACTCACCAACCTGTCTCCCCATCTCCTTGTTTACCTTTGGGGTGGATTCGTATATTTGTTTCATCCTTATCTCTCCTTACTCGCTTTATACTCTAGACATTTCCTAATCCAGTTCTCAGCAATTTTTGGGTTTGAGCCAAAATGAAGATGGGTGTAGCCAGCTACTAAATTGTATTTTAGACACCCTTCCTGCTTAACACCCCGCAGTCCTTTTGTTTTAAAAGCATGGGAGAATTCATTCTCATTTGCCATAAAAGAAGAATAATGAAATTCATGCCCTCTACCCATTTGATTGGAAAGAATGAAATTGTTTTTGAGACCACTAACTTCTCTATATCCCAATGCTTGTAAATAGGAATGCATTTGGACTTTACCAGGAATGATCCCCATCATTTGATACGTCTTCAGTTCTGTCGTTTCAATGGACTCGTTCAAATACATGAACCCGCCACATTCAGCAAGAGTTGGCAGCCCTTCTTTAATAGCTTTCTGAATTGACTCCTTGGTCTTTACATTAGATTCCAAAGTTAAAGCGAATTCCTCTGGGAAGCCTCCTCCTATATATAGACCATCTACATTCATTGGTAACTCTTCATTAGCCAATGGAGAAAAATAGACTAATTCTGCTCCATTTACTTCTAACAATTCTAGATTCTCAGGATAATAGAAGTTAAAGGCTGCATCCTTTGCAACCGCTATTCTCGTCATAGTATCTTGCTTCTTTTCAAACATTGAGGATTTATTTTTTTCATTTAGCGATTCCGCTACAGCTAATTCAAGCAATTTATCAAGATCAATCGTCTCTAAAACCAAGTCACCAACTTTATCAAATAACGGAGTAAGTTCACCGCGTTCAATTGAAGGAATAAGTCCAAGATGTCTTTCTGGAATTTCAATCTCGACATCTCGTTTCAAATATCCAATAACAGGAATATGACATTCTTGTTCAATTGCTTTTTTGACAAGTTGGAAATGTCCCTCGCTCCCCACTCTGTTTGCAATAACTCCAACTATATTTGGACCTTCTGCAAACATTTGAAAACCCTTCACAATTGCTGCAGCACTACGAGCCATACTTTCACAATTGACTACAAGCAATACAGGACTTTTCGTTATGATACTAATCTCTGCAGTACTACCTTCATTCGTTTCCGGACTTTTTCCATCAAAGAATCCCATAACTCCTTCTATAATTGAAATATCTGCATCACGATTTCCATGTGTGAAAATATCCAAAACTCTTTCATGAGTGAGCATCCAACTATCTAAATTGCGTGAAACTCGTTTTGTTACAGCTGTATGATAGGATGGGTCTATATAGTCAGGACCACATTTAAAGCCTTGTACGCTTAGCCCTCGTTTCATGAATGCTGACATAATACCAATTGTTAATGTTGTTTTTCCAACGCCACTTCCAGTACCTGCAATTACAATTCGTCGTTCGGTCATTTACTTCCCCACCTTATTTCGTTTGGACTCTTTGTAAATACTTTTGGATAGCTTCTTTTGTTGCTTCATACACGATTTGACCTATGGCTTTTCCAACAGTGGTTCCTGAACCTGCGTATGGTGTTTTCTCCCCTTGTTGAGTAAGACCTACAAGTAGTGAATCCGTTGATGTACCAGTTGCAATCGTGTTGGAGTGTGGATCTTTAATATTCATGTCTAGTAATGCTTTTGATTTTGCTTCTGTAGCTGACATAAAGCCATTTACAAGTGCACCATCTGTAAAATGTGAATCAATGAACAGCATGGTGTTGATTGTACCTACTGATTGACTCACCTTAGAATGGGTACGACTTGAAATATCGACAGCATTCCCGGTACCTGCAGTTACAACAGCTAGCATTTGAATACCTTCAAACTCTTCATGACGTATAACCACATCCTTTAATTGAACAGCTGTCATCATTCCAACCGCTTGCTCATAAGGAATAGCGTACTTTGTCATCCAATTTCGCAAATCACGGTCAGGTGCTGAGCAATTATAATTCTTATCAACATAAAAATTACAAAAATGCCTTAACCATTGAATACCATCACCGATGACCCCATTCGAAATTGTTCGTAAAGGGTGATCGAACTGAATGTGAATATACTCTTTCGTTTGATGAATCTGATAAGAATTTTCAAAACGTGTACAAGGTTCTGCTTGATGATAGCCTGGTGTCATAAGGAGTTGCGGTTTTGAAATTGTCGGATGAGACCCAAGCTTAATATCCACTTCATATACCTTCTTTAGTAGGTCGGTCTTTCTGAAATTGTCAACATCTCCAACTTCTAAGAAACAGCCCTTATGAAGCATGGCGATTCGATCTGCATATTGAGAAGCAACATTTAAATCATGCAGAATGGAGAAAATGGTTAACCCCATACTTTGCTGCCGTTCTTTTAATAAATCCAACATTTGGAATGTGTGTTTCACATCTAAATGATTCGTTGGCTCATCTAAAAGTAAAATCTCAGGTTCTTGCGCCAATGCCTTAGCTAATAACACCCTTTGCTTCTCGCCACCACTGATCATTCGGAATGGAATTTTTCGAAATTGACTTATATTCGTTATTTCCATCACCTCTTCAATGACGTTCCAATCTACTCGGGATAGCTGTTTAAATAAACCTTTTTGATGTGGATACCGCCCTAGACTCACAATTTCTTCCACTGTAAAATCAAATGAAACCTGCGCCTCCTGAGTAAGAACAGCCACTTTCTTCGCCTTCTCAAGCTTTGAAAGAGTGGAAATTTCTTTACCAGAAAGGAATATATCACCTTTTATGATCGGCAATTGCCCAGTTATCAATTTAAACAAGGTTGTTTTTCCACTTCCATTTGGTCCAAGAAGTGCAAAAAATTCTCCCTGATGAATCTCAAGATTTATTCCATTAATAATAGGAGAATTCGAATAACCACCAACTAAATTGTTAACAGTAATCATCTTCGTTCCCCTCCAACTCTCTCTCTGATTAATAATAGGGCAAAAACAGGTGCACCTATTAAAGCTGTAATAACACCAATTGGCAGTTCTTCTGGAGCAATAATACTTCTTGATACTAAATCAGCTACTATAAGAAATGCTCCACCTACCATTAGGGAAAGTGGTAGTACATGGCGATGATTTGGCCCTGTAACAATACGCACTAAATGTGGGATGACAAGTCCTACAAAACCAATCGATCCAGACACTGCAACGGCGGCACCCGTTAATAATGAGGCTCCGATTAGGATATAAAACTTTCCTTTCTTCACATCAACCCCAATATGATCTGCCGCCTCCTCCCCAAGAGCTAACGCATTCAACTCCCGGTAATGGTAGAACAAAATAAAGGAACCACACAACATAAATGGAAGAATCAACTGAACATGACTCCAGCCTCTTAGTCCTACACTGCCATATAACCAATAGATAATTTGAGTCATTGAATCTTGGTCGCTTAGTGAAATAATGAGGGAAACAACTGCTCCAATAAAAGAACTTACAATTATCCCCGCCAAGATAATGGTTTCAATCGCTAAGCTTCGACTACTCAATCGAACAAGTCCGAATACAATAAGGAGTGAAATAAAACCACCTACGATTGCAACAATAGGAAGAGTAAAGTTTCCTAACCCCAAAATCGTAAACTGAAAAAATAAAACAATTACTGCACCAAGAGATGCACCAGATGAAACCCCGATTGTATATGGATCCGCTAATGGGTTACGTAATAATCCTTGGAATGCTGCACCCGCTAATCCAAGAGACGCACCAACAAAAAATGCCAGCAATACCCTAGGTAATCGGATATTCCAAATGATCATTTCTTCATTTCTAGCAACCTCATTAAGCCAGCCCCAACCAAATGTGTTGTCTAGCACAATATGTAAAATGGTTGGAACAGGCACGTGGACACTACTAATGAATACGCCTAGGAGGGCTGTACTAAGTACAAACCCTCCACTTAGAATATATAACCAAGTAATTTTATTTATTAAAAACTTCTGGATAAATAAGCTTCGCAAGAGTCTCGACTCCTTCAATTAACCGAGGACCTGGTCTCGTAACCGTATCATTATCAACATCAAAGACCTGTTTATTTTTAACTGCAGGAACTTCAGACCAGCCTTCACGCCCATATACTTCTTCAGTGGGATTATCTATGTAGTAGCCATACGTTGTAATGATGACATCAGGATTTAATTGGACAATTTCCTCCTCTGTTAACTGTACCCACCCTTCATGCTCCTCTGCTGCATTAATAGCTTGAATTGCCTCAAGCATTTCATGAATAAACGTATTGGTTCCTGTTGTAAAAATATCTGGTGCTGGCGAAACCTCAACCCAGACTTTCTTTTTATCTGTAATAGCTGAAGCTTTTTCCTTGATTTCATCAAAGCGTTGCTTCATATTTGTCACAATTTCGTTTGCCTCAGTCGCAGTTCCTGTAGCTTTCCCAATCATTTCTATATGTTCATACGCATCTTCAAATGAAGAAGCACTTCCAACGACAATCACATCAATTCCTGCATCTTCAAACTGCTTTAAAATTTCAGGATGTGTACTGTAATGATAATCAGTAACAAGAGCTAGGTCTGGAAGAAGTGAAAGAACCAATTCTGCATTGATATCCTGTGCACCTACTTTTTGTATTTCAAGTGCTTCTGATGGATAATTATCGTAATCCGAAACTCCAATGATTTTTTCTCCTAGGCCAAGTGCAAATGCAATTTCTGTATTACTTGCCTGTATGGAGACAATTGATTCAGGTTCTTCATCAATCGTAACTTCTCGATCAGCACTGTCTATAATCGTGATAGGGAACTCTTGATTAGCGTTCTCCCCTTCAACATTTTCAACGGTTTTTTGAGCCTTTTCATCTTGAGCCGTTTTTTCTTGTGTACCACAACCTGCAACAATA
>Ga0180217_1003442_pt1 | contig 13371 bp, 13 predicted proteins | sample eDN3rd37CBELigOP_FD_128521 | JGI IMG/M metagenome (GOLD analysis project Ga0180217, IMG submission 128521) | Enriched Organic Plus compost microbial communities from Emeryville, California, USA - eDNA 3rd pass 37_C BE-Lig OP (version 2) (version 2) ... | reverse complement strand
GGTACTGTGGCGGCCACAGCGCGATCCGATCCGCTGGACCAGCCCGCGGGGGACGCGTCCACGAGGAGGTCTGACATGGACATCGCGATCACCGCCAAGGGTCTGGACTTGACCGACCGCTTCCGCGAGTACACGACCGAGAAGGCCGGCAAGGTCGCGGCGCTCGCGCCCCGCGCGATCGTCCTCGAGGTCAAGGTCTCGCGCCACGCGGCGTCCAGGAACGCCTCGGCGGACGATCGTGTCGAGCTCATGCTCGTGGGTCCGGGCCCGCTCGTGCGGGCCGAGGCGAGCGCGGCGGACAAGTACGCCGCGTTCGATCTCGCGTTCCAGAAGCTCGTCGAGCGCGTGCGGCAGCGCAAGGACCGGCGGAAGGTGCATCGCGGCCTCCACCGCCCGGTCTCGCTGAGCGAGGCGTCGGCCGCCGGATTCGCGGTCGTCGACGTGACGCCGGCGAGCGTCGACGTGCTCCGCGCCGTGTCGACGGGATCGGTCCCGGTCCAGGAGGAGCAGCAGGAGGACGAGGAGTACTGCCCGGTCGTCATCCGCCAGAAGGTCTTCCCGGCGACGCGCATGACGGCCGACGAGGCGGTCGACCACATGGAGCTCGTCGGTCACGACTTCTACCTCTTCATCGACGCCGAGACCGACCGGCCGAGCGTCGTCTACCGCCGGAAGGGGTGGGCGTACGGCGTCATCTCGCTCGACGCGGAGGTCGCGGCGCAGCCGATCGCGGCGGTCGCGGGGCGACACCGCCGCTGAGGCGCCCCGCACGCTGGCGAGCGTGCGCATTCCGCTGCGACACGCGGGGCGTGGCGACGGAATGCGCACGCTGGGCGGCTACTGCTGGATGCCGAGGAATGCCGCCGCGAGTCCCGTCGCGGTCCAGCCGCCGTTGACGCCCGCCGCGAGGATCTCGCCGTCGACGAGCGCGCGGATGCCAGCCGCGCCGCCCTTCCCGCCGACGGCCTGCGCGCCCGGCGGGAGCGCGTCGAAGTCGGTCGACGGGCCGCCGAGCGGGATGTGGCGGATGTGCGATGCCTCGGCGTCCTCGACCGAGGCGACGACGCTCCGATCGTCGACCCACTCCGCCCGCGTGATGAGGCCCGCGGGCAGCGGGAGTTCGAGCGGCGGCCCGAGACCCGTGGGGACGTTCTCGGCGCGGACGATCCCGAAGACGAGCAGTCGCGAGCCGAGGCCGCTGCGCACGGCCACGAGCAGCCGCGTCCCGTCGCGCGAGACGGCGATCGAGGCGATCTCCGCGCCGACCGGGATGCCCTCGACGACGAGACCGATCGAGCCGCCCTCGCGGTCGAACACGGCGATCGAGCCGCCCGGTCCGCGCTGCGCGGACCACACGAAGCCGAGCGTGTCGAGACTCGGGGCCGCGAGGTCGGGGCGGTCGTCGATGACGATCGGCGCGCCGGCCCCGGCCGCGACGAATCGGACGGTCCCGTCCCCCGCGCGATACGCGGCGCTCGCCTTGTCGTGCGCGAGCGAGACGGCGGTCGCGCCGTCGGCGACGAGCGCCTCCGTGATGCCGGGGATCGGGACGACGCCGTCCGCCGTGCCGTAGCCGAACTCGCCGTCCGCGCCGACGAGGACGGCGCCGTCCGGCTGCGGATCGACGAGGACCGGCTGTCCGCCGCCGCCCGACTCGAGCGGGACGCCCATCGACGTGAGCTCGACGTCGATGACGCCGTGGGCGGCGAGGGTCGCGGCGAGCTGTTCGCGCATTCTCGCGATCGACGCGGGGCTCGCCGCCGCGGCGTGGGCGCTCAAGTCGACCGTCGCGCGGCCCGAGACGATCTCGACCGAGCCGGGGCCGATCGTCGTGCCGGGCGGGAACTCGTTGACGACCGAGCGGCGCAGCCACTCGTCCGGGCCGCCGAGGAGCGCGGCGACCGTGCGGTACGGCGCGTTCGAGCGCGCCGCGAACCACCGGACGTCGGGCACGAGGTAGCGGCCGCTCGGATCGAAGTAGTAGAGCGGCACCGCGGTGAAGGCGCGCGTGAACGCGCCTTGCGACAGGACGATCCCGTCGGGGACGGCGCTGATGCGCCACTCCCCGCCCTCGCGGCGCAGCTCGAAGTCGATCGTCCGCGTCCCCGTCTCCGCGGACTCGTGGTACCGGCCGGCGGCGTCGACGTTCGCGCGCGTCGGGAACGAGTAGCTGACGGCCGCGACATCGCCGCTCACGACGGGCTCGGTGACGACCGGGGCGGCGGCGCGGATGATGACGCCGTCGTCCGGTCGCCACGACTCGTTGCGGTCGGCGGTGAGGTAGAGGCGCGCGACCTGGAAGTCCGCCTGCGGGGCGCGCACCGCGTTCATGAACCCGGCGACGATGTCTCGCGGGCTCGCGCCGACGACCGGGCCGTTCGGGGCGACGACGAACTCCGGTTCGGTCTCGTCGACGCGCGGGCCGCTCACGACGGGCCCGGACATCGGAATGCCGCCGCAGCCGGCGAGGGCGAGCGCCGCGAGCATCGCGACGAGCGCGGCGAGGGGGCGGGCACGTCTCATCGGCGGTTCCTCCGTCCCGAGGCCCGACCCGTGGCGAGGCGCGGGGCGGCGGGCTCGCGCTCGCCCGCCTCCACCTCGCCCGCCTCCGCCTCGCCGGGCGGGAGCGGGAGCGGCGACGACGTGAGGACGCCGCCGCGGCGCCGCGGGAGCGTGAGCCGGAAGCAGCTGCCGCCGCCCGGCGCGCTCCACGCCTCGAGCCAGCCGCCGTGGAGCACGGCGTCCTCGAGCGAGATCGCGAGCCCGAGGCCGGTGCCGCCCGTCGTGCGCTGGCGGGACGGGTCGCCGCGCCAGAAGCGGTCGAAGACGCGGCCGAGGTCCTCCGGCGCGATCCCGACCCCGAAGTCGCGGACGGCGATCGCGACGGCGTCGCGGTCGCTGTCGACCCACACCTCGATCGGCCGCCCCTCCCCGTGGTCGATCGCGTTGCCGAGGAGGTTCGTGATGATCCGGCGGACGCGCCGGGGGTCGATCTCGGCCTCGAAGAAGCCGCCCTCGGCGACGAGACGCAGCTCCGAGCCCTTCGATTCGGCGAGGGCGTCCATGCTCGCGACGGCGTCCTCGACGAGCCGAGCGATGTTGACGTGCTCGATCTCGAGCGCGACCGCGCCGGCGTCGAAGCGGGACATCTCGAGCAGGTCGGCGAGCAGGGCCTCGAACCGCTCGATCTGCGTGTGGAGGAGCTCGATCGTCCTCGCGGTCTCCGGGTCGAACTCGGCGCGGCGGTCGTGGAGGACCGTGCCGGCGATCCGGATCGTCGTGAGCGGCGTGCGCAGCTCGTGCGACACGTCGGACACGAACCGCTGCTGGACGGTCGAGAGCTCGGCGAGCTGCGTGATCTGGGCGCGAAGGCTCTCCGCCATGCCGTTGAACGATCGCGCGAGCGTCGCGAGGACGTCGTCGCCGTGCACGGGCAGCCGCACGTCGAGCTCCCCGTCCGCGAGCCGGCGGCTCGTCTCGGCGGCGACCTGGATCGGCCCGACGACGAGCCGTACGACGACCCACGTGATCGCGCCGATGAGGACGACGAGCGCGAGTCCCGCGCTCGCGAGCGCGAGCTGGACGATCGAGAGCGACTGCTGCGTGTCGGAGATGTCGTACACGAGGTAGAGCTCGTACGGGACGCCCTCGATGTCGACGACCGAGCCCGTCGTGAGCGCGGGGACGGTCGAGCCGTTCGCGAGCGGGAGCGCGACCGACTGCGAGTAGATGCGGCCCTCGGTGTCGGCCTGCACGGCGGCGCGCAGCTCGGGACTCACGACGGCGGCGACGTCGAGGTCCTCGGAGTTCGTCTGGGCGGAGGCGACGGGGACGTTCGCGCCGGGCGTGAGCTGGAGCGCGTACTTCGTGCCGCCGGGCCGGGTCGCGGCCGCCGAGAGGATCGTGCTGACCGCCTCCCGCAGGTAGCTGTCGAGGTCGAGGTCCTGCTGGCCGCCGAGGTCGTCGAAGACGCGCTGGCCCTGGATCGTCGCGTTCTGGCTCAGCGTGAGGAGCGTCGCCCGGCGCGCCTCGAAGAGGCTCGACGCGACGCTGATGTTGATCGCGATCCCGACGCCGGCGGCCGCGAGCGCGGAGAGGACGACGGTCGCCGTGATCGTCCGCAGCGGGAGCGACGAGCGCCACAACCGCCGCAGTCGCCGCCACCACGCGCGAGGATCGAACCACCGCGGCATGCGCCTGGATCAGCTCCCCGCTCGATAGCCGATTCCGCGGACGGTGAGGACGAGCTTCGGGTTGTCCGGGTCCTCCTCGATCTTCGCTCGGAGCCGCTGGACGTGGACGTTGACGAGTCGCGTGTCGGCCTTGTACTGGTAGCCCCACACCTGCTCGAGGAGCATCTCGCGCGTGAAGACCTGCTCGGGCTTGGAGGCGAGTGCGAGCAGGAGCTCGAACTCGAGGGGCGTCAGGTTGATCTTCGTCGCGCCGCGTCGCACCTCGTGGCCCGCGACGTCGAGGACGAGGTCGCCGATCTGCACGATGTCGCGGTCGCTGCGCTGCGCGGGACGCAGGCGCGTCCGGATGCGCGCGACGAGCTCCTTCGGGTTGAAGGGCTTGACGACGTAGTCGTCGGCGCCGGCCTCGAGCCCCCCGACGACGTCGGTCGTGTCCGAGCGGGCCGTGAGCATGATGATCGGGACGCCGGATTCCTCGCGGATCCGGGAGCACACCTCGATGCCGTCCAGGCCGGGGAGCATGACGTCGAGGAGGACGAGGTCGGGGCGTTCGGAGCGGAATGCGGCGGGCGCCTCGGCGCCGTCGGCGCAGAACGACGGCTCGAAGCCCTCGGAGCGCAGGACGATGCCGATCATCTCCGCGAGCGCTGGGTCGTCGTCGACCACAAGAATGCGTGCGTTCACCACACCTCCGACACGTTCGCACCAGCGTATCCGAGTGTGGAACCATGAGTCTCGACGCGGATCACGGGCCCGGTGGGGAGGGCGGATGAACGACGACACGACGCCGTGGGTCGCGCCGGGCGCGCGAGACCGACCCTCCGGCGATCCCGGTCCGGGCGCCGCCGTCCCGCCGACGGGCGAACCGTCGGCCGCGCCGTATCCGCCGCCCCCGTGGGAGGCGGCGCGCGCCTCGGGCCCGACGGGCGGCGGCTGGACACCCCCGCCGCGACCCGGTCTCGTCCCCCTTCGACCGCTCTCGCTCGGCGACGTGCTCGGCGCGGCGTTCCGCGTCGTGCGCCGCAACCCGCGACCGACGTTCGGCTTCGCGCTCCTCGTGAGCCTCGTCATCGGCGCACTGACCGGCGTCGTCGTCATCGGTCTCCTGTGGTCGATGCTCGAACGCGCGTCGATGGCGACCGAGGCGGACCGCGACGCGATCCTCGCGGGCGGCGCGCTCACGATCGTCCTCGCCTCGATCGCGACCGGCATCGTGACCGTCGCGCTCATCGCGCTGCCGCAAGGGATCATCTCGCTCGAGGTCGCGCGCGGCGCCCTCGCCGAGCGCCACACGCTGCGCTCCCTGTGGCGCAGCGCGCGCGGCCGGATCTGGGTCCTCGTCGGCTGGACGCTCCTCGTCACGGCGATCGTCGCGACGGGCATCGCGATCGCGGTCGGGATCGTCGCGCTCGTCGCGCTCGCCGGCGGCGTCGCGGGCATCGTCGTCGCGATCCTCCTCGGCCTCCTCCTCGCCGCCGGTCTCGTCGTGCTCTCCGTGTGGCTCGGCACGAAGATCGCGTTCGTCCCCGCCGCCCTCATGATCGAGCGACGCCGCCTGCGAGCGGCCATCGCGCGGTCCTGGCGGCTCACCCGCGGTCGCTTCTGGCGTGTGTTCGGCACCACGCTCCTCGTCAACGTCGTCATCTACGTCGCCGCGCAGGTCATCACCGCGCCGATCTCCGTCATCGGCGGCATGGCGGGCGTGCTCGTCAACCCGAACCAGTCCGTCGAGGTCGTCAACACGACGACGCTCGTCCTCCTCGTCGTGAACCTCGCGGTCACGACCGTCTTCCAGGCGATCACGCTCGTCGCGCAGGGCGCCGTGCCGGCGCTCCTGTACCTCGACGCGCGCATGCGGGACGAGGGGCTCGACCTCGAGCTGCAGCGCTTCGTCGAGGACCGGGCGGCCGGGCGACCGGCGGTCGATCCGTTCCCGACCGGCGAGCCGGCCCCGTGACGCTCGCCCCGGCCGAGCCGCCCCTCGAGCCGCTCCCCGACGAGGCGCGGGACTGGCTCATCGTCGAGCTCGCGAAGCCCGAGTACCAGGCGGCGAAGCCGACGCTCATCGACATGATCGGGCAGGCGATCCGGGACTGGCTCGCGACGCTCTTCACGGGCAGCGCGGGCGCGCCCCCGCTCGCCGCGATCCTCGTCACGCTCGCGATCGTCATCGGGATCGTCGTCGTCGCGATCGTCGTCTCCGGCGCGCCGCGCGCCAATCGCCGCTCCGCACGCACCGACACGCTTTTCGGCGTCGAGGAGGCGCGGACCGCCGCGGCGATGCGCGCCGACGCGGAGGCGGCCGCCCGCCGCGGGGACTGGTCGGCCGCGATCGCCGACCGCTACCGCGCGATCGCGCGCGGCCTCACCGAGCGGGACGTCGTGCACGCGATGCCCGGCACGACCGCGCGCGAGTTCGCGGCGCTCGCCGCGGCGGCATTCCCGAGCGAATCGGGCCGACTCGACCGGGCCGCCGCCGCGTTCGACGACGTCCGCTACCTCGGGCGCCGCGGCGGCGAGCCCGAGTACCGCGAGCTCGCCGAGCTCGACGCGCGCCTCGCGGCCGCGCGACCCGTCCTCGAGGAGACGCGCGCGTGACGCTCGAGGCGCCGGTCACGACGCCGCGCGTGCGCTCCGTCGTGCGCCGCTGGTCGTTCTGGGGGTGGATCGCCATCATCGTCGTCGGCGCCGCGATCGTCGGCGCGCTCGTGCAGGGCGCGCGTCCGCCGGGCGAGCCGCTCTCCCCCACCAACCCCGCCCCGAGCGGTGCGCAAGCGGTCGCGGAGGTGCTCCGGGAGCGCGGCGTCGACGTCGTCGTCGCGGAGGAGCTCGCGAGCGCGATCGAAGCCGTCGGCGCCGGCGAGGACGTCACGCTCCTCGTCCACGACCCGCTCGCGCTCCTCGACGAGGAGGCGCATCGCGCGCTCGACGGCGCCGCGTCGCGACTCGTGCTCCTCGAGCCGGGCGTCGCCGCGCTCCGCGACCTCGCCGATGGCGTGACGCAGTCGGGCTTCACCGAGGGGAGCGAGCCCGCGCGCGCGGACTGCGCGGTCCCCGAGGCCGAGCGAGCGGTCGAGATCTCGAGCGCGTCGACGCTGTACACGGCGCCCGGCGCGGTCGCGGAATGCTGGCGCGAGCCGTCGGGCGCGCGCATGATCGTGCTCGACGGCGAGCGCGGCGAGATCGTCGTCCTCGGCGCCGCCGAGCTCCTCGCGAACGAGCGGATCACCCGCGCCGGCAACGCGGCGTTCGCGCTCGGGCTCCTCGGCCGGAACGACACGCTCGTGTGGTACCGGCCGTCGGTCGCCGACCTCGCCGGCGGCGCGCCGCCCGCGACACTCGGGGAGCTCTCGCCCGACTGGGTCGTGCCGTTCGCGCTCCTCGCCGTCGTCGTCGTCGCGTGCGCCGCCGTGTGGCGGGGGCGGCGGCTCGGCCCGCTCGTCGTCGAACCGCTCCCCTCGGTCGTCCCCGCGGACGAGACGATGCGGGGCCGCGCCCGCCTGTACGCGCGCGCCCGAGCGCGACTGCGCGCCGCGGATGCGCTGCGGATCGGGACGATCGATCGCATCGCCGAGCGCCTCGGGCTCGCCTCGAGCGCGAGCCTCGAGGAGGTCATCCTCGCGTCGAGCGCCGCGACACGGCGTCCCGCCGCGCAGCTGCGGGAGCTCCTCGTCGACACCGAGCCGCGAGACGACCGCGCGCTCGTCCGCCTCTCCGACGAGCTCCTCGCGCTCGAGCGCGAGATCGCCCGAGCGACCCGGCCGCCCGGCCAGACGGGAGAATGACAGCATGAGCATCGACTCGACCCCCGCCTCGAGCCCGTCGTCCGCGGACCCGCGCGCCGCATTCGCCCGCCTCCGCGCGGAGGTCGGGAAGGCGGTCGTCGGACAGGACGGCGCCGTCACGGGGCTCGCGGTCGCGCTCCTCGCGGGCGGGCACGTGCTCCTCGAGGGCGTGCCCGGCGTCGCGAAGACGCTCCTCGTCCGCGCGCTCGGTCACGCGCTCCGGCTCTCGACGCGGCGCGTCCAGTTCACCCCCGACCTCATGCCCGGCGACGTGACCGGGTCGCTCGTGTTCGACACGAGGACCGGCGACTTCGCGTTCCGCGAGGGGCCCGTCTTCACGAACATCCTGCTCGCGGACGAGATCAACCGGACGCCGCCGAAGACGCAGTCCGCGCTCCTCGAGGCGATGGAGGAGCGGCAGGTGACGGTCGACGGCGTGACGCGCCCGCTCCCGCGGCCGTTCCTCGTCGCCGCGACGATGAACCCCATCGAGTACGAAGGCACGTACACGCTCCCCGAGGCGCAGCTCGACCGCTTCCTCCTCAAGCTCGTCCTCGACGTCCCCGACCGGGACGCCGAGCTCGAGGTCCTCACGCGGCACTCCGCCGGGTTCGACCCCCGCGACCTCGCCGCGGCAGGCGTCACCCCCGTGCTCGACGCGGAGACGCTCCTCGACGCGCAACGCCGCGTGCGCGACGTCGGCGCGTCGCCCGACGTGCTCGGCTACGCCGTCGACCTCGCCCGCGCGACGCGACTGTCGCCCTCGGTCAAGCTCGGCGTCTCCCCCCGCGGGGCGACCGCGCTCCTCGCCGCCGCGAAGGCGTGGGCGTGGCTGAGCGGCTTCGACGCCGTCACGCCCGACCACGTGCAGACGATGGCGTACCCGGTGTGGCGGCACCGCATTCAGCTGCGGCCCGAAGCCGAACTCGAGGGCGTGAGCGCGGATGCGATCCTGCGCTCCGTCATCCAGCAGGTCCAGGTCCCGATCTAGACCGTGGCGATCACCGGCTGGTTCGTGCTCCTGGTCGCGGCCGGGGCGGTCCCGCTCGTCCTCACCGGACAGGCGTGGGTCATGCCCGCGTGGCTCGCGATCGCGCTCGCGCTCGGACTCGTCGACCTCGCGCTCGCCGGCTCCCCGCGAGCCGTCCGGGTCGAGCGGGACGCCCCCCGGCGCGTGCGGCTCGGCGAGTCGACCGTCGCGCGGCTCCACCTCGCGAACACCGGACGGCGACGCGTCCGCGCGCTCGTGCGGGACGCATGGCAGCCGTCGGCGGGCGCGGCGCCGACGCGACAGCGCGTCGACCTCCCGCCCGGCGAGCGACGCGTGCTCGAGACGACGCTGCGGCCGCTGCGCCGCGGCACCCGCCGTGCGGAGGCCGTCACGATCCGCGCCTTCGGTCCCTTGCGGCTGTGGGCGCGCCAAGCGACGATCGCGGCGAGCGGCGACGTCCTCGTGCTCCCCGCGTTCGAGGCGCGCCGGCACCTTCCCGCTCGGCTCGCGCGCCTGCGGGAGCTCGACGGCTCGACGTCGGTCATGATCCGCGGGCAGGGCACCGAGTTCGACTCGCTCCGCGACTACGTGCGCGGCGACGACGTCCGGTCGATCGACTGGCGCGCCTCCGCCCGCCGCGGCCGATCCGCGGTCCTCGACGCGCCTCGGCTCGTCGTGCGGACGTGGCGTCCCGAACGGGACCGCCGCGTCCTCGTCGTCGTCGACTCCGGCCGGAACGCGGCCGCACGCATCGCGAACGAGTCGCGCATCGACACGGCGTTCGAGTCGGCGCTGCTCCTCGGGGCGCTCGCCTCGGCCGCCGGCGACCGCGTCGACCTCCTCATCCACGACCGCCGCGTCCGCGCGCGCGTGCAGGGCGCGAACGGGCCCGACCTCCTCGCGAGGATGGTCGAGGCGATGGCCGACGTCGAGCCCGAGCTCATCGAGACCGACTGGACGGCGCTCCCCGGCCTCGTGCGATCCGTCACGACGCAGCGCGCCCTCGTCGTCCTGTGCACGACCGCCGACGCCCCCGGCGCCGCGCGCTCGCTCCTCGCGGTGCTCCCCGAGCTCGCGCAGCGCCACCTCGTCGTCGTCGCCTCGGTCGAGGACCCCGCCGTCCTCGAGGCGAGCCGGGAACGCGCGCGCCTGTCCGACGTGTACCTCGCGGCGGCCGCGGAGCGCGCGCTCGCGGACCGCGCGCGCCTCGGGGCCGCGATCCGGCGCCTCGGCGGCGACCTCGTGTCGGCGCCGCCGAGCGAGCTCCCGCCGGCGCTCGCCGACCGCTACCTCGCGCTCAAGGCCGCCGGACGGCTGTAGACGGGGGGATTGCCCGCCCCTCGAGCCGGGCGTAGGCTCTCGCGCGAGCGAACCCCCGACCCGAGGAGCTGACGATGTCCGACTCGACCGCGCTGACGACGACGACGATGGCGCAGCGCCTCACGGCGGAGCTGCTCGGCACATTCCTCCTCGTCCTCGGCGGGATCGGGACGGCGCTCTTCGCCGGCGATGTCGTCGGCGTCCTCGGGGTCGCGCTCGCGTTCGGACTGACGATCGTCGCCGGCGTCTACGCGTGGGGGCCGATCTCCGGCGGGCACTTCAACCCGGCCGTGACGGTCGGGCTCGCGATCGCCGGGCGGATCGGCTGGCGGGAGGTGCCCGGCTACGTCGCCGCGCAGCTCGTCGGCGGCCTCGCCGGCACGTCGCTCATCGCCCTCATCGGGCTCGCGGGGCCGCAAGGCTGGTTCGACGAGGCGCGGTCGGACGGGTTCGCGAGCAACGGCTTCGGCGACCACTCCCCCGGCGGGTTCGGCATCGGCGCCGCGATCATCGTCGAGATCGTCCTCACCGCCGTGTTCGTGCTCGTCATCCTCGGCACGACGCACGCGACCCGCGGGAGCGGCTCCGCGGGGCTCGCGATCGGTTTCACGCTCACACTCATCCACCTCGCCTCGATCCCGATCGACAACACCTCCGTCAACCCGGCGCGGTCGATCGCGACGGCCGTCTACGGGGGCGTCGACCCGCTCGTGCAGCTGTGGGTGTTCATCGTCTTCCCCCTCGTCGGGGCGCTCGCGGCCGGGCTGCTGCACCGCGTGCTCTTCGAGCCGCTGCGCCGGAAGATCGAGGCGGCCGCGCGGAGCGCGACCTAGCGGCCTCGCTGGTGCACGTTCCCGCGTCCGGTGCACGCCCGGCGTGCACCGCGGGTGGGAAGGTGCACCGAGCGCGGCGTCAGGCGGCGACGAGGCGCGTCGCGCCGCGCTCGAAGGCGCCGAGGTCGCCCGTCTCCCCCGCGCGCGCCGCGCGGCGCCCGACCACCCACTGCACCGCGAGGAAGCCGACGAGCGCGACCGTGCCGATCCCCGTCTTGAGCGGCCACGGCCACTCCTGCCGGGTGACGAACCCCTCGATGACGCCCGAGACGAGCAAGGCGATCGCGAGGCCGAGCACGATCGTGAACATCGCCCTGCCCTCCTCGGCGAGCGCGGCCGCTCGCGTCCTCGCGCCGGGCGCGATCCACGCCCAGAAGACGTGCAGCCCCGTCGCGACGGCGACGAAGACGCAGTACAGCTCGAGCTGGCCGTGCGGCGAGATGTACAGGAAGAACACGTCCAGGCGGTCGTACTCCGCCATGATCGCCGCCGTCAGGCCGAGGTTCTGCGCGTTCTGCAGGAGGACGTACACGGGCCACACGCCCGTGATCCCGAAGGCGATGCTCTGCGCGGCGATGAAGGCGTTGTTCGTCCACACGAGCGACGTGAACGCCGTGCCCGAGTACTCGGAGTAGTACGCGACAAAGTCCTCCTTCGCCATCGACTCGAGATCGGCCTGCTCGCCGAGCGCCGCGAGCAGTGCGGGCGAGGTGGACGCCCACACGGCGTACGCGGACGAGACGAGGAGGAACGCGACCGTGACCGCGAGGCTCGTCCACCGCACCCGGTAGAGCGCCGCGGGCAGCTGCCGCAGGAGCAGGGTCGGAACGCGCTCGAGCGGGTTGCCCGGCGTGCCGGCGAAGCGCATCCGCGCTCTCGAGATCAGGACCGACAGGCGGTCGCCGATCGCGACCCGGCCCGCGGTGCTGCGGATCGCGGAGAGGTCCGCCGCGGCCGACTGGTACCGCTCGATGAGCTCGTCGGCTTCCGCCCCCGAGAGCGCGCGGCGACGGGCGAGCTCGTCGAGCCGGTCCCATTCATCGCGACGGGCCGCGGCCAACGCGTCGAGGTCCATGCAACTCCGCTCTCCGGGGTCTGCTAGCAATGATGGCATGCAGCCATCCGCCGGACCGGGCGTCGACGAGGCGGAGACCGGCCTCGTCACGGGCGAGGCCGTCGAGCTCGACGTGCGTCCGACCGGCTTCGCGCTGCGTGCCGCGGGCGCCGCGATCGACGTGCTCCTCTACGCGCTCGCGACCGCCGGCGCAGAGCTCCTCGTCGTCTGGCTCGCGACGGACTCCGGCATCGAGTCGGCGAGCGTCACCGCGATGGGCATCATCATCGCCGTCGCCGGCCTCGTCGTCGCGCCCGCGATCGTCGAATGGGTGACGCGCGGCCGCTCGCTGGGCCGGCTCGTCGTCGGCGCGCGCATCGTCCGGGACGACGGCGGCGCGATCGCGCTGCGCCACGCATTCATCCGCTCGCTCCTCGGCCTGCTCGAGCTCTTCGCGACCGCGGGCGGCGTCGCCGCGACCGTCGGGCTCCTCCACCCGCGCACGAAGCGGCTCGGCGACCTCGTCGCCGGCACGTACAGCCTCCACGAACGGGTCCCGCGCCCCGCGGCGTTCGACGCGGTCGTCCCGCCCCCGCTCGCGGCCTGGGCCCGCGTCGCGGACGTCGCGCGGCTGCCCGACCCGCTCGCGCGCCGCGTCGCCCACTTCCTGCGTCAGTCGCTCGCGATGAATCCGGCGTCGCGCGTCCGACTCGCGCGGGATCTCGCCGACGAGGTCGCCGCGTACGTCCACCCCGTCCCGCCGGTCCCGGCGGACATGTTCCTGCTCGGCGTCGCGGCGCTGCGACGCGAGCGCGAAGCGGTCGCGCTCGAGCGCCAGGCGCAGGTCGTGCGACGGCTCGAGCCCGTGCTCGGCAACCCGCACGGGTTCCCGGAGCGGGGCTGACGCGTCTCAGTAGCGGTAGTGCTCGAGCTTGTACGGGCCCTCGACCGGCACGCCGATGTAGTCCGCCTGCGCCTTCGTCAGCACCGTGAGCTCGGCGCCGAGCGCGCCGAGGTGGAGCCGGGCGACCTTCTCGTCGAGTCGCTTCGGGAGGACGTAGACCGAGCGCTCGTACTCGCCCTGCTTGGTCCAGAGCTCGATCTGCGCGAGCACCTGGTTCGAGAACGAGTTGCTCATGACGAAGCTCGGGTGGCCGGTCGCATTCCCGAGGTTCATGAGCCGACCCTCGGAGAG
>Ga0180217_1003436_pt1 | contig 13377 bp, 20 predicted proteins | sample eDN3rd37CBELigOP_FD_128521 | JGI IMG/M metagenome (GOLD analysis project Ga0180217, IMG submission 128521) | Enriched Organic Plus compost microbial communities from Emeryville, California, USA - eDNA 3rd pass 37_C BE-Lig OP (version 2) (version 2) ... | reverse complement strand
TTCCGTAAACTCAAAGGCTTCTCTTTGTTCCAAAGGCAATTCAGAAAGCACTGTTGCAAGTTCTTTCCACACTAGCGAATGCATATATTCTGTTTCGGGAGTTGGATTATCCTCATTAAACAATATCTCCGAGAATTCTTCCAATACGTTGCCCTCATCATCATAGTGTGAGGTTGGAAACCTTTCCTCGCGTTTTTTCTTTCCTTTATTAAGGATGCTGTTTCGGGCTACCCGATATAGCCATGCCGTAACTTGTTCAATCGGACTAAGATTTTCTTCCACGTTTTTTATCAACTGATAGAAAACATCTTGCAAGATATCCTCGGCATCTTCTTTATTGGAAACTCTTTTCTGAATGAATGATTTTAAACGAGGTTGGTGTTCCTGAATAAGGCTTTCCACATTCATTTCGGTGACAGGCTTATCTCTCCCCGTTGTCTTGCTCTTCATGTTTTTCCATGTCAAAATGATCTATTCCACAAGAATTTCCAAAACCGAACTTCCGTCTTTTGTTGATAAATTCTTTTCGTTGTTCGGGAGACATTTTCATCCATTTCTCGCGGATAGCATTTCTTTTTTCATGCATCATCATTCTATTACCGCCAAATCCAAAACGGCCCAATAGTATACGGCTCAATAGAAATAATCCCAATGCCTGCCAAAAATTGATCTCCGTTAATCCAAAAATATCCGTTATTAATGCGTTCCATAACAGCATGACGACTGCACCGACAGTTGCTAAGGCTATAGCACACATAACGGCAATTTTTATACCTTTTTTCATCTTATTCAACTTTAATTTGTATATGGAAATGAGCACTTCCTAAGTTTAAATATTAGATTTAAATAAACCCAAAAAGGGTTCGGGGGTTATAAGCTAAAGCCAACCTCTTAAACAAATTATCGATAGAGAATTAAGCTTCTCCTTATTTACATCACTACTTCCTGAAACGGAATGATTTGATACTGGTGTTCTGAATTATAATAAGAATTGTTTTTCCATAATATAAAAGTCAATTCTAGCAGTTTTCTTTGGATGGCAACTATAGCCTTCATTTTGATACCATGCCTTGACACCATTCTTAAGAAAATATCTCTGAACCTTTCATCAGTTCTAATTGCAGCTAATGCGGGAAAGTGCATTACCTTTCTTAAATTCCTATTACCCCGCTTGGAGATTCGAGGTTTGGATTTCACTGAGGTTCCAGATGTCTTTTCTCTTACATCTAATCCTGCATAACTGACCAACTGTCTTTTATTCTTTATTAACTCGAATCCGTTGGTTTCTGCTATAATCGTTACAGCAGTTAGATTTCCAATTCCGGGAATAGAAGATACCATTTTCATCTTTTCCACTAGAGTTTGATCTCCTTTGATAAGTATAGCAATTTCTTCTCCTATCTCCTTTTCCTGCAAATCAATAAGAGCTATTCTTTTTTTAGCTCGTTGCACTGAGTTTTCACTTGATGTTGCAGAAATACGTTCTGCATGGAGTTGATTTTTTAACATTGTTCGCTCCTGTACCAACTTGCTCACGTTCCCGACAAAGATGTCTCAAATCATTTAATATTTTGAAAGGTGGTTGCCAGCTTTCCAATTGTCTTTCTAAACCGAATCTCGCAATGGCTTGTGAAGCACTCTTGTCAGTTATAGTTTTTATGTCAAGTGTTCTGGCGTAATTTCCGATCTTGTTTGGTAAAACGACACTTACTTGTTTTTTAATATTGCAAAGATAGTAGGCTAAGGATTCATGGTAGACTCCTGTAGCTTCCATTACGTACTGTACTTCTGTTGTTAATTGATGTCTGCTTATTTACCCACGATACAAGACTTGAAAACCCTTTTTTAGTATTGGGAAATACTTTGTAGGCATAGACTTCTATTCTAATCTGCTCATCCATTCTACCAAGCGATACAACTAATTCATTCTGTGCAACATCAATTCCTACTGTCTGTTTTAATAATACCTTCATCTTATCTAGTTTAGGTAAGTGATAACCTTTCTTCATCTTTTCTCCTGACTGGATATACTGGCTATAAGACTCATTATAATGAGCAAATTCCTTACATTCTGTTCAGATTCTAAAAGGTCAAAGAAGAGGAGGCAGTCTCTTTTCTTGAATATACCGTAAGGCTATTTAAAGCAAAATCTGCTCTCGCCCTTCTTCACTTAGATTATATTATACAAACATAGGAGCAGCAAAGCACATTAACCGTATTCGGAGAATAGGTTAATGTGCTTCGCCTGCTAAATCCCGAGTGAAATCACCACTGTAGAGAAAATCAACGCCATCGACTGCCAAATACTATCTTTTTTTAATATGGCCTTACAAATGCTGTTTTATTTGCTGTGTAGTTTATTAATGGTGAAAATTGATCAGCAATAAGAAAAGTGACAAAATTGAATAATATGGCTATTGCTATCAGGCGAGGCGTATTACTGGAACCGGAAAGCCTCATAGTTAAATTCTAACTAAGTAAAATCCTGTTGGGATAGCTACCTTTGTAAATATCTCCACCAATCTTATTCCAAAACGCACCATGTAAGGCAAAACAAACTGCTTCTAGGGCTTAAGTTTTTTCGTAGGTAGTATGAAAGTACTAAAAAGCCTGAAAAGGTCTCAATACCTTACATAAACTATCAGTAAGAGATTATCCAAAAGATACATCTCGTTGCCGCCCACAACGGCGGTTACAGATTTGGTTCCTCTTTTATGGGTATCCAATGATAGAAGTTAATATGCGTATTCGTAAATTTATAAGGAGGTGAGATATGGAAGGAAGTATACGTGGGAAGGGAAAACCGCTCACTGAAATTCAGAATGGTACTCGGCATACCGCTGGCATGGTATCGGAAAATGAAAGGCCGTTCTTGGATCTACTGGCCGAATTATTGGTTGAACTTGTAATGGATGAAAAATGAATGCAATAGGATATATAAGAATAAGTACAAAAGATCAGTCGAAATACTCGCTGGATGTTCAAGCAGATTCTATACGGGAATATTGTCGCCGTAATGGGCTTGAACTGCTTAACATTTTCAGGGATAATGGCGAGTGCAGTGATACTTTTGATAGGGCCGACTTTCTGGCTCTTGAAGATTTCATCAAGAAGCATAAAGGAAGCGTTCGCTACCTGATTATTATGGACCATGACAGATTCAGCCGGGATCTGGCTGAGGCTCTGTTGAAAATAAAGCAGTTTGAGAAAAAATTTCACATAAAGGTTCTCTCAATTGACGAGCCTCTTGATTTGGACATCAACGATCCGGACGTTTTTCTCCAACGAGCCTTTAAATATCTAATGGCGAATCAGGAGTTGTTAAAAATCCGAAAGCGTACGAAAGGAGGGATATATAATGCGATGGCAGCAGGCCGGTTTGTACAGAAGGCCCCTTTAGGTTATAAAAACGCCAGGGGTGAAAGCGGCAAAGGTATTATTATCGTGGACGAAACAAAGGCGCACCTCATCCAGAAGATATTCGAGCTGTATATGGCTGGAATACCGTATTACCTGATCAATGACGAAGTTAAGAAGTTGGGGTATCAATTAAAGGCAAATGGCGCTATTCAGGCCGTATTGAGTAATTGCGTCTACGCCGGTTTGATAAAAGTTCCTGCATTCGAAAAAAATCCTGAACGGTATGTCAAAGGGCTGCACCAAGCACTTATTTCCGAAGAGGACTTTTGGAAGGTACAGGAGATGATGGGCAAGATGAAAGCTGTCAAGCGAAAGCAACCTGCCGAGGATGTGCCATTAAGAGGGATATTGAAATGCTGGTGTGGTAATAACCTTACTTCGGGATGGAGTAAAGGAAAGTTGAAATACTATCTCTATTATCTCTGTCCTAAGCATAGAAACGTCAGTCTTTCTGGTCAGAAGCTCCACGAACAATTTAAAGAGGTCTTGCGCAATCTTAGTCTGAACGAAAAACAAATAAGTTATATCCGGGAAGCCGCAAAAGAAAAAATGAAAGATAATCTCGAAAAAAGGAAGATTGGACTCGATGCAAAAAACAAAGAGTTACTCGAGGTTGAAAGACAAATCGATCAATTGGAACAGAAACTACTTGAAGATAAAATAGAACCATCAACGTATAAAAAATGGTATCCTAAATACACCCAGAAGAAAGCTGAAATTCTTGCCGAACTTAGTAGAATAAAGAAGAATACCAAAGATATATGGGATCGTCTTGCCGATAAACTGGACCTATTGCTAAACTTGGAAGGACTTTATGAACAACTACCCGTTATAGGGAAACATCAACTCATAAATGCGGTGTTCAACCAAGGATTGACCTACCTTGACGGTAGCTATCGAACACCTAACCTGACGCCTGCATTATTACATAACGAATTGATAATGAAAGAAAAAGGGTTGCTCTTAATAGAACAACCCAGTATGGTTTGGCGGCAAATTCCGCTTAGTAGCCCCTATCGAACAGATATTGAACTCTTTTTTAGAAGATTTGGCACGTTTGGCGAGGCTGGCGGTTTAGATTAAAAGAGCGAAAGCAGAAGTAATATTTTGCGAAAGGTATCGCTATCCGGCACTTTCTGCAAAACTCCGAAACGCCCAGAGGATGAACCTATCTGTAAACACCGTTGAAAACTATAGGGCATTCGCACTCGGCTGCATCCGCAGGAACATGAAAGAATACGCTTCCATATCGGCCATTTTTCTTCTATACCTTAACCATTTTCCCGTACATCTTCTCTGATAAAATCTTAGAAGAAGTTGAGAACCATTTTAAATATGCCTTCACTCCAAGGCTTCACCGATTTGTCGCATTTTTACAATACATTGTTGCGGAAATTGGACAGGTTTGCAGACCTTAGAATCATCTGGCCAAATGAAAAAGGACGCTAACAGGAACCGAATTATAGTGCTATTCATAGCTGGAACAGCATTTTTTGGTTGGCATATCTTCTCCACCATTGGAGATGGAGGCCTCTCCGAAAAAGACAAACGACTGATAGAGGCGAATGGACTGAAATGCATAGCTTTCCTTCGGGCGGTCGAGCGCACCGGTTCCACTGTAAACAACATCCATCAATACCAATTTTTATTCGACGTCAAACCCGATTCAGGAGACGCCTTTACATATCAGGAGAAAAAATTGATCGATCCCATCTATATGGACAGGATTGAAATCGGGATGGCCGTACCGGCCTATGTCATGCCCGGAAACCAGAGCAAGGTATGGGTCTTGTGGGAAGACGTAGGCATAAAAAACGCTTTCTGACATGAAATTACGTAATATCTTATCCAAACTATTGCTAGGGGTGTTGCTCCCGGCATACCCTATTGGGGCATCCGCTCAATTCGCATCATCACCAGAATCTTTTTTTCTTGCGCTAAGACAAGCTGTGAACAAACGGGATACCGCGGCATTGAAACGGTTGGTCTACCCCTTCAGGGATGAGGTGGAAGACATGCAGGCCGGCATGATCGAAAACATGCTGGACGGAGATCCGCTACAGCGCGGCGACGGTGCATTTTCTATGTATGCGTTGGATACACTCATTGCGCATCACCTAGCTGAAATCAGACCGGTGGACGACGATCTGTATGCTCAATTGGCGGCCGACCGGGTTTTCGGCTCTGTCATCAGTACGTACGCGCAACGGCAGGTATGGATTATGGATTTCAACGAAGTCCGCATGATTCTCTTAAAGAAGAAAGGCAATTTCCAATTGCTTTTCTGGGAAAACCTGAACCGCCTGCTCAATCCCGTTTTGCGGCGGGCGCGGAATCATGCTACGTTACTAGTTTCATATCCAAGTAACTTTACCTAAGTTTGAAGGACATAACTGCCACTCGAAATGAACCACGCATGCTATCTCCCTTCTCCCACGCTCAGCGAATACGTTGCTTGGTACCTCCTTTCCGAAGATACGGATACGCACGCGAACTGGCAGGAATCCACCGTCCTTCCCAACGGCCTTTCTGCCCTCGTGTTTTCCTATGGAGCGTCTTTCAAGTGCGTTACCGGTCTCCAAAAACAACGGACAATTCGTAGCGTTTCCATACTCGGACCACATACCAAGCCATGCCGCAACTGGTGGAAAGAGCCTACGTTCACCTTCATCATTGTTTTTAAGCCATTGGGATTATTTAAACTCCTAGGCGGCAACCTAAATGAATTAAAGAACGACGTGATCGATCTGGCTGACTACGGGTTCTCTGATTCATCGTGGATGTGTGAGAAACTGGCACAGTTGACCAGTGCACACGCCAAAATCGCATGGGTCGAACATTGGCTTAGGGTGCATCTTGCCGGAAGCACCTACCGTCCATCGTTGACAGCCGATTTTCTTCAGTACGTCATCGATCGTTTGGGGAAGGTATGTGTTGAAAGCATTGTACAGAATATGAACGTAAACAGGCGATACCTCGAACGCCAGTTCAATTTGCAGCTGGGTATGTCTCCGAAAGACTATGCGGAAACCATCCGGTTTTCCTATATCGCTTCCAAGCTGGCCAAAACACAGCAGGCCCAATGGCCGGAGCTCACGTATCTCGGCGATTTTTACGATCAATCACATTTTATCAAGCATTTCAGGAAACACAGTAATATCTCTCCAGGCCAATTCCGAAAAATAATAACCCAATCGAAAAAAATCAGGTTCCTCAGCCAAATGAATATATACAACGACAGCGAAATTGATCGGCGCAATAACTACATTGTCATAGCCGAGAAGACGGATAATCCTGCAAATAAATGTCGGACTTTTACAATGGGGTGCCCGCGTGTATCCGCAACTTTGGATACGATGGAAATTTAAGAAGACATGAAGAAAAGAAATCAACTGTCGACATTTTTTTTAGTAGGGGCACTCATGGCTGTTTTTATTTTTTCCTGCAGTAAGGGAAAGAGCAAAGAAAACGTTATGGTCCAGGTGACCCTTCGGGCCGGTGACGAGATACTGATGGATGTAAGGGGTACGGCGTCTGAAGTGGCCGGAAAGGCACATGCCCGTATCAGCACCCAGGATATCTCCGGGCCCGAGGGGGGCACTGTAAAAACGAATACGGTCGGTGTGGTAGCGAATACCTCCGGTCAGGGAGACAACGAAATGAAAACGCTGGTTATAACGTTACCGGACGTTACCGGCCCCGGTAGGTATGATATCGTAGCGTTGAAAGGACTTTTTATTTATTCAGATTCGAGGGATGGTATGAAAGGATGGGAAGTGTCCCCGGAGGCGGAAACAAGCCGTGGAATCATTCACATCGAAGCGATCGGAAATAAAGACCTCCCCGCGTTGGGAAGACCGGTTAAGGGGACATTTTCCGTCACCGCTGAAAGCCAGGACGGAACGTTGAGGCAATTTACCGGAACATTTGATGGTGGTATGTAATAAAATCGATTTGCACCATGAAGACGAACCGATCACAGTTTAGACTTTTCTTGATGCTTTCAATCTGGAGCTGCATGGTCTCCTGTAGAAAAGACAGCCCCTCCGCAAACCCACCGGTCGAAAAGCTTCTGCAAAAGGTCTATAAAGACGGTGTATTGTATCTCGACATATTTTACGACGATAAATATACCATCCATCGCATCGATTATTATCGGAATGGCGAAAAATTCCGACAAAGCAACATAAGCCTAAATGAAAGCGGTCGGGTGAAAGAAGTTGTGAGCAACTTTGACCATTATACCGCCATTCGCGCACTGACCTATGACGGGGAACGAAAGGTGCTCGACGAGACAACCTCTGACTTCGATGATGGCCGCAGTTCCTATTTCAAAAGAATATGGAAATATCCGGCAAAGAATGTCATTGAAGATCACGTGTACTTCACGGAGGATTCCGAAGATGCGAGCTATGTCTATACCTTTATGTTTACAGAAACGGGGAATCTTGAAAGAAAAGAACAAAAAGTGGCCTCCTTGCCTATCCAGGACAGCTATGAGATTTATCAGTACGATACCGGTCTTTCATACGAACATATGATTGAATCCAATATCCCGGGTTATTTTGAAAGCCCTGTTTCTAAAAACCAGCCTTTGAATGCGAAAGTCTACAAGAAATCCGGTGAATTGGTTTCGGAAATAAGATATCGAAATACGTATGATAAAGACGGCTATTTAGAAGTAAGTCTGCAGCAGTCTGACGAATGGCAAGAGGAATACCGGTTCCGATATAGCTTAAAGGACAGCAAAAATAACTGAAGTGAAAAATCTAATAACTTTATCTTTTTTAAAAATGAACGCTACAGAAATGAAGAATATTTACTGCAATATATTAAAAATCAGTGTTTTTGTGTTTTTTTTCATCGTTGTCGGTGCTTGTGGAAAAGACAAAGAACCCATACCTGAACCGACAAATGCCGAGCTGATTGTAGGTAAATGGTATATCACAAAAACAACGACATCTGATGGTGCTGTACAGCAACCTGCAAACGACTGTGAAAAGAAAACCTGTTACGAATTCAGCGCCGAAGGCGTAATGAACGTCAATCATTTTGAGCTGGATGAAGTGTGCAAAAACACGTTATCCATGACAGCTCAGTACACCCTGACACTGGATCGAAGAAAGCTGGTTGTCATTGGATCCGATGGGGTTTCTAACGCCTTTGAAATCATCCGCCTGAACGACAAGATATTGGAAATAGAAGTTGGAGGCGGTATCATCGCGGAATTTGAGAAAAGATGATGTTACTGTTTACATAGAATAACTCAATCGCCATCCACTTAAATTGATCATCAAATACTCTTGGTGTTTTTCCCATAATAACTACTGACTTTTAAAGTTAAAAATTCTACCCTAAAAGTCTCCAGACAAATGTAGCAACTTCATCTCCACCTGCTTCCATGTGGTGGCTTTTGCCATGATGGATTTAAGGGCATCGTGTATGGCATAGCGCAATCTGTCATTGCCCCGAAGTGCCTGCCTGTTCACTTTTGACTTTCCCTTGCCGAGATGGTAACCATAACGCTCGGTCATCTCCCTGCACACCTTTCGGCTCTTGTGCCAATGGTTGAAATTGCCTATTGTCTTTCCATCGTTGCCCACTCGATTGTATACGATGTGCAGATGCGGATGTTTCTTGTCCTCATGCAGCACGGTCACGTATTGCGTGTTCTTGATGCCCATCTTTTCCATGTATTCCCTTGCATGTTCCGCCATCTTCTCAACGGTAAGCTTATCCCAGTCCTCGTTGCTCCAGCTAAGCACGGTATGCCCTACGGCATTGCCAAGCTGTGGGCGCATCTTTCGCTGTGCGTTTAGGTCTGCAATAATCGCCTTGATGTTGTAATTCCTAACGCCTGCCGAATCCAGGACAAAGGACTGTTCACGTTCCAACAGGTAACGGACGCAACCGCCGAAACTCTTGCCCGTAATAACCTTAGCTATCATCCCTGCCAATCCTTTCCATTAACCGCTCCACCTCACTGAGTAATCCGCGCAGATTCGCCATGATTGACACAAGCCCTCCCTTGTGCGCAAGCTTGGTCAGCTGGTTTAAGTTGTTCGCCATGCCCGACAACGTGCGCAGGTAGCCTGTTTCTTCTTCTGACAGCCTCGGTCTTATCACGGCAACCTTTGCGGACTGCCGGAACCAATCGCTTATCCGCATGCCTGCATTTCTCGCTTTCCCTGCAATCGCCAAACGTTCGGTTGGGGTTATCCGTACCACGAGCGAAACGCTTCGTGTGATGGCTTTTTTCGGACGGCCACGCTTGCGTGTTTTTCCGTCCGTGCCTTTTTCTTTCGCTAATTTTTTCATTGGCGAACCTCCCCAAGTTTACGGACTGCGACCATCGGGAGCATCCGCCGTTCCCCACACCGCGGAGCGTGGGGAAACGGTTTTTTGCATTGCAAAAAAATAAACTTGCTCCCTACAGAGCGACAAAGGTCTACCTTTGGAGAACTGACGGCGGATTGCGTGTCTTTCCCGTGGTCTTTCCAAAAATCTTTCCGATTGGACACCTGCTTTTGGTCGGGGTTGCTACTTAGCTGTCGGGTTGGATAGGTAGCTAACGGAATAGCTGGATATATCACCATATCATTGTTTCGATATACCATCATTTACCCCCCTTTCCGCTCTTTGCAAGAGCATCGCGGATGGCCTCGTCCGAGTAATAGACCTTTCGGCCGATGCGTCGAGGTACGAGGATGCCCGCCTTTTCCCAATAGTGCATGGTGGAATAGGCCACGCCGAGCATGAGCCGTGTCTCGGCTCTTGTCCTGTAACCTATGTTCTGTGGGGTGGGGTCGGCTTTTCTGCCGTTTCCCCGTGGAGTGCCTCTCTAACGGCCTCCTTTACATGCTCGGATAGGATTTCCTTAAACTCCCTGTCCGAATAGCTTGTGAGTATCTGCGCCATATCAAACGTATTTGTATGGAGCAATGTTCGGGGGGATTCAAAGGGGGATTGGTCACTATTTCACCTTTGTTCGGTGGGATGCCATGCAGTACGGTTTAGGATACGTCTTTTGGTATACGGACTTTATTTGGATATTAGTACTGATGCGTTAACTTTTTGCATCAAATAAGTTTAACAATTTTTGTTCTTTGACACTTTGATTTTTTTGATCCTGAGCGATTAGATCCTTTAGCGGTGTTTTATCAAACGCCGAGATTCCGAGGATCTGCATGATTTCGTAAATGGAGAGCGTGCTTTTCAGGTTATGCTTGACCATGGCTACGATAAGATAGGTACAAATGGCTATCCAGACATGGGTGTTGACCGCATTTTCAGAATGCCCCCATAAGGATTTTATGACCAGGTTCTGCTTTATCCATTTGAAGAACACTTCAATCTGCCACCTGTGGCGGTAAAGCCGAGCTACTTCAAGAGCGGATACCTCGAAGTTGTTGGTAAGGAATGCCAGTTCGACTTCTTTGTCACTGTCGTAGTATTCCACCAGCCTTAATTGGCCGGGATACAGCTTTTTGGACTTGTACCCGTTCAGTATGATGGTACGGTCGGCAAGCAGCCCTGTCCGTGGATCGATATTGGGATTATTTTCAACAACGGAGAAATCCATGGAAGATTTGGCCCTGGTGATAAAGTATGCGCCGCAAACATCGATATTGTGCAAAGCTGCGAAATCAACGTAAGCTTTATCCATTACATATATCGCCTCTGGGATGGGGATCAGGATGTCCAGCGAGTTGCTGTCATGGTATTTCCCATCGGTGATTAGGATAAATGCCGGAATACTTCCCCTGAGATCCAATAGGGTGTGTACTTTGACCGCTCCGCGTGAGTATTTGCCGGGTGCCCATCCGAATAGTTTCAGGCTGAGCGATATGGTCGTGGAATCCAACGCAAACATCTCGTTTGAAATATCCACCCCCAAAATGCCCTGCTCGCTGTACATGGGCCTTACTTTACTGATCAGGTAGTTCCCGAAATCCGAGAAAATCCGCTGGTCACGCCCTTCGTTCGCCCTTGACAGTGTCGATTGGTTGACATATTTCCGGATCCCGAGGTGATACAGCTTATTCTTATGCGCTTTCAAGCATACGCAGATATCCCGGAGCGAATTGCGCGAGGTAAGCTGGCCGAAAAACAACTGGATGAACTGGTTCCAACAGTTGAAACCCCTTGTCCGGAAATCACCATCGTACTTCGCCACGCATTTGTCGAACTCGTACCTGTCAACAAATTGCAGAAGCTGGGCAAAAACATACTTCCCTGAATTCATAGCCGCATTTTAAGGCGGCAAATCTACAGGTCAATTCAAATCAAAAAATCAAAGAACGACTATAATATATTTATATACAATGCTTTACAATGAATTTTAAAAACTTAACGCATCACTAGTATTTGGATATTAATTCTCGTTGTGTAATGATTTTTTCCATGGTCTTCCTCGTCTATCTTTACTTGGCCTACAACCATAGCCATCTTCTTTTTCTTCATGGATTCTGTGCGAAAGTTCCTTTTTATGTATGTTCGGCTTACCGCATATTCAACGGGATGGAACAATGGTAAGCCGAACGGTAAAGTTTAAATGGTTTAAACTGAACTATAGTCTATTCGGTAAGCTCAACATGTGACACTAAATAAGCCTTTCCAAAATTTTCGGGGTCGTGGGTGACAGTCACACGAATGGATTTCCACTTGGATTCCAACACTGTCGGTGAGTTATCATATCGAAAATTCGCCTGATTGTATTCCCAAATTTCAGCTAACCGTTCTCCTACCTCTTCATCCGTGTAGGTGAGTTTCATCTTGGCTCCGGTGTCGAGAAGATACAGGTAGCTGTCTTCTTCTTTTTGAAGCCATATTAAGTCCGGCCCAGGCACAATCGACCGCACAATGGATAATTCAAAAGGTTCGTTACCCTCATATTTCTCTTTGCTGATAACTTTGATAAACTTAAGATGGCTCATGGGGCCTCCGTCCATCATTTGGGGGCCTTTGTAAGCAACCATCTTCGCTTTCACTCTATAAGTATAGCCAGCTTCCCTATCGTCAAATCCAGAAAGTGGTAGTTGTGGAGATTCATTTTGTGGCAATAGTAAAGGAATATCACCGACCGCTCCATAGCGGTGACTTACCAGTAGTTCTACCTCTTGCCCATCTTTGAGATTAAAAGAGCCATATCCCTCCTCCTTTGAACATGCGGAAATGACAAGTACGGTAAATAATAAATAAAGTGAAGCGATTGATGTGGGCGATTACAAAGAGATCAAGAAAGAGTGCGAAGACAGGCTGGCCAAGCTGGAGGGACAGCTTGCCGAGAAATCAAACACGGTATCTGTGGGCAGTATAGAAAAGTCGCTCGATAAGGCTATCCAGACACTGACCAATATAGACGTTATGTTTGACAAGGGAACGGTTACGGACAGGCGTACGATAATAAGTTCGATATTTCCGGAAAAAATCACTTTTGATGGTTCGCAATATCGAACTCCCCGGCTGAACAGCGTTGCTAATTACATCTATTTGATAAACAGCAACTTACACCAAATAAAAAACCGGAAAAGTGAAGATTTTTTTCACCTTTCCGGTATGGTAGCCCCGAGCAGAATCGAACTGCTATCAAATGTTTAGGAAACATCTATTCTATCCGTTGAACTACAGGGCCATTCGACAAATCAGGTGCTTTTTAGTGGTCGTAACATAGAAAATACACCTATTTGGAACTGAACAAAAGTAATTATTTTTTTTACATTTATCTATAAGAGATATTTATGATTATAATCAGATTTTAATAGATTTTCTCAATATGTTATCAACTTTTTTGATTGTTTCCCGAGCTAGAAATGAGCTATCTTTGTGGCAAACAAAAAGAAAAAATTATTATGAGCTTTACAGGTAAAAATTTTCCAAACATTACAGTTGATGCTATCGATTATCTAGGCGATTACATCTCTATCAACATTTTTGAAAAAGCAAGACAAGAAAATA
>Ga0180217_1003432_pt1 | contig 13384 bp, 10 predicted proteins | sample eDN3rd37CBELigOP_FD_128521 | JGI IMG/M metagenome (GOLD analysis project Ga0180217, IMG submission 128521) | Enriched Organic Plus compost microbial communities from Emeryville, California, USA - eDNA 3rd pass 37_C BE-Lig OP (version 2) (version 2) ... | reverse complement strand
GAACAGGAGCCAGGCGGCCAGGACCTGCGCCAGCGTCTCGACGGCCGGTGTCAGGTGCCCTGTGGCGAGGAAGGGGAGGCTGAGGAGGGTCGCCGCAGACCACCACAGCCTGTCGGCGCGCTGCAGCTCCAGCCGTTGGTTGAGCCAGGTGAGGAGGGCCAGGAACGGCCCGGCGGCGGGCACGGCGGCGAAGCCGACGCCGGCTAGGAACGCCAGGCCGCCCGCCACCCTCTGGGCAGCCCGCGTCAGTTGCATACGCCACCTGCTGGAGGCGTGACGACGCCTGGGAGCGGAGACGACGCGGACCCCATGCCAGGTCGCAGTCTAGCCGGTACTTCCTGCGACTCCTCTGCACCGCAGGCCACATGAGCGCGTCGGTTAAGGGCACGGGCGGCTCGGCAGGCTGTCGGCAGCGCGATAAGGTACCTGTGGTGAGCGCAGCGCCTTCCTTGGACTTGCGCCTCTCGGTGCCGCGTGCGGCCCTCTGGCTCGTCGCCCTGAAGCCGTTAGTCGACGTGTTCTTCGAGAGCGGTCCCAGCGTCACCCTCGACCTTGGGGTGGCCTACACGGGGCTGGGGCTCATCCTCTTCGCCTTCTGGCTCGCCACCAAGCGCCGGGCGCCATGGGCTACCTGGCTGGCAGTGGCGTCGACCGCCGCCCTTGTCGTCATCTCCCTCGCCCTCACGGTCGTGCACAGGGACTTGGCGCCTCTCGTCGAGGGCTCGCGGGTGGCGGCCGGCCTCGTCGTCGGCCTCATGGTCCTCCCCTGGGAGAAGGACGCGCGCCACCGCCTGCCCCTGACGCAAGTGCGCGTGTTCCTGGCGGGCGTCGGCGTGCACGTCGTCGGCGCGTTCCTCCAGGCCGCCGGCAAGATGGAGATGACCTACTTCCAAAGCGGTAGCGGCCGGCCTTCCGGCTTCTACTACCACCCAGTGTCCCTTGGCTTCGCGCTCGTGGCCTCGCTGCTGCTGGTGGGAGTGCTGCACACGCGGCGAGTGATCGGCGGGCTGGCGGCTGCGGGCCTCACCGCCATCATCGTCTTCGCTTGTGTGCTCTCCACGCACCGGGCCAGCCTCGTGGCAATGTCCGTGGTCCTGGTGAGCTGGGCGGTCATCGCCTTCCTGAACACCAGGAGGGTCCAGAGCCGGTCCGTGGCGGTGTGGGCACTGCTGGGCCTCGCTGCCCTGGGCGCTGCCGCCGCCTATGGCGATGCCATCATCGAGGTCGCCGAGGGGGCAGCCGAAGGGGTGGCAGGGGTGATCACGGAGGAGGACCTCGACCCCACGAGCTCACGCTTCCTGCGCGGCCGCGGCGTCCGTTGGGCGCTGGCCGTCGACGTCATCTCGCAGGCGACCTTCATGGAAGCCATGCTCGGCTACGGCTGGCAAGTGGTCGACCCTCACTCGGATTACCTACGGCTCGCGCTCGTGCACGGAGTCGTAGGCTCACTGCTCGTGCTCTCGTTGCTGGTCTACTGGGGTACCGCCGCCTCACAGGGCGCCGACCTCGTCGGCCGCGCCTGGGTGTTCGTCGCGTTGGCGACCATGGCCGTCTACGCGATCACCGCCAAGCCCACCAGCTACCCGTCGTTCATGTGGGCATGGGCGCTGGTGCTGTGGGTGGCTAGGTCCAGCACGCCGCGCGCGGCTGCGGGGGCTGCCACATGACGACCGAGCCGCCTCTCGTCTCCGTCATCGTGCCCGTCTACAACGACGCTGCGCGGCTGGCGGCATGCCTGGACGCTCTGGCGGGGCAAGAGGGCGGCGCCGGCTGCCCCTTCGAGGTGATAGTCGCCGACAACGGCTCCACCGACGACGTGGCCGGCGTCGTGAGGCTCTACCCGTTCGCCCAAGTGGTGCGCGAGCCGCGACCCGGCTCGTACGCGGCGCGCAACGCGGCAGCTCGGGTCGCCAAGGGTGCGGTACTGGCCTTCACCGACGCCGACTGCGTTCCCGCGCCCACCTGGACCTCCGCCGCCGCAGCAGCCACTGCCGATGGCACGCTCGACGGTCTGGTCGCCGGCGAGATAGAGGTCATGGACCTATCAGGGGACGTGGACGTCGACCCGGCCGTCGTGGCCTACGAGGCAGCCACGGCGTTCCGGCAGGACTACTACGCGCGAGTCCACTCGTTCGGCGCTACGGCGAACCTGATCGTGCCGGCCCACGTCTTCAGGGCCGTTGGCGGGTTCCGTGACGAACTGAAGTCGGGCGGCGACAAGGACTTCGGCAAGCGCGCAGCGGCCAAGGGCTACCCGGTCAGGTACGACCCCAGCGTGAGGGTCGCGCACCCTCCGCGCCGCACTGCCCAGGAGCTCGAGGGGAAGGTGCGGCGTGTCGTGGGCGGCGACTTCGTGGCTAGCCGCGGGCGGCCGGCGAAGAGGATCTACGACGTCCTCAGGTACGCCTTCCTACGTCCGGCCAAGTCCGTCTGGCAGGTCCTCCGGTCCCCGCGGCTCGACGCGGCGCAGAAGGCCCTGGCTGTAGCCGTCGTCGGGAAGGTGGCGGCATGGCAGCTTCACGAGTCATGGCGGCTGAGACGCGGAGCCGCCCCAGCGAGGTAACAGGCATCGTATGCCCGGCCACCACCACGTCCTGATCATCGTCGAGAACCTGCCCGTGCCCTTCGACCGGCGCGTGTGGCTGGAGGCCAACGCCCTCAAGGGGGCTGGGTACGAGGTGACGGTCATATGCCCCACAGGTCCTAGCCACGAACCGGGCAAGGAGGTGATCGACGGCATCACCGTGCACAGGCACCCCTTGCGCGAGGCCAGGGGCGGCGCTCTGGGCTACCTGAAGGAGTACGCCTCGGCGCTGGCCTGGGAGACGCGGTTGGCTTGGCAGGTGTGGCGGTCGCGCCGCTTCCACGTCGTCCACGTGTGCAACCCGCCCGACCTGCTGTTCCTCGTGGCGCTGCCGTTCAAGCTGCTGGGCGCGAGGGTCGTGTTCGACCACCACGACCTCGGACCCGAGCTGTTCGTGGAGAAGTTCGGCCGCCGCGGGCCCATCTACTGGCTCATGAGGGCGGCGGAGCGGCTCACTTTCGCCGTGGCCGACCACGTGATAAGCACCAACGAGTCGTACGCGGCTATCGCCCGCCGGCGCGGCCGCAAGCGGCCTGAGCAGGTGACGGTCGTGCGCAGCGGCCCGCTCCTGGACACCTTCCGCCGCGTCGAGGCCGCGCGCGTCCCCGGACGCGTGACCCTGGGATACGTGGGCGTGATGGCCAAGCAGGACGGTGTGGACATCTTGCTGCGGGCGGTGGCCCACCTGGTGCACGACATGGGCCGCGCGGACGTGAGGCTGGTGCTCGTGGGCGATGGACCCTCCCGCGAGGAGCTCGAGGCGCTGGCCAAGGAGCTGCGCATCGAGGGGGCCGTCGACTTCCTGGGGTACCGCACGGGTGACGAGCTGCTACGTGCCATGTCGACGTTCGACATCGGCGTCGTGCCCGACCCGAAGAGCGAATACAACGACAAGTGCACGATGAACAAGGTGCTCGAGTACATGGCGCTGGGCATACCGCTCGTGCAGTTCGACCTCGACGAGGGCCGGCGCAGCGCTGGCGACGCTGCCGTCTACGCGGGCACCGACAACGACCCGCGCCACCTGGCCGCGGCGATAGTCGAGCTCGCCGACGACCCTGAGCGGCGCGCGCGGCTCGGTGAGACCGGACGGCGTCGCATGGAGGAGGAGCTCGAGTGGCGGCACCAGGCCCCGCACCTGCTGGAGGCGTACCGCGAGGTGACGCGCTGAGCGCACGCCTCCCCGCCAAGGTAGCCAGCGCCCTGCTGGGCATGGGTCTAGCGCTGATGCCGCCGGTGGCGCTCGTCCAGCTCCTCGCAACGGGTGCCTTCAGGGGCCGGCGGGCTGCATCTGGCTCCGGTGTAGGGCGCATCGTCGCGCTGGCCGGCTGCCTGATGCTGGCCGTTCCGGTCTGGCTCACGGGTCACGTGGACGAAGCCCATGTGAGGGAGACCGGTCAGCTCGCCCTGGGGGCTCTGGCTCTGTTGGCGGTGCCGTCACCGGCGCTGCTGCCCTGGTTGGAGAGGCGGTACGCCAGGTGGGCGGCGGCCTTCGCATTCGCCGCCTGGACAGCGTCGGCCGCTGGGCGCTACCTGGGAGGGGCGCACCGGGTCGCCGACCTCTGGGGGCACCCCAACGTCATGGCCGCCGTGGCGGCTGCCAGCGCCGCCGCCACGGTGGCGCTGCACCGGGGCGACCGGGGCCTGCGCGTGGGTCCTCTCCTCGTCACGTACGCAGCCGCGCTGGCGCTCGTGGCGCTGTCAGGGTCGAGGACGGGGCTAGCGTCGCTGGCCGCCGGGCTCGTGGTGGCGCTGGCGGTGCACGCGACCGCCGTCCGGCCCCGGGCCACCTGGCTGGCTTGGGCGGCAGTCACGACTCTGGCCGCAGCGCTGGTGGTGGCGTACTCGCCGCTCGGGGATCGCCTGTCCCTAGGAGCGGAGCCCGTGGAGGTGGTGAACAGGCTGGCCGCCTCGGAGGAGCCGGCGAGCGGGCACTGGACGCGGCGCGACGTGCTCGTCGAGACCATGCCTACCGAAGACGGCGCCGCCGTCGCGAGGGTGTCCAGCCTCGTGGACGATGGCCTCGCGCGCCTTCACCAGCGGGCGGTGCTGCGCCCCGGCGAGACCGTGACGTTCTCGGTGGAGGTCCGCGGCGCAGAACCCGACTTCGGCTTGCACGTCTTCGCCGACGGCGGCGGGCGCCTCACGGTCGACGCAGCCGGCCGAGCGATCGTCTCGAGGCCGCCACCGGAGCTAGTAGCCGCCGGCGCTCGCGCCCTCGACGGTGGATGGACCCTGCTGTACGTGACCATGTCGAACGCCGGCGGTGAGGCTCTGGTGGTGCGGCCCGGCGTGGCGCCGAGCCTGACGGGCCGACCAGGGGCCGCGGTCCTCGTGCGGCGACCGTCGCTGGTAGACGGCACCGAGGTGACGCCTTACGTGCCCACCACCGAGGCCGACCTCCACCGGGCGCGGGCCGCCCTGTCGGCCAGGCAGCGGCTGCGGTACCTCCCCCGGGCGTTGACGGTCGCCGCCGAGAGCCCGTGGCTGGGCCACGGGCTGGGAGCGCGCTTCGACGAGCTCGTCGATCGCGTGTCGCCCGGCGCCCTGGGTCCCAGCGACACGCCAGCGCACCCTCATTCGCTGGCCGCTCACGTGCTGGTGGAGAGGGGCGTAGTGGGGCTGCTGGGCCTCGTGCTGCTGGCCGCAGGCTGGTGGTCGCTGCTGCCCGGGGCGGCGCGTCCCTACGCTGCCCCATTGGCGGCCACGTTGCTGGTGAGCAACCTGGGCGACTCCACCCTCATGGTGCTGGGCCCGTTCGCGGCGGCCTTGGCCGCCCACGTGCTCTTGAGGGCCCAGACTGTCCGCGGCGCGGCCTAACGTCGCTTCGGGCGCAACTCGTACGCCTCGACGAAGCGTGCCTCGACCCGCTGCCAACGCGACAGGTCCACGCCGCCGGCCAGCGTCTCGGTGAGCAACTCGGCGACGAGCTCGGCTGACCTACCGTCGTAGTGGGTGCCCACGGTGGCCGAGTACCGGCGCAGCACCGCCTCGTCCGGCGTGCCACGGGACGCGCGCAGTGCTTCTAGGGCCTCGGCGGCGCCGCCTACCAAGCGCACCAGCCCGGAGCCGATGAAGCCGTAGTGGTCCTCGCCGCGGCCATCGAAGTCGAGGGTCAGGGGCAGCACGCCGACGAGCGCCGCCTCGAGCGCGATGCTCGATGGCCCGCAGACGATGGCGTCGACCCTGTCGAGGAACTGGAAGGGGTCCTCGGCGGCCGGGTCAGAGCGGTCCATCCCTGGCAGGAGGCGGTCCCAGTCGCGCGTGTCGCGTGGGTGCGGCCGGTAGACGACCTTCAGGTCGGGGGCCAGGGACCTGAGCTCGTTCGCGAAGGCCACGACGGCATCCTCGCGGTCGAGGGGGTTGAGCGCAAGGCCGAGCACCGACGCGCCGTCGCGGTGACGTGCCTTCCTCCGGGCCTCGTCGCCCTTGGCCATGCCGGTCAGGAACGCCCGGCTGCCGGCGCTGCCCGGCAGGTCGTACTTCTCGAGGGCGTCGAGACCGTCGAGGAACGCCAAGCCGAACTCGAGCGGAGGGAAGCCGTGCGTGACCGCCGCGTGCTGCACGTAGGCGGTGGGCAGGCCCAGCCGCTGGGCGGCGCGGAGCACGGCCCGGTTGAGCAGCCAGTGGTCGTTGGAGAGCAGCACGAGCCGGGGCGATACCTTCGCCAGGAGGCGTTCCGCCTCAGCGACGAGCCCGTGCGCCAGGACGAACCGGTCCAGGTGCCGCTCGTAGGCGAGGCGCGCGTACCCCTGGGCTGCGCGGGCCGCGGTCAGGGCCTGGGGAAGGCCCGCCAGGCCGCCAAGGTACGCCCTGAACCCGGGGAAGGTGGGTTGGCCCGGCGCCCCCTGCAAGGGGAGGACGGCTGCGCCCTCGACGTGCGCCAGCACCGGCTCCACAGCCCGCAGCTGGTTGAGCGACGCTACGGGGGACAGCACCGTCGGTCGCGACGGCAGGTCGGGGCGCGCGCGTATGTCCCTGAGCGCCGCTCGCAGCGCTTGGAACGCGTAGATGGCCAGGCCCACCGCCGCGCCGCGACGCCACCGCGGGTGCCGCCGGTAGTTCAGCACGCCTAGCTCGGGTGAGACGATCAGGTAGTTGAGGTCCTCGGGCGTGGCGGGGTCCGCGGGCATGCCACGACACGATACGTGCCTGCGTCCCGCCTCTCCAGGGCGGGGGTGGCGGAGGTAGATTGCGGGTCGTGGATCCTTCCTGGAGGCAGGGAACGCGAACCTGCGTCAGCCAGTCGCGCGTTCGACCTGGCGCGCCCCTGGGCCGGCCGGCAGCACGAGCGGGGCGTACGTGAGCGGGCCCTACCTCGGAGCAGTCGGACCGCTGGTCGTGCGCCTCGAGGGCGGCGGCCCAGAGCGGGCCGTCCTCGAGCGCGAGCTGGCGCCTCTGACGGCGGGCGCCTCGCAGGACCGCGCTCCTGACACCGTCATCAGGCTCGTTCCAAAGGGTGAGGTTCGAAAGCTCTTCAGGCCCAAAGTGTCCTCGGCCAAGCACCACATGGGTTTCGACGACCGCACCTACTTCTGGGATCGGCCGGTGCCCCACCTAGTCGAGGGCCTCTTCGGCGACGGGCGGGCCACGGTGACCATAGGGACGAGCGCGCCGACCCCGCTGCGCCGGGCGAAGGCCGCCCTCTCAGGGCACATGAACGCCTCGCCCGTCGCCAGTTACTCGCTCCTCTGGTACCTGATGGCAGTGCGCTTGCTGCGGGCCGGGACCGTGTTCGTACACGCCGGCGTGGTGTCGCGGGGTGGCAGGGCACGGTTGTTCACTGGCACTGGCGGCTCGGGCAAGACGAGCCTGGCCTTCGAGCTACTGAGGCGTGAGGGGTACGCGTACCTGGCGGAGGACTTCGCGATGCTTGGCCCGGGCGGGACCGTCCACCCGAGCCCGAAGACCTTGTCGGTCTACGACTCCGACGTGCGCACGGGCGGTGACCTCTACGGCCGCGCCCTCGATCACAGGACGCCCTTGCAAGCGGCCGTGTGGGCTGCCCAGCGCGCCCGCGGCCGGAACCCGATGATCAAGGTGCCGGTGGCCGCGGCGCTGCCTGCGGGGAAGTTGGGGCAGTCGTCCGCGCTCGAGCACGCCGTGCACGTGGTGCGCTGCGACGCGGAGAGTCCGAGGGTCGAGGAGGTGGACCCGCGCGAGCTGGCCGCGAGCGCGGTCAGAGCCAGCATGAGGGAGCTCAAGCACCTCGTGGAGCTCCTCTACCTGGTGGGCGCCAACAAGGAGCCGGCCTGGGGCTACCCGTCGGTCGCGGACCTCGAGGTGGCGATGCTCGACGTCTGGGTCAGGGCGCTGGAGGGCGCGCGGACGTTGCGCCTCTACGCCCCGTTCCGGGCCACGCCCGCTGAGCTCGTGGCCCCACTGGAGCCCTTCGGCGTGTGAGTGCGGGCGTGACCGTGCCGCCCGCCGTGCTGGAGGGGATCGGCCTCGAGCCCGTCCATACGCTCCTCGCCAACGAACGCAAGCGCACCGTGGTGCTCCTCGTGCGGCGCGATGAGGAGACTGCCGTCCTCAAGTGGTGTGCCCCTGACGCCCCTGGCGAAGCCCGCGCCGACTTCGAGGCCGAGAGGGCGGCCTACACATCGGGCCGGTTCGCCGGTCTGGCGCCTCGCCTCCTGGGCCACGGGCCCGACCACCTGCTGCTCCAGCGCGTGGAGGGCGAGACGCTGAGGTCGGCCCTAGCGGGAGCCGTCGCTCGCGGGGATGCCGGCGACGCGGTGGGGCGGGCTTACGAACGGCTGTGCGCGCGCCTCGTGGAGGCGTACGGACCAGGGATGCGGTCCGCCGACGCGGACCCTGCCGGCGCGGCGAGTGCGCTCTTGCGCCTTTACTGGGTACTGGCGTCGTCAGGGCCCATGGCCACGAGCCGGTCGGCCGCGGCGCGGGCTGTGTCCCGGGGGTTGGCCCGGTTCGGCCGTCCGCTTGCGGAGCGTGCGCTGGCAGACCTCCTGCGGGCGCACCCCGAACTGGCCGCCAGGGGCCCGGCGCACGGCGACCTGCACCTCGACAACGTGATCTTGGACGGCCACAGGAGCGCCTACGTCTTCGACCTCGCTCGCTCGAGCGAGGACGGCTTCCCAGTCGCTGACCTGGCCTATCTCCTCTCGACCACGCTGGTCCTGACCTCCCCCGCGCCTGACCTGCGGCAGCGGCTGGTGCAGGCGGCGGCGAGCAGGCTGGCCGCCATGGGACCGGCTTGGCCGCGCGTCCTGGACGTCGCGCGCCTGCTCGCCTGCGTCGGAGCGGCGAACCGTCGCTTCAACAGCGAGGCCGGAGCCGTCGCTGTGGCGAGGGCCGCCGCTACCTTCCCGTTCGCGCTCTCCGCCGCCGCGGCGGGCCTGAGGCGAGAGGGGCCCGCCTAGTCCCGGCTACGCCGCAGCGCGGCCAGCCATGGCATGGGGTGGACGCGTTGCACGTAGGCGGCCACCAGGACGAACAGGAGGAGGTAGGCGGCGAAGGTGGCCTGGGCTGCGCCAATGGCCCCCACGCGCTGCACGAGGAAGAACGTCAGCGCCACGTTCATCAGGGCTACCGAGAAGGTCACTGCGCCTAGGTACGCGGTCTTGCCGATGAGTACGAGGTGCGGGTGTAGCAGCGAGTACATGCCGAATAGCGCCAGCGCGAAGGCCACCCAGCCCACGTAGGCGGTGGCGCCGTGGTACTCGGGCGGCGTCAGGACCGGCAGTAGGAACCCTGCCGCCAGCGTCACCAGGCCCGCCGTCACCAGCAGCGCCGCGGCCACAGCCATGGTCGCGCGCGCCACCCGCCGGCGCGCCTCCAGGGTGTCCTGAGCCAGTTCCTTGTAGAACCATGGCGACCAGGTCCGGCTCAAGGCAGTGACGACGAGTTGCATGATCGTGCCGAACTGGTACCCCACCGTGTAGACGCCGGTGGCGGCAGCGCCAAGCGTGCGCTCCAGGACGACTCGGTCGGAGAAGGAGATGAGCGCGCTGCCCAGGGCATGGGGCACGAGGGGCAGGGAGATGCCGAGTATCGAGTTCATGTGGGCCCTGTTCAGCCCGGGCCTCACGTGGCCGGAGCGCCACATGCTCACGAGGCTTGCCAGCGCGACGGCGGCGGAGGCCACCGCGATGCCCACGGCCCGGCCTTGCCAGCCCAGGCCCACCGCCACCACGAGCAGCAGCGTGAGGCCGAAGTCGAGGGCGGTCCTCGAGAGCTCGTAGCCCGCGAACGCCAGTGGTCGCTGCTGGTTGCGCAGGATCGTCAGGTTCATCTCGCCGACCATGTTCGTCACGGCCAGGAGCGGCAAGGCGAGGAGCCATGAGGGCGGGAGCCCGAACACGGGCCCTGAGACGAGAACGACCGCCCCCAGGACGGCCAGGCCCAGCGCCCCTGAGACCAGCAGCACGACAAGCGCGTTGTAGACGACGCCGGCCGTGGTAGCGAGCGGCTCCCGGAAGTAGACCCGAGTGATGTTGGCGTGGAGGTTCATGCCGATGACAGGGACCAGGAACGCCATCAGGGCCTGGAACACGGACAGCAGGCCGTAGTCCTCGGGCGCCAGGTAGCGAGTGAGGACGGGGAGCAGTAGGAGCGGGATCGACCTGTTGAGGATCGACGACGCGAAGTAGGCGCCGAAGCCCTTCAACAGGGGGTGCTCGGCGACGGCCCTGAGCCTGCCGGTCATAGGACCCAAGCCACGCCGAGCGTACAGCGCCTGGCCTCGGACACGGCGCTTAGCCGGCCCGCGGGCCGTCCGCCAGAGGCGCGCCAGTGCTCAGAGCAGGTCCTCCCACGTGAGCACCTGGTCCTCGTCGAGGTCACGGGCGGCCACGCGGCCCACCACGGAGTCGATGTCCGCGGGGCTGATGCCGCGCGCGGGGCGCTTCCAGGTGAGGTGCTCGTGTCTCAGCACGGTGCCCGCCTTCACTGGCACCGCGGTGACGAGGCTACGCCTGGCGTTGCTGCGGCTCGTCGACTCGTGGTCCAGGACGCCCAGGTCGAAGCTGCCCACCAGCGTGACGGCCCTGTCGAGGCGCTCCACGAGGCGCGCGAGTAGCTCCTTGTCGAGCGCGTGGTAGTGGTCGTTGCCCTTCAGCGTCCTGTCGTGGGTGAAGTGCTTCTCGATGACGCAGGCCCCTAGCGCGGCCGCCACGACGAGCGCCTCCAGGTCGGCGGGCACCGTGTGGTCGGAGTAGCCGATGGGGACGTCAGGGTGCTCCTCGCGCAGCGAGACGATGCGGCCCAGAGCGGCGTCGGGCTCAGCCGTGGGGTAGTTGAGCACGCAGTGCAGCAGGGCGAGAGGCGCGCCGCGGTCGCGTATCCAGCCCACGGCCCGGCGGATCTCCTCGCTGTCGCTGGCGCCCGTGGACAGCAGTATCGGCTTGCCGTAGGAGGCGATCTGGTCGATCAGCGGCTTGTTCGTCAGGTCGCTCGACGAGACCTTGTGCACGTCCACGAGCTCGTTGATGAACTCCGCGGAGCGGGCGTCGAAAGGCGTGCTCATGAACGCGACGCCACGCTCGTCGCAGCGCTGCTTGAGGGCCCGGTACTCGGCCTCGCCGAAGGTGTCGTACTTCTTGAAGAGCGCGAACTGCGACGTCGTGGGCTCCTGGCTGAGGTCCCAGTAGGAGGGGGAGTCCTTCACCGCCAGGTGCTCGGCCTTGTAGGTCTGGAACTTGACCGCGTCGGCCCCGGCGTCGGCCGCGTCGTCGACGTGGCGGAGGGCGGTCTCGAGCGAGCCCTCGTGGTTCACGCCCGCCTCGGCGATGATGAACGGGCGGAAGGCCAGGGGGCGGCGGTCGAAGCCCGCGGCGAACAGGTCCATGATGCTGCGCTTCATGCCGACCTCACGACCTCCTCGATGATCCTCAGCACGTTGGCGCGGCCCTGCGACATGTCGATGGCCGACATCCTCTCGAACAGGGCGCGGCGCCTACCCGTGTCGTTGACGAGCGAGTCGAGCGTCTCCCTGATGGTGGCGCCCGAGACGTAGCGGCCAAGGCCCAGGTTGACGAACCCGAAGGCCTCCGATGCGAACGTGTGCTGGAGCTCGCGCTCGTTCTGGGCCAGGACTATCGCCGGCGTTCGCACGGCCGCGAGCTCGAAGAGCGTCCTGCCCGCCGAGGTGAAGGCGACGTCCGCCTGCCACATGTAGTCGGAGATGTTGCTCACGTTCCTGTGGACCTTGGCGTAAGGCCTGTCCTCGAGGCGGCCCGCGCCTATGCCCGGGCCCGTCACGACGTCGAGGGCGATGCCGCGCTCCTGACACCAGGGCTCGACGGCGTCGAGGACCCTCTCGGTGTTGTGGCTGGGGTCGGTGCCCCCGAAGGTCACGAGCACGCGCTCCACGGCGGCCCTGAACCCTTTGTCTGGCAGGGTGAAGAACTCGTCGCGCAGGCAGGCGTAGCGGTGACCGAAGTAGGCGCGCTCGCGGTTGAGTAGGTCGGGGTCCTGGTAAAGGGCGTTCACCACGGCGTCGGCGAGCGCGGCGCCCGGGCCCAGGTCCTCGATGTTCATGGTCCTCACGCCCAGGGCCCGCAGGCTCTCCATGTACTCGGCCGTCGTGTCGAGGCGGTCGTTGACCACCACATGCGGAGCGATCCTGGCAACGTCGTCGGCTAACGACGGGCCGGTCTGGATCTCCACCGGGAAGTTCTTGGAGCCGATTACGTCGCGCGCCAGCTCACTGCCCTCGTCGACGAGGAACCTGATCTCGTGGTCCATGAGGTCGTTGGCCAGCAGCAGCGAGTTGTAGACGTGGCCGAGACCCAGGCGCGGCGAGCCGGTGACGACGAAGAGAACGCGCCGCCGCCTGAGGTAGTAGCTGCAGAGGCCCCAGTCGTCGTGCGAGTCGATGTCTATGGACTCGGGCGGCTCGAGGACGTGGAGCTGCACGTTGGGGCCGATGCGGCCCGCTGCGGTGACGTTCCGCCGGCGCGTGATCAGGAAGCCGCCCGTCTCCCTGAACGTGGGCGGGAGCTGCTGGCGGTTGACGCGCGCCACGTAGTTGGGCACGTACCTGCCGCCCTCGCGGCGCCAGGTCAGGTGCGTGTCGTCGGTCGCGGAGATGATGGTGTCCAGGTCCTCGTCGTCGGCGAACCGGGCCAGCGCTGCGTCCAGCGAGGCCGTGCGCAGTAGCGGCGAGGTGGGCTGGACCGTGGCGACGAGGTCGAACGTGGCGCCCAGGCGCGACTCGGTCGCGATGAGGGCGTCGTTGACGACCGGGTCCAGGGTCGTCTCGTCCCTGGCGAGCTCGGGCGAGCGCAGGTGCACGTTGGCCCCGTAGCGCTGGGCGATGAGGGCGATCTCCTCGTCGTCGGTGGACACGAGCAGGTACGGCTTGAAGCGCGAGGCCAGGACGGTCTGGATGGCGTAGCTGATGAGCGGGCGCCCGGCCAGGCTGCGCAGGTTCTTCCGCGGGATGCCCTTGGAGTTCCCGCGCGCCGGGATCACGGCCAGGACGCTCGGTGGGGTTGGCGTGTGGTCTTCGTCCATGCGGTAAGTGGGTCTCCCGCCGCCTTCAGGGGCTTCGCCGCCTCGCGCCGGTCGTCCCGGCGTCGCGGCCGCGCCCGCGGCACCGGCCTAGGTTACCCCTTGCGTTCCCAGTCTCTCGCCGCGCCGGCTTCAGCCCAGCGCCCCGACCAGCGCCTCCACGACGCGCTCCTGCGTCTCCCGCTCCAGGTACGGCCAGACGGGCAGGCTGAGCGCCTCGCCGGCGAGGCGGTCGCTGACGGGGCAGGCGCCGCCCAGGTGCGAGAAGACCGGCAGCCGGTCCTGTGGGACCGGGTAGTAGACCATGGTGGCGACGCCCGCCTG
>Ga0180217_1003431_pt1 | contig 13384 bp, 15 predicted proteins | sample eDN3rd37CBELigOP_FD_128521 | JGI IMG/M metagenome (GOLD analysis project Ga0180217, IMG submission 128521) | Enriched Organic Plus compost microbial communities from Emeryville, California, USA - eDNA 3rd pass 37_C BE-Lig OP (version 2) (version 2) ... | reverse complement strand
GCGGATCAGAGCCCTGGCCCGAGTCGCGCGAACGAATCGCTGACCTCCGGGCCGCCGCCCGACGGCACGGGCAGCCCCCAGGGATTGGGGGCCGGCCGGCCCGACTGCCACAAGGGCGTTCGCATTCTGGTCCGGTCAGCGGTCAGAAATCGCTGACCCTGCCCTTCCTCTCCCAGTCGCCGTAGCGGGTCGGCTCCGGACCGGAGGGGCCACCAATCTCCCCTGGGCGCATGCGCACCGGGGGGGCCGAAGGCGGATCGCCGGCGGGAGGCTCGTCCGGGTCTCCCGGCTCGGGCGCACCCGGCCCTGGCGGCTCCTGGATCGGCGCATCCGGCAGGTCCGGGCCAGGAGGCGGCGGTGGCACCGGCGGTACCGGCGCCGGCGGGTCGGCGGGCGGGGTCGGCACGGGATCGGGCGTCACGGCAGCGGGAATGGGAGCGGCGGGGCCTGCCCCTTGTCGGTTCTGGGTCATGGCTCTCATCTGGGGGTGCACCGGGGCTTCGCGCCACCCCGGTATCCTCGGAAGCTCGCGGGCCGGAGGAGAAGGGGCGCTCGGGAACGAGGGACAAGATGGCCGGCTATCTGCGCACCGCGATCCTGCTGGCGGGGCTCACGGCGCTGTTCGTGGCGATCGGCTACGCGCTCGGTGGGCGGCAGGGAATGGTGATCGCCTTCCTCGTCGCCTGCGGCACCAATCTTTGGACCTGGTGGAACAGCGACCGCGTGGTGCTCTCCATGCACAATGCCGAGCCCATCGCGCCCGAAAGCGCGCCGCGGCTCTACCGCATCGTGCAGGGCCTCGCCAACCGCGCCGGCCTGCCCATGCCCGCGCTCTACGTGATCCACGAGGCCCAGCCGAATGCCTTCGCCACCGGGCGCAGCCCGGAGAACGCTGCGGTCGCGGTCAATACCGGCCTCCTCGACCTGATGACCGAGGAGGAGGTCGCAGGCGTGGTCGCTCACGAGCTGGCGCATGTCAGGAACCGCGACACGCTGATCATGACCATCACCGCGACGCTCGCGGGCGCCATCGGCATGCTGGCGCAGTTCGGCTTCCTGTTCGGCGGGCGCGACCAGGAGGGGCGGCAGAATCCCTTCGGCCCGCTCGGGCTGATCCTGCTGCTGATCGTGGGGCCCCTCGCGGCCATGCTGGTGCAGATGGCGATCAGCCGCTCCCGCGAATACGAGGCCGACCGGGTAGGGGCGGAGATCTGCGGCGATCCCCGCTGGCTCGCCTCCGGCCTGCAGAAGCTCGAGCACTACAAGCAGGGCATCGTGAACCACACGGCGGAGGCGCATCCGGCCTCGGCCCATCTGTTCATCGTCAACCCACTCTCCGGCTACCGGCTGGACAGCCTGTTCGCCACTCACCCGCCGACCGAGGAGCGCATCCGCCGCCTGCTGGCCATGGCGCCGCCGCCGGCGCGTGGTCGGGCGCCGACGGGGACGGCCTCTGCCTGGGGCGCGGGGCAGGGCAGGGCATCGCCCTGGGGTGCCGGGCGGCGCAATCCCTGGGGCTGAGACGCAACGCGGCAAAGCCTTCCGGCGCTGGACCTGCCCGGCGCTTCGATGCGGGAGCGGAGGCTGCGCTGGCGCGCCTTCGGGGGCAATTGTGGTCCGGCTGGGCCTGAGCGCGTGCATCGCGATCAGGATCTACACGGCTTCGTTGCGGCGGCAGCATCCCCGTTGTCGGGCAAGAGTGCGGCACTGCTAGGATTTCCACACCGACGATGACGGCCGTGCGGCCGGCTCCGGCGGATCGCTCTCCCGGCCGTAGCGCTTCCTGCGCCCGGTAGGGCGCATGCCGGGTGCCGAGACCCAAGGAAGCGCGGGTGTCGTCGGCACTGCATCGTCCGAGGGAGAAAACGTTCAGTGAGCACCACCACCCTGGGGGGACCAAAGGTTCCGCCCGTGCCGGGAGGCGCCGCGCCTGGCACTCTCGCCGGCGGGCCTCTCGAGGCCCGGCACATGCAGAGCCAGGCCTATCGCAATGCCACGGTGACGGACCGGCTGACCCGGACGCACTGGCACATCGCCTCCGCCAACTTCCTCGGCTGGGGCTTCGACGGGATGGACGGAGCGATCTTCGCCCTCGTCGCGCCGATGGTGATCGCCGAATTCGCGGTCAACCTCGGCACCTACCGCACGGGCGTGCAGATTGCGATGCTGGCTGGCATCGTCGGGCTGTATTTGTGGCCCTGGCTCGCCGACCGCTACGGGAGGCGCACGCTGCTGGCGATCAACATCGCCATGTTCTCGCTGTTCATGCCGCTGGTGGCGCTGTCACCGAGCTGGACCGCCTTCGTCGCGGCCTATGCCCTGGTGCGCTTCGCCCTGGCCGGCGAGTGGGCGCTCGGCTCCATGCTGGTGGCCGAGACCTGGCCGGCGCGGCTGCGCGGCATCGTCCTCTGCGTGGATCGCTCGGCCTGGGGCATCGGGGCGGCGCTGGCGGGCACCATTACCGCCTATGTCGCGGCCGTCTGGGGCTGGCGCACCGCCTTCATCCTGCCCGCATGCGTGGCGCTGCTCGCCGTCTATGTACGGCTGCTCTGCCCGGAATCGCCCTACTGGGTACGCACCCAGGACCGCAAGAACCGCATTCGGGCTGCGCGGATGGAGGGACGACCGCTTGCCCCCGAGGACGCGCAATGGATGGCCAAAGCGGAGAAGGTCGGCGTGCGGCAGCTCTTCCTGCCCGACATCCGCCGCAACACTGCGCTCGCGACCTTCGTCGCGGTCATGAACATGATCGCCTTCTCCACTGTCGGCCTCTGGATGCCACTCTTCTTGCAGGAGGCGCATGGCTGGAACGCGGAGGAATACGGCGGCTTCTACATCGCCTGGGGGCTGATCGGCGTCCTCGGCATTGCCGGAGCAGGCTGGATCATCGACCGCTTCGGCCGCCGCCTTGGCTTCGTGCTCCTGCTGCTGCAGGGCGCGCTGTTCATGGGGCTGTGGATCTTCACGACGGACAGGGCGCTGCTCTGGACCTGGGGCCTGCTCTGGAGCATCGGCTTCCTTGGTGTCTGGGGGCCCGCCACGACCTATACGGCGGAGATGTATCCCACCCGCATCCGTGGCGTCGGCAACGGCTTCTCCTGGGCCATCGCCTTCTTCATCGGCTATGTGCTCTGGCCTTTCGTCGCGGTCTGGCTGCATGAGAGCACAGGCTCCTTCGCGGCCGCCTTCATGCTGATCCCGCTGGCCATGCTGGCACAGGCGGTGGTGGTCTGGTTCTTCAGCCCGGAGCACGCTGGCAAGGACCTCGATCAGATCAGCGTCTAGGCAGGGAGACGCCCGCGGCGGGGCAGCTTGGTCTGCCGCATCGAGGGCGGCTGATCCCCGGCCCTGTCGGGGGGAGGTCTGCATGGGGACTGCCCCGAGCCCCATGACTGTTCGGGCGGCGGCCGATGCGCCATCCGTGCGCGTCGGCCCATGCCCCATCCGTGCGCGTCGGCCCATGCCCCTCTTCGGCCAGATCTTGCCCCCTACGCACCGTGCCCAAGCTGGCGGTCTCTCGGCCTGCGCCGATCCGGGCGAGCGGTGCGAAGACGGCATGGCTGCGGTCACGGTGCCGACGCAACAGCGTCGCCGGCGCTGTCATCACGCCGCCGCTGTTGCGTCGGCACGGACGCGCCAGCAGATCGGACCGCCTGCCGTACTGCGTAACACCTGCGTGTAGCGGTGAGCTCGTTCTGCCTTTCCGCTGAACTGGGAGACCACGCGACCGCTCTGCATCGACCACACCAGCACAGTGGAGAGGCTGCGATGTTCTACACCGACGGCAAGCTGCAGTACCCGGTGCGGGTCGAGAAGCCGAACCCCCTCTTCGCCCGTGCCCTGCAGCAGGCGATCGGCGGGGTCGAGGGCGAGATCCGCGTCATGATGCAGTATCTCTTCCAGGCCTGGGGATCGCGCGGCCCGAAGAAGTACCGCGACATGCTGGTGAACACGGGCACCGAGGAGATCGGCCATATCGAGATGCTCGCCACGGCGGTGGCGCTGAACCTTGAGGGCGCGCCGCTGTCGCTGCAGGAGGACGTGGCCAGTGATGGTGTCGCCGGCGCCGTGCTGAACGGCATGAACCTGCGCCACATCCTTTCGACCGGCCTGGCCGCCACGCCGGAGAACGCCAACGGCGTGCCCTTCAACGCCAGCCATGTCTATGCCAGCGGCAATATCGCCGCCGACATGTTCTCCAACATCACAGCCGAGGCCACCGGGCGGGCGCTGGCGACCCGCCTCTACAACATGACCGATGACCCGGGCATGAAGGACATGCTGGCCTTCCTGGTCGCACGTGACACCATGCACCAGCAGCAGTGGCTGGCCGTGCTCGAAGAACTCGGCGGCGCCGAGAAGCAGCTTCCGATCCCGAATTCCTTCCCGCAGGGCCAGGAACACCAGAAGTTCTCCTATGCCTATTTCGGCCACATGAAGGACGGCACCATCCCCGAAGGGCGCTGGACGAGTGGCCCCTCCTTCGATGGCCGTGCCCAGTTCCAGCCGATGATCTCCGAGCCGCTCGGCGGCGAGCCGGAGCTCGCGCGGCCGCGCTCGGACAGTGGTGCGCAGACCGATCAGATGGGCCTCGGCGCTTCGGTGACGGCCGCTGCCAATGACATGCTGAGCGGAGGCGGCAAGGGCGCTGCCTGAGCCTGGGTGCTGCGTGGGTGAGGTGCTCATGGGGGCGATTCGGAATTTGGGCGACAGCTCCGATAGCGCCTTCACCTCGCCCTCACCCACGCATGCATCATCACCGCGCCTCCGTTGATTCCTCGGCCAGCGCCGAGCCGAGGATTGGACGCGTGAGGGCCGGAGGTTCCGCATGCTCTGAGTTGGTCGACGAGTTCACGCGGGAAGCCTTGGCGATCCGGGTCGCGCGCAAGCTCACCTCCTGGGACGTGACTGACACTCCGGTTGATTTGTTCATCGAGCGTGAGGCTCCGGTGCACATCCGCTCTGACCAAAGGCCGGATCGTACCCTCGATAGCTACGGAATGGATCGAGGGCGTCGGGACGAAGACGGCCCACATCGAGAAGGCGGGCCCGTGTAAGAACGGCTAGGTAGGGGACTCATTTAGATCCACTTGGTCACGGCGGCGATGAGAGCGAGCGCGACGAGGAAGTTCTGAGCCAGCCGATCGTAGCGGGTGGCCAGGCGGCGCCAGTTCTTGAGGCGGCAGAACAGGCGCTCGATGCGGTTGCGGCGCCGGTAGGCCCGCCGGTCGAGTGGGTAGGGTTTGGTGCGGCTTGCGGTGGAGGGGACAACGGCTTTGATGCGATGGGCTTTCAGCCAGCGGCGCAGGCTCTCGGCATCATAGGCTTTGTCGGCGATCAGCTGCTTGGGGGCGGTCACGGCGCCGAGCAGCGGCAGGGCCATGCTGATATCGGCGATATGGCCCGGCGTCAGCGCGAAGGCGACTGGTCGGTCGTGATCATCGGCCAGGCAATGGATTTTCGAGGTGCGGCCGCCGCGCGAGCGACCGATCGCTTGCGTCCACTCCCCCCTTTTCCGCCCGCCGCCGAGCGGTGCGCCTTCACATGCGAAGTGTCGAGGCTGAGTTCCTTCGGCACATCGCCAGCGGCCGCCATTCTGGCGAACAGGCGCTGCCAGAGGCCTCGCTGCGACCACCTGTTGAAGCGATTGTAGACCGTGGTCGGCGGGCCATACGCCGCGGGCGTATCGCGCCAGCGGCAGCCGGTCTTCAGCATATGCAGGATGCCGCTAATCACCCGGCGGTCGTCCACGCGGGGCTTGCCCGGTCGGTCGCGCGGCAGATGCGGCTCGATGGCCTTCCAGGCTTCATCCGACAGCCAGAACAACCGCGCCACAAGAGCCTCCAGGCCGTTCAACCCCGATCAAGAGGTAGAAACACCAGCAGCGCCAACAAGTCGTATGGGTTCCCTACCTAGACGGTGTTACGGACCAAGTAGAAGGCGGCGGTGGCCTTGGCGAGCAAGAATGTGACGAAGGCGACGAAGTGCAGACCTGGGAGGGTCAGCGGTAGTCGCTCATAGTCGCGGGCGAGGCGTCGGAAGCGGGCGAGCCAAGCCAGCGTGCGCTCTACATGCGCTGATCGCGGCCCGGCGGTCAGGGGTGCTTCGCTGGGGCGCGGGACGGCCGGAGGTGTCGGCTGCCGCAATCCAGGGAGGTCACCGTGGCGCACTATGCTGTCCTCGAGCAGGTAGTCGTCCGACGCGGGGACGTATCAGACAGGGTGCGGCTGTTCGTGGGGAACCCTTGCGTCTGCTCCGTGGCTCTGTCCATCCTGGACCACCTTGCGGCACAGCCCTTCGAGCTAACCGTCGAGCGCCTCCTGCTGGAATATTGGAGGTGGCGCATTGAGGAGAGGGGCGACCTCGTTGCATACGACACCGCCGACTTCGAACGGCTCCTGCCCTCCTATGCGAGGGAGCACCTTGCCAACCCGACAGAGAACTTCGGCCGCAACGGCTGGCGCAAGTACTCCGCAGCTGCGAGCCGGGGTGATGGACGTTGGTTCCACGACGACCTGACGGAGATCGAGGAGGGACGGTTCCTGCAGCTCGATCCCGAGCAGCCGGAATTCTGCCATTTCAAATGGGAGATGCTGCCATTCGCTCTGGGGCTTCTGATCGCACGGGAGATTGCAAACGATCTACGCGGGGGCGACCGGGGCCCGGTAGAAGCCGTTGAAGCCATCCTTGACGAGATCGGAGGCTTCGATCTCATCGGTGAATCCCTCGAGGCCGCCGCTGGCGCCGCGTGCATTGATGAAGAGTATCCGCCTTCCGGACGCGCAGCACTCGTCGCACCCTGGCTGCGGATGCAGAACCTCTCGGAGGCGAATCTCCTAGCCCTTCTTGCCTATGCCCCGACCCGCCGGTTGCTCTCTTCGACGCTGCCGAGATCCTGGTGCGGGATCCTGAGAGGAGCGGGCGCTGCCGATGGCTCGAGGCAGACCTACTCCACACGCGCGATGACGCACGGGTGACCGAGGAATTATGCAAGCTGTTACCACTATGATTTGCGCGGTGGTCGCGACCACCCAGGCGTCTGGAGCGGGGTGAGGGCCAGCCGGACCTCGATCCCGCAAAGCTCGTCTTCATCGATGAGACCTGGGCATCCACCAACATGGCCCGCACCCATGGTCGAGCATGTCTTCACCGCCGAGAAGCGACGCATGGGCCTCGTCGTCCGCTGCGTCGGCCTGGTTCGCGCCACGGCGCGAATCCCTTGGCCAGCCTGGCCTACACCATGCGCCGACTGGTCCGGATCGAGGGGGAGAAGTACGCCCGTTGATGCATGCAGCCGGGCTAGACCACCTCCACTGACCACCCGAAGTCGACCATGGCCAACCAACCCATGCGCAGACAGCAGCCGGTCTCAGTAGTCAGCCTTAATGGCACCTAACGGCCGCTTTATTCAAGGTGTCCAGATGTGACGAGGCCGGCTTGATCTCGGCGCCCTATTCTCGCGAATAGTGAATTCGCGGGCGATATTAAACCGTCCTCAATAATATTATCAGGTCAAAAACATGGCTAGCTTGAGCTCGCCTCGCTACATCTTGCCCCCGGCTCGCCCGATTTGGCGCGGTCTATGCCCGCCAGGCACTGCAGGGCCCGCAGATCCCAACCCAATATCGAGCAACGCGCCCGCCTGCTGTTCGCCCAGGCCGAACGCGCCTCAGTGGCTCCGGCACGACGCTCATCGCGGCGGAGATGACCGGCCGGTGCTGCCATGCGGTCGAGTGTGGCGGTGGCATCGAGCTGAAGACCTTGCGCAAGCACTTCCGCGAGGAACTGGACCGGGGCTCGCTCGAGGCGACGGCCAAGGTAGCGCAGCCGCTGTTCCAGATGGCAACGACGGGCAAGAACGTGGCGGCGATCTTCCGGATGAAGGCGAGAGCGGTCTGGCGGGAGAAGTCGCCGGTCGAGCACGGCGCGGCCGGCGCGGTGCCGGTCGTGATCTGCAGCGGCGTCCCGCAGGACGAGAGCACCAACCGCGAGGCGCAGGCCGCGCTCGATGCGCCCAAGCCACCGGAAGGCTGACGGCCAGCCGCACGTCGCAGCATGTTCACCACCGACCAACGACCATTGCTCGGGGGTGAACAGCCCTTGCCCACACTGGGAACCTTGATGCTCCAGAAGCGATCCGCTTGCGGACGGATTGAATGGTGGTCGATCCGGTTCCGCGGGTCCACTCGGGATAGGCTCGGCCACAAGCAAATTACGGAGGGCAAAGATGCCGACCAACACCCCATCGACACGGAAGCAGGCGAACTCGAAGAAGGAGGGCAGCGCGCGCAGCAAGACCAGCGCGTCCGGTGGCAGGGCGGCTGCGCTTCAGAAGCCGCTGACGCCTTCGCCAGAGCTCGCAGCCGTGGTTGGCAAGGATCCTCTTCCTCGCAGCGAGGTGGTGAGCAAGGTTTGGGACTACATCAAGTCCAAGAACCTCCAGAACCCGGACAACCGGCGGGAGATCCTGGCCGACGAGACGCTTGGAAGGATCTTCGGCAAGTCCAAGGTGACGATGTTCGAGATGAACAAGCATCTCGCACAGCACCTGACCTGAGCCGGGCCGACGAGTGAGGGTGCGAGCGCGGAGGAGGCGGGAGTCCCCTCTGTGCGCGCCGACATCGGCGGCCTGATGCCTCCCTGGGGCGCCGGCCCGATGTCCTGGTGCGTGGTACTCGACCCCGCGCTGTACGCCGGTTGGGGCGTTCTCAGCTCTTTCCTTCCCGCTGCCCTCGCCGCGCGCCGGGCCGTGGCGGAGGAAATCGGGTTCCTGCCCGCCGCCGGCACCGCGGGGCGCCCGGTCGCCACGCCGGCCATCAGTGCCTTGGCCGATTGCTGGGCGCGACCCGGCAGGTGCCGGCGGGCATGCTCCTCACCTCGGCAGTGTTCGGCTTGGGCGATGGCTTGGTGCCTGCCGCTTTCCCCGCACCGCTGCTGGTCGGCATCGTCTGCCATGCGGCAGCGGACCAGCAGGGCCGCTGCCGCATACGCTGGCAGTGCGCGTTGCCGCTGAGGTCCGGGGCACAGCGGCTTCGACTGCGGCATCGTGCGCAACGTCGGGGATGCGCTCTTCATCGCTGGCAGCTTGCCGTCGGCTCGGCCGTATCTCCGATCGTCGTGCTCTGGCTGCACGCGGGTCTGTTTGCCTGCGCGGCTGGCGCGGCGTTGCTCCTGCTGTCCCTGGCCGGAGGGGTGCGTAATGCGGGTATTGCGGCCACGCAGCGCAGCGGCGGGTTGCGCGTGCTGCCGGCCATTCCCGCCTTCCACTAGTTGCTGCTGGTGGTCGGCCTAGTTGCAGGTAGCCATGCCTTCCACGGCGGCTTCGCCACCCTGTGCTGGCAGGCGGCGGGGCTTGCACCACAGATCATCGGCCTGCTCCGGGCCGTCGCCGTGGCCGCCGAGGCCGCGATGAATGATAAGCTCGGGTGATTCGCATCGCCCGGCCCCCCGGTCGCTTGACCGACTTCTACGCCAAGGCCCCGACGCTCGACGCCAACTGGCGCGCCGTCATCCTGTTCAGTCGCAACGTAGCTTCGTACAAGTGCGCCCTTGCCAAGACGCTGCTCGGTCTGGCCGAGTGCGCCGATGACCGTGTGTCGCCGGAAGAGCTCGCTGTCCCCTTCGCCCGGCACCTGTGCGAGCATCCGAAGCTCGTTGACAACAGACCACCTTCCCGATCGGGCAAGTACCTGGACGCGTGCCGCGCTTCAACCGCGGCGAGCTATCCGAGGACTCGCTGATCGGCACCACCGCCCGGCTCGGCTACGCCAACGTCATCGACGCCTTCCACGTCATTGGCATCGGCCCAACCCCGGTGCGCCTCCTCGAGGACGAGAAGAAGGGCCACCGTGGTTGGGGGTGGTGCCATGCGCGTCACGGACGATCTCCGGCACGTGGCATGCCTCGCGCTCTGCGGGCCGGGCAGTCAGCGCATCAGCGTGTACGGAAGCCAGGTAATCAGCCCGGGAAACATGATCATGAGTGCCAGTGCCAGCGCCTGCAGTGCCACGAAGGGTCCGACCGAGCGGTAGATGTCTGCCATGGTCACCTCCCGCGGCGCCACGCTGCGGATGTAGAACAGGTTGAAGCCGAAGGGCGGCGTGAGGAACGCCATCTCCATATTCACCACGAACAAAACACCGAGCCACACAGGGTCGAAGCCGAGCTGGGTTGCAATCGGGAAGAAAAGCGGCGCAGTGAGGATCATGATACCGATGGGATCAAGAAAGCATCCCATGATGATCCAGATGGCCTGCATGCCGAGCAGCACGCCCCACTTGCCACCGGGCAGCAGCGACAGCGCGTCGCGGACCAGCTCGTCGGCGCCCACCGCCGCGTAGAGCGAGGTGAAGATGGCGGCTGCGAAAACGATCCACATGACCATGCAGCTCAGCCGCAACGTGATCTTGCAGGATTCGTAGACGGTCGGCCAGGTCAGCCGTCCCTTCACGAGCGCACAGAGCACCGCGCCAAGGGCCCCGAGGCCGGCCGCCTCGCTCGGCGTCGCCGCGCCGGCGATGATGCTGCCGAGCACCACCACGACCAGCAGGATCGGCAGGATGACCGAGCGCAGCGCCGCGAGCTTCTCCGAAAGACTCGCCCGCTCCTGCTCGGGGACCGCCGGCCCGAGCTGCGGCCATATGGCTGACACGATCAGGATATAGGTACAGAACAGGGCGACGATCACGAGGCCTGCCGTGATGCCGCCCAGGAACAGCATCCCGACCGATGTGTTGGTGTACAGGCCGAGCACGATCATGATGACGCTGGGCGGGATCAGCACGCCGAGCGCGCCGCCGCCGGCAATGCATCCGAGGCTCAGGCCCTTGTCGTAGTTGTGGCTCAGCATCGACGGCAGCGCCACCATTGCCATGGTCACAGTGGCGGCGCCGCTGACGCCGACCAGCGCCGCGAAGATGGTGCAGACGAAGACGGTGCCAACAGCGAGGCCGCCGCGAACCGCGCCGAGCCATTTCTGCATCATCGCATAGAGGTCGCTGGCGATCCCCGAGCGCTCGAGCATCGCTCCCATGAAGATGAACATCGGGATCGCCAACAGAACGAAGCTGGTCGCCGAACTGAAGGTGCGGATCCCGACGCCATAGAGCGCGTCCGGTCCCCACAGGAAATAGGTGCCGATGACCGCGGAGCCGCCGAGCGCGAAGACCAGCGGAACGCCGGCCACCATCAGGACGAGGAAGGAGCCGAAGAGGAGGATGGTGATGAGTTCGATGCTCACAGCGCCGGCTCCTCTCCGGCCATCTCCATCGGTTCGGGAAGCAGCACCCGCCCTGTGAAGGCCAGGTGGAGGTCGCGCAGGAGCTTCGCAACTGCCTGCAGCAGGATCAGTGCCGCACCGATCGGGAAGACGAGGTAGATGGGAAAGAGCGGCGGGCTCCAGTCCGAGCTGGCGCGCTGCCCGGTCTCCCAGGCCTCCAGGGCCATCACCCCGGTCTCGCGGAGCAGCACGACGCAGTAGATGATCACGAAGGCGGCGGTCAGGACGTCGAGCGTCGCCTGCGTGCGCCGGCCGAGCTGTGCATAGACGATGTCCATCGCCACATGGTCGCGGTGCAGCAAGGTGTAGCCACCGCCGAGCAGGATATAGCCCGCGAAGATGTAGCTGACGAGTTCGTTGCCCCAGGTGGTGGGCGCCTGCAGCACGTAGCGCAGGAACACCTCCCAGACGACCAGCCCGATCAGGCCGAGGAGGGACACGGCCGCGACGCGACCGACGACGCCGTTCAGCGCCTCGATCGCCTGGACAGCGGTCCGGACGGCTTTCATCACTTTATCCTCAGGAAAGGCGCATGCCATGCGCGGGGAGGCTCCGGAGAGCCGCCCCCGATGGCGTGCACAGCAGGAACCTACGGACGGTGTGCCACGATCAGATGTCGTCGGGGCGCAGGCCGAGGATGTCGCGCGTCTCGAAGATGATCTTGAGCACCCGCTGGGTATCCTCGTCCTTTCCTGCCATGCGCTCGAGTGCCTCGCCCGAGATCTTCTTCATCGTTGCGAGGTCCTCTGGCGGCAGCGAGGAGAACTTGACCCCCGACTCCCTCATGATGCCCACGGCCTTCGCGCTGTTGATCGTGGAAGTCGTGGCGCGCTCCACGGCGTAGATGCGGGTCGCCAGGTTCATCACCGCCTTGAGGTCGTCCGGCAGGCGGTTGTAGGCCCGCATGCTCATGAACTGGTCCTCCATGTCGAACTTGATGATGGAGGGACCGAGGTAGAACTTGGCGACTTCATGCAGCTTCACGGCCTTGAAGCCGTCCGGCGAGCCCCAGTTGGACGCGTCGATGACGCCGGTGGACATCGCGGTGTACTGCTCTTCGCCGGGGATCGTGACGATGCTGGCCCCCTGCGACTTCCAGATCTCGGCACCGAGGCCGAAGCTGCGGATCTTGATGCCGTTGAAGTCGGAAAGCCGCCGCAGTTCACGCCGCGACATCGTGGCGCCCCACTCGTCAGAGTAGACGGGGCCGAGGAAATGCACGTTCTGCTTGGCGAAGGCAGCGCGGACTATGCTGAGCAGATCGGTCTCGTGCCAGAGATAGTCGTAGTGGTCGAGGGCGGAGAAGGCGAAGGGGACACCCCAGGTCCAGAGCGTGAAGGGGATCTTGCCCCGCCAGTAGACCTGCGCGCCGTAGCCGATATCGACGACGCCCTTGCCCACTGCATCCAGCATCTCGAAGGTCGGCACCAGCGCGCCGGGAGGGAAGGCCTGGATCTGGATCCGTCCGTTCGAAAGCTCGGCCACACGCTTGATATAGCGCGGCACGAGGACGTCCCACTCGGTAGTGCCTGGGCCGAGGAAGGACTGCATGCGGAAGCGGAACTCTGGCCGCTGCGCCTGCGCTGCCGTCGAAAGGCCGGCGACCGCCGCGAGCGAGGCCCCTGTCAGACCCGCGCGGACGATGTGACGCCGACGGATTGCCGCTCCACCGATCTCGTGAACGATGCGATCATTCTTGTCGCGACTGCTCATTGGTCCTCTCACGTTTCCTTTCCCCAACCGGCCCAAAACGAGCACAGGAGCCGAGGCATTCCTACGGCCTTGCGCTTCCTGGTCCCGGGTAAGGGCGTCTTCTATTGTTCATCTTTGTTCGTATGGAGACTAGGATGACCGCGACGCTGGCGCAATCGGCGCGGGTGGGGTTGGCCCGGCGGGTAGCGCCCGAATGGCGGCGCTCTGCTCTCGGCGCGATCGCTTGCAGTGCACCCGATATGTGAGACCGTCGGCTGCGTCCGCTAGGCGACAATGGGTGGCTCGGCACTGCTATTGGGCTGAGTTGGAAGTTTCTTATCGTTTGCTGACGTTGGCGGTGCGCTGGCAGAAGCGGCGCACGCTGTCGAGGATGTCGTCGGCGAACGTGGTCCG
>Ga0180217_1003424_pt1 | contig 13406 bp, 12 predicted proteins | sample eDN3rd37CBELigOP_FD_128521 | JGI IMG/M metagenome (GOLD analysis project Ga0180217, IMG submission 128521) | Enriched Organic Plus compost microbial communities from Emeryville, California, USA - eDNA 3rd pass 37_C BE-Lig OP (version 2) (version 2) ... | reverse complement strand
TCGACGAGCTACATCCAGCGCCGGCTGCAGATCGGCTACAACCGCGCCGCCTCGCTCATGGAGCGCATGGAAAACGAGGGCATCGTCGGACCCGCCAACCACGCCGGTAAACGCGAAATCCTGCTGGAAAGCCCCCACGGCGGAGAAGATTAGCCTATAAGGCGGAACCTTGACCGCGGCCCTGCGTCATCTTTCAGCGATGCGAAAGAGCCCGGCTGCGGTCATAGTGATTCTCGAAGGATGGTTCCGATGCGTCTTCTCAGCCTTGCCGGTCCGGTGACCGTGGCGTCCGCCCTGGCGGGCCCGCTGCCCGCGGCCGCGCAAACGCTGCCGATCGAGCTGTTTCTGCCGCCCGAGCGGCCGATCACCGAAAGCTTCACCGCATCGGCCCGGTCGCTTCCGACCTCCTCCTTCCATCTGGCCTCCCGGGACGGTTCCGTCCCTTCCACGGCCGATTCGGCGCCTCGGCCCGAGCAGCCTTCCGCCGCAAGACCCGCGAATGCCGAGCAGGTGCTCGCCGAGACCGCGCCGCTCCCCCCTGCCCGCCCGGCCCTCGCCGAACCCGCCCCGGCCCCGGAGGCGAAGCCCGTGGAGGTTGCGCCCAAGCCCATCGTAACAGCCTCCATGGGACCGGTCGGCCAGGGCCAACCGCTGCCGAACAGCGCCATCGTGGAGCGGGCCAATGCCTATTTCACCAATCTGGGCACGCTGGTCGCCGACTTCACGCAGGTCGGCGGCGACGGGCGGCGCGTGGGCGGCACCCTCTATCTGCAGCGTCCCGGCAAGGTCCGGTTCGAATACGATCCCCCGTCCAATCTCCAGGTGATCGCCGACGGGCGCTCGGTGGCGGTGCGCGACCGGAAACTGGCCACGCAGGATCTCTACTCGATCTCCCAGACCCCCCTGAAGTTCCTGCTGCGCGAGCGGGTCAATCTCGGCCAGGACATCAAGATCACGGGCATCGCGAGCGAGCCGAACGCGGTGCGCATCAGCCTCGAGGACACGACCACCCTCGGCGGAACGTCCCGGATCACCCTGTTCTTCGATCCCGAGGTGCAGAATCTCAGCCAGTGGCGCATCGTGGATGCCCAGGGCTTCCAGACCGTGGTGGTGCTGAACGAGGTCCAGAGGGGCCGGCGCCTCGACCAGGACCTGTTCCACATCCAATACGAAGAGATCCGCGGCGACCCCAACCGCTAGGCGGGTCTTCCCTCTGACGGGAATCTGTCGTAGCCGGGACAGATCTGTCGAGGGGCCGCTTTCCATGAAACTCACCGTCTCCACCTGGAACATCAATTCCGTGCGCCTGCGCATCGATCAGGTCGAGCGCTTCCTGAAGGAACGCCGGCCGGACGTCCTGTGCCTCCAGGAGACGAAGTGCCCGAACGACAAGCTGCCGCTGAAGGAACTGCAATCCTTCGGCTATCCCTTCGTCGTGCATATGGGCCAGAAGGGCTATAACGGCGTGGCGATCCTCTCGCGCTATCCGTTCTCGGAGACGAGCGTGATGGAGATGTGCGGCCGTCAGGATGCCCGGCACATCACGGTGACCCTCGGCCAGGCGAAGGGTGCCACCGGCATCACGATCCATAACTTCTATGTGCCGGCGGGCGGCGACATTCCCGATCCGGAGCTCAACGAGAAATTCCGCCACAAGCTCGACTTCCTCGCCGAGATGCGCAGCTGGGGCGCGAAGGCGAGGCCGGCCGCGGCGCCCGCCATTCTCGTCGGAGACCTCAACGTGGCGCCGCTCGAGCACGACGTGTGGAGCCACAAGCAGCTTCTCGACGTGGTCAGCCATACGCCGGTGGAAACCCGGACCCTGGAGGAGCTGCGGCAGGAGGCCGGCTGGATCGACGCCATGCGCGTCCTTCGTCCGGAGCCGGAAAAGATCTATTCCTGGTGGAGCTACCGCTCGCCCGACTGGGCCGCCGCCGACAAGGGCCGCAGGCTCGATCACATCTGGATCTCGGATGCGCTGAAGGGATCCCTGCGCTCCGTCGACGTGACCCGCGACACCCGCGGCTGGGAGCGCCCCTCCGATCACGCTCCGGTCACGATGGAGCTGGAGCTCTGACGGCTCCCGCAAGCCCGACCGGCTGAGTTTTGCCTCCCCGACGCGTCGCCCCGCAAGCCAGACGCAAGCCAGGCGCAAGCCAGGTTGAGTACAACGCGAATAATGTTCGCAAAAACCATGTTCCCGGGGGGCACGTTGATGGTTCTCAAACTTCGCTCGATCAAAACGCGCGTCCTGCTGCTGGCAGGCGCAGGCTTCATCGGCGCCTGCACGATCCTGACCTTCGCGGGTACGCAGATCATGATGAGCGAAGGCCGCAGCGACGCCGTGGTCACGGCAAGCACGTTGCTCAACCAGTACAAGGGACTCGTGCAGGCGGAGATCGGCCGCGCCGTGTCCGCCGCGTCGATCACGCGCTCGACCGCGGAAGCCATCGTCTATGACTACAAGGTGGAGCGCGGCGAGGTCGCCGAGATTCTCGCGAGGGCCGTGGAGGGCCAGCCCAGCCTCATCGGCATGACCCTCGCCTTCGAGCCCGACGCCATGGACCGGCAGGACAAGAACTTCCTGGCGGATCCGTATTCCGACTCGAGCGGCCGGTTCGCCCCCTATTTCTACTGGACGAAGGACAGAAAGGTCACGGTCGAGCCGGTCGAGCTCACCCTGAAGCCCGACGCGATCGCGAACTGGTACACGAAGCCTCTTCGCGACAACCGCGATCAGATCGTTCCCGCCTACCATTCCCAGATCGATGGCCAGGACGTCCTGCTGTCGACCGTGAGCGCCGTGATTCGTCGCGACAACGTGCCGGTCGGCATCGTCACCGCCGATCTGGCCCTCGACGGGATCTCGAAGACGATCGGCACCCTCAAGCCGTTCGGCGAAGGCACCGTGAGCCTGGTCGGCGCAGGAGGGTTGTGGGTCGCCAACAACGATCCGCAGGTCCTCGGACAGCCCGTCGACGACGCCGTGATTGCCGACCTGACGGCAAAGGCCAAGGAATCGCCGGAAGGCTACGCCGACACGATGCTCAAGGATTCCGACGGCAACGACATCTATCGCGCCGTCGTTCCGGTCAGCTTCCCGGGCATCGAAGAGCCGTGGCTCCTCGCCATTTCCGTTCCGGCCGACGCCATGGTCTCGGGCGCCATCGAGGCGCGCAACCTGATGCTGCTGACCGCGGCGGGCCTTCTCGCCCTCGCGCTCCTCGGCGCCTGGTGGGCCGCCCGTTCGCTCAGCACGCCGATCACGCGCATCACGGGCACCATGAAGAGGCTCGCCCAGGGCGACACGAGCGTGACGGTCACCGACATCGGGCGCATCGACGAGATCGGCGCCATGGCCGGTGCGGTGCAGGTGTTCAAGGAAGCCCTGATCGCCAAGAAGGAAGCCGACGAGGCCGCGGCCGCCGAAGCCGACGCGAAGATGCGCCGCGCACAGATGCTCGACCAGCTCACCCGGCAGTTCGAGGCGAATGTCTCCGCGCTCACCAGCGGTCTTGCCGCCGCCGCGACGGAGATGGAATCGACGGCCCAGTCCATGGCCTCGGTAGCCGACCAGACCACGAGCCAGTCGGTGACCGTGGCCTCCGCCGCGGAGCAGACCTCGGCGAACGTGCAGACGGTCGCCGCGGCCACGGAAGAGCTCTCGATCTCGATCCGCGAGATCGCCTCCCAGGTCGGCCAGTCGTCGCGCATCGCCGAACAGGCGGTGGTCGATGCGCAGCGCACCAACGAGACGGTGCAGACCCTGGCGACCTCCGCCGAGCGCATCGGCGACGTGGTCCAGCTCATCAACAACATCGCCTCGCAGACCAACCTTCTCGCGCTCAACGCCACGATCGAGGCGGCCCGCGCGGGCGAGGCCGGCAAGGGCTTCGCGGTGGTGGCGAGCGAGGTGAAGCATCTCGCGACGCAGACCTCGAAGGCGACGGAGGAAATCTCCGCCCAGATCGCCTCCGTGCAGCAGGCCACCGCCGAGGCGGTGCAGGCGATCCATGCGATCGCCCGCACGATCGGCGAGATGTCCCAGATCTCGGTCTCGATCTCGGCCGCCATGGAGGAGCAGGGCGCGGCCACGGCCGAAATCTCCCGCAACGTGCAGGAGGCCGCCCGCGGCACCGAGGCGGTGACCGGCAACATCCACGAGATGCGCCAGGGTGCCGGCGAAACCGGCCAGGCCGCCGCGCAGGTGCTCACCTCCGCGCAGGAGCTGGCGCGGCATTCCGAAACGCTCAGCCGCGAAGTGAGCTCATTCCTGTCGGGCGTGAAGGCAGCTTAAGGATCGGTGAGGGCGAAGGCCCTCACGCGTCGTCCCGGTCCTCTGGGTTCGCCGGAGACTCCTCGCCGTCGATGGCGATGAGCTTCTGGCGCACCCGCTCCAGGCCCTGGCTGAGGCGGGCGAGCTCCGCGGCCATGGCGTCCTGCATGGCGGCCGCCGCGTCGGGGAACTCCTCCAGGACGCGGCGCATCAGGCTCGGCGTCACGCGGATCACCGTGGAGGCCTCCCGGGCCGTGGCGGTGGCGGGGCGCACGATCCGGGTGAAAAGCGCGGCCTGGCCGATCAGGGAGCCGGGGCCCGCCACGAAATCGGCGGAGGTGCCGTCCTCGCTGGCATCGAGCGCGATGGCGCCGCGGCTCACCACATAGCCCCCGTCCGAGCGGTCCCCCTTGCGGAACAGCACGTCGCCCTGCCGCAGGCTGCGGGTCTCCGAGGCGAAGGCCACGAGGCGCAGGGCATCGCGTCCCAGCAGGTTGAACAGGGGAGCCTGGGCCAGGACCGCGATATCGTCGTCGAGGGCCATGGAGGTTACGGGATCAGCTTGTAGCCGCCCGGCTCGGTGACCAGGATGCGGGCATTGGACGGATCGGCCTCGATCTTCTGGCGCAGCCGGTAGATATGCGTTTCCAGCGTGTGGGTGGTGACGTTGGAATTGTAGCCCCAGACTTCCGTCAGCAACGTGTCGCGCCCCACCACCGCCTGGCCGGCGCGGTAGAGATAGCGCAGGATCGCGGTTTCCTTTTCCGTGAGCTTGAGCTTTGAGCCCTTCTCGTTGGTCAGGAGCTTGGAGCCCGGGCGGAAGGTATAGGGACCGATCTGGAACACCGCGTCCTCGCTCGCCTCATACTGGCGCAGCTGCGCGCGGATGCGGGCGAGCAGCACGGAGAACTTGAAGGGCTTCACGACGTAATCGTTGGCTCCCGCTTCGAGCCCCATGACGGTGTCCGTGTCGGAGCCCTGGCCGGTGAGCATGATGATCGGGCTGCGGAAGCCGCTCTGGCGCATGATCTTCACCGCCTCGCGCCCGTCCATGTCCGGCAGGCCCACATCCATGATGGCGAGGTCGATCCGGTCGCCCTTCACCGCCTCGATGGCGGCTGCCGCCGTCTCGACGGCGGTGACTTGGAACTCCCCATGGAGCCCCAACTGCTCGGCCAGGGTGTCGCGCAGGTCCTGATCGTCGTCCACGACGAGGAGACGGCTGGCATTCGACATCTCAAACCCTTCACACGATGAACATCACGAGCGCCGAGGCAGTTTCCAGGAAAAGAACATCTGCTCCCTGTCGTTCGGCGCAATCGTCCCGCCAAACCTTCGGCCTCATTCCTCAAGGCTCTGCCGGAGCGAGGATTCCGCTTTCCGATCGCGCCTGCTGCATTAGAGTAGTCATTCCCAGCTTGACAACAAGAGGCAGCCCCTGCCCTTCCACTGCCGATGAAACAAACCCGCGTCAATGTCATCCGCGTCCGCCGCTCGCCCCTCGACCACCGGCGCGGCCGCCTCACGGCCGGCAATCTCACCCTGCCCTGCGCCATCGGACGCTCGGGCACGAGCCACGCGAAGCGGGAGGGCGACGGCGCTTCGCCGGTCGGGCGGTTCCGCCTGCTGCAGGCCTTCTACCGGCCCGACCACGGCCCGCGCCCCCGCACGGGCCTGAATCTCAGGCCGATCCGCCCGACGGACGGCTGGTCGGACGATGTCCGCGACCGCCGCTACAATACCCTCGTGCCGCTCCCCTGTCCTTTGAGCCACGAGAAGATGTGGCGGGACGATCATCTCTACGACGTGGTGATCGACATCGCCTGGAACCGGGGGCCGATCCGGCGGGGCCGCGGCAGCGCCATCTTCCTCCACCTCGCCCGCCCCGGCTTTTCGCCCACCGAGGGCTGCGTCGCCGTGGAGCCCCGCATGATCCGGCGCCTCCTGGAGCGGATCGGCCCGGGCACGCGGATCGAGATCGTCGGTTAGAGGCTGATTACCGTCCGTCCTGCAGCCGCTCCCGGGCAATCGCCACATAGCTCTCCTGCGCCTCAAATCCGATGAAGCGGCGGTTCAGGTGCCTGGCGGCGAGGAGCGTCGTGCCGCTGCCGCAGAAGGGATCGAGCACGATCTGGCGCTCCTGCGTGGTGAGTTCGATGAGCGCCTGCATCAGGCGAAGGGGCTTTTGCGTGGGATGAAGCCCGCCCTCTTTCGGCATGAAGCCGAGATCGAGCACGTTGTCGGGATCGGCGACGTATTTCAGCAGCGCCTCCTGATTGTAGCCGCCGACGCCGTGAGCGAGCGCGTTGTCGGCGAGCGTCGCGCCGATCCTGTAGGGTTTCGTGAGCCAGAGAACGGGCTCGAAGGTCGGGCGCAGATTGCCGACGCGCCAGCCGTCCCAGTCCTGCGCGGCCGCCCTGTCGCCGCGCCGTTCATACACGGCGCTCAGGCGCTGCGCGCGATGCGGTGCGCGCTCGCGCATCCAGGCGAGCATGTCCTTGTAGGAGAAGCCGGAATCCTCCATGGCCGCGATGCAGCGATGCGCGAGGCGACGGCCCGCGAAGACGAGTGCCGAGCCGCCGGGCTTGAGCACGCGCAGCCATTCCGGCGCCCAGGTGAGGCACCATTCGTAATATTCGCGCGGAATGGCCCTGTCCGCCTCCGACCAGCCGTTGATGGGCTTGCCGCGTTTCCTGAACACCGCGCCCGCCTTCGCCTGCGCGGGGCTGGAGCCGAGATAGGCGGAATTGGTGTTGGTGTGCAGCACATCCCAGTTCTCGGCGCCGATGCCGTAGGGAATGTCGCTCAAGATCAGGTGCACGCTCTCGGACGGCAGGGACTTGATGAGGGAAACGGAATCGCCGGCGATCACCGCGTCGAGCGGCAGCGCGCTTTCTGCGGCGCCGGGAGCCGGAACGGAACGATGGCGGTTGACGGAAGAATGCCCCACGGAAAATCTGCTTCGGACCGGAAAATGCCTGCGACGCTGGTGCTTCCTCAGTGCCCGTGAAGCCTGCTTACGTCAATCGCGCAGGCACTCGCCAGGCCGCCGCAGCCTTTGCATCCCGACCTCGGCATTCCTATCTGGTGCCTGCGTCGAAACGAAAGGCTGACCGCCCATGCGTCTCCTGATTGCCCTGGTTCTCCCCTGGCTGACCTTCTTCACGATCGGCCGGCCCTTGGCCGGGCTGATCTGCCTGATCCTGCAGGTGACCGTCATCGGCTGGCTTCCGGCGGCGATCTGGGCCGTCTATGCCCTCAGCCAGTTCAACACCGACCGCAAGATCGAAGAGGCCCTGCGCCGGCAGGTGCGCTGACTGCGGAAAAGTTCGGAACTGGCCTACGCCTTCCTCGCCCGCACCCCGAAAATCGCGCTGCCCACGCGCACATGGGTCGCGCCGAGCTGGATCGCCTCGTCGAAATCGGCGCTCATGCCCATGGAGAGCACCTTCAGCCCGTTCCGCCTGGCGATGGTGTTGAGGAGCGCGAAATGCGGCGACGGCGGCTCCTCCGCCGGCGGGATGCACATGAGGCCCTCGACCTGGAGGCCGTATTTGCTGCGGCAGGCCTCGAGGAAGGCATCGGCCTCGCCGGGGGTCACCCCGCCCTTCTGCGGCTCCTCGCCGGTATTCACCTGGACCAGCAGGCGCGGTGTCCTGCCCTGCTTGGCGATCTCCTTCGCGAGAGCCTCGGCGAGCGACGGCCGGTCGAGGGTATGGATCACGTCGAAGAGCTCCACGGCCTCCTTGGCCTTGTTGGACTGGAGCGGGCCGATCATGTGGAGCTCCACGTCCGGATAGCGTTCGCGCAACCCGGGCCATTTGGCCTTGGCCTCCTGCACGTAATTCTCGCCGAAGACCCGCTGGCCCGCGGCCAGGACCGGCTCGATGACATCGGCGGGGAAGGTCTTTGAGACGGCCACCAGGGTAATGCCGGAAGGGTCGCGCTCGTAGTCGGATGCGGCGCGGCGGATCGCCTCCTGCACCTCCTTCAATCCCTCCACGGGGCTGTTCTCGCTCATGGAACCCTCTCAAACCGGTTTTCCCGCGCGCGAAACCGTTGACCGCGCGGGAGAGCTGTGTCCTAGTCCGCCGCAACGTGGCGGCGCAAGCCGCTTGAATCTCGAACCGACGGATGATTGACGAAAAATGAGGCCCGAGCGCTACAACGCCAAGGAAGCCGAGCTGAAATGGCGGAAGGTCTGGGACGACCGGAACCTGTTCAAGACCAACAACGACGACCCGCGTCCGAAATATTACGTGCTTGAGATGTTCCCCTATCCGTCGGGGCGCATCCATATGGGCCATGTGCGCAACTACACCATGGGCGACGTGGTGGCGCGCTACAAGCGGGCCAAGGGCTTCAACGTGCTCCATCCCATGGGCTGGGACGCCTTCGGCATGCCGGCGGAGAACGCGGCCATGCAGAACAAGGTCCACCCGAAGGAATGGACCTACGCCAACATCGCCACCATGCGCGCCCAGCTGCAGAGCATGGGCCTGTCCCTCGACTGGAGCCGCGAGGTCGCGACCTGCGACCCGAGCTATTACAAGCACCAGCAGCGCATGTTCCTCGATTTCCTCGAGGCCGGCCTCGTCGACCGCAAGACCGCCAAGGTGAACTGGGACCCGGTGGACCAGACGGTGCTCGCCAACGAGCAGGTGATCGACGGCCGCGGCTGGCGCTCCGGCGCGCTCGTGGAGCAGCGCGAGCTGACCCAGTGGTTCCTCAAGATCACCGATTTCGCCCAGGACCTCGACGAGAAGCTCGATGCCCTCGACCGCTGGCCGGAGAAGGTGCGCCTGATGCAGCGCAACTGGATCGGCCGCTCGGAGGGCCTGCTGGTGCGCTTCGCCCTGAAGCCGGACACGGCTCCGAACGGCGAGAGCGAGCTCGAGATCTACACCACGCGGCCCGACACGCTCTTCGGCGCGAAGTTCATGGCGGTGGCGCCGGACCACCCGCTGGCAAAGGCCGCGGCCGCGAAGAACCCGGATCTGGCCGCCTTCATCGAGGAGGCCAAGCGCGTCGGCACGGCCCAGGAGGCCATCGAGAAGGCCGAGAAGCTCGGCTTCGACACGGGCATCCGCGCGGTTCATCCCTTCGACCCGGACTGGACGCTGCCCGTCTACGTGGCGAACTTCATCCTGATGGAATACGGCACCGGCGCGATCTTCGGCTGCCCGGCGCACGACCAGCGCGACCTGGACTTCGTCAACAAATACGGCCTCGGCAACACCCCCGTCGTGTGCCCGCCGGACCAGGACCCGGCGAGCTTCGTCATCACCGACGAGGCCTACGACGGCGAGGGCCGGATGATCAATTCCCGCTTCCTCGACGGGATGACCATCGCCGAGGCGAAGGAAGAGGTGGCCAAGCGCCTCGAGAACGAGACGCGCAACAACCGTCCGGTGGCCGAGCGCAAGGTGAATTTCCGCCTGCGCGACTGGGGCATCTCGCGCCAGCGCTACTGGGGCTGCCCGATCCCGATCATCCATTGCGACGATTGCGGCGTGGTGGGCGTGCCGAAGGACCAGCTGCCGGTGGTGTTGCCGGAGGATGTCTCCTTCGACGTGCCGGGCAACCCGCTCGACCGGCACCCGACCTGGAAGCACGTGGACTGCCCGCAATGCGGCAAGCCGGCCCGGCGCGAGACGGACACCATGGACACCTTCGTGGATTCGTCCTGGTACTTCGCCCGCTTCACGGACCCGACCCTCGAGGACAGGCCCACCGACCGCGCCACGGTCGATTCCTGGCTGCCGGTCGACCAGTATATCGGCGGCATCGAGCATGCGATCCTGCACCTGCTCTATTCGCGCTTCTTCACCCGCGCGATGAAGAAGACCGGCCATGCCGGGCTCGACGAGCCCTTCGCGGGCCTGTTCACGCAGGGCATGGTGGTGCACGAGACCTACAAGGATGCGAGCGGCGCCTGGGTTCTGCCCGCCGACGTGCGCTTCGAGGTCCAGGGCAACACCCGCAAGGCCTTCCATGTGGAGACCGGGGCGCCCGTCGAGATCGGCTCTATCGAGAAGATGTCGAAGTCGAAGAAGAACACGGTCGATCCGGACGAGATCATCGCCTCCTACGGCGCCGACACGGCCCGCTGGTTCATGCTCTCCGACTCGCCGCCCGAGCGCGACGTGATCTGGACCGAGGAAGGCGTGCAGGGCGCGGGCCGCTTCGTGCAGCGCGTGTGGCGTCTCGTCGGCGAGATCGCGGACCGGATCGAGGGCGGCAACGGCGCGGCCTCCGACGGCCCGATCGGCCTGGCCGTGCGCAAGGCCGCGCACAAGGCCCTCGCCGCCGTCGAGGAGGATGTGGAGCGCCTGCGCTTCAACCGCTGCGTCGCCCATCTCTACGAGCTCGCCAACGCCCTGCAGGACCTGACCAATCAGGCCAAGGCCGCGGACGAGCCGGGGCTCTCCGCCGCCTTCGCGGAGGCGGGCCGCATCTTCGTGCAGCTGCTCGCCCCGATGATGCCGCATCTGGCGGAGGAATGCTGGGCCTCGCTTGGCCAGGTGGGCCTCGTCACCGACACGGCCTGGCCGGTCGTCGACCGCTCCCTGCTCGTCGAGGACACGATCACCCTGCCGGTCCAGGTGAACGGCAAGAAGCGCGCCGACGTCACCGTTGCGCGCGATGCGGATCAGGCCACGATCGAGGCGGCCGTGCTCTCGCTCGACGCCGTGCAAAAGGCTATGGATGGGAAGCCTGCCCGCAAGATCATCGTCGTTCCGCAGAGGATCGTGAATGTCGTCGCTTAATCTCAAGAACCTGGCCCGCCTCGCCCTGGTGGCGGGCCTTTCGTTGGGGCTGACCGCCTGCTTCAAGCCGCTCTACGGCCCCACCGCCTCGGGCGAATCGCTCCAGTCGGTCCTGGCCTCCATCGACGTTCCGGAGGTCCGCTGGCCCGACAGCCAGGCGGTGATGGGCCACTACCTGCGCAGCGAGATGGTCTATGCCCTGAACGGTTCGGGCGCCGCGACGCCCAAGCGCTACGTGCTCAAGATGGCGCTGACCAAGACGCTGACCACGCCGGTCGTCGATACCGAGACCGGCCGCGCCAGCTCCGCCATCGTCGGCGGGACCCTGCGCTATACCCTCACGAGCCTGGACGGCGGCACGGTCATCACCCAGGGCACGGCGACCTCCTCGGCGAGCTACGACCGCAGCACGCAGCGCTTCGCGACCCTGCGCGCCGGCCGCGACGCCGAGATCCGGCTCGCCCGGGTCCTCGTGGACCAGGTCAAGACGCGCCTGGCGGCGACGCTCTCCGCCGGCAGCTGACGCCCCGCGGAATGGACCCGGCCCCGCGGCGCAAGGGACGGCTTTTCCCGCCCTTGCGGCGCTCATCATCCCGAGGAACGTTCTGAGATGGTTGCGGTCAAGGCCAACGACGTGGAGGGGGTGCTCAGGCGCCCCAACCCGCAGATCGGCGTCTACCTGTTCTACGGCCCGGACATGGGCCTCATCAACGAGCGCGCCCGCGCGGTGGCGGAGCGCGCGGTGGACGATCCGGCCGATCCCTTCCAGCTCATCCGCATCGACGGCGACGACATCGCCGCCGACCCGGCGCGCCTCGCGGACGAGGCCGGGACCATGGGCCTTTTCGGGGGCAAGCGGGCGATCTGGGTGAAATCGACCTCCCGCAACATCGCCCCGGCGGTTGATGCCGTCCTGAAAAACGCGCTGCAGGACACGGTGATCGTCATCGAGGGTGGCGATCTGCAGAAATCCTCGCCCCTGCGCACCCTGTGCGAACGCTCGCAGAAGGCGCTCGCCCTGCCCTGCTACGCGGATACGGGCCGCGACCTCGGCACCGTAGTGGACGAGACCCTGAAGGCGAGCGGCTTCTCGATCACCCGCGATGCTCGCACGGCGCTCATCGCCAGCCTCGGCGGCGACCGCCTGGCCACCCGGGGCGAGCTGTCCAAGCTCATGCTCTACGCGCATGGGAAGCAGGAGATCACCCTTGAGGACGTCGATGCGATCATGAGCGACGTCTCGAGCCTTGCCATGGACGCCGTCGTCGACGCGGCTTTCGGCGGTGACGGCACGAATCTCGAGATCGGCTCACGCCGTCTCGCTGCGGAAGGCGTGCATGCCTCGGTGCTTCTGGGGGCCGCGCTCCGCCATGCGCTCATGCTGCTGACCGCACGGCTCACCGTCGAGGAGGGGCGTCCCATTCCGACGGTGATGGAATCCATGCGCAGCCTGCATTTCCGCCGCAAGCCTCTGGTCGAGCGCCACCTCCAGCGCTGGACGAGCGAGACCCTGAAGACGGCCATCGCCCTCCTCCAGGCCAGCCTGCTCGCCACCCGGCGCCTGTCCGATCTCGACGATACCATCGCCGCCAAGACCCTCCTCGACCTGGCCCGCATGGCGCGGCGGTAGTCTGGAACGGGTCGAGCGGGCGGCATCCCGGCTTTTACGCTGTCATCTTTGCACGCTGTCATCTTTGGTCCTGTGCCGGTGATCTCGATCGTTCGAGGCGCGGCGCACCTCCCCACCGATCTCGGCGGTTGCAGAATGGGCGTGCGCAACGCGATTTCCCTTCCCGCAAGAGGGAGGGAAATGGCGCCACATCCTGAGAACGATCCCGGATCGTCGCTCCGCGCCGTCCGGGATGACACGCTCTCTCGTCATCACCGGCCTTGTGCCGGTGATCCGATCGGAAAGGCGCAGCGCTCATCCGGTCGTTCGTCGTCGCCTCTCCCACGTCATCACCTCCCACGTCATCACCGGGCTTGTCCCGGTGATCTCGATTATGTGGGGCGCGGCGCCTTTCCGATCGGGATGGCCGGGACAGGCCCGGCCATGACGGGAGAGGGACACCGTGGGACAGCCTCTCGGGATGAGGGCTGTGGGGTGCTCCAGTTCCCCCACGTCATCACCGGCCTTGTGCCGGTGATCCCGATCAGTGAGGCACCTCGCTTCAGACAATCGGGATGGCCGGGACAGGCCCGGCCATGACGCGGAGAGACTGAGACAGGAAGAGGCCAGCCTGTGGACAATGTTCCTCGTTTGTTCTTGACACGGATGCTCATCTGAACTATGTTGCATGCATCCCGGCCCGACGAGGGGCGCGCTCGCGAGGCGTCGCAAGATGGCGGGGCGGGGAACG
>Ga0180217_1003422_pt1 | contig 13408 bp, 10 predicted proteins | sample eDN3rd37CBELigOP_FD_128521 | JGI IMG/M metagenome (GOLD analysis project Ga0180217, IMG submission 128521) | Enriched Organic Plus compost microbial communities from Emeryville, California, USA - eDNA 3rd pass 37_C BE-Lig OP (version 2) (version 2) ... | reverse complement strand
CTGGAAGACCACGACTTTCGTCGCGGGGCTGCGCAGCACCGGCAGGCGGGCACCGTGACTCAAGACAGTTGGTCGTATGCGTGTGAGGAACTCCTCGACGCAAAACTCCTGCCGTATCACGGGCGGAACTTCATCATCGCTGATGTGCTGCTGCATTTCGTCGACGAGAATGGCCCTGGGCTGCTCGCTTTGGAAGTAAAGAAGCCAGGTGCGGCGGCGCAGCCGGCGGATGCCCGTAAGCTTCGGAGTTGTTGCGATCTGCCGAGCACGCGGATGATCGGGCGTCGCTATGGGTGTTTCCTGGTCGGAGAGCGGCATGTCGCCGCCACCGTGGGAGCGACCGAACATGAGTGGCATGTGGTCTCCTGGGAGCATCTGCGCGGGCTCCAGGCCGAAATTGCGAAGGGGCTGGCCGTTCCAGAGTTGCTTCGTCAGCGGGTCGTCGCGTGGATCTCACGTGCACATGCCAGGTACGGAATCGGAGCACCTGCTTCCGCTCCGATGCCGCTTGCAGGCGCCGAACTCGCAACAGAAGCGGGTTATGCGGAGATCCGGCGATTTAAACTTCCGACGAGCGTGGAACGCTTCCTGCTCGGCTCGGAATGTGTTGAAGCGGCAGCCAGCGGGCTCGACCCCGCACCTCCCTACGCCTGGCTCTCCGGCGAGCCATCGGCTGAGGACGTCCGGAGACGAAAGCTGCAGAGTACCGCGGAGCGTCGGATTATCCGCTGGCAGCCCCAGTGGAACCTCAAACAGGAGCCGGTCTGGCTCTAACGCGCATGCGAATGTCCCCTGACGTTGTCGCCAACGCTCCGCCGCCTTGGTAGCTTTCAAGGGGGGGCTTAGATCTTGAGTTCGTTGCATGGTGCTCCGACGCGAGGCCTCGTCGTAGACGAGCCCTGGATCAGCATGATCCTGTCAGGCACGAAGACGTGGGAGATGCGATCGCGTCCAACCGGCCTGCGCGGTCGGATTGCCCTAATCAGGAAGCGCTCCGGCCTCGTTGTCGGCACTGCCGAACTCGTCGACTGCCTTGCGCCGCTCGACGCAGATGCAATGGCTGCGACGACCGACAGGCACGGTATCGACCCGGGATGGCAGCCGGACGCCCTGGCCGCTGGATGGGTGATCCCGTGGGTGCTGCGCGACGCGCGCGCGCTCGCTGCGCCCGTGCCCTACCGCCACCCTCTGGGTGCCGTCGGATGGGTGGTCCTCGGTCAGTCGGTTACCGAGGCGATTGCCGGCCGCGTGCCGCTCCCTGGAGCTGCGGTTGGGACGGCGCGCGACAGACACGCCGGCGCGTCAGCCTCGACGACCTCGGTGGCGGAGGTTGTCAGGCCGGCAGGGCCGCCCGCGCGCCCGCGGCCCGCCATCGGCGCAGGAGAGAGCGGGGTCGTGCGGCTGACGGGTGGGAACATCAGGAACGGTCACGTCTACCTGCGGACGGTCAGATACCTGCTGCCCGACGACGTTATCGGCGGGCCGAACGCAGAGGCGGCGGCTCCCAGCCTCCTGACGGTCACCTTCGAGCCGGGACCGACGATCACCACGGACGTCGCGGGCGACAAGATGATCCTGCGTCAGCGCGGGCCGGTGCGGGAGTTCTTCTGGGCGGCCGGGGCGCGCGAAGGCGACGACGTTGTCGTACAGCGAACCGGGCCGTATTCGCTCAGGATTGCGCTGCTCCGGGTGGCCCGGTAGCGCGGCGTCCTCAGGCGAGGCTTTCGCGCAGCATCGCCGCGAGGTCGTCCGACTGCGCGTCTGGCGGCATGAGCGCCTCCCTCATCAGCCTCCGCTTGCGCTCGAGCAGAGCGTGAAGATTCTCGTCGAAGGACGGCTTGCCGTCTGGCAGGACGGCGAGGGGAACATGCACCGTCACCGGACGTTCCTGGCCGATCCGGAGCACCCGTCCGATGCACTGGTCCTCCACCGCCGGATTCCACCAGCGAGCCAGGTGGATGACATGATTCGCCCGCGTCAGAGTCAGCCCAACCCCGCCCGCACGCGGCGACAGCAGCATCACGTCGAAGCCGCCCGGTGCCTCCTGGAACCTGTCCATGCGCGCCTGCCGCGCCGCGCCCGCGACCTTGCCGCTGATGGTCATCGGCGCCGTGGGAAGCCGGTATCTCCGCTGGAGCAGCCCCGCCAGCCGCGCCATCATCGCGAGGTCGTCGAGGAAGACCAGCGCGCGCTCGCCGCGCTCCGCGACGGCGTCGAGGGCGTCGAGCGCCGAGCGGAGGCGAGCGGAGCCAGCAATCAGCTCGGCGTCGTCCGCCGCGGACTCCGCGTCCGGATGCAGGCTCACCGCGCGCAGGCGCTGCAGCGCCTCTAGCACGCGCCCGGCGCCCTCATCGCTCCGACCGAGCGCTACGGCCTCCTCGTAGGCTGCGAGCTGAGCGCCGCGCATCTCGGCGCGCATCACGGTGTCGCTGCGAGGCGGGAGGTCGGGGAGGCGATCCTCCTTGAGGCGGCGAAGGAGGAGGGGCGGCCGACCGCCGATCGGGCGGTCCAGCGAGGCCTTGAGTTCGGCAAGGCGCTCCACGGTGGGCGAGGTCTCGTAGGTGGCACTGAAGCGCCGCAAATCCCCGAGGTGGCCCGGGGCGACGCCGTCCACGATGCACCAGAGGTCGGCCAGGCGGTTCTCGACCGGCGTCCCCGTCAGTGCCACCCGGAAGTCCGCGTTCATTGCTTTCGCCGCGTCGGTCAGCCGAATCCCGGGCGTCTTCACCTTCTGCGCTTCGTCCAGCAGCATCGCGGCGAAGCGCACCGCCCCGAAGTCTCGGTCGTGGTCGCGCAGCGTCTCATAGGTGGTCAGGACCCAGTCGGCGCCCCTCAGCGCCGCCAAATCGAGTGCCACCGGTCCGCCGGAGGGCGACCGCAGGCCCGCCAACTCCTTCCCGTACGCCTGGACGAGCCGGCCCAGGCCGGGCGCGACGAGGTGGCGCTCGTGCTCCGCGCGCCAGTTCTCAAGGAGCCCGGTCGGAGCGACAATCAGCACGGGCGCGCGCGCAATTTCGCCGGCCGCCATTCCCTCGCGCAGCCACGCCAGGAACGCCAAGCCCTGCAGCGTCTTGCCGAGCCCCATGTCGTCCGCGAGCAGCACGCCCGGGCTGCCCGCCGTCCAGCTGCGCTGGAGCCAGGCGAGCCCCTCCCGCTGGTGCTCCTTCAGGGCTGTCCGGAGTGACATCGGAGCCGACGCGCGCGGTGCCGGGCGCCGCTGCACCAGCGCCTCGATGTCCCTCGACGTCTCATTGGGCTTGATGATCAACACCTCGGTGGGCGCAGGGGCCCCCTGCTCCCCGCCGTCGCGCCGCCGCGGAAGCAGCGGCGCCAGGGACGCGGCCGTCGCCTCGCTCGCGGGTACGTCGACCGGTCCGTCCGGCGTGTCGACCGGCACACTTGGGCGGCCGGCGGCGATCGCGTCCCTGATCTCGGCGGAGAGCCGCTCGGCCTGCTGCGACGTCAGCGGCACGCGCCGGTCGCCCACCAGGATGCCACGTTGGCCCGCGCCCTCTTCCGTGCTCGCTTCGCCACCGCCGAACCAGTCGTTGCCAGAGACCTCGACCCAGGGAAGGACGCGGGGTTGCCAGAGCCCGAGGCCCACGACGCGCTCCGACCACGCCGGCGTCTCGACGACGAGGGAGTCGAGCACTGCGGCGTCGGCCTCGTCGCCGATGGCGGCGCGGATGGCGGCGCGCGGTTCCCGGAGGAAGGAGCGCCGCTCGGCGGGCGGGCCCGCCGCAATGCGCCGGGCCACCTCGAGCGCCTGCCGCAACGGCGGCGACAGGACGACGTATACCCCACCAGGGAGCGTGTAGACTCCGCGTGCGGTCGGCCAGCGGAGGAACTGGTCCATGCCGAAGGAGCGCTGGCGGTCGTCGGGCAGGAGCGGGGCCTCGCCGTCGCCGGCGCGGTGCAGCACCGGGACGATCTGCAGGTCATCGCCCTCGCCGTTCGCGTCGAGGGACAGCGCATCCGCCTCGAGGATCGTGACGGTGCCGAGCAGCCCGCTCGCCTCGGCGGCCCCGGTCACCGCCGCGGCAGGGAGGGCCTCCCGCAGGGCCGCGAGCGCGCGCAGGCGGGGCGCGTCGCCCTCGCGCGCCGCCGCCGCGTAGCGGTCAACCGCCTCTGCCACGGCGAAGAGCGTCTCGGGCAGCCGCCGCCAGCCGTCCGCCTCCTGCAGCCAGGCCCCGACGCGCTCCACGCCGAGGACGTTCTGGCCGCCCGGACGCGTCCAGCGCAGCGACGCGGTGAAGTCAGGCCGCAGCATGATGCCGCTGCCCTCGACCACGGCGCGCAGCGAAGTCGCCGGCGGCAGGTCCAGGCGCGCCGCCTCCGCAGCGGTGAGCCGCGCGACAGCGGCGTGCTCGACGAGCAGGCAGTCATCGGCCTCGATCGCCGCGCCTTCCGTCACGAGCCGCCGCGCAATGTCGGCTCCTCGGTGGCCCGAGAGGCCCCACGACGAGGGCGGCACCACCTCGCCGCCCGCCGCCAAGCGCAGTTCCGTGCCGGCAGGGGCAGGTGACGCTACGAACCGGAGCGGCGTGGTCATATCGTCATGTAGTCCTTGGGGGTGAGGCGGAGCTCAGTATGGTTCTGTAGGAAGGCCGCCGCGCAGCCCTGCCAGAGGCCATTGCGCGGCGTGTTGTGCCGCAGCCCTCTCCCATCAAACGAGCCGCCATTACCGAAGATGGGATGATCGGGAAAGTCGAGGCACCTTGCCCGCAGCTCCTGCGCGTCATAACGGGCGCGGTACAGCATGGGGCAGCGCGGATCGCCGATCTCCCAAGCTCGCACGGGCCCCACGTTGCTCCACTCGCTTAGCACGATGTTCCCAAGCCGCAGGAGCAGCACGGCTTGCTCGCCATACTGCCCCGAGGCCTCTATTCGACCGTGGGCGTTCGCAAGGTCCTTCACTGCCTTCGCCCGCGCGGCCATCCCGGGGCCGAGCACCACCCACACCTCGGCGGGACGGTCTCTCGGCATCTTCCAGAGACAGGCGCGCCAGAAAGCACGCCGGTATCGCCACTGCGGGTCGTCGTTGGTTTCGCTGATCAGCGCGAAGAAGGTCTCGAGCGAAGCGGCTGCGAGCCAACTGCGCATGAGCTGTGCGCAAGCCTCGGGTGCTGCGCGCCACCGCTCCGGCCGAAGTCGCGGGTCGCCGACCACGCGAAGGAGGAACGCTTTGATCTCCTCCCGCGGCGCGCTCGGCGCCGGCGGGTCGCGCAGCCACGGGTCGAGGCAAGCGGCGATCGTCTCGCCGGCGAGGTCTGGCATGCGCAGCATCGGCTCCGCGATGTCGCGACCCGATCTGTCGCGACGGACGCGCTGGACCTCCAGGATGGCGGCGGCGCGCGCCCAGGCGTCGCGTCCGCCGGGCCCGCGGAGCGCGCCCGGCAGCGCTGCCAGCATCGCCCTGAGGGCCGCACGGAAGAAGCGGCCCTCGGCCCGGATCGGGTCGTCCATCCCGGTCTCCGAGAGGACCGCCTCCACTGGCTCGGCACCGCTGAGGAGAGCTGATCCGACGCGCTCGGGTCCGCGCGCCGCGTCGAACAGAGAGTAGCGACGGTGCGCCCGGTCCCAGGGCTGAAGCCGCGGATCGTGCGTTCGCGCCAGAAGGTTCGCCGCCGCACGGCCTGCCTCGGGGAGGCGCGCCCGGTCCGGGCCGAAGTCGCGCAGCCAGGCCTCGACGAGCTCGCGGAGCCAGCGCGGCCTTGCCGCCGCCCCTTCCAAGAACACCTCCAGAAGCCCAGGGAAGGCGGCGGCCTGCGGATCGCGATCCCAGAAAACCATCGGGGCGCGGCGGAGCGTCCGCACTGGAATGCTCGAAAGCGCGCCGGCCGAACAGGCCGTGCGGAGTTCCTCGCGTAGGATCTCCAGGACCTCACCGGATGGAAGTGCCGCAGCCTCCTCCTTGCGGAACAGCTCTGCAGCTTGCCGGAGGCACGCCGGCCTCTCTGGCAGGGCGGGCTTCCGCTGGAGGAGATCCTGGAGCGCAGCAAGCTCGCGCAGCGCGGCAGCAGACTCTGTCATCGGACGCCGCCTTGCTGTAGCGCGGCAATGTCCTCCAACAGCCGCCGGATTTCGTCCGAGGTACGGGCGGAGAGGATGAAGCGCAGGTCGATGCGCCGGTTCTGCGCGAGGTGCGCCTCGGAGAGTGTCAGAGCTTCCGGCAGCGGACGCCGCTGGCCGTATCCAGACACGCCGAGCAGCGGCTGGTCGGATGGGTTCCGAAGTTCATCGAGAACCCGCTGCTGCTGCCGGAGCTGGGCGAAGACGGTCAGCGCCCGAGCGGTGGAGAGCAGGTCGTTCCTCGCTTGGGACTCAGCCGCGGTCATGTTCGCGAAGGGTTGGCGATCGGTGTGCCCCTCGACGAGCATCGCCTCCAGGATCGGGATATCAGCCTGCTCGCAGCCCTCGCGCGGGGCGCCATGCGAGAAGCATGGCAGCACCTCAGCCAATACCTCGCCAAGAGCGGTCACTGTGTGCCGCGCCGTATCGGTAAGATCGCTGCCGCCGGTGGGAAAAGGCACGGCGTCGGACAGCCTCAGGACTCCCGATCTTGGATCCAGAATGAACTGGATCCGCCGCGCCTCCAGCCCACGGGCGAGCCGTTGCAGCAATGCGTTCCGCGCCGCTTCGCGGTCCGCGAGTTCGCGCCGGAGCTTATCAGCCACCTCCTGCAGCCGTGCCCGCAGCATCTCGTTCTGCGCGCGGAGCCGAGCCGCCTCCTCCTCCTGCGCACGGGCTCTCGCTGATTGCCGTTCGGCTTCGGCCAGCTGCCGCTCTGCCTCGGCTCGCGCTGCTTCCGCGTTGGCCCTTTCCAACTGAGCGGCCTGCTCAGCGCGCTGCAGCTCCGCTCTGAGCTTGTCGAGGCTCGCGCTATCGTCGCGGAAGTTCAACGCGAAGACGGTCAGCATCAGCAGGAAGACGAAGAGGATGCCCACCATCAGGTCACTGACGGAGGCGAAGTAGCCTTCAGATTCGGCCTCCTCGGCCAGCCCGTGCCCGCTCATCCGTGACCCACTCGGCGCTGCGGCCGCGCACCGCCAATCTCCTCCACGGAGTCCTCGAGGCTCTGCGCGACGGCGAGGAGGCCACCGACGCTCTTCTGGAGGCCCTGGTCGAGGCCGGAGACGAACTCGGCGATCTGGCGCTGGTAGCCACCGAGCGCCTCCTGCAAGGTGCGCAGCGTCCTCGCAAGCCCCTCGTCAAGGCCACCGAAGCGCTCTGTTGCTTGGGCGAGACGCGTGGAGAGGTCGCCCACGCCGCGCTGGGCAGCCTCTATCGATGCCGCCGCACCGAGCAGGCCGTCCACCGCGCCGCGGAGTGCCTGGGCGGTATCGCGCCAGGGGCCGAGCGCGTCCCGCGCAGCTTCGGCCGCCGCACGCAGGTCTGTCCCTGCCGCGGTCATTGGCACCGTCGCTGCTCTCAGCGCCCTGTCGAGAGACTCGGCCTGCCGTGCCAGCTCGGCCGAGGCGTCGCCTAGCGCGCCGAGCCGCTGGCCAAGCCCGTCGCTGCCCTGCCGCAACGTGGTCGCCGCCGCCGTCATGCCGGCGCTCGCTGCGCTTCCGCCGTCGCGCAGCGCAGCTCCGGCCGCCTCCGCCGCTTCCCGCAGCTTCGCCGAGCTGGCGGCCACGTCCTCCCCAAGGGCAGCAGCCGCGCCGCGCAGGGCATCTCCGCCGGCCTCCGCACCTTGCGCCAGGGCCCGGCCGCTGTCGTCGAGCGTGGCGCCGAAGCGGGCCAGCACCTCGCGCAGGTCGTCGCGCATCGCCTCGGTAGCGGCGACCAGCCGCGCGCTTGCATCGGCTGCCCCGCCGCCGAGAGTCTCGGCGACTCTTGACGCCGTGGCCTCGAGCGCCTCCGCTGCTCGGCCGACCGTTGCAGTGAGCGCGGCGGTGGACTCGGCGCCGGCCTGCCACTGCCCCTCGGCGAGCTCCCGCAGTTGCTGCAGCAGAGCCTCGATTGGGCCCGTGAGGCGCGAAATGCCTTTGGCGGCCCCATCCTCGAGCCGCGCCTGAAATGCAGCTACAGCCGACGTCAGCGCCGTGGCCGTTTCGGCCATCCGGCGCGCAAGATCGTCGCCCGCCGCGCGGTTGCTCCGCCCAGCTTCGTCGGCAGCCTCGCGGAGGCCACGCACCAGCGCCGCCATCTGCTCGGTGATGCCGCCGAGCGCGGCTTCGGTACCGCGACCTAGCCGGGAGGCCATGTCCTCGGCAGCGCGCCCCATCCGCTGCGCGGCGGCGTCCATCGCGCCCTGAAGGCCGTCTAGTCGGCTCCCGAGCGCCTCGAGCGTGGCAGCCGTGCCGCGCATGCTTTCGCCGACGGCCCCCTCGAGCTTCTCGAGGAATGCGCGCAGCATGGCCTGGAGCGCATCCTCGTTCTGATTGGCGAGCCCCGACGAGAGCTTTTCGATAGCCTCGGCCAGAGGCTTGACGTGCTGCTGCAGCCCGGCATCGAACTCGCGCTCGAGTGTGCTGCCCAGGTTGACGAAGAAGTCGCTGCCGATCCGCTGCACGTCGGCGTATTGTTTGGCAAGGATTGCATTGGCCTCAGCCTGCAGCGCCGCCTGCGTCTTTAGGGGCAGCCGCTCTTGCAGCGCCTCCAGGAACTTCGACATCTCCGCCTCGGCGGTCTGCAACCGTCCCTTCCGGTGGAGCGCGTACCAAATCGAGAGACCAAGGCCGGCGAGCGACGTCACGAACTTCACCGACGCGGAGCCCAGCAGGTCGCGAAGGGCGGCGTTGCGGTGCGCCTGGTCGATACCCTCCGCGACCACCTCGCCTGCGGCCGACAGCGCCGCTGCGAGCCCGAGGAAGGTGACAAAGAGGCCTGCACCGACGAGCAGCCCAGGGAGCGCGGCGTGGTAGCGGAGGTCCGCGCCTGCCGTCCGGAAGAGCGCGGTGAGGTCGAACCAGCGGCGCGGCTCGGTTGTTGCCACCACCGGCTGGCCGGGCCCGGAGGGAACGATCAGGCTTTGACGAAGGCCGCGCCAGGGACCTCCAAGTAGCGGGTCCTGCGCCAAGGCGGATGAGGCCGCCTCGTAGGAGGCGGCAAACGCGACCGGGTCCGGGTCTTCTCCGAGGGCTCGACGCGCGGTGGCAAAGGCGCCGCGCACGGCAGATGTCGCGCGCCCGAGCTGGATCGCGGAGTAACCCGCCCAGATCGCCAGGGTAGCCAGGATGGAGTAGAGAACCGGCTCCCAGGCCAAGTAGGGCGCCAGCGCCCGAAGCAACTCTGTCAGCACCCTGGGAGGCCCCCTAGGAATATAAACCGAAAGTAGAATATTCTGTCGAGCTATAACATCTTTGGGAGATGCTGAGCGAGATCGAAGTCGCGGTCTTCGACGGCGGGGCCCTGGTACAGCGCTGCGTCTGCACCCTCCGGGATCTGCCCGACGGGAGGTCGGGGGCCGTCTGGCGCGGTGTCGTCTACCCGCTGCTTCCCGGCGATCGGATTGACGTCAGCGTAGCGGAGCCCGAGGCCGCGCCGGAGCAACCATTTGCCGTGCTCGCGGGCGAGGACTCGACATGGGTCCTGGTCCGAGGGCTGGCCGGCGCGCTTGCCGAGGCGCAGGTTCGCCTCGAGGCTGCGGGCATCCGGGTCTCCCGCTCCGGGCGGTGGCTCGGCGATACGGTGGGAGACGTCACCTTCGACTGGTTCCTGCGCTGTGAGGGTATGCTCGGACCAGACCGGGTAGGCGAGGTCCTCGGCCGGGGCAGCGTCGTCGGCGACACCGCCGAGGCAAGGGTGGCCGTTCTCGAGCAACATCTGCTTGAGATGAGGGCGGAGCTCGCGCGTCTTGCGGAGCAACTTCACGACGCGGCGCGGCAGCCCCTTGTCGTAGTGCAGCCTGCTACGCCCGCCGCGCCGGAGCGCGATACTGCCTTGGAAGCGGCCTTGGAGAAGGTGCGAGAACTGCAGGCGCGGCTCGACGCGGTTCCGCCGAGGCCGGCGCCGGCGAGGCTACAGGAGGAACTCGCGGCCGCACTGGCGGCGCTTAGACCCGGTGTGATCTTGCTCCGTGACAGCCTCCAGGTCGTGGTCGGCGAGTTCGCATCTCGCGGCGCGTTCTACCGGATCCTCCAGGAACTGCCGGTCACGGGCGGACGGCCGGAAGGGTGGAAGGCCCTCCGGGGAGCCGAACGCTGGTGGGAGCGCCATGTATCAACCGGCCAGGATGACAGCGGCCGAGCCTACGCCCGCTTCGATTCCGTCAGTCGTCGGTGGGACCTGCTCCTGGGCTGGAAGGGGGAACAGGCGCGGGACATCGAGTGGCTGAGGCGCAAAGCCTGAGCGCCCCTTTGTCCCGCATTCGATTCGGCGGCCCCAGCGTCGATCTCAATGAAGCGGATCGAGGAGGCCAGCGCCAAGTCGGCCAAGCGCCCTGCCGACAGCCGGTGCCCACCACGAAAGCGAAGCCCCTCTGCGCATCGAGCAGCAGCCCGCGGGTGATGGCGATGCAGTAGTTCTGTTCTTGATTTATTCGGAACGCTTCGCCATCGTCAGTCGCCATGCGACCGGATCAGGGGCGGACTCCACCCAACCGGCGCGCCGGCATTGCAGATGAGCAGTGGCGGCACGTCCTTATAGGGGATTCCGGTGTCCCGATGGGCCGTGATCAGCCATAGCCGCTCGGCGTAGGTCGGGTGGAGGACAACCTTGCTCATGGCGCGACCGTAGCTCCGGCGACGGCATGGGGTCGCGCGAATTCCGCCTACGGCACCTGCCGCTTCGTGACCGCCACGGACACCGTGGCCAGGCCGAGGTCGAAGGTGGCCGTGGGCGAGATGTTGCGTGCCATCACCCGCACCGTGTTGTTGCTCCAGGCGGTCGCGTCGAGCTCGACGAAGCGCGTGGAGGCGGCCAGCGCGGCGTGGGCCAGGTCGCCCTGCCGGCAGCCGGTGACCGTGATGTCGAGCAGGCTGGTGGTGCCCGGGGTCAGGTTCGGCAGGTCCCAGGTGATCTCCGCCGCGAACTCCCGCTGGCCGACCGGCAGGGTCGGCGTGCCACAGAGCAGCGCCGGGGCGTGCTCCGGCAGGCCATAGAGCCGCAGCGCCTCGAGCTCGATCTGCCCGTCCAAGCCGACGATGCCGATCTGGGCGAAGGCGACCGCCTCCGCCAGCCGGGCCGTCATTCGGCGGTTCAACGAGGCGTCGGCCATCGTGGCGCCGCCGGTCCAAGCCTTGGAGGGGATGTTCCACTGCAGGGTGGTGAGCGAGGCCAGCACGTCACCGGCGATGTTCTCCCGGACGGTCATGCCGGCGTCGAAGCAGCGCACGAACAGCCGCCCGCCATCGGCGCCGCCCACCAGTCAGTGGGCGAGGGCGAGCTCCTTGGCCGCGCGGGTATCGACTACGAAGGCGAAGCCCTTCTGCGCATCGAGCAGCAGCCCGCGGCTGGTGGTCGTGATGCCGTCCAGGCCGTTGAAGGACAGCCCGGCCAGGGTCGTGGCGGCGGTGGTCGAGGTGGCGACCGTCGCCAAGCCCTCGACGCCGATCTCGGCGGCGCTACGCCGGAAAGCGGCGGCGCGCAGATTCGGCACATTGCCGAGCAGGCGGAGGTGGCGCGAGGCCGGAGCGCGGTGGCGGTTGAGGACGGCATTGCCGCAGCGGGTGGCGGTCGCGGTGTAGTCGATCCCGACTTGGTAGGTGTTGGCCCAGGCCACCTCGTACTCGCAGTCCTGCGCCGCGCCGGTGTGCCGCGCGACGACTGGCGAGCAGGCCTCCATGCGCAGCGCCCGACCGATGATCGCGCTGCCGTTGGTCTCGTTCAGGAAGGGAATGGCGACGTTGGGGTCGAGCTGGCGCAGCTCGAAGTTCGGCGCGTCGAAGACGTGCCGGTTGTGGTTGGTGTAGGCCCCTGGCTCGGCCGAGAGGCGGATCCCGAAGCGGTCCAGGCCAGGGTTGATGCCGGTCGCCACCGCGAAGTGCCCGCCGTAGTAGCGGACCGAGGTGTTCCAGGCGGTCGCGGTGGCGCAGCGGATGTCGAGTCCGATACGGTTGTTCAGGAAGCGGTGCAGATAGAGCGTGCTGTCCTCGAAGCCGCGGCCGTCGCCGAGGGTGCGCAGGCCGATGGTGAAGCCCTGGACCAGGCGGACATCGAGCACGCTGGCATCCAGGTTGCAGGCCAGGATGCCGTATCGGCCTCGCTCAACCAGTCGGACTGGGTCTGCCGCACCACCTGCAGGTTGGCATAGAGCTTCTCGCCGTTGCGGATGGTGCCGCCATCGCCGAAGGTCAGCACTGTCGCGGGTGCGGTGCCGGTGTAGCGGAGCACCCCGCGCATGATCAGGCCGCGGGCGCCGCCGCCGAGGGTGACGCCGGCGGAGACGTTCCAGGTGCTGGGCGGAATGACCGCCATCTTGCCGTCCGCCGCGGCGCGATCGAAGGCGGCCTGGATGGCCGCACGGTCGTCGGCCACCCTATCTCCGAGCCCACCGAAGTCGCTGGGCAGCACCGCCTCGCGGTCGCGGAGATACTTGGCGAAGTCGGTCTTGCTCAGGTTGGCGTTGAGGACCAGCAGGTCGTCGATGCGGGCGGGCATGCCTTACTCCTGCAACATTTGCTTCGGTCGCCCGCCGATCACCGCCGGTAGAAAACGTCGAGGGGGGGAGCCCGGCCCCGCCGTCAATCTCACCCCGGAGGGGCGCGGCCGAAGCCTGCGATTGGCGATAAGCGGAACGGCCCGCGCTTACCAGGATGCGTTGCCCTGCACCGGGCGCCCGGTATGGTCAGAAAATAGTTGGAGTCAAGAGATGGCTGTGGCGCCCGAAAACCTCGATCTTGCAAAATATCGACAGGAATGGTGGAAGATAGGAATATCAGCCTTGACGCCGATAGTTTTGGCTTTTCTCACATTCTTCATAACTCAAATTTTGGACGAAAGGCAGCCGTATCTCCGAAGAGGAGAGCAAATATTATCCGAGAAACAAAAAATATATCCCAACATTGGCGATTATCTCAATGTCATCTACGTGTATGTTGCGGATGTGGGCGATTTCAGGCGGTTCACGCCTCGTCAGATCGTGGAAACGAAGCGACAGGTTGACCGCCTGTTCCATATGTATAGTCCATATTGGTCGCGGCGCACAAAGGACGCTTACAGCCGATTTATGAATGCTGCCTTCACTATGCATGTAGCCATCGGTACTGATGCGGGGATTAATTCACCCACTTCCGAGAAGAAGGCTGCGTTTGCTGCCGATGACAAGAATTGGGATCCTACATGGGATGGCCTGTTCACAGGCAGTCGTCACCCCGAACTTGGGCGGAGATATTATACTCTGGTGAGTTCATTCATGGAAGATATCGCAAGCTTCAGCCTCGACACCGGGCAACAATCCTATGCTGACGATATCCGCTAAGAGGCTCTTGGCGCAAAATCAAAGCGCAACCGCCGACACCGG
>Ga0180217_1003421_pt1 | contig 13408 bp, 10 predicted proteins | sample eDN3rd37CBELigOP_FD_128521 | JGI IMG/M metagenome (GOLD analysis project Ga0180217, IMG submission 128521) | Enriched Organic Plus compost microbial communities from Emeryville, California, USA - eDNA 3rd pass 37_C BE-Lig OP (version 2) (version 2) ... | reverse complement strand
GCCCTGGCCGAGCGAGCCCGCCTCGTCGACCTCTGGGCACCCACCGAGCGGCTCTTCGCGGCTCGGGTCCACGTCTGCGTCCCGGTGCTCGAGGTGGACGGCGGCTCCAGCGGCTCGGGTGACGCCGACTGGTCCGGGCAGGTGGCCGCCGCCCGCGGCGTCCCGCCCGTGCCGCTGCCGACCCCCGGGCGCACGGTCCCGCAGCTGGGGGAGCGGGCGCGGGTGCTCGGCTCGTTCCGCGACCACCACTACGGCCTCGTCGGCCACGTCGCCGAAGCGGCACCAGGGGAGGACGGCCACCCGCTCGTCACCGCCGGGCTCGTCGAGATCGGCGCGCTCACCTGGGGGCGGCGGCCGGTGCGGTTCGCCAAGCGCGACTGGGACCGTCCGGTCGTCGACGTCGCTGCCGTCCGGGCCGCCAGCCGGCGCCTCGACGGATGGCTCGACGTGGTGCTCGCCCCGAAGCTCGTCGTCGCCACCCAGACCCGGGTGCTTGAGGCGGCCGCCGACCGCGACGGCCGCTGGGTGGCCACCACCCCGACCGTGACCGTCGTGCCGCTCGACCCCGCCGAGCTCAACCGCCTCCTCGCCGCCGTCTGCTCGCCACCGGCCAGCGCCTGGGTGGCCGCTCGGTCCGCCGGAAGCGCGCTCGGGGCCGAGTCGATCCGGGTCACCCGCAGCCTGCTCGAGGCCCTGCCCCTCCCGACGGACCGACGGGCGTGGGACGAGGCCGTCGCCGCCCTCGCCGCCGGCGACCTCGACGGGTACGCCGAGGCGGCCACCGCCATGCACCGGCTCCCCCGGGACGCCGCCCGCGCCGTCGTCGACTGGTGGCGCCCGCGGGCCAGATCCGCCTGGCTCGCGAGCGGGGCGCTTCGGTAGGGTCTGCGCCCAACATCAGGAGTGGCCCGGAGACGGGTCCAGCAACCTGGGACGGACACCCAAGGTGCTCTCCTCCGCTCCGGCGGAGGGATGTGGTCCCACACGGGGCAACGAAGTGTTCGGGGTTCACCGCCCGAAGGTGTCCGCACCGAGGGCGAGCGACCAGGAGACGACGTGACATCACCGCCGGTGGGCGAACGGGCAACGGGGGCGTGGCTCCCCGGTGACCCCATCGGGCACCGCCAGATGCTGCACCTGGGCGAACGAGGCTTCGTCCTCGAAGGCGGCGCGGTGCTGCACGACGTCACGATCGCCTACGAGACCTGGGGCACGCTGAACGAGGACCGCAGCAACGCCGTCCTCGTCTGCCACGCGCTCACCGGCGACAGCCACGCCGCCGGCCCGCTCGCCCCCGGCCACCCCACCCCCGGCTGGTGGGACGCGATGATCGGACCCGGCAAGGCCATCGACACCGACCGCTGGTTCGTCGTCTGCGCGAACGTGCTCGGCGGCTGCCAAGGCTCCACCGGGCCGGCCAGCCCCCACCCTGACGACGGCAAGCCCTACGGCAGCCGGTTCCCGGTCGTCACCGTCCGGGACTGGGTGCGGCTCCAGGCCCTGCTCGGCGACCGCCTCGGCGTGCGGGTCTGGCACAGCGTGATCGGCGGCTCGATGGGCGGGATGATGGTGCTCGAGTGGGCGCTGATGTTCCCCGAGCGGGTGCGCTCGATCGTCCCCATCGCCACCGCGCTGGCGGCCAGCGCCCAGCAGATCGCCTGGTGGTCCACCGGCCGGCGGATCATCCGAATGGACCCGCACTGGAACGGCGGTGACTACTACCACCTGGGCCCGCCCGGCCCCGCCGAGGGCCTGAGCCTGGCCCGCATGGTCAGCCAGATCACCTTCCGCAGCGACGACGTGTTCACCCGCCGCTTCGGTCGCGAGGTCGTCGAGCCGATCGACGGGTTCGAGCTGTGGCAGCGCTTCGAGGTGGAGCGCTACCTCGAGTACCACGGGGCCAAGCTCGTCCGCCGCTTCGACGCCAACTCCTACCTGCTGCTCACGAAGGCCATGGACCTCCACGACGTGGGTCGCGGCCGCAACGGGATCGCGGAGGCGATGAAGCGGCTGCGCAGCCCGGTGCTCGCCGTCGGCGTGCACAGCGACATCCTCTACCCCCTCTACCAGTCCCAGGAGATCGTGGACGCCGCCCGCGCCAACGACGTGCCCGCCCGGCTCGTCGAGCTCGACAGCCCCCACGGCCACGACGCCTTCCTCATCGAGCACGAGCAGCTCGGCATCCCCCTGAACGCCTTCCTCGACGACGTGGAGCTCCACCATGCCTGACCCCCGACGCCACGCCGACACCGTCGCCCTCACCGCCGGGCGCGGCGCCAGCGGGTCGTCCCTCGCGCCCGTGCTCTTCCCGTCCACCGCCTACGAGACCGCCACCGTCGCCGAGCAGGCGGCCCTCGTCGCCCAGGCCCGCCCCGACACGCTCTACGCCCGCTTCGGCAGCCCGACCGTGCGCGACCTCGAGGCGGCGGTGGCCGAGCTGGAGGGCGCGGAGGCGGCGCTGGCGTCGGCATCGGGCATGGGGACGCTCGCGACGGTGCTGCTGGGGCTGTGCTCGAGCGGCGACCACGTCGTCGCCTCCCGCCAGATCTTCTCGGTCACCTACGGGCTGCTCGCCATGCACCTGCCCCGCTTCGGGATCGACGTCACCTTCGTCGACGGCACCGACGCGGAGGCGATCGCCGCCGCGGTCATCCCGGGTCGCACGCAGGTGGTGCTCGTCGAGACGCCGGCCAACCCCGCGCTCACGCTCGTCGACCTGGAGGCCATCGGCGCCATCTCGGGGCCGTTCACCGTGGTCGACTCGACGTTCGCCACCCCCGTCGTGCAGCGCCCGCTCGAGCACGGCGTGGACCTCGTCGTGCACTCGGCCACCAAGGCGATCGCCGGCCACAACGACGCCCTGCTCGGCGTGGTCGCCGGCAGCGCCGAGCTCATCGACGTGCTCTGGGGCTGGCAGAGCGCGATGGGGGCGTCAGCGTCCCCGTTCGACGCCTGGAACGCGCTGCGGGGGATCCGCACGCTGCCGGTGCGCGTGGCCCGCCAGGCCGACACCGCGCTGCGCCTGGCCCGGTTCCTCGAGGCCCACCCCCGGGTGGCGTCGGTCTCGTACCCGTTCCTCGAGAGCCACCCCCAGCACGACCTGGCCAGGCGCCAGATGGCCAACGGCGGGACGGTCGTCGCCTTCGAGGTGGAGGGCGGCGCGGCCGCGGCCGAGGCGCTGATGGCCCGCTCGCAGCTCGGCCGCATCGCGCTGTCCCTCGGCGGCCCCGAGACGCTGCTCACCCACCCAGCCACGTTCGCCGCCCGCTACAGCCCGGCCGAGCGGGCTGAGCTGGGCATCACCGACGGCCTCGTCCGCATGTCCGTCGGCCTCGAGCACCCCGACGACCTCGAAGCCGACCTCGCCCAGGCCCTCGAGGCCTGAGCCAGCGGCCGGTCCGCGGGGCGGCGGCCCCGGCGCCCGCCGCGGCCTGATGGGGCCGCTCGGGGTCAGGTCGAGGCGAGCCGGGCGCGGACCATGCGGACGAACTCGGCGTCCTCGCGCTGGCGGGCGGCGCGGACGGCGTCGAGGCGGGCCGCCACCATGAGGCGCTTGGTGGTGCGGACCGAGTCCGGGTCCATCGCCGCGATCTGGCGGGCCGCAGCCATCGCCTCGTCGACCACGGCGTCGTCGGGCACCACCTTCCACACGAGCCCGCAGCGCTGCGCCTCCTCGGCGCTGAGCCACGACGCGGTGAACACGAAGTGGGCGGCGGCCTGCCAGCCCATGCGCTGGGGCAGGAGCAGGCTGCCGGCCGCCTCGGTGGTGACCCCGAGCGGCAGGAACGGCACCTGGAGCCGGGCCGACTCGGCCATCCAGGCGACGTCGCAGAACGGCAGGATCGTCGCCCCGATGCCGACCCCGAGGCCGTTGACGGCGGCGAGCAGCGGCAGATCGAGCTCCTCGAGCACGGGGATCAGCCGCCGGTAGCCGTGGACCTCGTCGTCCTCGTGCAGCGGGGGCGAGGCCATCTCGCCGAGGTCCTGGCCGGCGGTGAACGCCCGGCCCGTGCCCGTGAGCACGACGCAGCGGACCTCCGGGTCGCTCCGGGCGCCGTCGAGCGCGGCGGCGGTGGCGTCCCACAGCTCGTCGTTCAGCGCGTTGAGCGCCTCGGGGCGGTTCCAGCGCACGAGCCGGACGCCGCCGTCGTCCTCCACCTCCAGGATCCCCATGGGCTGACACTGTGTCAGATCCCGGGGCGGTCGATGGCCGGAGCGTCGGCGGGGGGCTGCCAGGATGGGCGTCGTGCCGGAGATGCTCGAGGTGGAGGAGTACCGCCGGGCCGCGGACCTCGCCGTCGGCCACGACGTCACCCGCGTCGACGCGCCCGACCCCTGGTTCCTGAAGGGTGGCACCACCCCCGAGGCCCTGCAGCGCCTCGTCGGCCAGACGGTGCGGGGCACCCGCCGCATCGGCAAGCTGCTGCTCGTCGACCTCGACGACGACGTGCTCGGCCTGCGCTTCGGGATGACCGGCCGGCTGCTCGTGGACGGGCACGCGCCGATCGAGCGACTCGAGTACTCGAGCCACCGCGTCGAGCCGCAGTGGATCCGCTTCGCGCTCGGCTTCGCCGACCTCGGCGACCTCGTCCTCCTCGACCCGCGGCGCCTCGGCGGCGTCGAGCTCGACCCCGACACGAGCCGCCTCGGCCCCGACGCGCTCGCCGTCGGCCCCGCCGGCCTGCGCCGGATCCTCGAGCGCAGCAGGGCGCCGCTCAAGGCGGTCCTGCTCGACCAGTCGCGCATCGCCGGGATCGGGAACCTGCTGGCCGACGAGATGCTGTGGCGGGCCGGCCTCGACCCCGCTCGGGCGGCCGCCTCCCTCAGCGATGCCGAGGTGCGGCGCCTGCACCGCCATCTGCGGGCCACGATCCGCGAGCTGGGCGACCGCGGCGGCAGCCACACCGGCGACCTCCACGTGCACCGGGTGCGGGGCGCCACCTGCCCCCGCGACGGCACGCCGCTCGAGCGCCGGACGATCGGCGGCCGCACGACGTACTCCTGCCCGAGGCACCAGCGCTAGCGGCCTGGGTGGCTGGGCCGGGTCGGACCGGGCCGGTAGCCTGCCTTTCCCCCGATCCCGCCGGAGGACGAGTGGCGAGCAGCACCCGAGCACGACAGGCCTGGCGAGCGGCCCTCGTCGCCATCCTCGTGCTCGTCGGCGGCATCGGCACCGCGCTGGTGCCGGCTCCCGCCTCGGACGGGGTGGCCTGGGCCCAGGACGACGGCGGGGACGAGGGCGGCACCGGCGGCGACGAAGGCGGCGACGGTGGGAGCGGCTCCCCGACCTCCGAGGCCCCGCCGTCGTCGGTCGAGACCACCACGACGACGACCGCGCCGACCACCACGTCGACGGCCCCACCGCCCACGGCGCCGCCGTCGACCCGGGCCCCGTCGCAGCCCACCACCACGGCCGTGGTCGACGTCGAGATCACGACGACCACCGCGGCGTTCACCACCTCGACGGACCTGCTCGTCCCCGGCGACGGCACCGAGGGGGCTGAGTCGACCACCACGACCGAGGCCGCGGCGATGACCGTCGCCGACGACGACGGCCCGAGCGACGGCACCCTCATCACCCTCGTCGTGGTCGGCCTCGTGCTCATCGCGATCGTCGTCGCCATCCTCACCTGGCGGTACTGGGTGGCCACCCGCCCGGAGGAGATCGGCGGCACCGGAGACCCGCTCCCGGCTCGGTAGGGTCGCGCACATGGGTGACTCGCTCGACGTCGACGCCATGATCCAGCGGTTCCGGGACCGGGCCCAGGCCGTCCGCAACCGCCCGCTGCCCCCGGTGGCCGGTGAGGAGCGGACCCACTTCATCGAGCAGGCCCAGATCGACTACATGGACTTCGCCATCATCGGCGACGCCGAGGCCAGCATCGAGGACGGCTTCCTCGTGCTGCGGGTCGACCTGCGGCCACCCGACCAGCGGGGCTGAGCCATGCCGGGCGGGTCCGACCCGCGCCTCGACGCGGCCCTCGCCGCGATCGACGCCGCCAACGCCGACGATCCCGAGACGATCGTCGTGCGGGGCGAGCGGCGCCCCAAGGAGCTGGCCCACGCCGAGCTGATGACCGAGTGGGTCCAGGCCCTCGACCCCGACGTCGACGACGCGCAGCTCATCGCCGCCCGGGCCCACCACCTCCGGCGCTGGACGCTGCCCCGCAGCACCTACCCGGAGGGTCGAGCCGGGTACCTGCGGTGGCGCACGGCGCTGCGCAAGCAGCACAGCGCCGAGGTCGCCGAGATCCTGGCCGACGTGGGCTACGAGCCGGAGGTGATCGCCCGGGTCCAGGCGATCGTCGAGAAGCGGGGGCTGGGCACCGACCCGGCGGTCCAGACCCACGAGGACGCCCTGTGCCTCGTGTTCCTCGAGACGCAGCTGGCCGACACCGTCGACCGCCTCGGCGAGGAGAAGATGCTCGACGTCATCCGCAAGACGGCAGCCAAGATGAGCCCCGCCGCCCTCGCCCGCGTCGCCGACCTCCCCCTCCGCCCCCAGGACCAGGCCCTCATCGCCCGCGCCCTCGAACCGTGAACGAGATCTGTGCGGGTTTGCGTGCGCCTATCGCACCAGAACCCGCACAGATCTCGTGTGGGGTCAGACGGCGCCGGAGCGGTTGATGGCGGTCTCGTCGGTGCCGAGGTAGGACTCGATGACGGCGGGGTGCTCGAGCACCTCGTCGGGGGTGCCGCGGGCGATCACCGCGCCGAGCTCGAGGGCGACCATCTCGTCGCAGATCGAGCGCAGCAGCGGCATGTCGTGCTCGATCACGAGCACCGAGCAGCCGGTGCGCTCCACGATCCGCAGCAGCAGCGGCCCGAGCGCCTCGGTCTCCTTCTGCGCCACGCCGCCGGAGGGCTCGTCGAGCATGAGCACCTGCGGGTCCTGGGCGAGGATGCAGGCGAGGTCGACGATCCGGCGGCTGCCGGTGGACAGCTCCCCGGTGAGCTTCTGGCTGAACGCCCCGAGGCCCATCAGCTCGATCAGCTCGTCGACCTTGGCCCACACGGCCAGCTCGCTCTCGTAGGAGGCGGGCAGCTGCAGGGCGGCGGCGAGCATGTCCCGGTTGGCGAGGTGCCGCTCCCGGGCGACGGCGATCGTCTCGGCCACGGTGAGGCTGGGGTACAGGAGCGCGTCCTGGAAGGAGCGGCCCAGCCCGCCGCGGGCCTTCTCGTGCGGCGCCCAGTCGGTGATGTCGTGGCCCCGCAGCCGGATCCGGCCCCCGTCGATGGGCAGGAACCCGGAGATGCAGTCCATGAGCGTCGTCTTGCCGGCGCCGTTGTGGCCGATGAGCCCGAGGATCTGCCCCTGCCGGAGCCGCAGGTCGACGTGGTTGACGGCCGTGATGCCCCCGAAGCGCTTCACCACGTCGTCGCACTCGAGCACCACCGGGGCGTCCTCGGGCACCGACGCCCGCTCGGGGGCGGCGGGGCTGGCGGGGACGCGGTGCGGCTCGCCGGCGCCGTCGCGCTGCTCCTCGGCGGCGGACGCGCCGGCGATGAACACCGAGCGCAAGATGTCGGGCCGATCGAGCAGGTCGGCGGTGGGGCCGGTGAAGCGCACCTCGCCCTTCTCCATGAACACGGCCCGCTGCGCGAGGTTGAGGGCGATGTTCACCGACTGCTCGACGATGACGATCGTGGTGCCTCGCCGGTGGATCTCCTGCACCACCTCCAGCAGCTGGCCGACGATCGTCGGGGCGAGGCCGAGCGACAGCTCGTCGATCATGAGGAGCTCCGGTCGGGTCATCAGCGCGCCGCCCAGGGCGAGCATCTGCTGCTCGCCGCCGGAGAGGTTGCCGGCCATCTGCCCGGCCCGCTCGCGCAGGATCGGGAAGAGCTCCTCCACCTCGGTGCGGGCGGCCTCCACCCGCTCCGGGTCGTGCTTGATGAGCCACGACGCCAGCCGCAGGTTCTCGGCCACGGTCAGGGTGGGGAAGACGCCCTTGCCGCCGGGCATGAGCGAGATGCCCCGGCGGGTGGTGACGTCGGCGCTGAGGCTCGTGACGTCCTCGCCCTTGAAGGTGACGGTGCCGGCCTTGGGGCGCACGAGCCCGCAGATGCCCTTGAGCAGCGTGGACTTGCCGGCCCCGTTGGTGCCGAGCAGGGCCACGATCTCGCCGGGGGCGACGTCGAAGTCGACGCCGAAGAGGATCTGCACCGGCCCGTAGGCCATGTCGATGCCCCGGCAGCTGAGGAGGGCCCCGGCGTCTGGGCCGGTGGCGCGGGCCTCGGCGGGGACGGCCAGCTCGACGGTGGGGTCGACGACGGGCGGCTCCGGCGGGCGGTGCCCGTTGGCGGAGGCCCCGTTGGCGCTCGGCCCGCCGGCGGCGAGCCGAGCATCCGCGACGTCCGCGGCGGCCAGGTCAGCAGCCCGGATCGGGGTGCGACGACGGGGTCGGCGCGGCGCGGCGTCGGGCATCAGCGGGCTCCCACGGGCTCGGGGTCGGGCACGGCGGCATCGCCGGCGTCGGGGCCGGCCGGCTCGGGATCGGCCCCCGCGGGCTCGTCGGCGAGCGCGCCCTGGAGGAGGCCGACCTCGTCGGCGGGTCCGCCCTCGCGCTTGTCGGCGACGAGGCTCGGCACGAGGATCTGGCGGCGCTCGGCCACCCGGCGCAGCAGCCGGTCCCGGAGGTCGAAGAGCAGCTGGCCGAGCCCGCCGGGCAGGGCGAGCAGCACGACGAGGAGCATGCCCCCGGTGAGCAGCGGCCGGATGTTCCCGAGCAGCGGCACGTCGCCGAGGAAGGTGAGCGTCTCGATCCAGCGGAACAGCAGCACCCCCGTGATCGCCCCGGACAGCGACCCGAGCCCGCCGATGACGGCGGTGGCGAACACGGTGAGCGAGTCGGCCGGGGGATAGGTGCCCGGGTTGAGGGACGCCACGATCACGACGTGGAGCCCCCCGGCCACCCCGGAGATCACCCCGGCGACGACGAAGGCGGCCAGCTTCACGCTGGTGGTGGGCACCGCGGCGGCGTCGGCGGCCCGCTGGTTGTCGCGGGTGGCGATCATCACCCGTCCGGCCCGGGCCTTGCGCAGCCCCACGGCGGCGAGCACGGCGAGGCCGAGGAAGGCCAGGCAGGTGAGGTACATGGCGTGGCCGTCGGTCAGGTCGAAGCGCTCGAAGAGCAGCGGGCGGCCGACGTCGGTGGGGATCAGCCCGGGGAAGTTGTTGAAGTTGAGGACGTACTGGTCGAGCGCCACCGCCAGGGCGAGCGTGGTGACGGCGAGGAACAGGCCCCGGATGCGCAGGGCCGGCAGCCCCACGACGAGGGAGACGAGCGCCCCGGCGACGCCGGCGGCGATGAGCACGAGGAACAGGTCGACGTTCCAGCGCTCGATCAGGTTGCCGGCCACGAGCGCGCCGATGCCGACGATGGCGAACTGGCCGAGGCTGATGTGGCCGCCCCAGCCGGTGAGGATGACGAGCGCCACCGCCGCCATCGCCCACACGATCGCCACCGCGGCGAGGTACTGGTTCGACGCCGTCCACGTGCCGGGCACGAAGACGAGCGCGGCGACCACCGCGGCGAGCAGGCCCCGGCGGGTCCAGGCCACCTCGGGCAGGTTCCGCAGCTCGAGCGGGGTGGGCTTGAGCACCCCGAGCGACGACCACGTCGAGCCGGCGCTCTCCTGGGCCCGGGACAGCCTGCCGGACTGCAGCAGGAGCGCCACGAGGATCACGACGAGGAACGCCACGTACTGCACCGTGGGCGTGCCGGGCGTGTTCCAGCCGATGACCGCCTCCATGATCCCGAGCCCGATGCCGGCGAAGAACGCGGTGGGCAGCGACTCCATGCGGGCCACGACGGCGGCGGCGAGGGCTGGCAGCAGCAGCAGGGGACCGGCGGAGGCGAGGCCGGGGGTGACGCCCTGGAACGGGGCCTTGAGCACGAAGGTGAGCGCGGCCAGCCCGCCGGCCACCATCCACACGATCGTGGTGAGCCGCCGGATCGGGATGCCGAGCAGGAGCGCCCGGTCCTCGTTCTCGGCCGCGGCCCGCACCGCGATGCCCACGTCGGTGCGGAGCAGGAACCAGGCCAGCCCGGCCAGCACCGGGGGCACGACCATCATGATGAGGATCTCGTCGCCGAAGAGCGTCTTCACCCCGAGGTCGAGCTGCAGCCCGAGCGGGATCTCGAAGCCGCCGGTGAGCGACACGAACCCGAGGCCCCGCATCGCGATGCCGGCCTCGATCACGCTCAGGATCTGGGCGATGCCGATGCTGGCCACGGTGAGGATGAGCCGGGAGGTGCTGCGGAACCGTCGCACCACGAGCTCGACGACCGCGCCGGTGACGACGCCGATGGCGACGCCCACCGGCAGCGCGGCGAAGAACGGCAGGCCCTTCTCGAGGTGGAGCCCGATGGCGGTGACGCCGGCCAGGCTGCCCATCGACGCGTAGGCGAAGTTGATGAACCGGCTCGTCTTGTAGATGAGGATGAGCCCCATCGCCAGGAGGGCGGTGACCGTGCCGACGATCGTGCCGGCGACGACGATGCCGAAGGGCGCCTTGTCGTCGAGGAACGGCCCCAGGCCGGGAAGTCGGTACGCGAGGGCGATCGCGGCGCTGGCGACGAGCACGGCGAGCGCGCCGCGCGCGGGGCGGGACCGCGCCGCCCAGCGGTCGCGCACGCCGACACCGGGGGAGGCGGCGGCCATCAGCCGAGCCCCACCTCGACGGGGCGCCCGGGCGGGCCGGCGGGGATCTGGCCCTTCTGGAACCGGGCGCCGTCGTTGGCGCCGACGTAGGCCCCGCGCTGGCCGTTGTAGGCCGAGATGGCGTTGGGGTCCCAGTAGATCTCCCGCACGTCGTTGGCCGCCGTGCGGTCGCCCGGCCCGAACTTCCAGAGCCCGAAGGGCCCGCTGCGGGCCGGGTAGGCGAACATGCCGGCCTCGAAGGTCTGCGGGGTGAGGTTCGGGCCGGCCATGTGGATGCCGATGGCCAGCTGGTACATCTGGTAGTAGATCAGGTCCACCGTGAACGCCGGCTCGTCGTCGCGGACCGACTTGTAGGCGGCGTAGGCGATCGTCTGGGTGGGGGGCACGAACCCGTCGAGGGGGCTCACCCCGAACGCGTGGCTGGCGAACTCCGACTTCCACAGCTGGCCCACGATGTCGGTGTCGGTGAGCGCGGTGCCGACGATGATGAACTCCGGGTAGTACTTCTCCCGGTTGGCCACGCCGGAGAGGAACACCGGCAGGATCGGGTCGCAGCCGCAGAGGATCGTGGTGATCCCCCGGTCCTTGAAGTCGGCGATGATCCGGGTGGCCTGGTCGGACATCGTGCCGAGGTCGAGCACGTAGGCCCGTCGGTAGCCCGGGTCCTTGCCCTGGGCCCGCAGCTCCTGCTCGGCGTTGTCGACCGACTCCTGGTACCACGAGTTCTCCGGGGCGAGGACGCCGAACTTGCGGGGCTTGCCCTTCAGGCTCCCGCCGGCGTGGTCGGCGGTGCCGCCGTAGAGCTTCTTGGCGGCGTACTCGGCGGCGAACTCCGACACGATCGACCCGTCGGTGGCGATGCTCCACGCGTAGGGGGCGTGGTCCTCGTGCCACTTGCGGGACAGGTACGGCGTGCCGAACCCGATGACGCCCCGGTCCGCCAGCGCACCGGCGTAGGGCTCGCTGGTGGCGGACAGGTCGGCGAAGGCGCCGATCTCCTCGGCCACCTTGATGGCGTCGGCCACCGCCGCCTCTCGCCCCTTGCCCAGCAGCTCGTTCGTGTTCGAGCCCTTGCCCTGGTACGGGACGATCTCGATCTTGCGGCCGTAGAACTGGAAGCGCTCGTTGAAGTACTCGGCGAGCGCCTCGACGGTCCGCACGACGGCCTCGGGCGAGTCGGACAGCGTGGCCCCGGCGAGCTGGGCGAGCGTCTGCTGGAAGCCCTTCTCGTTGAGCACGCGGTAGGCGACCTTGATCGTGTCGCCGGTGACGCCCTTGGCGGTGGCGCCCCCGTTGTCGCCGGAGAAGGCGATGCACGGCGGCGAGTACGGGTCCCCCGGCACCTGCTCCTCGCGGTCCGGGCAGCCGCCAGCGGCGCCGGGCGGGACGGCTTCCCCGCCTCCGCCGCCCCCCTCGCCGGTCTCGCCGGTGGTGGCCTCGCCGCCCTCGGGCGTGGTGACGACGGTCTCGGGTCCCTCGTCGAGGTCCACGTCGGAGGTCCCCCCGCTCGTCGCGCCCGGGCGCGGGCCGCCGCTGCTCGTCGTGAGCTGGGTCTCGTCGGGCACCTTCGAGGGCACGAGCACCGACATGAGGAGCAGCATCCCGGCGAGCACCGCGAGCGGGCCGTAGCCGCGCAGGAGCCGCTGGCTGACGGCGAAGCTGCCGCGAGGCGGCTGGTGGACGGGGGCGGACATCTAGGCCTCCAGGGGGATCTCGCGCTGCGCGCGGCGCATCTTGCGGCGGTCGCCCTCGGCGGTGGCGAGCAGCGCAGCCAGCCCGCCGCCGGCGACGAGGGCCATCAGGCCGCCCCGCTCCCCGACGACGTCGGCGATGGGGGAGGTGTCGAGCTCGTCGACGGCGGGGGCGGGGGCGGCCACCTCGTCGTCGACGGCGGGGGCGGGGACAGGTGACGGCACGGGTGCGCTGGCGAAGCCGGCGCCGGTGCTCGGCGGCGCCGGGGTGGCGGGCGCCGGGGCGGCGGGCGCCACGTCGGGCGGCGGGGGCAGCTGCGGGAACTCGAAGGCGTTGAGCTCGGCCGTGGTGGCCTGGACGCCGCCGAGCTCGAGGCCGAGCGAGCCGGCACCGCTCACCGAGCCGAGGACGAGGTCGACGACGGTGATGTAGGTGGAGTTGCCGCAGTCGACCTCGAGGAGGAGGTCGGTGAGGTCCTCCCGGACCGGCTGGATCAGCTCGAAGAGCGGCTGGGTCAGGGAGTCCCGAGGGGCGTTGGGGACGATGGCGATCTTCAGCGGGTCGACGAAGACGATGCCCTCTTCGACGCGCACCTCCGGGGCCGTGATCTCGACGCCGAGCACGCCGAGCAGCTGGTTGACGACCTCGAGCTGGTCGAGGAGGTCGTCGGGGATCGGGATGCGCTGGCCGCCGATCTCGAGGCCCTCGATGCGGAAGGAGCCCTCGGCGGCCTCCTCGGCGCCGGAGCGGTGCACGGCCTGCCAGGTGAGCCCCTTCAGCTTGATCGCTCCGCCAGCGATCACGACCTCGGCGATCTCCGTGCGGGCGAGGGCCTCGCGGACCCCGTCGGCCACGACACCGGAGTGCGTGACGGTGCGGCCGCCGCCGATGTAGATCGTGCTGCGATCGCCGAGCGGGGCGATCTCCGTGATCGCCTCGGCGAAGGGGTCGGGCGTGGCCCGGGCCGACTTGGTGATGACCTCGGCCTCCTTCGCCGTCTTCCCCTGGGCGGCGCCCTCGTCGGCGGAGGTCACCACCAGCGGCTGGG
>Ga0180217_1003419_pt1 | contig 13413 bp, 16 predicted proteins | sample eDN3rd37CBELigOP_FD_128521 | JGI IMG/M metagenome (GOLD analysis project Ga0180217, IMG submission 128521) | Enriched Organic Plus compost microbial communities from Emeryville, California, USA - eDNA 3rd pass 37_C BE-Lig OP (version 2) (version 2) ... | reverse complement strand
TTTATTCAGTCCAAATTCTCCTTCTGAATAGTTACTATTAGTGCACTCATCCCACTACATATAAAGTGGTGGACTTTTCCTGAATAAAGTTAATAAGATTTTTTATAATTTGCCCTGCTCCAAATAAAATAATCCAATTTATTAGCTGAAAATTTGAGATTTTAGCAGTACATGGTGTTATTCAATAAAAAGTGAGGGCATTTCTCTAAAAAATTTGTAAGCATGATTCTTGTCATGTTACTTAATGTATGTTAGTTTTAAGTTATGTAACATTAGTAGGGGGATATCGATGGAATTTGTCGATCCAATTAAAGACGTAAATAAAATAAATGAAATTAAGGAAGTGCTTAAAAAGCAATCCCATCGGGACTTATTATTTTTTGTATTTGGGATCAACACAGGATTAAAGGTTAGTGATTTACTTTCATTACGTGTTGAAGACGTATGGGGTGAATCTGGAATGAAGGATTTCCTCTATATAAATGACATAACAAGTGGGGAAGTTAAAGCTTTCTATTTAAATAATATGATAAAAAATGAACTTACTGAGTATTTAAGTTCACAAGAATACGAAGGCAGTGATTTTTTATTTAAATCAAAGAAGGATAATCTACCAATTTCCAGACAGCAGGCATACCGGATTATTAATCATGCTGCTAAAGAGGTGGGAGTTTCTGGGAAGATCGGAACGCATACTCTTCGAAAAACATTTGGCTATCATGCATACCTAAAAGGAATTGCAATTTCAATATTAATGGATATCTACAACCATCATTCACCATCCGAAACGTTCAAATATATCGGAATCAATAACGAAGAGAAGCAATTAGTGAAAGTGGACGTAAACCTATAAATAATAAAGTACAAAAAAAAACTCCGCTTGATAGCGGAGTGGTCATAAAAAGTCATCATCGTCGTCTAAATTTGTATTCATTTCTACATTTGTAAAATCAGAAACGATATCCTCTTTCACTTGGACCTGTAATGTCTTCTGGTCTTTCATGAATTTAAATATTCCATTATTAAAGTCTGTACCGAATTCCTTAAAGAAGATACCTTCATAAAGGACATTTTTTGTATGTTTAAAGATGAGGCGGTAAACATTACCCTCCTGGACTAGATATGCACGAACGCCTTTGTCAAAATGGCCTTCAGTGTTTTTAAGGTAACGGGCAACAGATATGATATGAAGGTCTACAAAAGGAATCTCTCTTAATAATGAATTTATAATTGAACCTTTTGCGATTTGTTCCCAACGACTTTGTGCAGTTTGGCCAAGAATTATTTGGGTAACATTTTTCTCCCTTGCAACATCTGCGATTACTTTTGAAATTGGTCTTTTTTCATTGTCCTTGATAATAAACGCATCCGCACTATGTTGGTCAGCTAACTCTTTCCATCTTTCAATATAGCTTACCTTTTCAGGGTCGAGATCATCGAAAGGCTTTGGATCAACAGTTAAGATATAAAGTGGACAATCTAGCATTTTTGCAATCTTGCAACCACGTTGGATGAGACGTTCACCATTTGGGCCATAATATACACAGACAAGGATACTCTCGTCCATTCGCTCTTTTATTAATTTCATTATTACTCACCTCGAAGTTGATGTGAAATCATTGGCCTAGCCAACTTCCGTTTCATAAATAACAAGCAAATAAGGAACTACTAAAGGATAAACCCTTAATTTAGCTGGGCTTACATTTATCACACCACCTATTAAAATTCACTTAGCTAATTAGATCCGATATTTGAGTAAATCGAGGCAACCGCTAAGCTATATTTCAGTAGGAATTTAATTAGCTACTGATTACAAAAGTATTAAAAAATGTTCTTTAATTTATAAACTATGTATGACTATATCGCATGCTACAAAATGAGTCAATCCATTCAGCCATTTTGTAAAAATCATCCACTAAGGAGGCGATTCCAATGTATTGGTTCCATTTTTTAATCATGCTGCCATTTATTTTCGCCGTGTTTGTTCCTATATTATATAAGAAGTTTTGTCCTCGCATTCATACGGGCTGGTTCGTGTTCCTGGTGCCACTTCTGATTTTTGTTTATCTTATTACATTTATTCCCGATATTGCAAATGGGAATACCATTATTACAAGCCTTCCTTGGATACCTTCCTATAATATTAATTTTACTACCTATATCGATGGATTAGGTTTAATGTTTGGATTATTAATTACGGGTATTGGTGCATTGGTTATTTTATATTCCATTTTTTACTTATCAAAAGAACGTGAAGCACTCCATAACTTTTACGTGTATTTACTGATGTTCATGGGAGCCATGCTTGGCTTAGTATTTTCTGATAATATCTTTGTTCTTTATGTATTTTGGGAACTAACAAGTGTATCTTCTTTCCTATTAATTGCCTATTGGTATGAACGTGAGAAATCACGATACGGTGCGCAAAAATCTATGCTAATTACAATTTTTGGTGGATTAGCGATGCTTGCGGGACTTGTAATGATTTCAAGTAACTCCGGAACCTATAGCATTCGTGAAATGTTGATGAATACTGATGCGATAACATCGAGTGCTTTATTCGTACCAGCAATGGTATTAATTTTATTAGGTGCTTTTACGAAATCAGCTCAATTTCCTTTTAGTATTTGGCTCCCAGATGCAATGGAAGCTCCGACCCCTATTAGTGCCTATTTACATTCAGCCACAATGGTTAAAGCAGGTATTTATTTAGTTGCACGATTAACTCCTGTTTTTGGTGGCTCATCTGAATGGTTTTGGATTGTTACGGGAGTAGGTTTAATTACATTGCTGTACGGATCTGTTAATGCGGTACGTCAGACAGATTTAAAAGCTCTATTGGCATACTCAACGATTAGCCAATTAGGCTTGATCATGAGTCTTCTTGGTCTCGGGTCAGCTGCGATGTATTTCGGTTTGGGGGATGAAACAGCTGTATACGGCACAGCCGTCTTTGCAGCACTGTTTCATTTGCTGAATCACTCGACATTTAAAGGGAGTCTCTTTATGGTAGTCGGGATTATTGACCATGAAACAGGGACTCGTGATATTCGAAGGTTGGGTGGTCTTATTCATCTTATGCCTATATCCTTTACGCTAATGGTGATAGGCGCCTTTTCAATGGCTGGACTGCCTCCATTTAATGGTTTCTTAAGTAAGGAAATGTTTTTTGCAGCGGTCAATAATGCAGCAAAAATGGACTTTTTTAACATGGGAACGATAGGCGTATTAATTCCTATCATTGCTTGGATCGCCAGTGTTTTTACATTTATCTACTGTATGATACTTGTATTTAAAACATTTAGAGGGAAATATAAGCTCGATAATGACCGAGTTGTTCATGAAGCGCCACTTGGAATGTTAATACCTCCGATAATTTTAGGGTCACTCGTGATTCTCGGTTTCTTTTTCCCGAATCTGATCTCACAGTATTTATTAAAACCGGCGTTAACGTCAGTATTGCCGATGCTTACAGAGGCAGATGTGTTGAGGTTGAAAATAACGGCGTGGCATGGTTGGAATCAGGAACTTTGGATGACAATCGGGGTAGTTGTTCTCGGAACGATTCTCTATCTCAATATTAGAAAATGGTACCGGGTTTACAAGTTTTACCCACAGTCATTAACAATTAACCATATCTATAATCTTTCTTTAAATAAATTGGAACAGATTTATGGTTTGATTACAAACTTTTATATGACAGGTTTTATTCGTGATTATCTTGTTTATATCTTTGGTTTCATGATTATCGTTGTCGGGGGATCAATCTGGTTATTTGATGGGATTTCCTTTGATTCATCAAATGATAATCCGGCTACACTATTTGAAATCGCGATTATGATCGTTTCTGTAGTTTCAGCTGTCACCGTTCTATTTGCAAAATCAAGAATTTCTTCGATTGTTGCAGTGGGAGCACTAGGATATTTAGTGGCATTTTTCTTTGTCTTATTCCGTGCACCAGATCTGGCTTTGACTCAACTGGTTGTGGAAACCGTCACAACCGCTCTTTTCCTATTATGTTTTTATCACTTACCGCAATTGCGAAAAGAAATTAGTCGAATCCCGTTTAAGGTAACGAATGCGGTCATAGCTATTGGGTCAGGAGTAGTCATCACACTAGTGGCATTATCTGTGAATGGAAATCGATTATTTGATTCGATTTCAAGCTACTATGAAAATGCCTATGAACTTGCAGGAGCCAAGAATATCGTCAATGCTATTCTAGTGGATTTTAGAGGTATTGATACAATGCTTGAGATTCTGGTGTTAAGCATTGCAGGATTAGGAGTTTATTCATTAATAAAGCTACGTTTAGTAAAGGAGGGTTCAGATGAAAGAGCCGAATGACGTCATTATAAGAAGTATCACTAAGATTGCGGTTATTATTATTTTTACATTTGCAATCAACTTGTTTATTTCTGGTCATCACCATCCAGGCGGTGGTTTCATAGGAGGCTTGACCTTTTCAGCCGGATTGGTCCTTCTGTTCCTAACCTTTGATATAGAAACGGTTCGCAAAAATTTGCCCCTCGATTTTAAAGTGGTTGCTGCGATCGGAGTATTAATTGCAGTTGGCACAGGGGTCGGAAGCTTGCTATTTAATGAGCCATTTTTAACCCAAACATTTGGATATATTGAGCTCCCTGTTTTCGGAGAAACAGAGCTTGCTTCAGCGGTTTTGTTTGATGTAGGTGTCGCCTTGGCGGTCATTGGAACATCACTCACAATTATTATGAGTATAGGTGATGATCGATAATGGAAACATTAATGTCTATTCTTGTCGGGATTTTATTTGCAATCGGGGTTTATCTTATCTTAACGAAAACTCTATTACGAATCATATTAGGAACATCTATAATCGGTCATAGTGTGAACCTACTCATTATTACAATGGGGGGCCTCGAAAAGGGTGGACCTCCGCTACTGGGAATAAAGGGATTATCCTATGTAGATTCATTACCACAGGCACTACTTTTAACAGCAATCGTCATCAACTTTGCGACCACTGCTTTATTTTTAGTGCTAAGTTACCGTGCGTATAAGGTTTTAGGCACGGACGATACGCAAGCATTGAGAGGTAAAAACGATGGGTAATTTAGTTATTATTCCAATAATCATCCCTATTCTTATTGGGATGATTATGGTTATTTTTCGAAAAAATATCATGCTGCAGAGGGCGCTTAGTATAGTTGCAGTAGTAAGTATATTTGCGGTTTCATTGGTACTGATGCAACAAATAAAAATAGATGGAATTCAGGTTCTCCAGTTAGGTGGATGGGAAGCGCCATTTGGTGTAAGTATGGTTGCAGATATGTTGGCTGTTATTTTGGTTATGGTCACTAGCATTGTGGCATTGTGCTGTCTCATTTATGCGTTTTACACAATTGGGAGGGACCGAGAACTATTTTATTTTTATCCGCTCTTTTTATTTTTAATTACAGGTGTTAATGGTTCCTTTCTTACAGGGGATATTTTCAACTTATTCGTATGTTTTGAAGTCATGCTTGTTTCATCCTATGTCTTAATTTCCTTGGGTGGCACGAAAATACAGCTTAGGGAATCTATCAAATATATATTAGTGAACCTGATTTCTTCCTTCTTATTTTTAGTAGCTGTTGCCTATTTATATGCGATGACAGGTACATTAAATATGGCACATCTTTCAGTTCGCATTGCTGAGGTCGGTCAGGACGGTGTTATGACGACAGTCGCAATCCTATTTTTGATTGTGTTTAGTTTAAAGGCAGGACTGTTCCTTTTCTTTTGGTTACCGGGTTCATACAGTGCACCACCAACAGCGATTGCTGCAATCTTTGCAGCGCTGTTAACAAAGGTTGGAATTTATTCGATTATGAGAGTATTCACGCTTGTGTTTTACCATGAACCAGAAGTGACACATCTATTAATCGGTGTTTTAGCAGCTATTACGATGTTGCTTGGAGCCTTTGGGGCCGTGGCTTATTGGGATATTAAAAGGATTATAACGTACAATGTGGTCGTAGGAGTTGGCTTTATTTTAGCAGGGGTTGCATCGTTAACTGCTGAAGGGATAACCGGATCTATTTACTACTTAATCCACGATATGATTGTAAAGGCACTTATCTTTCTTTTAGGAGGAACTATTATTTATCTGACTGGGTCTAGTAATTTAAAAGAATTCAGTGGTTTAATGCGCCTACAACCAAAATTCGGGTGGATGTTTTTCGTTGCAGCTTTGTCACTCGGAGGATTACCACCCCTTAGTGGATTTTTAGGAAAAATATTTATTACAGAGGGGACCTTCGCAACGGGCTATTTTTGGCTTGGTGGAATTGGTCTGCTCACAAGTTTAATGGTTCTTTACTCTGTGATGAAAATTTTTATGAATGGATTCTGGGGTTATACTGACGTACCAGAGGAAAGCGCAACTAAGTCTTTAAAAGGATTATTATTACCTATGGGCATTCTTACCGGCTTGACAATTACGCTTGGATTAGGGACTCAAGGGATTAGTGAGTATGTTGACCTTGCGGTTGAAGTGATTATGAATCCATCTATCTATATTGAGGCGGTCTTGGGTAGTGCCTTTATTGAATAAGTTTTTTGAGCGTGAAAAGGTGACGGATGAAGAGTATCTTTTGAAAAATCCCGTGGTTATTCTTTAAATAAGAAAGGGGTGGTATCAATGCCCATGCAGGTTTTAATTAATTTGTTAATCGGTTTTATTTGGATGTTCCTTCAGGATAGTTGGTCCGTGTTAACCTTTTTTAGTGGTTATTTATTTGGTCTAATCGTGCTATTTATACTACGGAGGTATTTCCCTCATCAATTCTATATCGTGACTTTGGTTGCTATTTTACAATTATTTTTTATTTTCATCCAAGAATTATTTACATCCAGTGTGTTAGTTGTTAAGCAAGTTATGCGTCCAAAAATTAATATCACACCGGGCATTTTTACCTTAGAGACGGAACTAGAAGGGGACTTGGAGATAACCTTGCTTGCGATGTTATTAACGTTAACCCCTGGTTCGGTGGTTGTTGAAGTATCACATGATGAGAAAAAGTTTTATATACATGCTATGGATATTCCGGAATCAAGCGATGCTGTCATACGTTCAACGGAAAAATTTGAAGCGGCGATAAAGAGGGTGACGCGATAATGATCAGAATCATTTTAATAATTTCATTGTTTTTTTTAACATTCGCTATTTTTGCGACGATTTATCGGTTAGTGAAAGGCCCCTCAGCCTCTGATAGAGTCCAAGCGCTTGATGTCTTAGGGATTAATATCATTTCGGGAGTAGCTATTTTTTCCGTGTTTTTAAGGAATACTGGTTTTTTTGAAGTGATTTTATTAATTGGGATTCTTTCCTTCATCGGAACGATTTCCTTCGCGAGATTCATTGAAAGAGGTGTTGTAATTGAGCGGCGTAAGCAATCCGATTGAGGTGTTAGAAGTCATTGCAGTTTTATCGATATTAGTGGGAACTGTCTTTAGTTTTTTAAGTGCAGTTGGTTTAATTAGATTACCTGATTTATATTCCCGTGCTCATGCAGCTTCAAAAAGCTCAACGATGGGCGTTCTGTTTACTCTTGTAGGAACGTTTCTATTCTTTATCATGGAAGGTACTTTTAGTATTCGCTTATTTCTAGGAATCTTTTTCGTATTCCTTACAGCTCCAGTCGCGGCACATGTAATTGTGCGCTCTGCTTATCGCTCTAAAGTTCCCCTTGCAGAACAAAGCGTGCAAGATGACTTGAAAGGCGTTATTGAGATTGAAGGGGAGAGGGAGCAGTGAAGGCTTCGAAATAAAAATGCCTAGCCTTTTTATAGGGTTAGGCATTTTTGGTTGTTCTTAAATATTCTTGAATCTTGTTACTGGCAATTGTTTTCCGAGATTCAGGCTGGTTCTCCCACTTTAAGATTGGCTTTTTTATTTCAACTAACGAATCAATGTCTTCAAGTTTTGCCTCTTTTTGGTAAACAAATTGTTCGTATTTGATGAAACCGTAATTATTTACATCTTCATACTTCTTGCTAAATAATAGTATGTAATTATTTTCTAATGTAGAGGTATCAACCCCATAGGTTTCAAATTCCTTTCCTTTAAAAATTGCGTTAATCTTTAACTCATAAACTAGCTCAACATCATCAAGGGAAACCTCTTTTATAAAAATATCTTTATGCTTGTTTCCTGCTAAATCAATAAGTTCTTGAAAGCCGTTATTTTTATATACACATTTTAAACGAAGTACTTGACCCCGAATATTCACTGGGTAGTTCTTATTCTGATAAATTGCATATACGCTCATAATTGTTTCCTCAGTATTATTTTAAAATTTAAAACCTAGGGGAAATTTCTTATTTAGATAGATTATGAAACTTGTTCAATCCACGTACTCTTTTAATAAAATTTTCTAATGCTTGTTCCTCACTGTCGAAATCTTTTTCGGAAATAGCATTTGCGCGTTCGTCTGTTGTGGAAACCTTCCAGGTATTTCCCTGTTGACTGATTAACACCTCGTTCGGACTAATGTCATGATCATTATACCAGTTAAAGAATTGTAGATTCTCGTCTTTAATTATTTGCAGTGCCTGTTCTTTCGTCATATAATGACCACATCTCCTCTATATCAGGGCTCTTTTTCTAGTTTTAAAATATCTCTTCAACAATCATTCCTCGACGAGATTAATATTGATCATGGTTATGTTGATTTATTTTATTAATAATTCGATATCTTCATCATCAAATTTTTCATTTAGAAGCCCTTGCAGGGTTAGTTTTTGCTCAAGTTCTTTAATTAAATACAAAGAATAAGTCAATCGATACAAAACAAAAATACCTCGATTTACACTCAGTGGCATAGTGGTAAAGCTTTTTTTGTTGTTAACATCAATATAACTAATTAGCATGTTATTACTATTATCTATCTCACAGTGAATAGTCTGTGAACTTATTGTGTTGAAATGATAATATTTACTTGAAATCCCAAGTTTTTGGAAATAGGCAATTAGCTCATTAGTGTTTTTGAAATCATGAACTGGGTTATCAGAAGGGAAAATTTTATAGAAAAAGAATTTCTTTAATAATTTAATTAAGAAATACTTTGTTGCTTTTGCTCCATCATTAAACATAACGATGTTTTCTTTCTTTGGATTAGGTTGTCTTTCAAAGTTAATTTCAGAATACTCATATTTACCATTGCTAAACTCGAGTTGAGCATAATTTTCGTAAGGTGACTTCACTTCCATCAAGATATGATTATCATGTTTAATTGCAATACCTACATATTTGCATATTTGTAATAGTTGATCTTTGTCCATTTATTTCATTCCCTTTTTCTTATTTAATATAACCATATTTGATTAAGCTCTCGACTGTCGCAGGAACTTTGTTACCGAAGTCATCTACAACCTCTATTTTTGAATAATATTGCGTACCTCCGCCAACCTCATCAACAACCAACGACCCTACCGCTCAAAAGTTCCCCTTGTATCATAAAGCGTGCAGGGCGATTTGAAAGGCGTGATTGAGATTGAAGGGGAGAGGGAGCAGTGAATGTTTTGAAATAATAAAAATGCCTAGCCCATTAAGGGTCTAGGCATTTTTGGTCTTTACCATAACCAATGAAGGTTTGCTAGATTACACATTAGAATTTCTTGCATTATTCTGGTGCTTAATAATTACCTGATAAGCATCATTCGCACTTTGTTGGGCTTTTTCAGCATCTTCTTTTGAGATTTCAATAGTTGTCATCTGAACAGCAATTTCACCTTGGTCAAATGTCAGGAAGTACTGACCATTATTTTCGTGAATATCAATGCCATAATCTGAGAATATTTTTTTCACTTTTTCCTCACTCCTTTAATCTAAAAATAAATCAGTTACTACTAATTTATCAAGTGGGACTTGATCGATGGTAGCCTCAGGTATTCCTCCGCCGGTATAGCCACCAGGAATCCACTGTTCATTCGCACCTAATTCATTACCATCTGGCATTCTTAGTCCTGTTGGATGAGATATGTCGATTCGAACTGGCGTTTCGCCAAGTGTGCCTGGTTCTAAACTTAATAATTCCTCTAACTTTGTTACATTTCCATTGGATTGGGTGATTAGTTCGTCAGCAACAGACTTTGGCATCACGAACGTTCCTCCAGGTGGTCCTAATGGTCGTGTTGGTGCTGCCCAAGCGATTTTGGTAACACCATCATCAAATTTGGCTAAATGATTTACGATATACTCTTGTGGTAAATAGGTCGAAGGGTCAGGACGATTTCCTTTATTAGTCTGTAATATTTCATCTACAATTCTTGGTTCAATCGTAAATCCCACGTCAGTTGGGTCTATTGCATCAGGTTTATTACTAGAGCCTGAATTATCAACGATCCGAACCCCACCAACCTCATCAACAATATTTGCTCCTCTTGATAATTTTATTGCTTTATCAATACCTTTTGCACCTACAACTGCCAACGCAATTTCTCCAAAAGCGCGACCAAACCAATTTCCTCGACTTTCAGCATCACCGTTAACAACATCTTCGTTCCATGATGTTTTGATTGCATCCCATATCGCTTTTCCTGTTTCAACTGGGTGTTGAATAACATGAACTAATCCTTTAATCGTTTCTATTGGGTGTGTAATTGCATGCCAGATCCCTTCTACAGTGGATGCGACGGCATCCCATAGTCCTGTTGCAAATCCTTTAACAGACCTGCCGACAACTCCAAAGAAATCTCCAACCGAATCCCAAAACGACTTTGTAGGAGGCGCGGTTAAATGTTGTGAGTGAGAGTTTACTTGTTTATCAGCTTGTTCATACCGAGTCATGGTAGTATCCACGAAACTATACAGTTGATTGAGACGTTTTTCTATATCATGTATGGAAGTAGCTACATTATTTAGATTTAATGCAATGCCCTGCCTACTAGTGATTTGACTGTCAATCGCATGGCGTAGACTAGATACTCGACTCTGTGTATCTGTTAAATCGGAAGTGATTCCTTTTAACCGACTGTTTGAGGAGCGGACACTATTCACTTTTATGTCTATTTGAGCCATTTCGAAACCTCCTTTCGTGAATATTATCGAAACAAGGAATTCAAATCATTTATTGCTGTACGAGTATAAAAGGGGTTGGTCTGATCTATAATCGAATTTGTTAGTGGCAAATCTTCTGGTAGAATCACAATTTCAATTTGCTGATTAGAAAGTGTATCAACGGTTTTAAACACATCCAATACTAGTTTCTCGGAACTTTTCGCATCTTGATTGTCTACCGTTAATCCAATAAATGGAATCGGCTTACTTGCACTAGCGGGATTGTATATATGGGTAAAGTATGCGTTTTTGATTGAAGGAAAGCTTTTTAAATTGTCGGAAATAACACTTAGAACAGATTGAGGGATTCCTTCCATTTGGTTTGTTAAGAAATTCTGTTTTTCTTCAACACTTAACTCCTCAAAAAAGTAATGTAAAATTCTTCCGTCCCGTAGTGTTTCGAGTTCCTGTTGGATAATCTTTTTACTAACATCAAAACCAGGGTTAAGAACCCATGGGGTATCTGACTCAATTAGTTTTAGTAACATACGTGTGGAGATTTTTATATATTTATAGTTTCCCTTATAGATGGAGTTGAATTTCTCAATACTTGAATACACAGGGAGAACAAGCTCATTATTCATTTCTATATACTTTAAATTCAAAATAGGTTCTCCATTTGTGCTGGAGGAAACCGTGCCGATTGCAACCACCTCTAAATCCAGGAGGGCTTTATAAAAATAATAGCGCTTCTCAGGATTATTTATGGCTTCTGACAGAATGGAATCAAATGGATCAATTGTTTGTTTTTTCATTTTTTTCACATGCACGCTCCAATTTAGGATTATGGTAATATTATACAATCAAAAAGTGGGTGAAAGTAGGTAACAAAGTACTAGGAAAAATAGCATGATTTTTATTGTGGGGCTTCAATTTTTGTACCAAATCATCATTTAGCACACATTATTCTGTTTCCGGTCATAAAATGTATAAAAGCAGGTCAATAAAGAGACCGGGAAAGTTGTGATATGAATTTATGAAAAACAATTCAAATAATCACTTCTTATTTAAAAATCTCACGGAAAAACGGATGTCATTTGATCGAGTTTTTGAGCATATTACTGAGTTCATGCGCTCCCAACCTAGTGGGAAATTCAGGCTCATTATTGGGACAGATTCTCAAGTGCACCCAAGACAAACTACCTTTATAACAGGTGTTGTCATCCTTAATGAAGGAAAAGGTGTCTGGGCATGTATCCGAAAAGTGGTTGTTCCAAGGAGAATGGAACAATTGCATGAGCGCATTTCCTATGAATTATCATTATCGGAGGAAGTTGTTTCATTGTTTACCGAAGAGAAGAAAAATCAACTCATCGATATCGTGCTCCCTTATATATATGATGGTGCTTCATTCACAATGGAGGGGCACATTGACATCGGAGCAGGGAAGAGAAACAAAACACGTGAATTTGTGAAGGAAATGGTGACACGAATGGAAGCAATTGGTGTGGAACCGAAAATAAAACCAAATGCATTCGTGGCCTCATGCTACGCGAACCGTTATACCAAATAGAGTGTTAGAGTTGGATTGCCACTTAATTCTGGTAAAACGGAATCGGTGCCTGGCACCCAGTGAGTATCGTAATCTTGCAATCTCGCTGGGAATCAGGCACCGATTTTTTATGTAGATTTAGAAAAGTTGTAGTATGAGCTTGCTACGAGGGATAGGGAATTTTAATTACGAGATGAATCCGCGTTGTAGGGGAGAGGAGGGGGAAAACGAACAAGGATTTTTAGCTGTATCCTTTTCAAAAGCTGGATGAAGGGGAAAAAGCAATCTGAATTTAGAAGTGAATCCTCTTCATAGAGGGGATGAAGGGAAAAAGCAATCTGGATTTTGATCTGAATCCTCTTCATAAGCAGAATGAAGGGGAAAATAGGCTTGAATTTAGAAGTGAATCCTCTTCATAGAGGGGATGAAGGGGAAAAGGACCCTGGATTTAGAAGCGAATCCTCTTCATAGAGGGGATGAAGGGGAAAAAGCAATCTGAATTTAGAAGTGAATCCTCTTCATAGAGGGGATGAAGGGGAAAGTAGGCTTGAATTTAGAAGTGAATCCTCTTCATAAACGAGATGAAGGGGAAAAGGAACCTTGATTTTGGTGTGAATCCTCTTCATAAGCGTGATGAAGTCCCGAACGCATCGTTGTCCATTGCTCAAAGTCTTTCATAAGCTGGATGAAGTCCCGAACACCAGGACGTCCATCGCGCAAAGTCCTTCATAAGCGTGATGAAGTCCCGAACGCATCGTTGTCCATTGCTCAAAGTCTTTCATAAGCTGGATGAAGTCCCGAACACCAGGACGTCCATCGCGCAAAGTCCTTCATAAGC